>Ga0335069_10003338_pt1 | contig 24314 bp, 23 predicted proteins | sample Lox_Sample_11_FD_206714 | JGI IMG/M metagenome (GOLD analysis project Ga0335069, IMG submission 206714) | Soil microbial communities from Loxahatchee National Wildlife Refuge, Florida, United States - Lox_Sample_1.1 | ecosystem: Environmental > Terrestrial > Soil > Wetlands | place: USA... | reverse complement strand
CGTCGCATTCGCCACGGCATACGCCGTGCCTATCGAGACCATCCCATGATACCCGTCAAACGTATCATCCAAAAATGATGACGGCCCGCTTGTGCGGGCCGTCGCCTGAGACCAGGAAATTCTAGTGAGCTCCGCAATTAGCCGAGGTGGCGTTCCAAGGCCTTGGTGATCTGCTCCTTGGGAACCGCGCCGACAATCTGCTCGACGACTTGGCCGTCCTTGAAGACAAGCAGTGTGGGGATGCCGCGAATACCATAGCGCGTGGAGGAATTCATCGCTTCATCCACATTGAGCTTGGTTACCTTCAGCTTGCCCGCATAATCCTGCGCAATCTCGGCAACCGTGGGCGCCAGCATGTGGCAGGGGCGGCACCACTCCGCCCAGAAATCGACCATGACGGGCTGCGACTTGCTGGCCGTCAGCACTTCGCTATCGAAATTTCCGTCATTTACCGCAAGAATATTCTCAGCCATAACCTTTGTATCCTCTATAAGCTGCCCGGAGGCAGCGACTTTCTATCTTTAGTTAGATGTCGGAACCGACTTTTGGTTTCGTGCTGCTCTGGCAGCTTCATATAGTTTCGCATATTCCGCCGCCGAGGTGTTCCAGGAAAAATCTTTAGCCATCCCGTTCAATTGGATGCGCCTCCAAATGCGGTCGTCGGCAAAATAGTGCAAAGCCTGGCGGATAACGTGGAGCAACGCTCCGCCGGAGTATTCGTAGAACTTGAAGCCCGTGCCCGTGCCGTGCTCCAGATCGAAGGCTTCGATGGTGTCGTCGAGCCCGCCGGTTGCCCGCACAACCGGAACGGTTCCGTAGCGCAGACTGTAGATTTGGTTCAGGCCGCACGGTTCGTAACGCGACGGCATGAGGAAAATATCAGAACCCGCCTCGACCAGATGAGCCAGCGCATTGTCGTATACCACCTTCACGCCGACGCGACCCGGAAAGTCCGCAGAAAGCGCGCGGAACATCTCCTCGTAGCGCCGATCGCCGGTTCCCACGACGGACAACACGATATCTTCGTGCATCAAGTCCCGTGCGATGGCGGCAATCAAATCGAAACCTTTTTGATCGGCAAATCGCGAGACAATTCCGATCACCGGGCGGTGCATGTTATCCCGCAGCAACTGGAATTCTTCCAAGAGTCTCGCTTTGCAGGCTTTCTTGCCTTCCATGTTGATCGCCGAGTACTTGGCGGGTATCAGTTTGTCCTTTTCAGGGCTCCATGCGGAATAATCCACGCCGTTCAAGATGCCCACCAGGCGGTCTGCCCGCGAGCGAATCACGCCGTCGAGACCGAATCCGAACTCCGGGGTCTGAATCTCCTGCGCGTACTTCCGGCTTACCGTGGTCAGAAAGTCCGAATAGATCAGTCCACCCTTCAAGAAGTTCAGATTCCCAAAGAACTCAATGCCGCCCGGATGGTAGATCGCCGGCGGAATGCCGGCGCGATCCAATGCATCGCGCGGAAAGACGCCGTGGTAGCCGATATTGTGGATAGTGAAAACTACAGGGATATCCTTGACCACCGTATCATCGCCATAAGATGAGCGCAGGAGCGCAGGCACCATGGCCGTCTGCCAGTCGTTGCAGTGAAAGACGTCCGGTGTCCAGATGTGTTTAGCCAGTTCGATCGCAGCGCGCGAGAATTCCGTGAACCGTTCGGCGTTGTCGAGGTAGTCGTGATTTCTCTCCCCGTAAATGCCGTCGCGATCGAAATAGCCGGGATCATCCAGGAAAAAGTAGCGCACACCACGATGCACGGAGCCGCTCGCAATAGCGGGAAAGCGCAGCCGCGTGCCTTGTGGGATGGTCATGCTCGGCATGACCACGGAATTCACCTTAACGTCGCGATAGCGCGGGAGGAAAACGGCTACCTCATGACCGAGCTTTACGAGTGCACGAGGGAGTGCCTCGATCACGTCGGCGAGGCCGCCGGTCTTGGCGTAGGGCAAGGCTTCGGAGGCTGCAAAGAGTATCCGCATGGGGTTGGCACGAAATTTCTACGCTATCGGAGGCTTGCGGTAGCGTCAACCTCATTCCCCACCGATGTGTCAGCAGGGGACATAGGTATGGAGCCTCATACGAGAACGATGCAGTTACCTACGTACTAAACCACTGTCCAGAGTGGAAAGGATAATTCGCTGCTATTGGTGCCGTACGGCGCATACGGTTTTCATAAACACTGATTCGCAATTCCGTAACGTATGTGAAATACGGCCCATGTTCTAATCCTCGGGCACAGATTCGTATGCGCTTTGTTCAGCCTCGACTCCACTTCTCAACTTCTCCTTGCCGCGCGAACGCTGATATGGATCTGGAGCACTCACGCTGATAAGGAGAACACATGATTCGCAAGTATTCCCGCTGGCTTGCCGCCTTGCTGCTGGCCTCAAATCTGGCCGTTGCAGCACCCGGCGTCGTCCTTGCCGGCCAGCCCAACAACGGGCGGAACTCCTCCGGTGCCCCGACCGCAACACCGATCAAGCACGTTGTCGTCATCTTTCAAGAGAACGTTTCGTTCGACCACTATTTTGCAACTTATCCGAACGCGACAAATCCCGGCGGCGAGCCAGCGTTTTATCCCCGGAATGGATTCCTCTTTTCCACCCCGTCGGTCAATGGATTGACACCCAGCCTGTTGAACAATAATCCCAACTCCGCAAACCCTTTCCGCCTGGACCGCAGCCAGGCTTCGACCTGCGATCAGAACCATAACTACGGCGCCGAGCAGTCTGCCTTTGACATGGGGCTGATGGACAAATTCCCGGAGACCGTTGGCGTCAGCGAGAGCGCTTTTTGCGACGTGAGCTTCTCTTACGGACACCCAGGCGGCGATCTGGTGATGGGCTACTTCGACGGGAACACCGTCACTGCGCTGTGGAACTACGCGCAGGTTTTCGCCATGAGCGACAATTCCTATGGCACTACCTTTGGCCCATCGACCCCCGGCGTGCTAAATCTTGTTGCCGGCAACACCTATCCCGCCACGCTGTCCGGTGCCACGAGCTCGCCGAAGATCGTAAACACGGTCGGGCAGACAGGCACGATTGATGGCGACCTCGATCCGACGGGCGACATGTGCTCCTCCACCACCACCATCCAGATGGGCGGTCAGAGCATCGCCGACCTGCTGAACGCCAGGGGCATTAGCTGGGGCAGTTTCATGGGGGGGTTCGACCTAACGGCCACGAACGCGAACGGAACCAGCGGATGCAAGCGCAGCAGTCCGGCAACGCCGGCGAACAACGGTCCCACGGCGGACTACATTCCGCATCATGCGTTCTTCCAGTATTGGGCGAGCACACTCAACGCCACTCACGCGCGCCCCAATGTTGGCCCTGCTCTCTATGGCACCAGCGCGGATACCGCTTCCAAGCACGAATACGACCTGCACGACTTCTTCGATGCGTTGAAGGCCGGAAACTTGGCTGCGGTTAGCTTCATCAAGGCTCCGGCGTACGCGGACGGCCATGCTGGCTACTCTGATCCCCTGCTGGAGCAGGGTTTCCTCGTCAGCACGATCAACGCGATTCAGCAATCGCCGTTCTGGGACAGCACGGCAATCATCATTTCTTATGACGATTCCGACGGTTGGTACGACCACCAGATAGGCCCGATTCTCAACTCCTCGGCGGTGACTTCCTCGAACCAGTCGCAGAACGGCGACAACTTCAACGGTGTGGGCAAATGCGGCAACGGCACGCCGCTGAAGGATGGCAACGGTAACCCAATTCAGGGCCGTTGTGGCTACGGCCCGCGCCTCCCTCTGTTGGTGATCTCCCCCTGGGCGAAGGCCAACTTCGTGGACAGTTCCGTGACCGATCAATCATCTATCCTGCGCTTCATTGAGGACAACTGGAACCTGGGGCGCATCGGTGGCGGTTCTTATGATGTCCTTGCTGGCTCCCTGAACAACATGTTCAATTTCGGCAAGCCGGAATTCCGCCGGAAACTGATCCTCGACCCGAACACCGGCGAGCCGGTTTACGACGACTTTGACCATGACGCACGCTCCATGGACATCTGGTAGCGCGCGAATTCGTTGAAATCTCGTTGGGGCTAAACTCTCGTCACCTGCTGGCTTTCTCTACCGGCAGGTGGCGAGCTTTTTCTAGCGCCGGAAGGGTAATTCCTCTCGACGTTTTCGATCACCCTCTTTCCCTGCTTTCCCCCGCACTGCTGTTAAACTGGCAGAACGAAACTCCATGGCCCGACAAAAACTGGGACAACATTTCCTGGGGGATCCAGGCTGGCGCGAGAAAATCGCGCGGGCCATTCGAGTGTCTCCACATGGGATGGAGCGCCCTTCGGTTGCGGCGGAGAACTACTGCTGGATCGAAGTGGGTGCCGGCCACGGCGAAATGACCGAACATCTGGTGCGCGCCGGGGCTCCGGTGTACGCCGTCGAACTCGACCCGCCCTTGATCGAACGCCTGAAGCGACTGGCGGAGAAGCATCCCAATTTGACGATTGTGCCAGGAGACGTGCTTGAGACCGATCTGAGAGCTCTTGCCGCGGGTCGCCGCATCCACCTTTACGGCAATCTTCCCTACTACATCACCTCGCCCATTCTTCATCACTTCTTTTCGTTTGCGAATCAGATTGACGAGATTCACATTGTCATTCAACTCGAAGTCGCGCTACGGCTGACCGCGCGCCCGAGCACGAAGCTCTATGGCTATCTCTCCGTCGCGACTCAGTTCTATTCCAGGCCGGAATTTGTGTTCAAGATTCCGCCCGGCGCGTTCCGGCCGCCGCCGGAGGTGGCTTCAGCGCTCGTGACGCTGCGACTCCCCGGCGCGGGCGCACAATCGGGAATCCGCGTGCCGCAGGACTTCCTGGAATTCGTAAAGACGTGTTTTGGCCAGAAGCGCAAGACTTTGGCGAACAATCTCCGTACTCTCGCGGTGCCGGATCAAATTCGCGCGTTGTTGAAGGAATCAAGACTCCGGGAGGATGCGCGCGCGGAACAGCTCAGCGTGCAGCAATTCTGCGCCATCTATCGCGCTATTTCTTCAGTGTCTCCAACAGGCGGTCCGGATAATCGGACATGATGCCGTCCACCCCCGCCGCCTCCAGCATGCGCATGTGCGTTGGTGAATTGACCGTCCAGCAAACCACCTGAAGATCGCGCTTGTGGGCTTCCTTCAGGAAGTTCGGCGTTACCAGAGTGCCCTTCACGGCCAATTGCCGCGCCCCAATTTCCTGCGCCTTCCCGAACGGATCTTCGATTTGCCCGTCGTACAACAGGCCCGTCATCAGCGTGGGCTCAATCTTCCGCAATCCCGCCAGAATTCCCGGATCGAAGGAGATCACCACGACGCGGGGAATCTCCCCGGACTCGCGGAGATTGCTGATCAGCGCGTGCTCTCCACCCCAAAATCCGCTGGGCTTCAGTTCCAGGTAAAAAACAACATCGTGCTTGCGCGAAAATTCCAGGACTTCCATGAGCGTCGGCACGCGCTCGCCTATAAATTCGCTGGCAAACCAGGAACCGGCATCCAGACGGCGAATTTCCGCCAAGGTCATGTGATTGACGGCACCACGACCTCCGGTAGTCCGGTCCACGGTTTCATCGTGGATGGCCACGAAATGTGCGTCGCGCGTGAGATGCAGATCGGTTTCGATGAAGGTCACGCCCTGGGAAATGGCGCGGCGGAATGCCGCCAGCGTATTTTCCGGTGCGTATCCTGAAGCTCCACGATGGGCTATGGCTAACACGAAGGCTCCGTACTCAGTAGTCTCTTGCCCTGCACGATGCCGCAGGGTGTGAAGCTCAAGCGTATGCTAACACTAGCTCCGGGCTTTATGATGAATTCCAACCCATTTGGTGCAGGAATCGAAACATTGTGAACAGCGCGGAATTCCTTTTGCTAAGCTGAAAGACATGTCCGCAAGCACGCACTGGAAACTCGTTGGTTTCTTATCCATTCTCGCATGCGCTGGAATGGCATCCATGAAGACTCCCCGAGCCGCCGCCAACCAGGCGAGAAAATCCGCAGCGAAGCCCGAGGAAGATACGCTGGCGCATGAGATCCACCACCAACTCCAGGTGCTTTCCTACTATTCGGTCTTTGACTACATCTCGTTCACTCTCGATGGCCACAAAGTCACCCTCACGGGTTACGTCTTGCGCCCGCATCTACGCAGCGATGCAGAGCACGCCATCGGTAGTATCGAGGGCGTGACCGAAGTCTCCAATTTCATTCAGGTGCTTCCCAAATCTTCCACCGACGATGATCTCCGCCGCTCGGTCTACCGTGCCATTTTTGAGGATTCTGTGCTGCAACGCTATGCCGTTTCTGACGTTCCCTCCATCCATATCATTGTGAAGCAAGGGACCGTCGCTCTCGAAGGAAACGTGGACAACGAGAACGACAAGAAGCTTGCGGGTTCACGCGCCGCCGGCGTTTCGGGTGTTTCCAGTGTGAGCGACAATTTGCATGTTCACGAGAAGGGCGCTGCGCCCAACTAGCAAGCCGCTGCGAACTGTCGCAAAATAGTGGAGGAGCAAAATTCTTGGCTCAACCCAAAGATCCGTATACAAATCATGGCGACGGCCGCGACACCCCGGCCAGGCAAAAGCTGGTCGCTTTGCGCCAGGCGCTGCTCCGCTTGCACAAGACACTCCTGGAGATGGAACGCCGCGACTACGAGAAACTCCACGGCGCCGTCAACGCCGGCGAATTGTTTCGCCTGGTGGTGGATGACCCACAATTCGCCTGGCTGCACAATATCTCTGAATTCGTGGTGCGCATTGACGAAACCCTGGCAAGCGACCAAGGCGTGACCGAAGCCGATGCTCACGTGCCCATCTCCCTGGCACGCAAACTTTTTGCTCCGACCGAAACCGGTGACGGCTTTCAAAAACAGTACTTCGACGCCATTCAGAGGGACCCCGCCGTCGTCATGGAACATGCGGAACTGGCGCGCTTGTTCAACAACGAACCCCCGGACCAGGAAGGCGAATAGCGCTCTAGATCCACCGGTTTTCGAAACAAGTTGCTCGGAACTCTCGCCAAACTCCGCTCGATTGGCCTAAACTACCCTTGATGCGAAATCTTTTCGCTCCGATCCAATCGTAAGGAGTGTCATGCAGGGAAAAGTTAGCGTCCGCCCAGAACGACGCATATCTCTTCGCTCCGTGGCTCTGACCGTTCTCCTCCTGCTCGGCGTTGCTCCGTCCATCGCCGCCAAAGCCACCGTCGATTTTGATTCCAGCCTGGACTTCTCAAAGTTTAAGACTTATGCCTTCATCGGGGGCGTGGGAAATCTGGTCATGTTGCAGCTGGACCCCGATTTCATCTACACGCGTATTCACAAGAACGTGCAGCGCGAACTGGATAAGAAGGGTCTGCACGAAGTTGCTCCCGGCCAAAATCCGGATCTGGTCATCCGCTACTGGGTGACCCCGGAAAGCCAGGTGAATGTGGATGTGATGGGCAACTGGGCGCCTTACAGCTCGTACACCAGCGGCGCCTGGGGCAACGTCTATAATTCGGTCACGACTTCCAACAACAGGGTCAACAACCTGATCATCGATCTAATCGATGCGAAAGCGAAATCGCTTGCCTGGCGCCTCTATGTGTCGCGCAAGCTGCTCGACCCCGAAAAGGATTGGAAGAAGGCCGACGATGATATCGTCGATGGCTTCAAAAGCTACCCGCCTTCGGAGAAGGAAAAGTCCGGGAAGCTCAAGAAGCCCTAGATCGATTCGAAAGCATTGTGTTGCAACAAATTATGTAACTGGCTGGCCCGCTGCGTCTTCTAAACAGAAAACACCATTCCGACGGGAGACAATCGATGGCCGCTTGCACACATTTGAGTCATATCCACAAAGTCAGTCCGCACACGCAAGGATGTGAAGAGTGCCTGAAAATGGGCGACACCTGGGTGCATCTCCGTCTGTGCCTGGAATGCGGCCACGTTGGCTGCTGCGACTCGTCCAAAAACAAGCACGCCACCAAGCATTTCCATCGCAGCAAGCACCCCATCATGCGCTCCATCGAGCCAGGTGAAACCTGGGGCTGGTGCTACGTCGACGAAGTCGAACTCGACTTCTCCAGATAGCAGTCATCAAGCACTTGGAGCCGTAGGGATGCTATTTTCAAGGGCGCGATGAGGGAAGGCTATGCCGAGGGAACTGCGGGCTGTTCACCCAAAATTGCACTCAAGGTATTTGTAAAGCGCTCTGCATCCTCGTTCTTGAAGCAAAGCGGCGGGCGGAGTTTGATGACGTTGTGATGGGGGCCATCGGTGCCCGCGAGGATGCCCTCCTCGCGCAGCCGGTTGACGACATACGACGCCTGGCGCGGGGCCGGCGCACGCGTTTCTCGATCCGTGACCAGATCGACCCCAAGAAAAAGCCCTGAACCGCGCACATCGCCGATCAAAGTATATCTGGCCTGCAGCGATCGCAGGTCACTCGTCCATTTCGCACCGACGTTGAGGGCGTTTTGCTGCAAGTGCTCGTCGCGCAAGACGTCGAGCACCGCGAGCCCTGCGGCGCAAGCTACCGGATTTCCCCCGAAGGTGCTGAAGAATTCCATGCCATTCGCGAATGAGGCAGCAATTTCCCGCGTGGTGACCACCGCGGCCAGGGGAAAGGCGTTCCCGATGGGCTTGCCAAAGACGGCGATGTCCGGCACAACACCCTGGCTCTCGAAACCCCAGAAATGCGTGCCCAGCCGGCCGAAGCCGACCTGTACTTCATCGGCGATGCACACGGCGCCGGCCGCGCGCACGTGCCGGTAAGTTTCCGCCAAATAATTTGGCGGAAAGACAATCTGCCCACCCACGCTGGGCAGCGTCTCCGCCAGATACGCCGCCGCCGGGTGCCCCTCCTTCTTGCAGGCCTCCAGGATTTCACCGACATGCGCAGCGTATTTCTTGCCCAGCTCCGGCTCGCCGCGACGATACAAACCTCGATAATCGTCCGGCAACGGCGCTACGTGCACCCACGGTTTCCGCCCGCGCCCGCCGGGGCCATTGAATTTGTAAGGACTCACATCAATCAACGTGTTCGTGTGCCCGTGATAGGCGTGTTCAAGGACGACGACGTCTTCCCGGCCAGTGTGGGCGCGCGCCAGCCGCAGCGCCAGTTCATTCGCCTCGCTTCCCGAATTCACGAAATAGCAGACGCGCAGCGGCTCAGGCAGCAACGCCGCTAACCGTTCGGCGTACTTCAAGATGTTGTCGTGCAGATAGCGCGTGTTGGTATTGAGCAGCGCCACCTGTTCCTGGATCGCACCCACCACGCGAGGATGCGAGTGGCCCACCAGCGGCACGTTGTTGTAGACGTCCAGGTACGCGCGGCCTGTCTCGTCATAGAGGTACTGCATAAAACCGCGCACAATCTTCAGCGGCCTTTCGTAAGAGAGGGAAAGATTGCCTCCCAGCAGCCTCTTGCGAGCAGCGAGCGCGTCTTCATACGAGAGTTTCTGCGCCTGATTCACGCTTGTTCCCTTCGCGATGCCCTTTCCGATTGCAGCCGACACTTTGCTCGCCAAGCCCCGAAAATATTCATGCGCGGCGGCACTGGAAATCTGCGCCAATCGCTCGAGCGCCGACCATGCGGGAGCCTCCGACACGGTCACATAGGGTTCATCAGGAACCAGCGATTTGCGGTGCGCAGAGTTGATCACGCTGACCGCCAGGCGCGCACCGATCAGCGGAAACAACGCGGCGATTTCGTCTTCTTTGAGCGGCAAAACCTCCTGATAGCCGGCAAGGACCGCGCCCGCGGCCGCCAGCGCGTCTTCCTTGCCAAAAATGGCGTAGGCGGCTGCTACGGCGACCTCCGCCACGCGAAATCCTTCGTGGCTGTCGCCAAAATCGATCACCGAGACCACGCGCTGCGATTGCACATCCACAAGCGCATTGTGATCGTTGGCATCTCCATAGATGACGCTGCGCCGGAGGTGGGGGAATCGTGGAACGGCTTCTTCTTCGAACGAGTTCAGGAACTTTTTGGCCAAAGCCCGGCGATCGGGATCCGCAATGCAACCCAGATAATCGCGTGCCCAATTCGACCGGGAAAGATCCCACTTCAGAAAGCGCCTCGCCGCGGGATGGGAAAAATCCACCAGCGCCAGGTCCATCTCCCCGAGCAAGCGGCCCAGCGAAGCCAACAGTTGAGGAGTATGGGGTTGCGTCTCCGCCAGAGTGGCGCCTGGCAAAAATGTCAGCATCCATACGAGCCGGGAGCCACCGTCCTCCAGCGCAAAGCGGGTAAACAGTGCGCCTTGCACTGTTGTAATCACACGAGGCAGCGACAAATGCGGCGCGCGTTCAGAAAGGAACTTCAGCGCCCGTGCCTGCATATCCACGAACGACTCCTCGCGCGCTGGGTGCATTACTTTCAAAACAAATTGGCGAACATCGGTGGTGATCAGGTGGAAATTGTCATCATACTCGCCGGGCAGCGCACGGACGGTCCCAGTCAGGCCGTAAAGTTCCTTCGCAATTCGCGAAGCCTCTTCGAGGGAGAGCGGCACCGCAACTCGAGCTTCAGGCATCATGGGGAAAATTGTAATGGGGCGGTTGCGTTAGAGCAATTCCCGCCAGGATTGTCGCACGACCTGCGCTACTCACACGTCGGAAGAAGTGATAGTATTCGGGTTGAAAGCCGCAACGCCCAGCGGAAATCCAAACAAAAATTGAACCACCCTTGCGGCAGGATTGAATTCGTACGCACACCAAAGTGAGGGAATTTCATGAACAAGAAATGGGCAGTGTTCGCACTGGCGGCCGTGCTTGGACTCGGAGCCGGCTGCGGAAAGAACGAGAATTCGAGCAATGCGACAACGGAAAATGGCCCAGCCGGCTCTCAGCAGGCCGCGACTCCTACCCCTCCTCCGCCGCCACCGAAGCCGTTTGTTGTTCCGGCGGGCACGGAAATACCGGTGATTCTTTCCTCGACGATTAATTCCCGAGAGGCCAAACCGGGCGACGAATGGCAGGGCAGCGTGGCTGCCGATATTCTTGTGGACAACGAGGTCGCCATCCCGAAGGGTTCAGGCGTCACCGGAACGGTCGTGAATGCCAAGAAGCAAGGGACCTTCAAGGGTGAGGCGACCCTGGCCGTCAAGCTGACCCGCTTAGAGGTGCGTGGCAAGGGTTATATGGTCGCTTCCAGCACCTACGGGGGGACGGAAAAGGGCAAAGGCAAGCGTACGGCCGTCGTCACTGGTGGCGCTGCCGCAGCGGGCGCGCTCATTGGTGGACTGGCGGGCGGCGGCAAAGGAGCGGCAATCGGCGCGGCCGTCGGCGGAGGTGGAGGACTTGCGGCTTCCGGGGCAACTGGCGGCAAGAATGTGCAATTCTCGGCGGAACAGAGAATCACGTTCAAGTTGGAGGAGGCGGTAACCATCGAGCGGTAACGCATTCCGGAGCATTCAAAAAAGGCCTCCGATCGTTATGGTCGGAGGCCTTTTTTCATGTTGGAGATTTGCAAAATGAGAGGTATGGGGGACAGCTTCGGCGCAGTTCACGCTGCAGAGGCGCTGGCAGTCACGCTGCGTTTTGGACACGCCCGCAATGCACACGGAATCATCCCAAGCGCGGAAACCAGAGGAAGGAGAAATCCAAACCGCAAGGAATGCGTTTGCGAGGCGACCACGCCGACGAGCCAAGGTATCAGAGCGCTTCCCAATCCCGCCGATCCGAAAAAGAGCGCTCCCAGCCAGGTCGAATCATCCTTAAAAAGTGACGCCAGCCAGGTGACAAAGATCGGATACTGCGGAGCGCAGCCAAATCCCGCCAGCAGCGCACCGGTATAGAGGAGGGGGCGGCTATGCGCCATGGCAACGAAGGAAACTCCGACGGCAACTAGAACCAGGCCTCTGACACAGAGCGTTTGCTGCGTGACGGATTTCAACATCCAGGGCACCAGGAATCGTCCCAGCAGCAGAAAACCATAGAAGGAGGCAGGCGCAGCCGCCAAGCTGGACGTTGTGATGCTGGCCATGCGCTTTTCATCCAGCGCTACCCATCCGCCAACGGAAACCTCAATTCCTACATATAAGAAAAACAGAAGAGCCAGGGAGATCCATGGCGTCGTTTGCAAACGCGCTTTCCAAACTCGAAAAGTTCGTTTTGGCTTTGCCACTGCGGCCGCGGGCGCCTGCTCCTTCCTGGAAAAATGTGCGAGGCAAATGACCGTAAAACCGACGGCGAGGACTGTCGTCAGGCTGCGAAAACCCAGGTGACCCAGGAAAAAAGCGACCAGAAAGGGAGAAAGCGTTGCGCCAATTCCCCACGAAAAATTCAACAGGCTGACGGCCGCGGCCACATTAGAGGAGGGTAATTGCGTGGCGCGAAGGTTGACGGACGGATTCGTCAGCCCATACCCGAGGCCATAGATGGCTACGCAAATCGTCGAGAAATACCATGGGCCGACTCCCAACAGGGCCACTCCCAGTACATAGCAAAAGTAGCCCGCACTAATGACCCTGGAAAAACCAAAACGTGGAAGCAGGGTGCTGGTCAGCAGGGTCCCAACGAAGCTGGCGGAGTATGACGCCGAAAAGAACAAGCCCGCCTGGCCGTCCGTCACCATCCAACGATGCATAAAATAAGGCAGGACCGGCCCCAGCATGGTCATCGTGACGCCGATCAGCACGAACCCGCTGTGCAAAAAAGCCCATTCCGTGCGAGCCTTGGCCACTAGGACGGATCGCGGGGAAGCAGCGGCAGCGTGGTCGGCCATGAGCGAAGTGATTCTCGAGTTTCCCATAATTCCAGCATTAGGAACAAGCAACCCGCCTGGGGGTCTCTTGCCGGCGCTTACGGTTCCTTAATGTGCCACTCACCCTTTTCTTAGGACGTTTCGAGGAGGATAGAATGTCGCCAGGAGTGAACTATGCGTGATGTGGTTTTTGCGGTAGCTACGATTGTGTTCTTTGTTCTGAGCATCCTTTATCTGCGCGCTTGCGAGCGCCTTAAGTGAGAGCTTAAAGCCATGTTGGGAAACATCTTGTTGATCGGTATTGCCATTCTGCTTTGCGTCTATCTCTTCTATGCGCTACTGAAGCCGGAGAAGTTCTGACCATGACAAGCAACGGCTGGTTTCAGATCTTTCTGTACCTTGGTGTGCTTCTGCTGCTCACCAAGCCGATGGGCCTTTTCATGTTCCGCGTCTTCGAGCGCAAGAAAACCTTCCTTGACCCCGCGCTGCGGCCTGTGGAGCGCTTGATCTACCGCGCCTGCGGGGTGGACGAAACAAGGGAACAAGACTGGAAGGCTTACGGCGTCGCCATGCTGCTGTTCAGCGGCGTTTCCCTGCTGCTTACCTACGTCATCGAGCGCACGCAGCAGTGGCTGCCCTGGAATCCGCAGAAACTCGCCAACGTGGCGCCGGATCTGGCGTGGAACACCGCGGTTTCCTTCACCACGAACACCAACTGGCAGTCCTACGTTCCCGAATCGACGATGAGTTATTTCACGCAAATGGCCGGGCTTGCGTATCACAATTTCCTCTCCGCGGCCGTAGGAATCGCACTGGCCATAGCTGTCATTCGCGGCGTGGCCAGGAAAGAATCCAAAACGATTGGAAACTTCTGGGTGGATGCTACCCGCTGTCTCCTTTGGGTCCTTCTACCCCTATGCATCATCGGCGGGCTCGCGCTGGTCTCGCAAGGCGTGATTCAGAACCTGAAAGCGTACACGCAGGCGACGCTCGTCGAGCCGCAAGTTGTGCAACAGCCAGCCGCTAGCGGGAGTACTACACCGCAGACCGTCACCTTGCAGACGATCGCGCAAGGCCCCGCGGCTTCGCAGGAAGTCATCAAGATGCTCGGCACGAATGGCGGGGGATTTTTCAATGCCAACAGCGCGCATCCCTTCGAGAATCCAACGCCGCTTAGCAATTTCCTGCAGATCCTGATGATCTTCGCGATTCCTTCGGGCCTGACTTACACCTTGGGGCGCATGACCGGATCCGCAAAGCATGGTTGGGCCGTGTGGGGCGCAATGGCAGTGCTCTTTCTCGCAGGCGTTCTGGTCGCGTACGTGGCGGAGTCCCACGGCAATCCGCTGCTGAAGGGAACCGATCAGACCGCGTCGGACACGCAATCCGGCGGAAACATGGAAGGCAAGGAAGTACGGTTCGGCATTGCAAACTCCGCTTTGTTCACGACCATTACTACAGATGCCAGCTGCGGGGCGGTGAACAATGCGCACGATTCACTGACGCCCATCGCCGGGATGGTGCCGCTCATCAACATCATGTTGGGCGAAATTATTTTCGGCGGCGTCGGCTCCGGCATGTACGGAATGATCGTATTTGTGATCTTGTCCGTGTTCATTGCGGGATTGATGGTCGGGCGTACGCCAGAGTACCTAGGAAAGAAAATTGAATCGTTCGACGTAAAAATGGCGGTGCTTGCGATTCTTGTCTGCTCGCTGACAATTCTCATCTTTTCGGCAGTGGCTATCGTTACCAAAGCGGGCCTCGCCGGCATCACGAATCCCGGCCCGCATGGTCTGTCGCAGGTTCTTTACGCCTATAGCTCCGGCACGGGCAACAACGGGTCCGCGTTCGGCGGCATTAACGCGAACACCCTGTGGTACAACTCGACGATGGCCATGGCCATGCTCCTGGGCCGATTTTTCATGGTGATTCCGATTCTGGCTATCGCCGGAAATCTTGCCGCCAAGAAGCATGTCCCCGAATCGCTTGGCACTTTCCCGGTGACGGGGCCGCTGTTCACCGTGCTTCTGGTCTCGGTGATCCTGATTGTCGGTGCGCTGACCTTTTTCCCTTCATTGAGCCTTGGCCCGATTCTCGAACATTTGATGATGAATGCGGGAACGACCTTTTGAGGAAATATGACGACGATTAGTCCAGCAAAAAGCAGTTCTTTGGGCGACCCGAAAATTCTTCGGCACGCCATTCGTGATTCCTTCTGGAAGCTCGACCCGCGGCTCATGATCAAGAATTCGGTCATGTTCGTCGTGGAAGTCGGCGCCGTCGTTACCTTTGTGGTTCTGCTGCTTGACCTCTTTGCGCACCGCGGCCATTTCTGGTTTGGCCTGCAAATCACCCTCTGGCTTTGGTTCACGGTTCTTTTCGCAAATTTCGCGGAAGCCATGGCTGAGGGGCGCGGCAAGGCGCAAGCCGAAACCCTGCGCAAGGCGCGAGCCGAAACCGAGGCACGGAAGCTGTGCACAGACGGCACTATCAAGATCGTCGCGAGTTCCACGCTTCGTTCGGGGGATATCGTGCTGGTCGCTGCGGGTGAATTCATCCCCGGTGACGGCGAAGTCATCGAAGGCGTGGCCAGCGTGGATGAATCGGCAATTACCGGTGAATCCGCACCCGTCATTCGCGAATCGGGCGGCGATCGCTCCGCGGTCACTGGCGGCACGCGGGTGCTTTCCGACGAAGTCAAGGTACGCATCACTTCGAATCCCGGCGAGACGTTTCTGGATCGCATGATCAGCCTTGTCGAAGGCGCTTCCCGGCAGAAAACGCCCAACGAAATCGCGCTGAACATTCTTCTCGCCGGCTTGACCATTATCTTTCTGCTTGCCGTCGTGACGCTGCAGCCCTTCGCGATCTATTCCGGATCGCCGCAGAGCGTTTTCGCGCTGATCTCGCTGCTGGTTTGCCTGATTCCCACGACCATCGGTGGCCTGCTCTCCGCCATCGGCATCGCGGGCATGGACCGCCTGATTCAGCGCAACGTCATCGCCATGTCCGGCCGCGCCGTGGAAGCAGCCGGCGACGTGGACGTGCTGCTTCTCGACAAAACCGGCACCATCACACTGGGCAATCGCGAAGCTTCTGCTTTCCACGCGGCTCCCGGCGTCAGCGAAGCGGAACTTGCCAACGCCGCGCAACTCGCATCGTTTGCAGACGAAACTCCGGAAGGGCGTTCCATCGTCGTGCTCGCGAAGGAAAAATACGGACTCCGCGGCCGCGAACTCGCTCCGCACAATCCGACGTTTATCCCCTTCTCCGCGCAAACCCGCATGTCTGGCGTGGACATGGACGACCGCGAAATCCGCAAGGGCGCCCCCGAAGCGATCAAGAAATATATCGCGGAGAAAGGCCAGGTGGTGGCGCCGGAAGTCCTGGGAGAGGTGACTCGCGTGTCCAACAGCGGCGGCACGCCGTTGCTCGTTACGGTCAATTTCCGTGTTTACGGCACGATCGAACTCACCGATATCGTGAAGGGCGGCATTCGCGAACGCTTCGATCATCTGCGCGCCATGGGCATCCGCACCATGATGATCACCGGCGATAACCCGCTCACCGCCGCCGCCATCGCTCGCCAGGCCGGTGTGGACGATTTCCTGGCGGAAGCCAAGCCGGAAGACAAAATGGCGCTGATCCGTCACGAGCAAGGCAAGGGGAAACTCGTGGCCATGACCGGCGACGGGACCAACGACGCCCCTGCGCTCGCGCAAGCCGACGTTGGCGTGGCCATGAACTCCGGCACGCAAGCCGCGAAAGAAGCCGGCAATATGGTGGACCTGGATTCCAATCCCACCAAACTCATCGAAATCGTGGAGATCGGAAAGCAGCTCCTGATCACCCGTGGTTCGCTCACTACCTTCTCCGTGGCCAACGACGTCGCCAAATATTTCGCCATCATCCCCGCAATGTTTGCCGGCACGTTCCCGCTACTCAACACGCTCAACATCATGAAACTGCGCACGCCGGAATCCGCTATTCTCTCGGCGGTCATTTTTAATGCGCTGATCATCATCGCACTGATTCCCCTGGCGCTGCGCGGCGTGCCATACCGCCCGCTCGGTGCCGCGTATCTGCTGCGGCGAAACCTGCTGGTCTACGGCTTGGGAGGAGTGATTGCGCCATTCCTGGGAATCAAGCTCATCGACATTCTGATTTCCTGGTTGCATCTGGCTTAGAGGCAACAATGAACAAAGAACTCATCGTCGCGATACGCTTCACACTGATCACCACCGTGATTTTTGGCCTGCTGTATCCCCTGGGGATGACGGGCCTGAGCCACTTCCTGTTTCCCAAGCAAGCCGATGGCAGCCTGATCCGGAAGAATGGGCAGATTGTCGGCTCGGAATTGATCGGCCAAGCATTCACGGCCGACAAGTACTTTCATTCGAGGCCTTCGAATGCGGGCAACGGTTATGACGCCAGTGCGTCCGGCCCGTCGAACCTCGCGCCCACGAACAAGGCGCTGATTGATCGTGTAAAAGGCGATGTGGTCAAGCTCCAGCAGGAAAATCTGGGGACGCCGATTCCCGTGGATCTCGTCACCGCTTCGGGTTCCGGGCTGGATCCCAACATTTCTCCAGCGGCGGCGGACTTCCAGGTGCCGCGCGTGGCCAAAGCGCGTGGTATGAGCGAAACCGCATTGCGAGCCATCGTTGCGAAGCACACTCTGCCACGCACCTACGGCGTTCTGGGCGAGCCTCGTGTGAATGTTCTGGAATTAAACCTGGAACTCGACGCGTCGAAGTAACCCGAAACAATCGCTACCGGGAACCCCGTGTGCTAGCCTTCGCCGTCGCGGTCTTGGGCGGCTGGAACCTGTAACCCACCCACGGCTCCGTCAAAATGTATTTGGGCTGCGTTGGATCTTTCTCGATCTTCTTCCGCAATTGATTGATCACCACGCGCAGGTTTTCCGTTTCTTCCCCATACTCCGGTCCCCACACGGCCTGTAACAACCGCCGGTGCGAAACCGGCTTGCCCTGCTGTGCTATCAGATGACGCAACACCTCAAATTCCTTGGGCGCCAGGTGCACCACTTCCCCGCCAACGGTCACTCGCCGCTTTTCGAAATCCACGGAGAAGTCCCTGGAATGAAACGCCGGTACCTCTTCAGCACTCGCGTGCCTCCGCAAGGAGGCGCGCACGCGCGCGAGCAACTCTTCAATGCCGAAGGGTTTGGTGACGTAATCGTCTGCGCCCGCGTCCAATGCCACCACTTTGTCCCGCTCGGCATTTCGCACGGTGAGCATGATGATGGGCGCCGCCGTAAATCGCCGTAGCTCTTTGCACGTTTCAATCCCGGAGATACCCGGCAAGTTCACGTCCAATAAAATCAGATCGGGCTTCGTCTTGCGCGCAAGTTCCAGCGCCTCTTCTCCCGTGGACGATTCCACGAGCTCGTATCCGCGAAACGTCAACGTCGAGCGCAACACGCGCCGGATCTGCGGCTCATCGTCAACCACAAGAATGGTTGCAGTGCTCATGGCCTTTCCGCCCCCTGCGCAATCGGTAGGGTGAACGTAAACACCGATCCTGCGTTCAACTGGCTGGTCACGGAAATGGTTCCTGCGTGCGCGGCCACGATGGCCTTGGCGATGGGCAATCCCATACCTGTCCCGCGGACCTGGTAGCGCTGGTCTTTGCCCCGGTAAAATTTATCGAAAATGAGCCCTTGTTCAAACGGGTCGATTCCCGGCCCGCGGTCGGCAACACTGATGGAGATAAAATTCCCCGACAATTCTGCAGTTATGGTGATGGGGCACTCTCTTTTCGAATAGAGATTTGCGTTATCCACCAGTTGGACCAGGATGTCCTTGGCGAGTTCCAGGTCCGCCCGCACGGGCGGCAGATCCTCGCTCGCGTGGATTACGATCTTGCGATCTCCCAGCGCCTTGTGCAGATGTCCGAGCGCCGCTTCAATCAGAGTGGGCACGTTCACCGGTTGAAGATGCAATTCGAACTCACCAGCTTCGAGTTTTGCCATTTCCGCTGCTTCTTCCACCAGATGATTCAAGCGGTCGCATTCTTCGTTGATGATGGTGAGCAATTCTTTTTGGTGGTGCGCGTCGCGGTTGTGGGTGGTAAGCAAGTCGGTCGTCGCGGCCTTGATGGCGGTGAGCGGAGTGCGAAAATCGTGCGCAATGGAATCGAGCAGCGCGGATTTGAGCCGTTCACCCTGGCGTTCTGCCTCGGTTTCGCTCAATTGCTCCACGGCTCGGGCGCGCTCCATGGCAATGGCCACGAGCGAACCAATCGCGTCCAAGGTTTGCCGGGAAAGAACGGCTCCAGAGATGCCGAGACTCCCGATGGGCTTAACGCCCAGCCGCACCGGCACGAAATGCAGAGGCTGCGTGGGATCGGAGCACGTTTCATCGCGGACATAGGCAGTTTTCATCCGCTCTTCGTCGATTTGCGCCGCTCCATAGCCGGATCGGTAGAATTTGTCCTTTTGCGGCACGAAAAGTTCCGCGGCTCCCGCCTCAAAGCACTCCACAATATGGTTCGGAATGATATTCATCAATTGAATCACGTTGCCTTCGCCAAGGAGCTTCTGGCTGAATTGGTAAAGGCGTTCCACTTCCCGCCGCCGGGCATGCGCCGCCTCCGCCTCTTTCTTGATGCGGTTGGAAAGGTGGCTGGCCACCAGGGAGGTCGTCAGGAAGGCTGCGAGCGCCACCCAGTTCTGGGGATCCGCGATCGTGAAGGTGCCCACCGGGGGTAGAAAATAAAAGTTGAACAACAGCATGGCCGCAACGGACATGATGATCGCCACCACCATGCCCCATACCGCGGAAACTGCTAAAATTGCGAGGAGAAACGACAGCGCGACCGTCGTCTGATTGACGTGGAAAAAGCGCGCGTACGTAGTCGTGATGGAAACCAGCAGGATCGCGGCGACAAGGAACCCGATTCCGCGCCCGGCTACGAATCGGACCATGCTTTTATTGTAACCTGAGACGATTTCGCTTACAGGAGAACCCCGCAACTTGCCCAAGAAGCCCGAAGAGTGGCTGGAGGTCGCTTCCCCCTCGCCCGGCGGCCGGGGCATCTTCAAGCTCTTTCTGGGCTATGCGCCCGGTGTCGGTAAGACCTACAGCATGCTGAGCGAGGCTCTCCGCCGCAAAAGCCGTGGCGAGGATGTCGTCATCGGCATTATCGAAACCCATGGCCGCAAAGGGATTCAGGAACTCGCCGCGCAGCTCGAATCTGTTCCCCGCAAGCAGATCGATTACAAAGGCACCCTCTTCGAGGAGATGGACATTGACGCCGTTCTCGCGCGCCACCCGCAGGTTGTCCTAGTCGATGAACTGGCGCACACGAATATTCCCGGCAGCCGCCACAGGAAGCGCTATGAGGACGTGCAGGAATTGCTCGCCGCGAAAATTGACGTTGTTTCCACGCTGAACATTCAACATATCGAAAGTATCGCCCCGACAGTTCGCGCGATTACCGGAATCACTGTCCGCGAAACCGTTCCGGACTGGGTGCCGCTCAGCGCCACCGAAACCGTGATGGTCGATCTAACGCCGGAAGCGCTGGTCAACCGCATGCGCCGCGGCGACGTCTACGGTATCGAGAAAGTCGAGCAATCGCTGAAAAATTTCTTTCGCCGAGGAAACCTTATCGCGCTTCGCGAACTTGCCCTCCGCCAGGTGGCGGAGCAGGTGGACCGCAGCCTCGAGTCCTATATGGACGCGAAGCAAATTCGCGAAAACTGGGGCGTCCGCGAGCGTATCGCCGTGTGCGTGTCTGCAAATCCCGCGGGACAGTATTTGATTGCGCGTGCCGCGCGCATGGCCCGCCGGCTGGACGCGGAACTGTATGTGGTCCATGTCATCCGGGAACTCGCCACCCGCCAGGAAGACCCGAAAATATTGGAAGCAAACCTGCGCTTTGCCGAAAACCTGGGAGCGCTGGTCGTACGCCTCAAAGGGCGCAGCGTCGCCGATGCGATCTCCGACTTTGTCCGCACCAAGCACATCACCCAGGTTATTTTTGGCCGAGCCCTGGCTCGTGACTGGAAAAAGTATCTGTATCTGAGTGTTGTCCACCGTTTTCTGCGTGAATCGCCGGCGGTAGACATCCACATCGTGACCCAAGAACCGGAAGAGGAATAGTTTCTTATTGTGCCGTCTCGCCGAAACAGAGGTCGTCCCACCCATGAATCACGACTCCGGTCAACAACGCCCCTTTGAGGTCACCTTCACCGGTTGGTTGTTTATCGCCGTCGGAATCCTCGCCACCATCTGTCAACTCTGGCACGGCATGCTCGACCGCTGGATGATCGTGATCGTGCTGGAGGAATTCGTCGCCATTGTGGCCGGCGTCTTCCTGCTCCGTGGTGCGCGTTGGGCGCGCTGGCTGATCCTTCTTTGGATTGCGGGCCACGCTATCGCCTTTGCGTTTCTTTCCATCTCTATTGCTTTGCCTCATTTCGCACTACTCCTGGTTTTTGGCTACGTTCTGCTCGGCCCGCCAACCTCCCGCTACTACCAACGCAACTCATCCAGTTAGCGCGCCTTCGCGACCTCGCTTCAGCGTGCCTCAGCCCCGGGCCGGGCAACGGAACGTACCATCAAACGGAAAATTCAGCAGCGAGCCTCATTACAACAAGTGCGTGCAAAGCAGCTTCGGAAGATTTAAGATTGGCGCACGCAAGACAATTCGAGGAGGCGTAACCCTCGGCAACATGCCGTTGCTCTATCGCACGCCCAGCGAAGGAGGAAGCCATGTTTGAAACCCCGAAAGAAATCAAGCCTGAAGCTTCGAAAGGGCTCTGGATCGGTATCGTGGTGGCGGTGCTCGTCGTTGTCCTTGGGGCAGGCGCCTACTTTCTGGTGGGTCCCGGCAGCAAGTCGGCCAAGAGCGTCGCCTCCACGCCCGCCGCGAAGAACCCCTCCAAGCCTGCCGACCCCGAACACGACCTGAAAATTCAGTCCGCCACGATGACCAAGGACCGCTCCGGCACCACCGCGGTTTGGCTGGTCACCATTGAGAACAAATCGCCGGACTACACCTACAGTAAGATTACTTACGAGACGACCTACGTCGGGGCCAACAATGCCGTCATTCTCGTCAACAAGGGCACCCTCAACAAAACCTTCGCACCTGGCGACCAGGAAAGTTCCGAAATCAACGACGTCCTCTACCCAAACGGCACGGCCTGGTACAAATTTCGCATCACCGGCGCCACCGCCACTACCCAGTAATCGCTTGCCCGAATCCGCGTTCGTTCCTTGCGTTTCCCAGCAAGGTGAGGATTGATAGAATTCTGCGCACATGGGGAAGAGGCGCAAGGGCGGGACGCACGGGAATCCCACGTTATTCGAGATGGGGAGACCCGAAGGAGTTCCCGGAGGGTCAGGCGAGGGCGCGGTTGCGCGTCCTTATGAGATTCCCAATTTCCATCTGGGAACTTCTTCGTTTACAGCCACCGGGTGGGCGGGAACCTTTTATCCGAAGGGGATGAAATCGCCGGAATACCTGGCGCAATATGCTAAGACGTTCCGGTGCGTCGAGATCGACTCGTCGTTTTATGGCACGCCTGCGGCGGCCACGGTGAATTCGTGGTACCAGAAAACACCCGCGGATTTCCTTTTCGCCCTCAAGGTCCCAAAGATTATCAGCCACGAGAAGGTGTTGCAGGGCTGCTCGGCCGAGCTGGGCGAGTTTCTGGAACGCGTGCAACTCCTCAACGAAAAGCTCGGGCCGCTGCTGCTGCAATTCCCGTGGTTCAACCAATTCGAAATCAAGACGGGCGCTGATTTCCTGGAGCGGCTGAGCGCGTTTCTGAGAAACCTGCCCGAAACGTTCCGCGGCAAATTTGCTGTGGAGATCCGCAATCGCGGCTGGCTCGACGCGCGCTTTCTGGACGCGTTGCGCGAGCACAACGTGGCCTTGGCGTGGACGGATACGAGTTTCGTGCCGAAACCCTGGGAATGGAAGAAACTCCCAAAGAAACCTCTGGACCTGGTAACGGCGGACTTTGCTTACGTGCGCTGGCTCGGCAACCGCAAGGAGATCGAGGCCCTCACCACCACTTGGGAGCGCGTTGTCGTGGACCGCACAGATGACCTAAGAACGTGGGTGAGCTTTCTACGCCAGATGGTTCTGGACAAGCGCCTGAGGAAGATCTTCGCCTTCGCGAATAATCACTACGGCGGCTTTGCCCCCGCAACGATCCGGCAGTTTTGCGAGTTGTGGCACGGCGAATTGCCGGAAAGCAACCCCAAGACCCAGGCCGATGGCGCAAGCTCCGGGACACTTCCTGGGTAGCTTTTACACTTCGGCGCTCCTTCTGCTTCCGGGATGCCTTCGCGTCCCCGAGCTGCCCGGCGGCCTGCGGTCAACAAGTGGGCCGGGCAGGTTGTAGTACCCGCTTCCCGCCCGAACTCGAGATGAAAATCCCCAAAAATGGGGTCGAAACCGAGGGGGGCCAAGCGACTTACTTGAAGGGATGGCCGAGGCCGTCCAGAATGCCTAAGGGGACAAAACCGTGAAATTCCTATGCCTGGGTTACTTCAACGAAGAAAAGTTCGCCGCACTGCCCGAAGCGCAACGCGATGCCTTCATGGACGCGTGTTTCGCCTATGACGATGTGCTCCGCGCCAAGGGCCACTTCCTAAGCGGCGAAGGGCTGGAGAGCGAGCGCACCGCCGCCTCCGTCCGCCTGAAGAACGGCAAGCCTGTCGTTACCGACGGGCCTTTCATCGAGACGAAGGAGCAGCTTGGCGGCGTGATCCTCCTGGAAGCCAAGGATCGCGCCGAGGCCATTCAACTCATCTCGAATCACCCCGGCATCGCCGCTTCGGGATTTGAAATCCGTCCGGTTGCGGATATGTCCGGCGCATTGCAGGCCAGCGAAAAGCGCCGGCGCGCCGCGGCCAAGGCGTGAGGAGAGGATCACCCCAATGAGAAGACTGATCTACGCAATCAACGTCACCCTGGATGGCTGCTGCGACCACACCAAAGTGATCGCCGATGATGAACTACTCGACCACTATACGCACCTCCTGGGCGACGTCGATCTATTCGTCTATGGGCGCAAAACCTATCAATTGATGGTTCCCTATTGGCCGGATGTCGCAAAAGACCCGTCCGCGACCAAGGCCGACAAAAACTTTGCGCAAGCCTTTGACTCCAAGAACAAAGTTGTCTTCTCACGATCATTAGACAGCGTTGAGGACAAACAGACGAGGCTTGTGCGCGCCAACCTTCGCGACGAAATTCTGAAACTGAAACAGGAACCCGGCAAAGATATTTTGACCGGCGGCGTGGCGGTCCCTTCCCAACTGATCGAGCTTGGCCTGGTGGATGAATATCGCTTTGTCGTTCAGCCCATCCTTGCAGGCGGAGGAACACGCTTGCTGCAAGGCGCCAGCCTGCCGGAGAGATTGCAACTAAAACTCGTCGACTCCAAAGTTCTCAAATCAGGCTGTGTCGCCCTTCGCTATTTGAAACCCTGACCCAATAATCCGCGTCAGCAGCGATATTTCTACTTTCTAGCAGCGGGGAAGTCGGTGTCCCGTGAACACAGTAGGAAACGTCCCGCCTGTCCCCGAGTTTGAGTTTCCAGGTCGTGCGGAACGATAAAGGCGGGGGCCCA
>Ga0335069_10003337_pt1 | contig 24315 bp, 23 predicted proteins | sample Lox_Sample_11_FD_206714 | JGI IMG/M metagenome (GOLD analysis project Ga0335069, IMG submission 206714) | Soil microbial communities from Loxahatchee National Wildlife Refuge, Florida, United States - Lox_Sample_1.1 | ecosystem: Environmental > Terrestrial > Soil > Wetlands | place: USA... | reverse complement strand
TGCGCGTGCGGATCGGCGCGCTGACCCTGGAATCGCTCGGACTCGCCCCGGGTGGTTGGCGGGAACTGACCGCGGGGGAACGGCAGGCCGTTTTCCGTTAGTGACGATCCGGCGTTCCGTCTGCCAAGCCAGCCTGGTTCCTGAGCCGGGATCATCCAGGTGAACCACGAATGAACACCAAGGCACACCAATGAAGATCCAAGCGGAAGGCACCCGGAATTGACCGCCAGGCGGCGAACGGCCTTCGGGAGATCAAGTCTTCCCCGGTCGCCACCGCCTTCGGGTTCAGGGGTGTCCATTTGTGCTTTCCTGATATAGGGTTCCGACTTGCTCGCCCGGTGGGGCCGCCGAATCCCCCTGCGGGATCCATCGAGACCGTGAGGGGACACGGAGGACCCGGAGGGGCGGGCCCGACGCGCTGGCCCACGGCGACAGAAACTCGGCCGCCTTCGTTCTTCGGTGAAGAATCGTCGGGCCGAACCTTGACCGCATTCAGTCTGGGCCATCGGTCGCCGGACCCTCCCGGGAGCGGGGTCGGGCCGCGCCGTGTCCTCTCGTGGTTCAAGCCCCGGCCAACGGCCGATTTTCCCGGCGAACGTGCTCCAGCTTGAACACGAACAGCGCGCCTTTTTCCGTGCCGGCCGCGACGAGCGAGTCGTCGGGCCGCCACGCGAAATGGGTTGCGGGCGAGGGCATCCGGACCTGCGCCAGCAGGGGATTCTTCTTCGCGGGCTCCCACAGGCAGAATTCGCCGTCGGCCGCTGCGGTCGCGACGATGCCGGCATGGTGTTGGAACGCCACCGCGCAGACCCGCGCCTCGTGCGGCAGCAGCAGCGGCTCCCGGTCCGCCGGGCCGGCGCCGGCGCAGTCCCAGATGCACGCATCGCGTCCGCCGCCGGTCGCCAGCCATTTCGCGTCCGGGCTGAACGACAGCACGTTCAGCTTCGACTCATAGCCGCTCATGTGCAGTTCGTGGTCCTCGTCCGGCGCCCACAGGTGCACGGCGTTGTCCTGACAGCCGGCGACCAGCCAGCGGCCGTCGGGCGACCAGGTGACCGCCAGGATCGCGTTGCCGTAGGCGAATTCCTTCGCGGACGAAAAATCGTCCGCCCGCCACAGGACCACGCTGCCGAAGCAGGCGGTGGCGCAAACCGATCCGTCCGGTCGCCAGGCCAACGCCGAGATGGTCTTGGGCGCATCCTTGTAGGTGTGCGCCACCGAGCCGTCGGGACGGAGCGCGACGAGCTTCCGGCCGGCGGCAGCGATGAGCAGTTGAAGTTCGAAAGTTGAAGTTTGCAGGACGGACGGCGGCCGCCAGGCGAGATGCTCGACCCAGGGTGATCCGAGCGCGACTTCGCGCACCAGCGCGCCGGCAACGGGATTCCACAACTTGACTTTGCCGTCCTGCCCGCCGGTCGCCAAGACGGCGCCGTCGGGCGACCAGGCGAGACAGTTCGTGCCTGAGTCGTGTCCCGCCAGCAGGTGACGCACCGTGCCGGCCGCCGGGTCGAAGAGAGTGACGCTCCCGGCGGCGGAGGCGGCGGCGAGCAGGGCGCCATCCGGCGACCACGCGAGCGCGATCACATAGTCGTCGAGCACCGCGGCCCAGTGTTTGCTCAATGACATGGTGGCGGAATGCGGATGGCGGAGCGAGACCCGGTGCAATCCCGGCGGCTTGCGACCGGAAATAATGGCAACGAAAGCACGGTGCTCAAGGAACGCAGCGGACACGGGGTTGGCTTCCGGAGCAAGTCCGCATTGGCCAATTCGAATTCCGCGATCCAAACTCCAAACTCAGCCCGCCGCCAGGCACGCCTTGAAGCCTTCCGTCAGCGCGGTCCGGTCGAGATGCTTGCCGATGAAGACGAGGGTGTTGGTGCGGTTTTCGTCGGTGTGCCACTCGCGGTCGAACCGCGCGTCGAAGAGCATGTGCACGCCCTGGAAGACGAGCCGCTTGTTGGTGCCCTTGACGCAGAGCACGCCCTTCATGCGGAAGAGGTCGCCGCCCTTCGTGCGCAGCAGCTCGCTGATCCAATCGTTGAGCTTTTTGCCGTCGAGGTCTCCCGGCGCCGAGATGCCGACCGAGGAAACTTCCGCATCATGCGAATGCTCGTGGCGGAACGTGCGGTCCCAGGAGTATTTCAGCATCCGGCCGTCCGGCGCGTGGAGGTGGGTGGGCACGTCGTGGCCGGTGAAGAGCACGTAGCAACCCGGCTCGGTGACCGGCACCGGAAATTCACCGGATTCGTTCTGCAGCTTGAGCCGGTGGAGGCGGCCGCCGGGGGTGATGGGCTCGCCGGGCGGCGTGACGGTTTCCCACTCGGAAAAGGTGAGCACGGCGGCCTGGACGGCGTCGCCGAGGACCCGCTCGCCGAGGCTTTTCACCGGCATCATCACCACGTCGAGTTCGTTGTGGTCGTGGCCGCAGTCCGGTCCGCAGGCGTGATCGTGGTCATGACCCTCGTGGTCGTGATGCCCGATCGCCAGCCGGTGCTCGCCGGCGGCCAGCTCGTAGCCGCCGGCCCACTCGAAGGGGTATTCCGTCTCGAGGAAGCGCGGATCGACCTCGATGGCGCGGCTGAGGTTGAAGCCCCCGACGTCGATCACCCGGTCGAGCGGCACGTCGGCGTCTTTCGTGCGGTGGACTCGCGCCAGCGCGTTGATCGAGCGCACGCGTCTTTCGAGCGCCTCCAGTTCGGCGGGCGGCACCAGGTCGGTCTTGTTGAGCAGGATGACGTCGGCGAACCCGATCTGTTTTTTCGCTTCCGGCGAGGACTCGAGGTGCAGGTTGATGTGCTTGGCGTCGACCACCGTGACGATGGCATCGAGCCGGAACTGCTCGCGCATCTCGGGATCGGTGAAGAACGTCTGGGCCACGGGGGCGGGATTGGCCAGCCCGGTCGTCTCGATGAGGATGGCGTCGAGCCGGTCCCTGCGCTTCATCAGGCGCCCGAGGATCCGCAGGAGGTCGCCGCGCACGGTGCAGCACAGGCACCCGTTGTTCATCTCAAAGATTTCCTCGTCGCCCTGGATGACCAGCTGGTTGTCGACGCCGACCTCGCCGAACTCGTTCTCGATCACGGCGATCTTCTTGCCGTGCTGGTCCGTGAGGATGCGGTTGAGCAGGGTGGTTTTGCCGGCGCCGAGGAAGCCGGTCAGGACGGTCACAGGAATGGGGGCGGGGGACATCGGAAAAAGGAGAGCGAGACTCCAGAAGGCGGAAGTCAGTAATCAGGAGGCTGAAGGCTGATAAACGATAGATGCTGGACTAGAAACAGCGAACCGTAAACGGCGAACCATGAAGCATGAACTGTGAACTTTGAACCGCGACCGCTGATCGGAAGGGCGCAAAGACAGAGAATAGAATACCAAAAGACGCAAGTGGGGAGGCTTGCCCGCGGCCGCCGGATTGGTGTGCTGGGCGCATGTCCGACCTGCCGCCGCTTCCCGCCGCCCCGCAACCCGGGCTTTATCGCCACTACAAGGGCAACGACTATCGCGTCATCGGGCTCGCCCGGCACTCCGAGACGCTCGAGCCCCTGGTGGTCTACCAGGCGCTGTATGGCGAGCGCGGCCTGTGGGTCCGGCCGGCCGGAATGTTCGTGGAGACCGTCACCATAGCCGGCGTCGTGCGGCCGCGCTTCGCGCGCGTCGGGGATTAAGGCAGCTTGATTTGCGGTGTGGGCGGGGGCCCGCACCCCGCCTTATGGCCTATCTTGCGGGGTGAGGGCACCCCGCCCACATTCAGGGGCGCCGATCGCGTCTGGGCCGTTCGACAGGCTGAATCGCAGGAACCCGTCGCAGGCAGAAATCGGCAATCAGTATTCAGGCCGCCTGCTTCAACCGGGCGGCGCGCAACTCGGCGCGGACCTCCTCGAGTGCCTGCTGCAGCTTCGGGGATTCGAGCATCTTCCGGGCCACGGCTTCGCCGAGGATCGCCCCGGCCATGGTGTCGCTGGGATAGTGCGCGCCGCCGACCACCCGGCTCCAGCGGACGCGGGCCGCCTGCGCCTGCCAGTCGGCGGCATGCTCGGGGAGAACGACGGTGAGCAGCGTGGCGTAGATCGCCGCATCGTAGCTGTGCCCGCTGGGGTAGGAAGTGTTCTTGGGTCTTTCGACGACCGGTTCCAGCGTCGGGTCAAAGAGGTACGGCCGCTTCCGGTCCCAGTTCTTCCTGGCCGCCTCAATGGTCGGTCGGACCTCGCGCCGGACCTGTTCGAAGACCGCGGCCGTGCGCGGCAGGTTCTCCGCCGTGCACCACGGGCCGAGAACCGGCGCCATGAAGATGAGGGCGTTGAGCTTCTCGTAATACCTCGCGGTGGCGACGTCCTCGGCGGTGCGCGCCTTCTGCAGGTTGCGCATCAGGTCCTGCTCGCCGCGGGCGACGATCGAGGCCGGATCGGGCGGGGCGGCCAGCAGCGTGCGGAAATCGACGGCGCTCTCGGCGAGGAAGTCGTGCGTGGCGGGCGCCTCACCGGCAAAGGTGGCGGTGGCCAGACCGAGGAACAGGACGAGGGTGGGGTGGAGGCTCGGGCGGCGTGGGGTCATTGGGCGGGTTCGAAAAAACCTAGGACAGGATTCAGGGTAGGGGATGGGGCCAGCGGGCGCGGAGCAGCGGGGTGGGGGCACCCCACCCCCTGTCGCAAGCCTCCGACCGGTTCGGGGTCCTGAGTGGGTCGAGCGGGCCGGCTCGCTCCCGCGGCGCCGGACCAGGAATCGCATTCCCTCGCCGGTTCATTCGACGGTGCGGAGCTGGATGCTCTCGATGCGGCGATTTTTGAACGTGGACCCATGCTCGCCGGTTCATTCGACGGTGCGGAGCTGGATGCTCTCGATGCGGCGATTTTTGAACGTGGACCCATGCTCGCCGGTTCATTCGACGGTGCGGAGCTGGATACTCTCGATGCGGCGATTTTCCATGGTCAGCACGTCCGAGATGATGACGAGCTTGTCTCCGGTCTTGATCCGGCCGGAGGCGACGAGGGCCTCGAGCGCACGGGCGATGGTCTTCTCGGGATCGCCGAAGGAGGACAGGAAATACGGCTCGATCGAGCGGACCATCCGGAGATGCCGCAGGGTCTCGAGCGAGTCCGTGATCGCCAGGATCGGGGCGCGGGCCGGACGGTGGGCGGCCAGCCCGGCGGCGTTGATCCCGCGCTTGGTAAACGTCAGCAGGAAGGAGTCCGGCAGCTCGTTGGCCATGACCACGGCCGAGCGGCGGAGCTTCATCCGCTCGTCGAGAAACACGGTGGGCTCGGGGATGTCCGACGCGACCTCCTCCTCGACGCGGCGGGCGATGAGGTCGAGCACGCCGACGCACTCGAGCGGGTATTTGCCGACGGTGGTCTCGCCGGAGAGCATGACGCAGTCGGCCTGCTCGTAGACCGCGTTGGCCACGTCGGTGATCTCGGCCCGCGTCGGCACGGGCTGGTTGATCATCGATTCCAGCATGTGCGTGGCGATGATGACCGGCCGGCCGATGGCCAGGCAGGTGCGGACGGCGCGCCGCTGGATGACGGGCAGCTCCTGCAGCGGCACCTCGATGCCGAGGTCGCCGCGCGCCACCATCAGGGCGTCGGTGGCCCGGATGATCTCGTCGAGATTGGCGATGGCCGTCTGATCCTCGATCTTCGCCACAATTCTCGCGCCGGAATGGTGCTCCTTGAGGAAGCCGCGCAGCTTCACGATGTCGGCTGCCTCGCGGACGAACGACAGCGCGACGAAATCGACGCCCTCCTCGATGCCGACGAGCGTGTCGGCCCGATCCTTTTCGGTGAACGACGGCAGGCTGATGCGCACGCCAGGCAGGTTGATGTGGCGGCGCGAGGTCAGGGAACCCGGCGTCAGCACGCGGCAGCGGATGTGCGCGTGGTGCTTCTCGAGCACCTCCAGCCGGATCAGGCCGTTGTCGACCAGCACGGTGTCGCCGACCTTGATGTCGTTGACGAGATTGAGATAATTGACGTCGACCGAGCGCACCTCGACGGCGTTCTCGCGTTCGGCGCCGGGCTGGACGGTGAAGTCGAAGATCTGGCCCGGCTCGAGCTGGATCGGTGCGGCGACGTCGCCGGTGCGAATCTCGGGCCCCTTGATGTCCATCATGATGGCAACTTCGCGTCCGGCGGTCTTGGCCGCCGCCCGGATCCGGCGGATGATCATCCGGGTCCAGTCGTGCTTGGCGTGGGCCATGTTGAGCCGGACCACGTCGACGCCGGCCTGGATGAGCCGCACGAGCATCTCCTCGCTCTCGGTGGCGGGTCCGAGCGTGGCGACGATCTTGGTGCGGCGAAACGACGGGACGGACATGCCGGAGCAGGCAAGCAGCAACCCGGCCAGCGGGCAAAGCAAAAGCCGGAGCGCGGGTTGGGGTGCGATTTCGGGCGTGCTTTGGCCGGGGCCGACCCTATGGTCCCGGCAATGCTGTCCGCCGCCCTCCGTCCGCCCCCGTTGTCCGGTTCGCGGACGGCGTATCAGCCGTCAGGGACGCGCTGAAGCGGCCCCGCCCGACTGTCATGGACCTGTCGCTCGTCCTCATCTGCCTGGTGGTTGTGATCGGGGTCTATTTCTACAACAACCCGCTCCGGCACGGTCCGTGGTTCCTGAGCCGGCGTTTCATCAACTGGTTTCCGCTGGGGATGACGTACTCGTTCCTCTACATGGGCCGGTACAACCTGACGGTGGCGAAGAACGCCCTCGGTACGCTGATGTCGAACGAGCAATTCGGCCTGATCTTCGGCGCCGGCACCTTCGTTTATGCGTTCTCGTTCCTGGTCAACGGGCCGCTCGTGGACAAGATCGGCGGAAAAAAAGGCATCATCATCTCGGCGGTCGGCGCGTCCGCGGCCAATCTCGTGCTCGGCGCCGTCACGTGGCTGGTCGTGACCGGCCGGGCGCACGTGCCGCTGGTCGCGGTCTTCTCCCTGCTCTACGCGCTCAACATGTATTTCCAGAGCTACGGCGCGGTCTCGATCATCAAGGTCAAGGCGAACTGGTTCCACGTGCGCGAGCGCGGCGTGTTCGGCGCGATCTTCGGCACGCTGATCTCGTTCGGCGTGTACTTTGCCTTCGCCTGGGGGCCGGCGGTGGTCGACATGACGCGGGTCGAGCTGGTGCCCGACGCGGGCTGGCTGGCGCGGACGCTGCACGGCTGGTTCATCGCGCCCGGGCAGAAGGTCGATGCGACCTGGGCGGTGTTCTTCATGCCGGCGTTCATCCTGCTCGGCTGGGCGGCGCTGGATGCCTGGCTGATCAAAGAGACGCCGGAGGACGCGGGCTTCCCGCATCTCGAGACGCACGACGCCTCGACCGGCCACATGCACGAGCAATACACCACGCTGGATCTGCTGAAAAAGGTGTTCTGCAGCCCGTTGATGCTGATGCTCGGCGGCGTGGAACTGACGGCCGGCGTCCTGCGCAACGGCATCATGCAATGGTACACGATCTTCGCCCACCAGGTGCCGCAGCCCGGGGCGGAGTTGATCATCGGGAAATGGGGCCTGCTGCTCTGCATGTTCGGCATCGTCGGCGGGTTCGCCGGCGGGCTGATCTCGGACAAGTTCTTCCAGTCGCGCCGCGGTCCGCCGGCGGCGATCTTCTGCGCCTTCATGCTGATGATGGCGGCGGTGATGGCGATGAACCTCTTCCGCTACCCGTTCCTCGTGGGCGTGGCCGCGCTCCTGATCGTCGCGGCAGTCACCGGCGTGCACTCGCTGATGTCCGGCACGGCGGCGGCGGACTTCGGCGGGCGGAAGGCCACCGCGACCTGCTCGGGCATCGTCGACGGCTGCGTGTACCTTGGCAGCAGCGTGCAGTCGGTCTGCGTCGGCCTCCTGACGGGCACGAACTGGCCGGGGCACAGCTGGCAGTGGTGGCCGATCTTCCTGATGCCGTTTGCGCTGGCCGGCGGCCTGATCGCCTGGCGGATCTGGAACGAGTTGCCGGCGGCCACGCGCCAGTACATCGCCGACGTCGAACAGCGGCACGCGGGAAAGCCCGCGGGTATTCAGTCAAAGTCGTAGGCGGGCAGCCCGGCGCCGGGCGGGGCAATGGAGAAGCCGCAGTGCAGCGCGGCGAGCACGGGCCCGCAGGCCGCCTCGACCGCGGCGGGGGTGTTGCAGTCGCGCGAGAGGTGCGTGAGGTAGACGTGGCGCCAGCGCGGACTGGCGACGGATTCGAGCAGCTCGCGCGCGGCGGCGTTGGAGAGATGGCCGTGCCGGCCGCTGATCCGCTGCTTGGTGCTCCACGGCCGCTTGGTGTCGGCCTGGAGCATCTGCGGACAGTGGTTGGCCTCGAGCACGAGCACATCGGCCTCGCGGATGCGCTCGCGGACGTGTGCCGGGGCGTGGCCGAGGTCGGTCAGCCAGGCGAGCGCGCGGCGCGGCGACAGCAGGTCGCCCTCGCCGTGGGCGAGAAGGAAGCCGACCGGATCCTGCGCGTCGTGCGGCACGGCGAAGCTCGTGACCTCGAACTCGCGGAAGCGGAACGTCGCGCCAGTCTCGAAGATCTGCCAGTCGATCCGGTGGCGGAGCCCGGCCTGCACCGCCCGCGCGGTGGCGCGGTTGGCGAAGACCTTGATCTGCGGGTGGCGGGCCAGGCCGGTGAGCGCCGCCGCATGGTCGCCGTGCTCGTGGGTCAGGAAAATGGCGTCAATCCGCGCCAGCGACTCGCCCGCCGCCGCGAGCAGCTCGCCGAGCTTCCGGGCGGAAAAGCCGGCATCGACGAGCACGCGGGTGTCCCCGGCCTGCAGCAGGGCGGAGTTGCCGGCGCTGCCGCTGCCGAGGAGGCGGAATCGCATGGCCATCCCGCCTTCCAAGAGCATCGCCGGGTCCGGCGCAAGCCTGCTCCCGCCGGCCAATAAGCGGCGGTGGCGCCGCCGGAATTGGGCTGGCATTCCGGGCGCCGCCGGGCTGGAGTTGTAGGGTGCTGCCTCACCCCACGTTAACCGACCGCTACGCGACGCCCGAAGACAAGCCGGCGTTTGTGAACGACTTGTTCGACCGCGGAGCCAAACATTACGACGCAGTGGTGGACTGGGGCTTTCTGCGGACTGGCGGACGGTACCGGCGGTGGGTGCAGCAGCGTCACGGCCTGAAGCGGGGCGACCGCGTGCTCGACGTGGCCTGCGGGACCGGCCTGGTGGCGGTGGAGACGGCCAAGCTCCTGGGCGGCGCCGAAAACATCACCTGCCTGGATCCCAGCGAGGGCATGCTCGCGGAGGCCCGGACGAAGCTGGCGGCGAAGTTCGTGGTCGGCCGCGCCGAGGAGCTGCCGTTTCCCGACGACTCGTTCGACTTCCTCACCATGGGCTACGCGCTCCGGCACGTGACCAGCCTCGAGGCGACTTTCAGCGAGTTCCGTCGCGTGCTCCGACCAGGCGGCCGGCTGCTCATCCTCGAGGTCACCAAGCCGCGGCGCCCTTGGGCGGCTTTCTGCTTCCGCCTTTACTTTGGCCGGATTTATCCCGCGCTCACGCAGCTCTTCACCCGCAGCGCCGAGGCGCGCAACATGATGCGCTATTATTGGGAGACGATGGAGGCGTGCGTCCCGCCCGAGACCGTCCTCGCCTCGCTCGCCGCCGCCGGCTTCGACCAGGTGCGGCGCACCGGCTACTTCGACCTGTTCAGCGAATACACGGCCGTGAAGCCGGGCACCTCCTGATTTTCACTTGGCGTACCCCCGCCCCCGACGCATCCTCGCAGCCCTGACCAACCCCATGCAGCCCGTCCCGACCTCCGACCCCAAGCGACCCACCCCGGCCGACCAGGAAGAGGCCCTGCGCCATCTGCCCGATGACGCCAGGGAGGCCTTCCGGCGATTCCGGGACACCGGTGACGCCTCGGTGCTCGACCCGGTGATCGTCGCGATCCTGACGGATTTCATCCCGAAGAAGCCGGGAAAGCCACTGGCTGAGCTGCCCGGCAGCACGCGCCTGATGGACGACCTGGGCTTCGACTCGCTGGCGATCACCGAGGTGGTGTTCTTCACCGAGGACCTGTTCGGCATCAGCATCGCCAACGAGGAGATCATCCAGGTGCGCACGCTCGATGACCTGCGCGGCTTCGTGCAGCGCAAGGTGGCCGGGCGGATGGCGGGCTGAGTCCGCCTCACCCCTCGCATGGCGCCCCTGCCCGTCATCACCGGCCTGGGTTTTGTCACCAGCATCGGCCACGACCGCGCGACCGTGGTCCGGAATCTGCGCGAGCTGCGGCACGGCTTCGAGCGGCACGAGTTCCTCGGCAACCCCAACATCCCGGTCAAGGTCGCCGGCACGGTGAAGGGCTTCTCGTTCCCCCGGCCCAACTGGCGCGACTGGACCTGGCCGCCGCAGTTCGAGGTCGATCGCGAGCTCCTGCGCGGGCTGGCGCCGCACGGCGTCTACGCCCTCTGCGCGCTGCAGCAGGCGTTGGCGGACGCCCAACTGGCGCCGGCCGACCTGACCGGCGGCGCCACCGGCCTGTTCTGTGCGTCGGCCGGGTCGCCGATGCTGCTGGGGCATTTCCTCGAGCAGATGAAAGCGGCGCGGGGCGAGCGCGGCAACCCGATGGGCATCGTCTCGTCGATCGCCGGCACGCTGAATTTCAACCTGGCCGCGCATTACCACATCTCCGGTGCGGTCTGCGGCTTTGTATCCGCCTGCGCCTCGTCGAGCCACGCGCTCGGCTACGCGATGGACGAGATCCGGCTCGGCCGGCAGGAGCGGATGCTGGTGGTGGGGGCGGAGGACATGACCGACGAGAGCATCCTGCCCTTCGCCAGCCTGCGCGCGCTGTCGAACAATCCCGATCCCGACACCGCCTCGCGGCCGTTCGACCGGCGGCGCGACGGCTTCGTCGGCACGGGCGGCGCCGTCGCACTGATTGTCGAGAACGCGGACCTGGCGCGGCGGCGCGGCGCGCGGGTTTACGCCGAACTGGCGGGGTGGGGGCAGGCGGGCGACGGCCACAGTGTGGCCGCCTCCCATCCGGAGGGCACCGGCCTGGCCGAGGCCATGCGGCGGACGCTGGCCGACGCGCGCGTGGCGCCGGGCGAGATCGACTACGTCAACGCCCACGCCACCTCGACGCCCGCCGGCGACGTTTCGGAGGCCCGGGCCCTGCACGCCGTCTTCTCCGCAGCGGGCGCCCGGCCGCGGATCAGCAGCACCAAGGCGCTGACCGGCCACGGGCTGTCGCTGGCCGGCGCGATGGAGGCGGCCTTCTGCGCGCTGGCGATCGCCGAGGGCTTCATGCCCGGTGCGGCCCACCTCGTGGAGCCGGACCCCGTTTGCGACGGCCTGAACCTGCCGCGCACCTCGCTTGACGCGGCCCCGCGTCTTGTGCTCAACAACAGCAGCGGATTCGGCGGCAGCAACGTCTGCCACGTGCTCCGCCGTCCCGCCTGACCGCCATGCCCGACCCGCTGATCACCCGCCTCCAGGCCCTGATCATCTCCACCCTCAAGCTCGAGGGGGTTCGCCCCGAGGACATCCCGGAAAATGAACCCCTCATCGGCTCCCCGCGCTTCGGCCTCGACTCGATCGACGCGCTCGAGCTGGTGCTCACGCTGGAAAAGGAGTTTGGCGTGAAGATCGGCAGCAGCGAGGAATCGCGGCGGGCGCTGGCCAGCGTGAACTCGCTGGCCGCGTTCATCCGGTCGCGCCAGCCCGGCGCCTGACCGGCCCGGTCGCATGAGCGCGACGGCCGCAGAGTTTTCCGCCGGCATCGAGTGCTGCGACTGCCTGACGCCGTTCGGGGACGCCGCCGCCACCGCGGTCGCACTGCTGGCCGGGCGGCGCGCGCTCGCACTCACGCCGGTGCTCGGACGGGACGGCGGCGACCCGGTGCCCCTCGCTCTCCTCGGGCCGATGAACGAGGTCGTGCCGCCGCGCTGGGTCGACGCGCTGCGGCGCTTCGCCACCGCAATCCCGCCCGGTCCGTGGGGCGCCGCGCGCACGCCGGTCATCGTCACGAGCAGCAACTTCGGGGTGGGCAGCCTCCAGGCCTTTATGCGCGATCGCGACCCGCGCCACCTCGCACATGGGACGCCCTACGCCGCGGTCAATCGGCTGCGGGCCGAGCTCGGCTGGGGGCCGCACGTCCACCTCTTCTCCCACGCCTGCGTCACGGCGCACCTGGGGCTCGCACACGCCGGCCGGTTGCTGCACCTTGGGGTGGCCGAGCGGGTGCTGGTGTTCTCGTTTGACTTCGTCAGTCCGTTTGTCGCCGGCGGATTTCACAGTCTGAAGATCCTCAATGGTGCAATGCCGGCGCCGTTCACGGTGCGCGAGACCGGCGCCATCGGCCTGGGCGACGGCGCGGCGTTCGCGGTCCTGGCGCGGGACGCGGGCCCCGCCCGGCTGGCGGCGCACGCGTTCCACAACGAGATGTTTCACTTTACCGGCAACCAGCCCGACGGCGCCGGTTTCCTCGTCTGCCCGGCGGCCATCGCCGCCGCCGCCGACGGACGGCGCGTGTGGATCAAGGGCCATGGCACCGGCACGCTCGAGGCCGGGCGGCTCGAAGCCGAGGCGGTGCACCGGCAGTTTCCCGGTTCCCCGCTGGTGTCCTGGAAGGGCAGCCTGGGCCACACGCTTGGCAGCTGCGGGCTGGTGGAGCTGGCGATCGCGCTCGCGGCGCTGCGCGCGGGCCGGATTCCCGGCACGGTCGGCGGCGCGGCCCCGTCGTTCTCGCCGGCAGTCGCGCTCGAGCCATTCTCCGCGGCGCCGTTTGAGGGCGCGGTTCTGTGCAGCAACGCCTTCGGCGGCGCCCACGCGGCGCTGCTGCTGACGACGGCGTGAGCGGACGACAGACGACCACCAAGGTTAATCGCAAAGCCACACACCGTACGCCTTAAACCTTACGCCCTTAAGCTCTTACCCCTTACGCCTTAAACCTTACCCCTTACGCCTTAAACCTTACACCTTACGCCTTAAACCTTACACCTTACACCTTAAACCTTACCCCTTACGCCTTACACCTTACCCCTTACCCCCAACGCCTCAGATCTTAAACTCGGATCCCTTGACCCTCGAGCGCTTCATCCACCATGCCGCGGCGGAGCTGCCGGACCCGGCTGAAACCGTAGCCGAGGCGCGCGAACGCCTGCGGGACCGCTTTCCGCGGACCAGCTTGCGGCGGATGACGCACCTCGGCCTGCTGGTGGGTGCGGCGATGGAGCGGGCCGCGCCGGACTCCGCCGATGCGGTCGTCTACGCCTCGACGTTTGCCGAGACGCGTGCGCTCGAGGACTATCTCAACAGTTTTCCGGCTGCGAGTCCGCTGCTGTTTCAGACCTCGATTCATCCCAGCGGAGTCCAGCAGGCGTTGATCGCACGGCAGCAACCGGTGGCCCGCCTGTGGCCGATGGCGGCACGCGAACGGCTGGTCGAGCAGGCGCTGCTGACGGCCCTGATGGAGCCCGCGGCACGGGTGATCGTGACCGGCGGCGAGGAACGCGGCACTTGGATGCTCGAGCGCGGCATGGCTTCGGACCGCACGTTTGCTTTCGCGCTCGAGCTCACCCGCGATGCGGCGGACGCGGCCGGACGCGTGACCTTCATGGCAGACGGGCGCGCGGAGGCCGCCGGTCCCTCGCTGGCGTCGTTGACGGAATGCATCGCGGCGCGCCGGCCGCTGGCGTGGGCTGGGGCCGGCGGCGCGTGGACCCTCGAATGGCGATGAACCCGGAGTCGCCGCGGGCGCGAAACCCGGGACCCACCTGGGGCTACGCCTTCCTGTCCTGGGCCGAGCAGTGGTGGCCGCGCTGGATTTTCCGGCCGGCGCTGATGGCCGGCACCTGGATCGGGCTGGCCGGCCTGCCGGCCCAGCGGGCGCACTCGCGCGCCTATCTTGCGGTTGTCCTGGGACGGCCGCCGCGACTGATCGAGGTTTGGCGGCACTTTTTCGCCTTCACCGAGTTTCTCCTGCGGATGCTGCGGGTGGGGAGGGGCGCGACGGCGCGTCGCGAGCTCACCGGCGAGCATGCCGCGGAGTTCCAGGCGCTGCTCGACTCCGGCCGGCCCGCCTTGTTCGGCACGTTTCACTTCGGCTGCTCCGACCTCCTCGGCTATTTTCTCGGCGAGCGCGGGCGGCGCGTCGCGATTGTCCGGCACCGGGTGGACAACTCCGAGGAAACCCGCCGGCTCGGCGGGCGTTTCGGCCGGAACGTCTCGTTCCTCTGGGTCAATGACGCCCCGCAGCTGATCTTTGCCCTCAAGACCGCCTTCGACGAGGGCGAGTCCCTGGCCCTGAAATGCGACCGGCTTGAGTTCAGTGCCAAGGCCGAGGCCTTCGAATTTCTGGGGGCCCGCCGGCTCTTTCCCTTCACCATCTATCACCTCGGCCTGCTCTTCGGGCGCCCCGTGGCGTTCTGTACCGCCGTGCCGGGCCGGGGGCCGGACGACCTCCTGGTGTTCGCTTCACCCGTGTTCGAGCCGGATCCGGCGGCGGGGCGGGACGCGAACCTGGCGCGGGCCCGGCGTCACTTCCAGGCGGTGCTGGCGCACCTGGAAACATTGGTTCGCCAAAACCCTCTGCTGTGGTTCAACTTTCTGCCGCTCAATCCGCCGGCGCCGCCCGCCGGTGCCGACTGACCCGGCATGTTTCTGCGTTCGGCCTATTACCTTTCCGGCTACTACCTCTCGCTCTTCTTCTTCGGAGCGTTCGGCCTGAGCCTCAACCTTTTCTGCCTGCTGACCGGCTGGCTGCCGGCAACCGACCGCACCCAGCGCTTCTTCCAGCGGCTGATCCACCGGCATTTCGCGCTCTTCGTCTGGTGGCTGAATTTTTCGCGGCTCCTGCAGGTCCGGTTCGAGGGCTTTGAACGGCTCCCGTGCGGCGGGCAGATCCTCGCCGCCAATCACCCGGGGCTGATGGACATCACCTACCTCCTGGCGCGCGTGCCTGAGGCCGTGTGCATTTTCAAGCCTGCGATCCGCCGCAACCCGGTCCTCGGGGCCGGCGCCCGGCGCGCGGGGTATCTCGCGAGCGACGGCGGCCCCGACCTCGTGCGCGAGGCGGCGGACAAGCTGGCCGCCGGCCACACGCTGGTGATCTTCCCCGAAGGCACGCGGACCCCGCCGGGCGAAACGCTGCTGCCCCTTAAGCCGGGCTTCGTCCTGATGGCCCGCCGCGCCGCCGTGCCGGTCCAGCTCGTGCGCATCACGTGGAACTCGAATGTCCTCGCCAAGGGCCAGGCGTGGTGGAAGCTGCCGCGGCTGCCGGGCCGGGTGGAGCTGACGCTGGGTCCGCGGCTGACCGTCGGCGCCGGCGCCGACCCGGCCGCGGTGGTCGCGGGCTTCGAGCAGTGGTTCCGCCAGCCGCCGGATGCCGGCGGCCCGGACCGCCCTTCCGCCCCCGCGCTCGTCTGGCCGGCCGGATTGTCCGCTGTGCCATGACCGCGTCGACGACCCATCTTGTCATCCTACCCGCCTACAACGTCGGCCCGCGGCTCCGGGAAGTGGTGGCCGAGGTTCTGCGGCACTGGCAGCCGGCGCTGGTGGTGGATGACGGCAGCACCGACGGCGGCGGCCGGCTGCTCGACGAACTGGCCGCGGCGGAGCCCCGGCTTCGGGTCGTGCACCTGCCGCGCAATGCCGGCAAGGGCGCGGCGGTCCTGGCCGGCGCGCAGGCGGCGCTGGCCGACGGCTTCACGCACGGGCTGGTGATGGACGCCGATGGCCAGCACCCGGCCGCCAGCATCGGGGAATTCATGGCGGCCTCGCGCGGCGAGCCCGCGGCGATGATCCTGGGCCAGCCGGTCTTCCCGGCCAACATGCCCGCCGAGCGGCGGCACGGCCGCAAGCTGAGCGTCGGGCTCGTCCATTTCGAGCTTTTCGGCCACGCCGTGCCGGACCCGCTCTTCGGCTTCCGGGTCTATCCGCTGGTGCCGCTCGTCGACGTGCTCGGGGCGCACCGGGGCGGGCGACGGTACGATTTCGACACCGAGGCGGCGGTCCGGCTCTGCTGGGCCGGCGTGCCGCCCCGGGTCCGCCCGGCGCCGGTGTTTTATTTCTCGCGGGCCGAGGGCGGCGTCTCCCATTTCCATTACGTGCGCGACAATCTCTCCCTCGCCTGGATGCACACCCGCCTCATCACGGAACTGCTGCTCGTCCGCTGGCCCGCCCTGCTTCGCCACCGGCGCGGGTGGCGGGCCGCCGCGGGGCTCGCGCTGCTGCTCGTCGTCACGGCGGCCGGGCGCGGCGCCGCGCCCGACCCGCTGGTCAATCCCGCTCACCGCCTGCCGCCCGCGGCGCCGGAGTGGGCCGACCTCGCCGGCGCCATCGCCCGGCAGCCGGACACCCTGGCGGAGTTCTCCGAGAGTCGGCGGTTTCCCTTCAAGAAGGATCCGGTCGAGCTGCAGGGCGAGGTGCGGGTGTCGACCGCCCACGGGCTCAGCCTCCATTACACCGCGCCCGAGGAACGGGTCGTGATCCTCGATGAACGCGGCGTGGTGCTCCGGTCGCGCACCGGCGACACGACGCCGCCCGCGGACGCGCGGGCGGACGGCGCGAACGACGCCCTGCGGCGGATCCTGCGCTTCGACCTCGCGGCGCTGGAAAAGGATTTTGACCTCTACGGCGCGCGCGACGGCGCGGCCTGGACGCTGGCCCTGGTGACCCGCGATCCGGCGCAGCGGAAGACGATCGACCGGATCACGGTCGCGGGCGAGGGCGAGGCGGTCCGCCGCATCGGACTTTGGCGGGCGGCGCGGCAGGTGGTCGAGATCCGCCTCGCGCCGCCGCATCCGCCGGCGCCGTTCACCGCGGAGGAGCTGAAGCGGTACTTTCGGTGAGCCGATGACGATGCACCGACGGCCATGGATCGGATGGGGCGCGCTCGCGGCGGCCGCCCTGCTCGGCGCCGCGTGGCTGTCGCGACTCGACTACGCACGGAAGATCTCGACCGATGTCCTCGACCTGATCCCGGCGGACGAGGCCGCGCCGGAGCTGACGCTGGTGCGCCAGCTCGCGAGCCAGGCCGAGGCGCGAACGATGCTCCTCGAGCTGACCGGGCCGGACGGTCGGCCCGCGCCCGCCGCGGCCGCGACGCGGCTCGCCGCCGAGCTGGCGCGCGACCCGGCCTTCGACCAGGCGCTGGCGATCGCCGACCCGGCCGCGCGCGACGCGCTGGGCCGGGAGATCTACCTCCAGCGCCTGACCCTGCTCTTCCCGCGCTGGCTGCGCGAGCGGCAGGTGGCGTACGCCGCGACGGGGCGGTCTCCGGACGGATTCGTCGACTGGCTGGCGGAGGATGTGACCGGCGCGTTGGGGCGGTTTCTCGCGACACCGGAGGCGCTGGCCTTCCAGGAGATCGTCCCCGCCGATCCGCTGCTGTTGCTGCCGGGCGTGGTCGGGCGGCTGAAGGGCGGACTCGGGCTGCTGGCGCCTGGGGCGTCGTCGTTATCGCCGGCGCTGGTCTGGGCGCGGCTGGCGGCGTCGCCGCTCAGCGAGGCCGGCCAGGCGCCGGCGTTCACCGCGATCGATCGCGCCGCCGCCGCGGTGGGCCGGGATTTCCCCGGGCTCCGCGTGGCCTCGACCGGCGTCAACAAGTTCGCTGCCGCCAGCCGGGCGCGGATCGAGCGCGAGCTTCGCTGGCTGAACACGCTCTCGATCGTCGCTGTCCTGGCGGTGGCGCTGGTCTTCATCCGCCGGGTGCACCGCAGCCTGCACCTGGTGCCGGTCGTCCTGCTCGCCGTGCTCGGCGCGTGGGTGTGCGTCACGCTCGTGTTCGACCGGGTGCACATCCTGGTGTTCGTGCTGGGCTCGCTCCTGGCGGGCGTGGCGGTCGACTACGGCTTCTACCTCTTTATGCAGCCGCCGCTGCGGCCGGACGAGGACTACTGGGCCAAGGTCCGCCGGCTGGCAAAACCGCTGCTGGCGAGCTGCCTGACGACCGTGGCGGGGTTCGCGCTGCTGGTCGGCTCCGAGCTGCCGTTCATCCGCCAACTGGGCGTGTTCGTCGGGGCCGGATTGATCGGCGCGCTGGGAGCCGCGGTCATCTACTTCTCGACGGTGTCGGACCCCTACCTAGAGGCGCGCGAATTCCGCGGCGCGCGCCGGCGGTCGGATGGCTCGCGCCGGACGACGCGCCGGCTGCTGGTCGCGGCCGGGCTGCTGGCCCTGCCCGGGCTGGCGCTGCTGCAGTGGCGGGACGACATCCGCGACCTCGAGATACCCTCGGAGGGGCTCCAGGCCGAGGCGGCCCGGATTCACGCGCTCTTCGGCGACACCTCGGACCGGACGGTCTACCTGACCTTTGGGCGCTCGGTGGCCGAGGCGCGGGAATCCCTGCAGCTGTTTGAATCCTGGCTGCAGGCCGCCGGCGGCGGACGCACCGTGGCGGTGAGCCCGGGCGCCCTCGTGCCGACGGCGGCGGAGCTGGCCTCCGCGGCGGACTTTTTCCGCCAGCATCCGGAATTCCCGGACCGCCTGCGGGCCCGGCTGGCCGCGGGCGGTTATGAAACGGACGGCTTTGCTCCATTCTTCGAGGAGTACGCGCGGCAGACCACGTCGCCGGGTCCGACCGACCTGGCCGCCGCGGTGGAGTCGCTGCAGGCCCGCTTGCGGGGGCCGGCCAGCCTGGTGCTGCACGCCGGCCGGCCGCTCAGCTGGTTCGTGACCCTTGCGACCGCCGCCCCTGCGGCCGCGCCGCCGGCGGGGACCCACACGGTGACCGCCAGCCAGCTCCAGTCGCTCAACCGCATCTTCAGCCGCTACCGCCAGTCCGCCCTGGCTCTCAGCCTCACGGGACTCACGATCGTCGGGGCCGGCGTTTTTCTCGCCTACGGCTGGCGCGACGGACTGCGCATCTTCGCCATCCCGTGCGGCGCGGGCCTCGGCGTCTTCGGGCTCTTCGGCTGGCTGGGCCAGCCGCTGAACATGTTCCATCTGCTCGGCGCATTTCTCGGCATCTGCCTGGCGCACAATTATTCGATCTTCACGGCGACTTCGGCGTACCGCGGCGAGCCGCCGCCGGTTTCCGTGCGACTGTCGGCGCTGACCGCCGCCGCGTCGTTCGGGGTGCTCGCGCTGAGCGGCATCCCCGTTGTGCGCGCGCTGGGCCTGACCGTCGGGCTGATGGTGGTGACGGCGCTGCTGATGATTGAATTCGAGCACCTGGCGGGCCTGGGGAAAAAGCCATGACGAACGGGCTGCTCCGCGCCTGGGAGGCGACCGTGCGGCGACGCGCCGGGGAGATCGCGGTGACCGAGGCCGCCGCCGGCCGCACGGCGACGTTCCGCGGGCTGGATGATGGCGCCCGGGCCTGGCTGGCCGCGCACGCGCCGGATCCGTCGCCGCTGGCTGGGCGCGCGGTGGTCTTCGCATGGCCGAACGGCATCGCCTGGCTCGAGGTGCTGATCGGACTGCTCCGCGCCGGAGCGGTGGCGGTGCCGCTGGATGCCGCCGAGCCGCCGGAGGTCCGGCGGCGGCTGGCGCGATCGCTCCGCGCCGGCTTTCTCTGGGAGGGCCGCGCGCTGGTGCCGTTGGCGGGCGCGCGGCGCTACCGCGGTCGCGACGTGTGCCTCGTCAAGTTGACTTCGGGCTCGACCGGTGAGCCGCGGCCGCTGGTGTTCACGGCCGCGCAGATGCTGGCCGACGGACGGCAGGTGAGCGCGACGATGGGTTTCGGGCCGCGGGACAAAAACTATGCGCTGATTCCGTTCGGGCATTCTTACGGCCTGGGCAATCTGACGATTCCGCTGCTGGCGCAGGGGATTCCCGTCGTGTGCGGCACGGCGCCGCTGCCGCACGCCATCGCCGGGGACTTTGCCCGGTGGCGGCCGACGGTCTTCCCGGGCGTGCCCGTGATCTGGCGGGCGCTTGCGGCCACGGGCGTCTCGCTGCCGGGCCTCCGGCTCGGGATCTCGGCGGGGGCACCGCTGCCACTTGAGGTCGCGCGCGAATTCGCCGGACGATGCGGCGTCCGGCTGCACGGATTCTACGGCTCAAGTGAGACCGGTGGCATCGCCTACGACCGATCCGGGCTGGCCACCTTGCGGGGCAGCGTGGGAACCGCGCTGCGCGGCGTTCAGCTGACGCTCCGGCGCGGCGGGCGTCTGCAGGTTTGCAGTGCGGCGGTGGTGACCCACGGCAACCGCCGGGCCGCGGGCCGGCTTGGGTGCTGGCTGATGCCGGATCGCGTCGCCCGGAACCGGCGCGGCGAACTCACGCTGCTCGGCCGGCGCGACGCCACGGTGAAGATTGCAGGCCGCCGGGTCAGCCTCGCCGAGGTCGCCGCGGCGCTGCGCGGGCTGGCCGGGGTGCGCGAGGTCTGGGTGGGCGCCAGCGATGGGAACGAACCGGTGCTCGGCGCGGTCCTCGTCGCCAACCGCGCGGCGGACCAACTGCGGGCGGAGCTGCAGGCGGGCACCGCGGCGTGGAAGGTGCCCAAGAAGCTGGTCGTCGTCGCAGTCCTGCCGTCGACTCCGCGCGGCAAGACCGACACGCGCGCGCTGCGGGAGATGGTCTTTGGCCCGGGCGCCGCCTGACTGACGGCGGCTCCGGGGTTACGCGGAGGTCGCGAGCACCGCCTCGATCTCGACGAGCAGCTCGGCCCGGCACAGCTCGGCGTGCAGGTATTGCACGTGATCGCCTTCACGCAGCAGGTCCGTCTCCAAACGCGCGGCCACGCGCCCGAGGTCATCCGGACGGCGAAGGTAGGCCTTGAACCGACGGGTCCAGCCCGAGCTGGCCGCGGCGCTGCGGGCGGCGCCCGCGATGCGGGTGACCAGTGTCAGGTTCTCGAGCGTACAGGTGAGCTGCCGGTCGAGGTCGCCCGCCGCCACGGAGGCATGGCCGAAGATGGCGGCCGTCCCGGAAATGTAGACCCGCTGCGCGCCGTTGGCGCCGCAGGCGGTGGCGCGCGCAAAGCTGGGCGGACGCGGGCCGTATTGCGGCGGGTACTCGAAGGCCGGCACCTGGCGGGGATTTTCGAAATGTCGCGGGTGCGCTTCACCGGCGACGAAGCCCAGCGCCAACGGACCGCCCTGCGTGCCGACGGCCGACGCGGCGGGCAGCACCTTCTGGAAGCCCGAACCGAAACGGCGCTCGAAGGCGAGCGAGCGCCCGCGGCAGAACCGGCGGTAATTCTCCAGTCCGTCCTCAATCGCGTTGATCCTCGGCACGTAATTCCAGATGCGGTAGAGGTGGCGCTCGCCGGCGAGCGCGAACAATTCGTCGTAGAGTCGGGCCGCGGCCGCCTCGAGGTCCAGCTCGGGCGCGGCTGCCGCCACGCCGGCGAGCAGCCCGCCGCCGGCGAAAAGCGTGAAACTGCCCGAGCGCCGCGGCGCCTCGGTTCCGGCCAGCAGCACCTCGTCGCGCCTGCCGTCCAGATGCGGCACGTTCACGTGCAGGGCCGGGGCCGGATCCGGCGTCGCGCCGGAGCCGAACACCACGCGGCAGGCGGCGTCATTCGCCAATGAGGGGAGGAGCCCGCGGCTCATGGGTGGTTGGCGGGGGGGCGCGACCGGCCGGCGGCGCCCGCGGTCGACCGGCGAACGGGGGCGGCTAGTGCGCCACCGCGGCCTTCGTGGTCACGCCCTTGGTGATGTCCTCCTGCAGGTTCTTCAGCCAGTTCTTCGGCTGCTCGGGGGCCTTGTGCTTGCCGTTGCCATCCGTGGAGTAGCCGTCGCAATAGGTCTGCACCTGCTTGTCGGAGATCAAAAAGGTCACGGTCGCCTCATGCTTGTGCTTGGTCAGAAACACCACCACACGCTCGGCGTTGTCTTCCTTCAGGGCCCAACCGCGGGCGGTCGCGGCAAAAACCACCACGTCGTGCACCTCCTTCGTCGACAGCTTGCCGGCCGGCACGTCGACCGAGAAGGAGAGGACGCCTGGCGGTGGTTCATCGGCGCGAAGGCCGGCCGCACCCAGCGCGAAGAACGTGAGCAGCATCGCTGCGAAACCAATTCGAACACCCGCGGTGTTAAATGGCGATTTCATGCGCGGAAAATCGCAGGAAGATGTTGACTAGCAAGCTGAAATTCGAGTTTGCCGATGGGCGGGCGGCGGCGTCGGAGTAGCGTGAATCAGCCGCCGGTAAAAGCCAGCCAAGGCTTGAGCGGCGGGCGGCGGAGAAGTTATGGATGCGGCGTGCGTCTATTACTCAGCCTGATATTCGTCACGAAGATCGCCGCGATCTGGATCGCCCGCGCGGCGCCCGGGACCGCCGCGGCGCTGTGGTTTGTGCCCGACCTGCTGATGCTCTACCACCTGTTCGCGCCGGGGGCGCGGGGCATCCTGACGATGCACCCGCGTTTCGTCGCGCAGGGACGGGAAGTCTGGCTGACGATCGACGACGGGCCGGATCCGGACGACACGCCGCGAATCCTCAAGCTGCTCACGGCGCACGGGGCGAAGGCGACCTTTTTTGTCATTGGCGAGCACGCTGCGGCGCATCCCGACCTCGTGCGCGCGATGATCGCAGGCGGACACGAGGTGGCGAACCACACGCAAACCCATCCGCTGGGCTCGTTCTGGTGCGCGCCGCCGGCTCGTCTGGGTCGGGAGATCGACGAGTGCCTGGCGGTGTTGCACGGGATCGGGGCGACGCCCACGCGGTTCCGTCCTCCCGCCGGACTGCGCAACCTCCTGCTTGGCCCGGCGCTGGCCCGGCGCCGGTTGCAGTGCATTGGCTGGTCCGTTCGTGGACTGGAGAGATTGCACAGCGATCCTCGCGCCGTGGCCGACCGAGTGCTGCGCGGCCTGGCTCCGGGCGCGATTCTTCTCATGCATGAAGGCCCCCGCGTGCATCCGGCGCTGCGGGTTGAAGCGCTCCGCCTCGTGCTCGAGGGTCTGCGGGAAATGGGCTACCGGTGCGTAATCCCGGCGCGGGACCAGGTCGGTTGATTCGCGTCGGCCGGCCCGGCCGTCGTGCCGGTGGCTCAGGCGGATTCATCCAATCAGAGGCACCGGCTGCCTCAACGGCCTGGTCCCGGCTCAGCCGTTCGCCCGCACCCAGCGCAGGTGCCCGGCGGCGACGGCCGCGCCGAGCGCGGCCCCGCAAGCGACGTCGATCGCGACGTGCTGCCGGGTGGCCATCGTTGAGACGACAATGCCCACGCCCCAGAGCCAGCCCGCCAGGCGGACCAGGCCTCCGGCTCCGACCGCGCGCAGCCCGCACTCCAGCCAGGGCGCGGAAAACACGGCGAACGCCACGTGGAGCGACGGGCAGGCATTGCCGGCGGCGTCGACGCCCTTGATCACCCTGAACGACGGGTGGAGCGCCAGGTCGATCGCGGCCGGCGGCACGGCGGTCGGGAACAGGTAGAAGATCGCGAGCCCGGCCACGCTCAGTCCCACGACGGCCGCGCCGTAGGAGGTCAGGATCCGGCCGGAAACAATCAGCGCCGGCGGCAGCGAGACGTACAGCCAGAGCGAGGCGTAGAGCGGCAGCGCCGCCGGCAGGAACGGCACGAGGTCGTCAAGCGGAGTCAGCGGCACCACGGTGACCGGGCGCACCGGATGCCGGAGCACGAAAAAATAGGCGACGAAAAAGGCGGACATCCCCGCGGCGGTGCCGACGGCCTTGATCGGCAGGAGCACGCGCACGCGCGGCCAGATCCGGAAGACCCAGGCGGCGGGCGACGGGCGGGGCGACGGCTGGTCCATGGGCTTGCGGACAGTAGGCGCGCTTGCGGCGGCGCGGGCAAGCCTCGTTGCCGGCCGGGAATGGATTGCCGGCCGGGTGACGCCTGATCGGGCGCCCGGCCCGGGGTTGACGCTGTCGCAAATCTGGGTTCGCTTCACCTTCCATGCCCCGCCAGACCGCCCGAGCGAGCTCCCGCGCCAAGTCCGTCACCCCGGCGGACCAGGGCGAGGTTTTGGTGACGCGCCAGGTGCATTTCAATTCCGCCCACCGGCTGCACAATCCCGCGCGGAGCCGCGGGTGGAACCGCCGGCAGTACGGGCCGTGCAACGAGGTCCACGGGCACAATTACGTGCTCGAGGTGACGGTGGCGGGGGTGCCGGATCCGGCCACGGGCTACGTCATCGACCTCGGCGACCTCAAGGGGATCATGAATTCGGCCGTCGCCGACGCCTGCGACCACCGCAGCCTGAACGACGACGTCGGGTTCCTGCGCGGCGTCATCCCGACGACCGAGAACCTGGTCGTGGCCTTCTGGCGGCGGCTCGCACCCCGCCTCACCCGCGGCCGGCTCCATTGCGTGCGGCTGTACGAGACGCCGCGCAATTTTGCCGAGTACTTCGGACCCCGGCGCGCGTGACGCACCGGCCCTTTTCCGCCGATGAAACAGATGCACCTCCACCGCTCGAAGGACGGCCACCCGGCGAAGATCCGGCGCGCCTACGACCGCCGCTTCGCGCCGTCGGCGGGT
>Ga0335069_10003335_pt1 | contig 24320 bp, 21 predicted proteins | sample Lox_Sample_11_FD_206714 | JGI IMG/M metagenome (GOLD analysis project Ga0335069, IMG submission 206714) | Soil microbial communities from Loxahatchee National Wildlife Refuge, Florida, United States - Lox_Sample_1.1 | ecosystem: Environmental > Terrestrial > Soil > Wetlands | place: USA... | reverse complement strand
TTCGATCGTGACATGCGCCTGGTTCGGCAAGCGGAACACGACGATGCCCGGATACTTCGCCGGTGGGTACGTCAGGATATTGGAGAAATCCAAGTCTAATGTAATGAGGGCGCGCTGCTCTCGGCTGCACACATCGATGATGTGTTCGTCTGGCTGGCCGCCCAGTGCTTGTCGGACCACCGAGTGAGCGTCGTGTCCGGTCGCTTCGAACATCGTCGCCAGTGAAGGCGACAGATTCTCGTCAATCTTAAATTTCACGCCGCGGTCAGCACGACACGCTCGCGCGCCAGCTCCGCCGCGTACGCGATTGCAGCCGTCACGTCTTCCCTACGCAGGGTTGGATAGAGGCGGGAAATCTCATCGGGGGTTTGACCCGCAGCCAGGTTATCCAACACCACGGACACCATGATACGGGTGCCCTTGATGCATGCCTTGCCGTGGCAGATCGCCGGATCGATGCTGATTCGAGTTCGCCAGTCCATAGCTCCAGTATCCTCACCGGGACTAGAAGGTCAAGCCGGTGAGCATGAAACCATAGATTGCTGATTATATTAAATTTCTAGCCGGCATCGCAGGGGGCGAGATGGCGCGCAAGCCGTGCCCTGCGGGGCGGCCAGCAGCCGTTGCTAAGTTCCTCTGAACCTCCGCGCGACCACGTACACCTCTCGCGACCGCGCACGCGACGCGGCCGGCTTGCGGACGAAAATCTTCTCGAATGATGTGCGCAGGTCCTTCAGGTAGGCATCCGATCCTTCCCCCTGGAACACCTTCACGACAAAATCGCCGTGCGGCTTCAGCACTTTTCGGACGAGATCCAATGCCAGCTCGACCAGGTAGATGGATGAAGCCTGATCCGCCGAGTCGATGCCGCTGATGTTGGGCGACATGTCCGAGAGAATCAGATCGGGCGCGCGGCCACCCAGGCCTGCCATGATCTGCTCCAGCACGGCCTCCTCCGTGAAGTCACCCTGGATGAATTCCACGTTACGCAGCGGCTCCATGGCCAGGATGTCGGTGGCCAGCACCCGCCCCTGATGTCCTACCAGTCGCGTTGCCACCTGCGACCACCCGCCCGGGGCGGCGCCCAGATCCAGAACGAACATCCCGGGCCGCAGCAGATGGTCCTTCTCATTGAGCTGGAGGAGCTTGTAACTGGCGCGCGAGCGATAGCCGTCCTTCTGCGCCTGCTTGACGTAAGGATCGTTGACGTGCTCCTGCAGCCATTGGCCGCTGCTTTTCGATCGTGCCATGGGTCCGGAAGGATACGGGATCCGGGCTGACGGCAGGCAGCCGCCTGAGGCCCGCTGACGCTATAATGGCGCTGCATTTGAGCTGATCTGAACTCCTCTGCCGGACATGACCGGCCCAGGATATCCGCCTGATCCGCATCACCGAACTGTCGATGCCGCTCGAAGCCGATGAGCAGGCTCTGCGCGCAGCCATCCTGCGCCGGCTGAAGATTCCGGACGGCGATCTGCTTGATTTCACCGTCTTCAAGCGCAGCTACGACGCGCGCCGCCGCAGCGAGACGATCACTTTCGTGTATATCGTCGACCTGGCCGCACGGGACGAGACCGGAATTCTCCGGCGCATGGCCGGCGACCGAAACGTTCACCCCGCCCCGGACACGGCGTATCACCCCGTCGGGCACGCATCGGCCGATGTGAAGGAGAGACCGGTCGTCATCGGCTTCGGGCCGTGCGGCGTATTCGCCGCACTGATCCTGGCTCAGGCGGGCTTCAGGCCCATCGTACTGGAGCGGGGCCGCGAGGTTCGCCGGCGCACAACCGACACCTGGGCGCTATGGCGCAAGAAGCAGCTGACTCCGGAATCCAACGTGCAGTTCGGCGAGGGCGGCGCGGGCCTGTTCTCCGACGGCAAGCTCTACAGCCAGATCAAGGATCCGAAGTTCTACGGTCGCAAGGTGTTACACGAATTCGTCCGCGCCGGCGCACCGGCGGAGATCCTGTACGTCAGCAAGCCTCACATCGGCACATTCCGGCTGACGGGCGTCGTGGAGCGCATGCGCGAAGAGATCATCTCGCTCGGTGGAGAAGTGCGCTTCGAGAGCAGGGTAACGGACCTGTTGCTCGAGAATGGCCAGATTGAAGGAGTGATACTGTCCAACGGTGAGCATCTCATGAGCCGACACGTCGTGCTCGCCCCGGGGCACAGCTCGCGCGACACCTTCCGCATGCTCGCGCGACGCGAGGTGTTTCTCGAGCCCAAGCCGTTCTCGATCGGATTGCGGATCGAGCATCCGCAATCCATGATCGACCGGGCGCGCCTGGGCAGGTACGCCGGTAATCCGGCGCTCGGTGCCGCCGACTACAAACTGGTCCACCACGCCAGCAACGGGCGGGCCGTCTACAGCTTCTGCATGTGTCCTGGCGGTACCGTGGTCGCTGCAACCTCGGAGCCGGAGCGGGTCGTGACCAACGGCATGAGCCAGTATTCCCGCAATGAGCGCAACGCCAATGCCGGAATCGTCGTGGGCATCAGCCCCGAAGCCGATTACCCCGGTGGACCGCTCGCGGGTATCGAACTGCAGGAGCGACTCGAGTCTCACGCGTTCGTGCTTGGGGGCAGCGACTATTGCGCACCGGGACAGCTCGTCGGTGATTTCCTGCGCGGTGTAACCTCGACACAGCCTGGTCAGGTCGAACCTTCCTACCAGCCTGGCGTCAGGCTGGGTGACCTGACGACGGCACTTCCCGACTACGCGATTGAAGCGATCCGCGAGGCCCTGCCGGTGTTCGGACGCCAGATCCGCGGCTTCGACCGCGACGACGCGGTGCTGACCGGAGTGGAAACGCGAACTTCCGCACCCTTGCGGATCACGCGCGATCACGGGACCTGCCAGAGCCTCAACATCCGCGGCCTCTATCCCGCCGGCGAAGGTGCAGGCTACGCCGGCGGCATCCTGTCCGCGGGTGTGGACGGCATCAAGGTCGCCGAGGCGGTTGCCAGGTCGATGCTCGCGAAGACGTCCACCTCCGGCCTGCCAACGTCCGCGGACGGCACCGCGCGATGAAATTCGACGATCTGTATCGGCTCCATCAGAAGAAGGGACGCGATGCCCTCGGCCACTTCCTGGTGGAGGGCGAACATTCGGTCCTGGAGCTGCAGAAAGCGGCGGCGCGCAATCCGGCACTGCGCAAGTCGGAGTTGTACGTCACGAGCGCACACGAGAGGTGGCGCAGTCCCTTCGTGACTCACTTGATCAGCAAGCCGCGCATGGCGCAGCTGGCGGAAACGAAGACCCCGCAGGGAATCGTGGCAGTGGTTCCCATACTGGCTCCGCCGCCTGCCCAACCCGGCGAGCGCTCGATCTATCTCCACGAAGTCCAGGACCCCGGCAACCTCGGCACGATCCTGCGCACGCTGGCCTGGTTCGGTGGCTTTCGTTGCCTCCTCAGTCCCGGCAGCGTCGATCCCCACAACTCGAAGGTCGTGCGCGCCAGCGCGGGTGCGATCTTTCACGTTCCCGTTGAGGTCGACGTGCCCATGCAGTCCGTGCGCGAGCGCTTCAATCGCATCGCCTGCCTGGACATGACAGGTGAATCCGTGAGTTCCGCGGACTTCCGCGCCCACGACTGCTTTCTCTTTGGCAACGAGGCACGCGGCCTGCCGCGCGAGTCTCTCGCAAGCCTCGGCGCCCGACCCTTCGCCATCACAGGCAGCGGCGCGGTTGAGTCGCTGAATCTGGCCTCCGCGCTCACGCTATCGGTCTATGAGCTGAGCCGCCCGCCTTCCTGACAGCAGCCGCAACCGGCTGCGGCCGCCGCAATGGGTTGCGGGACGCGGCCACCAGCCGCGGTGGCCGGCGCTCTCCACACGCATAACTGACTGATTTCCCACATCCTCCACGGTTGGCACGGGTGTTGCTTTGTAGTACCCGCCAGTCGCGCTGACGCGCCTGGAACCCTGCAAACCAACCGAGGAGACCTTTGAGATGACTTCCAAGACCGCTTTGATCGCCGCGGCCGTCGGCAGCCTGTTCATGCTGGCCGGCCCCGCGTTCTCGGCCGATGCCGGCTCGAGCGAAAAGTGTTACGGCGTGGCCAAGGCCGGCAAGAACGACTGTGCCGGTGCTGCGCATGCCTGCGCCGGTCAGTCCAGCAAGGACGGCAGCCCGAAGGAGTTCGTCAGCCTGCCGAAGGGCACCTGCGTGCGCCTGGTCGGCGGCAGCCTGACTCCCGGCAAGTAACTTCTGCCTGACACCGTGAGCACCTGGGCCCCAGCCACCCCGACTCCTCTCTCCCCTCTCACCGGTGAGAGAGGTGCTCGGGCTCCGGACCGGTCTGATAGGCCGCGACTGCGGACCGGTATCGGCCTGCGGGCCCAGCATCACGCGCAGATCATCGCGAGGCGGCCGGCAGTGAGCTGGTTCGAGGCTCACAGCGAGAATTACTTCGGCGGGACGCCAGGGGCGACGCTGCGCGCCATCCGCGAGCATTACCCCATCAGCCTGCACGGAGTCGGCCTGTCGCTGGGCTCGACCGACCCCCTCAGTGAAGCGCATCTGGGAGAGCTCGCGCGCCTCGTGCGGGAGATCGAGCCGCTGCGCGTTTCAGAGCACCTGTCGTGGAGTTCGGTCGGCGGTCGATACACGAATGATCTGCTGCCGCTCCCGTACACCGACGAAGCGTTGCGGCACATGGCGGCGCGAGTCACCGCGGTGCAGGAGCTCATTGGCCGGCAGCTCCTGATCGAGAACGTCTCCAGTTATCTGCAGTTCACCTGCTCACAACTCACGGAGTGGGACTTCCTGGCGAGTCTGTGTCGTGAGACCGGATGCGCCATCCTGCTCGACGTCAACAATGTGTACGTCAATGCCTGTAACCACGGATTCGACCCGTACACCTATCTCGACTCGCTGCCGGTAGAGGCCGTACAGGAAATCCACCTCGCCGGGCATAGCGTCAACCGCGTCGGTACGCGCGAAATTCGCATCGATACGCATGATCGACCTGTTTGCGAGGCAGTGTGGCACATCTACTCGGCCGCCACCCGGCGGTTCCCTGGCGTACCCGCGCTCATCGAGTGGGACGCGGACATCCCATCGCTCGACGTCCTGCTGGCCGAAGCGCGCAAGGCGGACTCGATCGCGGAGGATCTGCATGCTGCCGCTGCGTGAACTGCAATCGCGCTTCTGCGCCGCATTGTTTGACGGACATGTCGAACCGATGGCGCCCTGGATCCATACGGGCCATGACACGTCGAGCGGACCGTGTACGAATGCGCTGTCGGCGCAAGAGCGCCTGGGGATCTACCGCAACAATCTGACGGAAGGGTTTGCGAAGGCCCTGGAGCTCGGCTTCCCCGTTCTGCAGCGCCTGGTGGGCAAGGAATGCTTTGGCCAGCTCGCGCGCGCCTTTCAGCGCGAATACCCTTCCCGCTGCGGCGACCTCAACCGGATCGGTGCTGACTTCCCCGGCTTCCTGCACGGACGCTTCGAAACCAGCGAATACGCGTACCTGCCGGACGTCGCCGCGCTCGAGTGGGCCTGTCAGCAGTCGCTTCTGGCGCCAGAGATTCCCGCTCTCGAGCCGTCCGCCCTGCGAGCGATCCCTGCGGATGCTTACGGCGAATTGCGCTTCAGCCTGAATCCTTCCTGTCGCCGTGTCCGATCGGTCTTCCCCGTCCTGCGGATCTGGATGGCCAATCAGCCCGGCGCGGCGACCGATGAACACATCGATCTCGGCGCCGGTGCCGATTTCCTCCTGGCCCATCGCACACCCGAGGGTGTGGAGATGACCCGCCTGAGCGCCGCAGAGTTCGAGCTGCTCGAGGCTCTCGAGGACGGCGAGAATCTGTCCCAGGCCCTGGACCGCTGCCGCGCGCTCGACAGCGCCTTCGATCTGGGTCGGGCCCTGCGCCTGTTGATTTCGCGCGGTGCACTGGCCACCGCGTACCTGCCCGCAACCTGACACCGAGGAATCCCGTCATGAACCGCCTGCTCGATCTCACTGCGCTGCACGCCGCCCTCGGCCGGGCGCTCGATCATCTGCGTACGCCTGTATTGCTCGCGACCCGCTACTACGTCGGCTGGCAGTTCTGGAAGTCCGGCCTGTTGAAAGTCACCTCCTGGAGCAGCACCCTGGAGCTGTTCCGCAGCGAGTACCACGTCCCCGTGTTGCCGCCGGAGATCGCCGCGGTCACGGGAGCCGGCGGCGAGCTGTTCTTCCCGGTCCTGCTGTTTCTGGGGCTGTTCAGCCGCGTCGGCGCCCTGGGAGCCTTCTTCGTGAACGCCATGGCCGTGATCTCCTACCGGCAGGTACTGTTGGCCGAGGGTTCCGAAGCGGCGCTGGGACAGCACATATTGTGGGGTTTCATGCTGCTGGTGCTGGCCGTGTTCGGTCCGGGCCGGATGGCGCTCGACACCTGGCTGGAGAATCGCAACGCACGCCGCTGCCGTCCGTTCAGCCCTGCACTCCCGGCCTGAGCGGGTGTAGTCTGTCGCCAGGAGCACTCGGGCGAACATGGCGGAACTCCAGGCACTGAAGCTGTTGCGTGCCCTCGATGAGGGCATCGCGACGCAGACGGGTACGGCCTTTCTCGGTCACCTCGTACGTTTGCTCGCGCAGACACTGGAGGCAAGCTGCGCCTTCGTCTCCGAGATCACCGGCGAGACCTACGAGGCGCGTGCGCTGGCTTACTGGCGCGACGGTGACTTCGGCGAGCCGTTCGTCTACAACCTGTCGGGGACGCCCTGCGAGTGCGTGCTCGACAACCAGATCGTCGCCTTCCCGCGCAACATCCAGGAAATGTTCCCCAAGGACCGCAATTGGTTCGCCAGCATCGGGGCGCAGAGTTTCCTGGCCATCCCGCTGTGCAACGAATCGGGCAAGGTGCAGGGCCACCTGGCGGTGCTGGACCGCAGGGAGCGCGACTGGGGCGATGTCGACTACGAGGTCCTGCAGATCTTTTCCATCCGCGCCAGCGCGGAACTGGGCCGGCGCACTTACGAGAAGCGCCTGGAATCCGCCAACCTCGCACTGCAGAAGGCCAATGCGCAACTTCGCCAGGAGGTCACGCAGCGGCTGCGCACCGAGGACGAGCTGGCGAACACCCGGGGTCGCACCGAACACGTGGCCGAGTTGGTGCGGGTGCTGAACGAGGGCATCACCTCCAACACCGGCATCGATTTCTTCCGCGACCTGGTCCGCTCGCTGAACCGCGCGCTGCAGGCCGCCACGGTATTCGTCTGCAAGTTCGATCCTGACCGCTATGAAGCGGAGATCCTCGCCATCTGGGTTGGCGGCGGCTTTGGCCCCCCGGGCCGCTTCAATCTGGCCGGCTCGCCCTGCGAGAGCGTGCTCGACGGCAACATCGCCGCTTTCCCGCGCAACGTCGCGCAGCTGTTCCCGGCCGCCCGCGAAATCCTGGAGCAGCTGGGGACACTGAGCTACCTCGCCATACCCATCGTGGATGAGACAGCCGGCATCATCGGTCACATTGCCGTGCAGGACATCCGCGAGCGGGACTGGAATGATATGGATTTCGGCATCCTGCGCCTGTTTGCCAACCGGGCTGCCGGGGAACTGAAGCGCTGCGACCACGAGAGCCGCCTGGAGAACACCAACGCGCAGTTCCAGAAGGCCAACGCCGCCCTGCGCCGTGAAGTGGCCGCGCGTCTCGACATGGAGGAACAGCTGGCGAAGGCCAAACAGGCCGCAGAGGCCGCCAACGAAGCCAAGAGCAGATTTCTCGCCCACATGAGTCACGAGTTGCGCACACCGCTCAACGGCATCCTCGGCTACGCCCAGCTCCTCAAGCGCGATGCGGCGCTCGGGCGCGCGCAGCTCGAGAGTGTCGAGGTGATCGAGCGCTCCGGTGAACATCTGCTGACGCTCATCAACGATCTGCTCGACCTGGCCAGGATCGAAGCGGGGCGGCTCGATTTGCAGACCAATATCGTGGAAGTGCCGCCGCTGCTGAAGCACGTGGCCAACCTCGCCAAGGTACGCGCGCTGCAGTCGGGCCTGGAGTTCACGTACCGCGTGGCTCCGGACCTGCCCCGCCGCATCCATGTCGATGAGCGCGCCTTGCGCCAGGTGCTCCTCAACCTTCTGGGCAACGCGGTCAAATTCACTTCACGGGGCGCTGTCACGTTCGGCGTCTCCGGCCGAGAGACGTCTGCGGGTCGATACGAGCTGTGTTTCCTGATCGAGGACACCGGCCCCGGCATTGCGCCGGAGGACCTGAGCCGGATATTCGAACCATTCGTGCGCACCGGTGCGAGCTCCAGGATCGAAGGTACCGGGCTCGGCCTGCCCATTACACGCCGGTTGCTGGGTGCCATGGGCGGCACTGTCGAGGTTGACAGCACGATGGGGCGCGGGAGCCGGTTCACCGTCCGGCTGGAAGTCGACACGGAGGGTCCGGATACCGTTGGCACCTGGGATGACGCGCAGCCGGCGGTCATCGCAGCACCGGTGAGCCCCGAATGGGCCAGTACGCTGGAAGATCTCGCCATGCAGGGAGATGTGAAGGAACTCGTCAGCCGCGCCGCACAGGCGGCCGACAGCGATCCGGGCGGTGCCTCCGTCTACCTCGAGGTGCAGCGACTGGCGCGCGAGTTCGACATGAAGGGCGTGCGCAGTGTCCTGCAGAGCGCGAGGTCCGGTCACGCATGAAGGAATCCCTGCAGCCCTCCATCCTGGTCGTCGACGATACCCGAGCCAACATTGGCTTTCTGCTCGAGACGCTCTCGCAGGCCGGTTATCGGGTGCGCGTGGCGCCGGATGGCGAGACCGCGCTGGAACAGATCCAGTACGCGCAGCCGGACCTGGTGCTCCTGGATGTCATGATGCCCGGGATCGACGGGTTCGAGACCTGCCAGCGCATCCGTGCGGTGCCGCAGCTCGCCAAGCTGCCAGTGATCTTCATGACCGCCCTGGCCGATACCCAGGACAAGGTACGGGCGTTCGAGGCCGGCGCGGACGACTATGTGACCAAGCCATTCCAATACCAGGAGGTGCTGGCACGCGTGCGTACCCATCTGGCCCGGCGGATGCTCGAATGCGAGCTGGAGCGGGCCAACCGTGATCTTGAATCCAGGGTCGCCGCCCGCACGCTGGAGCTGTCCGCGGCACTCAGGGAGGTGGAAAGTCTCAGGAGCCGGCTGCAACAGGAGAATCGCTATCTCAAACAGGAGATCGCCGAGGCGGTGAACCTGGGCGAGATCATTGGTTCCAGCCCTGCCCTGCAAGCGGCGTTGCGCCAGGTGGCCGCCGTGGCGCCGACGGACACCACGGTGCTGATACACGGTGAAACGGGAACCGGCAAGGAACTCATCGCAAGAGCGGTGCACGAGGGCAGCCCCAGGCGGGACAGGCCCCTGATCAAACTCAATTGCAGCGCCATCTCCGCAGGCCTGGTCGAAAGCGAACTGTTCGGGCATGTGAAGGGAGCCTTCACCGGCGCTACCGAGCGGCGCGTCGGACGATTCGAGCTGGCCGACGGCGGCACCCTGTTTCTCGACGAAGTCAGCGAGTTGCCGCTCGACACACAGGCGAAGCTCCTGCGCGTCCTGCAGGAACGGGAGTTCGAGCCGGTGGGCAGTTCGAAAACCCTCAAGGTTGACGTGCGCGTCGTCGCGGCCACCAACCGCGATCTGACGGTGGATTGCGCCGCCGGCAGATTCCGCTCCGATCTCTTCTACCGCCTGAATGTCTTTCCGATCGACCTGCCGCCGCTGCGCGAGCGCCGCGAGGACATAGCGATCCTGGCAGAGCACTTCATGCGCCGAATGGCACGCAAGCTCGGCAAGGCATTTGCGCGCATCTCCCCGGACACCCTCGTCGCGCTGCAACAGCATGCGTGGCCGGGCAATATCCGTGATCTGCAGAACACTATCGAACGCGCGGCGGTGCTCAGCGACGGACCCGACCTCGAGATCAACTGGACTCTGGGCCCGCCCGCCCGTGCCGGTGCGGGCCAGGTGACGCCGGCAGCACCCTCAGCCGCCCCGCGGGGTGACATTGCAGCGACTCCCGCCTCCGACACCGCCGACTCCGCTCCGAAGCCCGAATCAATCCAGGCCATCGAACGCAGCCACATCATCGCCATGCTGAAGAGAACCCGTGGCGTCATAGAAGGGCCGAAGGGCGCCGCCCGGCTCCTCAACATGAATGCCAGCACCACGCGCTTCCGCATGAAGAAGCTGGGCATCACCCGGGACGACTACCTGCCGGACGAAGCGGCGTCCTGACTTCAACACCACGGCTCCGGGTCCGGCGGCCGGTCCCTCCCTGACCGAAGCGGACCGGCCCGACTTCCGCTCTGACTTCCGCTCTGACTTCCGCTCTGACTTCCGCGCCGACTTCGGGCTCGACCTGACAGGCGTTCCCGCCCCCAGCGCCGCAGCGGACTGCGCCCCGCCGCAGCGGATTGCGGCCGGCGTGGCGCACACGGTCCGTGCCATTTTCGGCGCCGCGCGCCGGTCTACTCCCCCGAACGCCACAAACACCTGATTCTTCCGCGACTTGCACGCAGCGCGGTTCGCGGGCGTGGCGTCTGGCATGGCCATTGCTTTATCAGTCCCGAGCGCGACCGCGAGTCGCACCAACCAACACCATACGAGGAACCAGCAGATATGAAACAACATGACACGTTGATCCGTGCCGCGATCGCCGGCGTATTCGCCCTGTCGGGTGTGGCCGTCGCCAGCAGCGCGTTCGCCGCCGATGATGGACAGGAACAGTGTGCGGGCATCACCAAGGCCGGCAAGAACGATTGCGCGACCAGCACCAACGCCTGCCACGGACATGCCAGCGCGGACGCCATGGCCGAGGCCTGGATCTATTTGCCGAAGGGCACCTGCGAGCGCATCGCCGGCGGCCGCGTCGTCAAGGTGAAGGACCCCACCCCAACCAAGTGAAAGTGCGGCGCCAGCGTGACCTGACTCACCGAGGTCCTGTCACGTTGGCGCCAGCCGGAGCAGATGCCGTGAACAGCAGATCCGATCCGCTACTGCATTTCGATCCCGAACCCGGCCTGCAGGGCCTGCGCACCAGACCCACCTGGTATCCGGTGGCTCTCGCCGCGACTCAGGCGCTCGAGCATTCGCGCTGGCGCACGCGCGCGGCGCGCGGGTTCTCCTGGAACCGCCTGGGCCGCGCCCTGCCCCGCGGAGTCTCGCGATGAATTCACATCGGAACCTCTGGGCCGTGGTACTGGCAGCGGGCAGCGGCTCGCGCCTCGCCACTCTCACTACTGATGCGTGCGGCAACCCGGTACCCAAGCAGTTCTGCTCCCTGAATGGCGGGCGCTCACTTCTTGGCGATGCGCTCGTACGGGCGCAGCGCATCGTCCCGCGTGATCGCACCTGCATCATCGTTGCCCAACAACACCGCCGATTCTGGCGCCGCGCTCTGTGGTCGTGGCCTGCTCGGAACGTCGTTGTGCAACCGTCCAATCGCGGCACCGCAAACGGCGTGCTGCTGACGGTACTGTCCATTCTCGAGCGCGATCCCTTCGCGCAGATCATCTTCCTGCCCGCCGACCATTACGTGCGGGATGAGCCCGCACTGGCTTCCAGCCTGCGCGCGATGACCCGGCTGCTCGGGTCTCATACCGAGGGGCTGGTCCTGTGCGGGATCGAGCCGGACGAACCCGATCCCGAATTGGGCTACATCGTTCCGGGTCCTTCCGACTCCTGCGGCAGTCATGCGGTGGAGCGCTTCGTCGAAAAGCCGCACCAGCGACTGGCCTGTGAGTTGATCGCTCAGGGCGCCTTGTGGAACAGCTTCATCTTCGCCGCGAGCGGCACCGCGCTGCTCGGTCTGCTGCGCGAGCGGATGGCCGCCAGCGTCGAGGACATGGAGACTGCCCTGGCCCGACCGCATCCGGTGAAGGCCCTGGAAGAGCTCTACGAGCGACTTCCGGAAATGGATTTCTCGCGCGCCATCATGCAAGGCGCCGAACATCTGTTGCGAGTCGTCGCTGCAGCCGCCTGCGGCTGGAGCGACCTCGGCACTCCCAAGCGCGTCGCTGAGACGCTCCGCCGCCTCAATCGCGACGTCAGCGGCCGCGCCCATGACCCGACACCAGGTCTGTTTCCCGGACCCGCATTCATCAATCTGGCCGCGCAGCACGCGCGACTTGGACTTTCCATCCGAGGTTCCACCCCATGAAATGCCTGATCCTGACAGTCTGTCTTTCTCTGGGTGCGGCGCAGGCCGCAACCAGCACCGATGTTGCCAACCAGCCCACGCTGACACTTGAGGGCGCCAAGCGCGTTGCCGCCGCGGCAATCGCTTATGCCCAGGCTCACAACGCGCCTGGCGCCTCCGTTGCCATCGTGGATGCAGGTGGACACACGATTTATCTGGAACGCCTGGACGGAACTTTCGCGGCCGGCTCCGACATCTCGATAGGCAAGGCACGGACGGCCGTGGCCTTCAAACGACCGACGCGCGGAATCGAGGAAACGATCAACAAGGGGCGCGCTGCGATGATCCCGGTCGCGGGCGTCACCTGGTTCACGCCCCTGCAGGGAGGTGTGCCGATCGTCGCCGGAAAGGACATCGTCGGCGGTATCGGTGTCAGTGGCGCTGCGAGCGCACAGCAGGACGAAGAGGTCGCCATGGCCGGCGCTGCGGTCCTGCAGGAACGGACTGCCGCGATCACTCCCTCGGTCAATCACGTACTCGCTGCGGACGTGGCCGCATCATTTTCTCATGGTGCGACCGGTGACCAGCTCGTCGCGGGACCCGGATACAGCGTCAACGCCAGTCGCCGCGATGGACCGGGCCAGGCCGAATTGCACAGGGCCGATACCGACATCTTCTATGTGCTGCAGGGTTCGGCCACGGTCATCACCGGTGGCCGGATCGTCGAACCGCGTGACGTGTCCTCGGGAGAGACGCGTGGCACGGCAATCGATGGCGGCACCGTCAATGAAATCGCCGCCGGCGACGTCCTGACCATTCCGGCAAACACGCCCCACTGGTTCAAGGTGGTCCACACGCCGTTCCGCTACTACGTGATCAAGTCCTCCACGACCTCCTCCACGGACCGGCAATCATGAACCGTGCCATCACTCGTTTCATACGCAACCTGGCAGGACATTCAGGCGGTGCGCAACTTGCGCCGGGATACAGATCCGCGCTGAGTTTCCGACGGGCGCTGGCTGTCGGTGCGATCGGATGGATGCTGCTTGGCGCCTCCACCATCACCCATGCCGATGACGCAAGTTCATCGTCTTCATCGTCGCTCACGACCGCGTCGTCAGCGGAACGGCCCGCGGGCGTTGAGGCGATGATCGACCTGACGACCACGGCCGGTGTCGCCGCCGTAAACGGCGCCTGGCGCTACAGCGATGCGTCCATCGTGGAAACCTCGTTTCGGGCACCCGACTCTGCCGGGCAACCGACCGGGGTCGCCATCAACACACATGACATCGTTCCCCATGCGGGACGCGCCGACTTTGACGACGCCGGCTGGGAAACCATTCAGCCGACGACGCTGAGCGCCCGCCGCGGTACCGGCCGTGTCTCCTTCAACTGGTACCGCATCGCCGTGACCATCCCCACGAAGATCGGAACATTCGACCCGAGCGGTGCATCCGTGTGGTTCGTGACCCGACTGGACGACTATGCGGAGGTGTGGGTCGACGGAGAACTCGATCGCACCTACGGCCAACAGGGTGGTTCCGTGGTGGCGGGCTGGAACGCGCCCAACCGGGTGCTGATCGGTCGGCACGTGAAGCCGGGGCAGACCATTCAGCTGGCGATCTTCGGCATGAACGGTCCCATCTCGGATGCGCCGACCAACTACATTTTCGTGCGCGAGGCGCGCCTGGAATTCGCGGCCGGGCTGGCGACGCCGGTTGCCGTCGAACCTCATGAGGTCAACGTCCAGGTAGAGCGCGACGATCCGGCCATTGATGCGATCGTCCCGCCCAACGCCAAGCTCTACAAGGTCGCCGAAGGATTCCAGTTCACCGAAGGACCGATCTGGCTGCGAGACCAGCAGGTGCTGCTCTTCAGCGATCCGAATCACAACACCATCTACCGGCTGCACGAAGGCGAGCCGCTGACCGTATTCCGCGACAGGAGCGGCTACGATGGCGCCGATATCGCCGAATACGGCCAGCCCGGGTCCAACGGCCTGACGCTGGATAGCCAAGGGCGTTTGACGATCAATGAGCACGGTCGTCACCGTGTGACGCGCCTGGAGCATGACGGCAGCCTTACCGTCCTCGCCGACCGCTACGAAGGCAAGCGTCTCAACAGCCCGAACGATCTGGTGTACCGATCGGACGGGGCCCTCTACTTCACCGACCCTCCATTCGGCCTGCCGCGCTTCTTCGACGACCCGCGCAAGGAATTGCCGTTCAGCGGCGTGTACCTGTGGAAATCCGGTCGCCTGCGGCTGCTGACGCGTGATCTGAAGGGACCCAACGGAATCGTCTTCTCCCCGGACGAGAAGTACCTGTATGTCAGCAACTGGGATCCGGCGGCCAAGACCGTGACCCGGTATCCCGTCCACCGCGACGGCACCGTGGGGCGCGGTGAGATCTTCATCGATCTGACCAAACAGATTGCCGGTGAGGACGCGCTCGACGGAATGAAGGCCGACGTCCGCGGCAACCTGTATCTGTCCGCGCCCGGCGGAGTGTGGATATTCGATGCCCGTGGACACCATCTGGGCACGATCACTGCACCGCGCCCGGTCCACAACTTTGCCTGGGGCGGCTCGGACGGTCGCACGCTGTACCTGTGCGCGCGCAGTGCCCTGTACCGCATCGACCTGCAGATCCCGGGGATCCGGCCATGATTCTGTCCCGCTCGACCATCACGCATGCCACCCAGGCGCTCAGCCGTGAATGGCTCGTGACCAACGGCATCGGTGGGTTCGCTTCCGGGACGGTCTCCCAGGCCAACACCCGGCGCTATCACGGACTGCTGGTCGCCTCGTTGCGCCCGCCGGTGGAGCGCGTGTTGATGGTCGCGAAGATCGAGGCTGGCGCTGCCTATCGCGGTGAGTATCACGCGCTCGGCTGCAATGAGTTCGCGGACGGCACTCTCAGCCCGCGCGGATTCGAACTGCTGAGCGGATTCAGGCTCGAGCAACAGGTGCCGGTCTGGACCTACGCTTTCAACGATGCGGTGCTGGAGCAGCGGATCTGGATGGCGGATGGACAGAATACCGCGTATGCCAGTTTCAGCCTGGTCGCCGGCAGCGCCCCGGTGGATCTGGAGCTCACCCCGCTGTGCACGTACCGGGACTATCACTCGCACACGCGCGGCGGCTGGCCGCTGGAGATCGGGCTCGAGCGCTGCGGCTGCCGCATCACCGCATTCGCCGGGGCCCGAAGCTATCGGGTCCTGGCCGACCGCGGGGAGTTCTCGGCGGCACCTGACTGGTACTGGTCCTTCCGGCACCGTGAGGAGGCCGAGCGCGGACTGGACGCCACGGAGGATCTGTTCCGGCCCGGCGTGTTCCGGGTCCGGCTGGCACCGGGTGAGGCCGTGACCTGCACCGCCTCTGCGGAAGATCTCTCTGCCGAGGATCCGGCGCACGTCCTTGCTCGCAGTGTGGAACGCAAGCAGTCGCTGCTCGGGGCGCTTCCCACCGACACACCTGACTGGGTGCGCCAACTGACTCTGGCGGCAGACCAGTTCATCGTCGGCCGGGCGGCAGTCGATGCACACGGCACGGCGCGTCTGGAGGAGAAGACTGTGATCGCCGGTTATCCCTGGTTCAGCGACTGGGGCCGGGACACCATGATCGCCCTCCCTGGTCTGGCGCTGGCTTCCGGACGGACCGCGGACGCGGCAGCAATCCTGCGCACCTTCGCGCGCCACACCAGTCAGGGGATGCTGCCGAATCGCTTCCCCGACGGAGGCGAGGCACCGGAATACAACACCGTCGATGCGGGCCTCTGGTACTTCCACGCGGTCGCCTCCTACCTGGACGCAACCGATGACCAGGACCTGCTGCGTGATCTCTATCCGACGCTGAAGGACATCATCTCGTGGCATCGGCGCGGCACGCGCTACTCGATCAAGGTCGATCCGGCGGACGGTCTGCTGCGCGCGGGCGAGCCCGGAGTGCAGCTCACCTGGATGGATGCCAAGGTCGGCGACTGGGTGGTCACGCCCCGAAGCGGCAAGGCTGTGGAGATCAACGCGCTGTGGCATTTCGCGCTGACGCGGATGGCGCAATGGGCGGCGCTCATCGGGGACACCGCCGGCGCCACGGATCTGGCAAGCGCGGCGGCCCGGGTCGCGCACAACTTCGGCCCGACCTTCTGGTTCGAGGAAGGGGGCTACCTGTATGACGTCGTTGATGGTCCGGATGGGCCCACCGATGCGCGCGGTCGGCGTGTGGACACGAGCCTGCGCCCCAATCAGATCTTCGCCGTGGCGCTCGGCACCGGCCTGCTGGATGCAGATCGCGCCCGCGCCGTCGTGGATACCTGCGCGCGCGAATTGCTGACACCCGTCGGACTTCGCAGTCTGAGCCCGCGCGATTCCCGTTATGCCGGGATCTATCAGGGCGGCCCGGCCGAACGTGACGCCGTCTATCACCAGGGCACGGTGTGGAGCTGGTTGCTCGGCCCGTTCGTGCTCGCGCACTGGCACGTTTACCGGGACCGTAACCACGCCATGCGGCTGCTGGCTGCCATTGCCGCCCATCTTGGCGAGGGTTGCCTTGGAACCATCAGCGAGATCCTCGACGGCAGTTCGCCCCACACACCACGAGGCTGCTTCGCCCAGGCCTGGAGTGTCTCGGAAACCCTGCGGGCGTGGCATTTTCTCCGGAGCGTTCAATGAACAAGCGCGCTGAACTCGATCGACTCGAGACGCCGTATCCGGCCGGTGAAGGCTGGAAGAAGTGGGGTCCCTACCTCTCGGAGCGTCAGTGGGGCACCGTGCGTGAGGACTACAGCCCGCACGGCAACGCGTGGGACTACTTCCCCCACGACCACGCGCGCAGCCGGGCGTATCGCTGGGGCGAGGACGGCATCGCTGGCTTCTCCGATTCCCAGCAGCGTCTGTGCCTGTCGCTCGCACTGTGGAACACCCGCGATCCGATCCTGAAGGAACGGATGTTTGGACTGACCAACGGCGAGGGCAACCACGGCGAGGACGTCAAGGAGCTCTACTACTACCTGGACGCCACGCCTACGCACTCCTACCTGAAGATGCTCTACAAGTATCCGCAGGGCGAGTTTCCGTACGCGACACTGGTCGAGGAAAGCCGGCGGCGGGGTATCGGGCTGCCCGAACACGAAATCATCGACACGAACCTGTTCGATGAGAACCGCTACTTCGACGTGTTCGTCGAATACGCACAAGCGGATGTCGATGACATCCTGATGCGAGTCACGATCGAGAACCGAGGCCCCGAAGCTGCCACCATCCACGTGCTGCCGCAGATCTGGTTCCGCAACACCTGGAGCTGGAAGCCGAACCGGACCCGCCCGGTGTTACGACAGGGCAAGGCCGCGGGGATCGAAGCGGAGCATCCGCGCCTCGGCCGCTATGTCCTGTACAGCGACCCCGCTCCGGGCGAAGTGCTGTTCTGCGACAACGATTCCAACCCGGTGCGGCTATGGAATGACAGTTCACGCAGCGGGTACTGGAAGGATGCCTTTCATGAGCGCGTCGTGCGAGGCCAGACCGATGCCGTCAATCCGCACGGCACCGGTACGAAGGCCGCGTTCTGGCATGCGGTGCAGATCGCCGCGGGCGGTCGTCACCAGATCAGGATCCGGCTGACGAAGCAGGCGGGCCCGGATGCATTCCGGGACTTCGACGCTGTGTTCGCGACCCGGATCCGCGAAGCGGACGATTTCTATGCGCATGTCCAGGAAGGTGTCGAGAGCGCCGACGCGCGACGCGTGCAGCGTCAGGCCTTCGCCGGAATGATCTGGAGCAAGCAGTTCTTCCATTTCGATGTGCCGCGATGGCTGGAAGGCGATCCCAACCACCCCGCGCCGCCGCAGGGCCGCAAGCAGGGCCGCAACCGCGACTGGCGGCACCTGAACAACGCCGACATCATTTCCATGCCGGACAAGTGGGAATACCCCTGGTATGCGGCCTGGGATCTGGCGTTCCACTGCATACCCCTCGCGCACCTGGATCCGGGATTCGCCAAGGAGCAGCTCATCCTGCTCACGCGCGAGTGGTACATGCATCCCAACGGCCAGATGCCTGCGTACGAATGGGCGTTCGGCGACGTCAATCCGCCCGTGCATGCCTGGGCCGCCTGGCGCGTGTTCCAGATCGATCGCAAGCGCCGCGGGGGCAGCGGGGACCTGCAGTTCCTCGAGCGCATCCTCCACAAGCTGATGCTCAACTTCACCTGGTGGGTCAACCGCAAGGATGCGGAGGGGCGGAACGTATTCCAGGGTGGCTTCCTGGGGCTGGACAACATCGGCGTGTTCGACCGCAGCAGCCAGCTGCCGACCGGCGGCCACATCGATCAGGCCGACGGCACGAGCTGGATGGCCATGTATGCGCTCAACCTGATGCGCATCGCGCTTGAGCTGGCACAGCACAATCGCGTCTACGAGGACATCGCCACCAAGTTCTTCGAGCACTTCCTGCACATCGCCGAGGCCATGAACCACATCGGTGGCATGGAATCCGGGGTCGGTCTGTGGGACGAGCGGGATGAGTTCTTCTACGACGTGCTGCACCTGCCTGACGGCGACACTCAGTCGCTGCGCATCCGTTCGATGGTGGGTCTCATCCCGCTGTTCGCCGTCGAGACGCTGGAACCGGAACTGCTGGACAAGGTTCCCGACTTCAAGCGCCGGCTGGAGTGGTTCCTGAAGTACCGCCCGGATCTGGCGGCACTGGTGTCCCACTGGAACGAGGAAGGGCGCGGCCACCGGCGATTGCTGTCGCTGCTGCGCGGCCACCGCATGAAGCGCCTGCTCAAGCGGATGCTGGATGAGACCGAGTTCCTGTCACCATACGGTATCCGCGCCCTGTCGCGCACGCACGCGGAGAACCCCTACGTCTATCGACACAACGGGATGGATCTCACCGTGCGCTATCAGCCCGCCGAGTCCGACAGCGGCCTGTTCGGCGGCAATTCGAACTGGCGCGGGCCGATCTGGTTTCCGGTCAACTTCCTCATCATCGAATCCCTGCAGAAGTTCCATCACTACTACGGTGATGAATTCCGCATCGAATGCCCGACGGGCTCGGGCCGCTTCGTCACGCTGAACGAAGCGGCAAACGAGATCGCAACACGCCTGACGCGTATTTTTCTCGCGGATGCCGACGGGCAGCGCCCCGAATACGCACACCATCCGCGGCTTCAGAGCGACCCTAACTTCCGCGACTACGTGTTGTTCTACGAGTACTTCCACGGCGACAGCGGTCGCGGCGTCGGCGCCTCTCATCAGACCGGATGGACCGGCCTGGTGGCGAAATTGCTGATGCCGCGCTATGCGGCAACCGAACTCAAGTCATGAATTCCACCTACCCGCTTTCCGGAGAAACCCCATGAATGCCCCTGTCCGCTATGCCCACTTGCCGCAGCCGGTGATGCCCCGGGTGCCACCGCAACCCCTGCTGCTGGGTCAGAAGGCTCTCGTGACCGGGGCAAGCTCCGGCATCGGTCGGGCTATCGCCCTGTCCCTGGCAGATGCGGGGGCCGACGTCGTCATCAACTACGTCTCGGGCGAGGACAAGGCGCAAGCCGTCGTCGCCGAGATTCGCGCGAAGGGCGTACGGGCCATGGCCATCCGTGGTGACGTCGCGGACGAAGACCAGGTGCTCGACATGTTCGGCAAGATGCTGGGTGAGTTCGGCACCATCGACCTGCTCGTCAACAACGCCGGCCTGCAGCAGGATGCCCCGTTCCACGAACTCACTCTCGCGCAATGGAACCGCGTCATCGGAGTGAATCTGACCGGTCAGTTCCTGTGCTCGCGCGAAGCGGTTCGGGAATTCCGGCGGCGCGGCGTACGACCGGACGTGTCCTGTTCGGCTGGCAAGATCCTGTGCATCAGCTCCGTTCACGAAGTGATCCCGTGGGCGGGTCACGTCAACTACGCCGCGTCCAAGGGTGGCGTGATGCTGCTGATGAAGAGCCTGGCCCAGGAGGTTGCCCCCTACCGCATCCGCGTCAACTCGATCTGTCCGGGTGCGATCCGCACACCGATCAACATGGCCGCGTGGGATACACCGGACGCCTACCAGGAGCTGATGAAGCTGATTCCCTACAAGCGGATCGGCGAGGCCGAGGAGATCGGCCGCGCGGCCGTCTGGCTCGCCTCCGACTACGCCGACTATGTACACGGCATCAGCCTGTTCGTGGACGGCGGAATGACGCTCTATCCCGGATTCGAGACGGGGGGCTGATCGTGGGAGCACGAGACGCCTGGCGCACGCACTGGCCGGAATACCTCATCGAAGCGTGGGCGCTGGGCACCTTCATGATCTCGGCTGGCATCGTGGCGACATTGCTGGGCGCGCCCGCATCGCCCGTTCGGGATGTCATTCCGGAGTCCCTGCGCAATGCTGCCGCGGGGCTCGCGATGGGCCTGACGGCCATCGCCCTGATCCATTCACCCTGGGGCAAGCGTTCCGGTGCGCACATGAATCCCGCGGTGACGCTCACATTCCTGCGCCTGGGCAAGACCCGCGGTTGGGACGCGGCCTGCTTCATTGCCGCCCAGTTCGTTGGCGGGACGGCTGGAGTCCTGATCGTCGCGGCGCTGTTCGGCTCCGCATTTACCGATGCGCCGGTGAGCTATGCGACGACCCTGCCCGGCGAACACGGTCCCTGGGTCGCCTTCACCGCCGAAGTGATCATCTCCGCTCTGCTCATGTGGGTCGTGCTGAGCTTGTCGAGCACTGCGCGACTGGCGCCCCTGACGGGTTACGCGGCGGGCATCCTCGTCGCGCTGTACATCAGCTTCGAATCGCCTCTGTCAGGTATGAGCATGAATCCGGCGCGCAGTTTCGCCTCGGCAGCCCCTGCGATGCAGTGGGACCACTTCTGGATCTACTTGTCGGCACCGCTGCTCGGCATGCTGACCGCGGCGCAACTGCATCTGCTGATGCGCGGTGCGCGCGCGACCGGCTGCGCGAAGCTGCTGCATCCCTCCAACGTGCGTTGCATTCATTGCGGGCACGAACCCACTGACATCGAGAGGCCATTGCCATGAATCTCCCCGCATATGATGCGCTGGTCATCGGCTCCGGCGCCGGCGGTGCCGCGGCCGCTTACCGGCTGGCCAGCGCCGGTCTCAAAGTGGCGCTCCTGGAGAAGGGCGATCATCTCCCGGCCGATGGCCGCACTCTCGACATCCAGCGTGTCGTGCATGCTGGCGAGTTCCTCAGTCGCGAGCGCTGGAGCGACGGACGCGGCCGGCAACTGACCCCCGAAGAGCATTTCAACGTCGGCGGAAAGACGAAATGGTACGGTGCGGCACTCCTGCGCTTCGACGAGCACGAGTTCCTCGCGGACCCGGAGCATCGCTGCGCCGGCTGGCCCATCAGGCTGCGTGACCTCGAGCCGTATTACGCCGAGGCGGAACAGCTTCTCGGCGTGCGCACGTTCGCAATGGAGCCAGACCTGGCCCGCATCCTGGGCCGCCTCAAGTTGTTCGGGACCGGGTGGCGCTGGCAGCCGATCCCGCTGGCCCTGGCCGGCAACATTGGAACGAACACCAGGGAGGCCAGTCACTTCGACGGGTTCGCCTCGGTTGCGAATCTCAAGGGTGAGGCGGAGGCGTCTTTGCTCTCGCGCCTGAAAACGCTCTCGCAGTTCTCACTGTTCGTCAACTCCGAGGTGCGCGAACTCATCGGGCGGCCGGGTGACCCCACGACGATCCAGGGTGTGCGGCTTACGGACGGCCGTGAATTCCGGGCCTCGCGCGTACTCCTGGCGGCCGGCGCGCTGCATTCACCCCGCGTGCTGTCGCGCTACGTCGCCGATAACAGGCTTGAGTCTTTGCTGCCGGCGGCGGCGCACATCGGAGCGCAGCTCAAACTACACCTTCTCACCGCCATGGTCAGTTTCGCACCCCGAACCATGTCGGACCTCATCCGCAAGACGGTAGTGATCACGCACGCCGCGTTTCCGCACTCGAGTGTGCAACCGCTCGGCTTCGACGCCGAACTCATTGCGACTCTCGTGCCGCGCCTGGTCCCGGGATTCATGCGTCGGGAACTGGGTCGGCGGGCGTACGGCTTCTTCCTCCAGACCGAAGACGGCTCCCATCCGCGGAACCGGGTGATCGAGGCGCAAGGAGATGCCAACCCTGTTCTCGACTACGACGAATCGCGGCTGCCCGAAGCGGCGTTGGAGCATCGCAGATTCACGCGTGCCTTCATGAAGACGCTGCTGCGAGCCGGTCTGGTCAGTTTCACTCGCCGGGTCGGCCTGAATGGCACGGCGCACGCCTGCGGATCGTTGATGTGTGGGACCAACTCGCGTGACTCCGTCGTTGATGCCCGTGGCCGAGTCCACGGAATGACCGGACTTCATGTGGTCGACGGCAGCGTGTTGCCTCGCTCGAGCCGGGTGAACCCTTCCCTGACCATCTACGCCTGGGGCCTGCGCGTTGGAGATCTTCTGGCACAGGAATTACGTGGAGATGCACCCACCTCACTGACCCGGTCCCTGGAGAGCGTCCATGGGTAAGTTTGCGGCAACGGTCCTGGCGACCCTGTGGCTCGGCGTCGCGACGGCCGCGATAGCCGCGACGGCCGCAACCCCCACGCCAGCGCAATCCACAACACCCGTGGCGGAAGTCGATTCGGTAGCGATGACGGTCGGCGACATGGACCGATCCATCGATTTCTATTCGCGTGTGCTGACCTTCCAGAAGGAGTCGGACCGCGAGGTGTCCGGTGACGACTACGAGCATCTCTTCAACGTGTTCGGACTGCGCATCCGGGCCGTGCGCATGCGGCTGGGCGATGAGCACATCGAGCTGCTGCAGTTCCTGGCACCCCGGGGTCGCCCCGTTCCCGTCGATTCACGCAGCAATGACCGCTGGTTCCAGCACGTGGCCATCATCGTGAGCGATATGGCGATGGCCTACGCAAGACTGCGCAGCTTCCGCGTCGAATATGCCTCCAGCGGGCCTCAGCGACTGCCTGAGTGGAACCCCAACGCAGGTGGAATCGAGGCGTTCTACTTCCGCGATCCGGACGGCCACAATCTCGAGATCCTGGCATTCCCGCCGGGCAAGGGTGAGGCCCGCTGGCACGCGCATGACGGCCGGCTGTTCCTGGGCATCGATCACACGGCCATCGTCGTTGCCGATACCGAAGCGAGCCTGCGCTTCTATCGTGATCAGCTGGGCCTGCGCATCGCCGGAACGAGCGACAACTATGGGACCGAGCAGGAGCATCTCAACAATGTATTCGGCGCGCACCTGCGGATCACCTCGCTGCGCGCGCCCCACGGACCGGGCGTTGAATTTCTCGAGTATGTCGCTCCCGGCGGCGGACGCGCGATACCGGCGGATACCCGGGCGAACGACCTGTGGTACTGGCAGATCAACTTCCGCACCGCGGGCCGCCTCGAGCCGCAGCAGGTCACGCGCCTGCATGACATGGCGCTCGGCTGGCCGGCCGCCCTTATCGCCCGCGATCCGGATGGCCACGCCAGCCTGATCTCATCCACCCGCCCCATCGAACCGTAGGACATCACCCCATGCTGAAGAACCTGATCGTGATCGGTGGCGGATTCGCCGGTACCGGCGTCACCCGGGCGCTGGAGCACACGCTGCCACCGGACTGGACCCTGACGCTGGTGAGCCAGGAGAACTTCATCACCTTCAACCCGCTGCTGCCGGAGGTGGTGGGTGCCTCGCTCCTGCCAGGCCACGTGATTGCCCCACACCGGCAGATGATCCACTGCAGCCATGTCTGCATGGCGCAGGTCACCGAGATCGATCCGGTCAACCGCATCGTGCATTATCTCGGCGAGGGAGCCGGTACGATGCGCTACGACCAGCTCGTGCTGGCCTGCGGCAGCCAGGCCAATCTGGACATCGTGCGGGGCATGGCCCATTACGCGTTGCCGCTGAAGACACTGGGTGATGCTCTGTTCCTCCGCAACCGCATCATCGCGCGGCTGGAGCAGGCCGAGCTTCAGCCGGACACGGCGCAGCGCCGCTGGCTGACGAGTTTTGTGGTGGTCGGCGGCGGGTTCAGTGGCGTCGAGACCGCAGGCGAGCTGGCCGATTTCCTCCATGCGAGCTTGCGCTATTACAAGCGCATCCAGCCGGAGGATCTGCGCATCGTGCTGCTGCACAGCGGTGATCGGCTCCTCCCGGAACTGTCGGCGTCGCTGGGCGACTTCACGCTGCGCAAGATGCG
>Ga0335069_10003334_pt1 | contig 24325 bp, 24 predicted proteins | sample Lox_Sample_11_FD_206714 | JGI IMG/M metagenome (GOLD analysis project Ga0335069, IMG submission 206714) | Soil microbial communities from Loxahatchee National Wildlife Refuge, Florida, United States - Lox_Sample_1.1 | ecosystem: Environmental > Terrestrial > Soil > Wetlands | place: USA... | reverse complement strand
CGATCCGGGCGGCGCGCCGACGATCGCGCCGATCCCGTCGGCGATCTGCGCGATGCGCGGCAGCCAACGCTCCCATGCCTCGGGACCGTCGGCCGCCCATTCGTCCCAGTAGGCTTCGAGCGCGGTGCGCGAGGCGACCGGCGCCGCGCCCATCGAGTGGCTCACGAGATACGTCGAGTTCGAGAGGATCGGAAACTCGGAGCGCCAGCGCGTCAGGTCGCCCGATTCGGTCAGCATCTCGCTCATGCATAGCTCCCGTCGCCGAGGAGCGTTCGCACCTCCCAGAGCTCCGGAAAGAAGCGGAAGGCGAGCGTGCTCTCGAGGTACCGCGCTCCGGAGGAGCCGCCGGTTCCCTGTTTCTGGCCGATCATGCGCTCGACCATGCGGACGTGGCGCCCGCGCCAGAGCAGAAAGCGCTCGTCGAACTCGATGAGATCCTCGAGCAGCATGTAGAGATCGTAGTTCCGCGCCTCGTTCGTGTAGATCCGCCGGAAGCTCTCGAGCAACTCCTCGCTCGAGCCGGCGGCGAAACCCCGCCGCTCCAGCAGCGCCTTGACGCGATCGTAGAGCGACGGCTCGTTCGCGCGCCGCTCGAGCCGCGCGCGCTGCGCGTCGCTTAACTCGATATACTTCAGCAGATCGCCGCGGCGTACGCCGCAAGCGTACTCCAGCTCGCGGAACTGCACCGATTGAAAGCCGCTGGCGGGGTTGAGGTGGTCGCGGAATTGGTTGAACTCTTGCGGCGTCATCGTCTCGAGGACGTCCACTTGCTCTTCGAGCAGCCGCTGGATCGTATGAATCCGCCGGAAGTGCTTGGCGACGCGCAAGAGGTCGTCGCGATCGAGCGCCTGCATCGTCGCGTCGATTTCGTGCAGCAACTGCTTGAACCACAGCTCGTAAACCTGATGAATGATAATGAAGAGCATCTCGTCGTGGTGCTGCGGCCTGGAGAGCGGCTGCTGCAACTCGAGAAGCTCGTTTACTTTGAGATACGATCCGTACGATAGCGGCACCGCAACGGCTTACGGGGGCTGGTGAGGTTCTCCTCGAATCGGCCTTCGAGTGAAGCATTCATGGCTTGCGGCGCTCGCAGCCGCCGCCGTGCTGGCCGGGTGTTCGAGCGCGAACCACGGTTCTGGAGGTGGCCCCTCTCCCGGTGCGACGAACCCGATTGCGTTCCCGATGTTCGACGGCGCGAACGTGCTCGCTGCGCGCGGCTGGCGTACGACGGTCAAGGCGCAGCCCGGCGCGGCCGACAGCGCGATCTTGTCGCAGGGAGCCGGGACCTACGACGGCCACGACGTCGTCGCCGGCACCCAGGCGATGATGCCGGCGCTCGAAGCCTGGCTCGACGACCTCGACGCGCATCCGCCCTCCGGCTATCGCGTCGCGGTCAACGGCAACGGCGTGGATGCGGTGCGCACGCACATGCGGACGCTCGGGATAGATTTCGCGGTCTTCGAAGGCACCGACCAGGGCAAACGTCACGGGATCGCCGTCATGGTCGTGGACCCGCAGACGGTGGATGAGAAGATCGGACCGATGCTCGGCATGATCGGCCGCTTCAGTCACGTGCCGTCGATGCTGCGCGATCCGCTCGACGCGCAAGCGAAGAAGCAGACGGGATTCTCGATAACGGAAGCGACGAATCCCGATACGCCGATCGGTGCGGCAATCGCCGCGCTCGATCAACTGCGCGATTTCGGCGGTCGCGGCATCGTCGTGATAGACGCCGTCAAGGAGTAACCGCCGCGCGAAACCCTTCGAAACGTGCGAGGCGAACGCGCATCGAGCCCGCGCGAGCGCCTTTGATGCGGCCGTCGGCGCCGACGACGCGATGCGCCGGCACGAAGAGGTCGAGCGGCGCGAGCGACATCGCCGCCGCGACCCCGCGATGCGAGAGCGGCCGCCCGATCGCGCGCGCGACGTCGGCGTAGGAGACGAACTCCCCAAACGCCAGCGCCGCGACCGCGCGCCAGGCATCGCGTTGGAGCGCCGTGCCCGCGAACGAAAGCGGCAGGTCGAAACGCCGCAGCCGGCGCGCGAAGTAGGCCCGCACCTGGGCGCTCGCCTCGGCGAGCAGCGCGTCGCTCGGTTTGGGGTCGCGCGTTCGCCTGGGGGCGACGAAATCGCTGGCGACGATCGCTTCTCCGTTGCCTACAATCAACAAATCGCGGCCAAAAGGCGTCGCGATGCGGTGGCGGATAGGTGGCGGAAGGGCGGACATGCGAACTCTTGTGGCTCTTAGGGAACGACGGGGCAAGCTGCCGCGTTATTGGGTTGGAGGTCCACGTGAATCGTAGAATCGTTCAAGCTCTTCCGCTATTGGCCGTCGTCGTGCTCGCCGCATGCTCGGGCCGCTCCTTTGGCACGTCCATCGTTCCGCAGACGCCGCTGCAAGGGCAGAGCAACGGCGAGGTGCCGTTCTTGACCGCCAATCCGGTGCGGCAGCTCTGCTCGACGCTCGGCGACCCCTCGCGCGCGCGGTGCTTCGCGCTGGCGCGAACCGACGTGATGCCCTCCGTGGGAGTGACGCCGCAATTTCGCGGCGAGGGCGACTCCGAGGGGTGTCCCTTCCAGTCCGGCTCGGGCTACTGCCCGATCGATTTGCAAGAGGCCTACGATCTGCCGTCGCTGACGGCCGGCAAGGGCAAAGTCGTCGCGATCGTCGATGCGTACGGCTATAAGCACGCCGCGGCGGATCTCGCCATGTATCGCAAGACGATGGGCCTCTCCGCGTGCAGCGTCCAGAGCAAGTGCTTGCGGATCCTCAATCAAACCGGTGGAACGTCGTTGCCGCCCGAGCCGCCCGCGAGCGACGATTGGAAGGGCGAGGAATCCCTCGACCTCGACATGGTCTCGGCGATCTGTCCGAACTGCAAGATCATCCTCATTCAGGCGAATAACGATTACACGAGCAACCTGTATACCGGCGTGAAGACCGCGGGCCGGCTCGGCGCGAAGTTCATCGGCCTCTCGTGGGGCTCGGGGCCCGAAGGCGGCAACAACTCCATCTTCGATCAGCCCGGCGTCGTGATCGCGGCCGCGGCGGGCGACAACGGCGGCGGCGGCAGTTACGGCGGCGGCCCGATTCAGCCGTGCACGTACACCTACGTCGTCTGCGTCGGCGGAACGCATCTCGTCCGCGACCAGCAGAATAAACGCGGCTGGAGCGAGACGGTCTGGAACGACTGGACGTTCGACGCGTGCGGCGGCCCGTGCGGCGCGACCGGCAGCGCGTGCAGCAAGAAGATCTCCAAGCCGTCCTGGCAGACCGACGAGCAGTGCTCGATGCGCTCGGCGGCCGACACCGCGGCGACGGCCTCGCTGCGCACGCCGGTGATCGTCTACAACTCCGAAGAGGGATGCACGCCGCCGAACTGCTTCTTCGATTTCGGCGGAACGAGCGCTTCGACGCAGATCGTTGCCGGCGTCGCCGCGCTCGGGGGGAACGTCGGCAACGGAACGGGCGCTTCCTATATCTGGAAGCACCGTCAGGGGAATCTCTACGACGTGACCTCGGGGAACAACTTGGATGCGTATCTGGGGGTCAACTGCGCGTCGGCCGTGAAGTATATCTGCACAGCCCGCGTCGGCTTCGACGGCCCAACCGGATTGGGAACGCCGAACGGTATCGGCGCATTCTAAAGGACGTCACCCATGCGATCACCCGGAATTCTCATCGCCGCGCTCGCGATTGCAACGTTTGTGGCAGCAACGCCTCCCGATAGCGCCGTCATCGTGAACTCGGGTTCGACGAACGCCTACGGCTACAAGATAGAAGTCTCGTCGGACGGCCGAGGAACGTCGAACCTGCAGAATCGCGACGGCAGCGCGGCGAGCACGCCGAAGCCGTTCACGCTTCCGGCGGCAACCGCGTCGCGCTTCTTCGCCGACCTCGCGGCCGCGCGCAAGGAGACCGCCGTGACGGTTGCGTGCATGAAGAGCGTCTCGTTCGGCAGCACGATGCGCGTGACGTGGCAGGACTGGACCTCTTCCGATCTTACGTGTCCCGCGAAGGATAGCATCGGCGAAGCGCTGATCAAGGACGTCGACGAAATTCGTCAGGCGTCGGGCATCCCCGAGTCGCTGCTACGAAGCTCGCCCTAGCACTCCGCACCGCTCCGCTTCTAACTCTTCCGTGGCTCGCGGCTTGCGGCGCCACGTCGGTCGCGACGCAACCTGCGCCCGGCAGCGGCGCGCCGAGCGCCTACATCAAGCACGTCGTGATCGTCGTGCAAGAGAACCGCAGCTTCGATAATCTCTTCTCCGGATATCCCGGCGCCGACGCGCCGCGCTTCGGCTATGCCGGTAAGAAGAAAATTGCGCTGCGCTCGACGCCGCTCGAGAATCCGGGAAACATCGAGAATAACTGGCGCGACGCGATCGGCGGCTGGAACGGTGGGAAGATGAACGGCTTCGAGCACGAGCACTTTTATGGCGGCCCGCTCGATTACGCGTACGCGTACGTTCCGCGCCGCGAGAGCGCTCCATATTGGGCGATGGCCCGCCAATACGTGCTCGCCGACCGCATGTTTCCGACGGAGTTCGGTCCGAGTTACACGTCGCACCTCAGTCTCGTCGCTGCGAACACGACGATCGAGCCGAAGCCGATCGCAGAGGTCGACGCGCCCGACGGACTGCCGTGGGGCTGCGACGCGCCGCAGGGCACGCGGACGTTCACCCTCACCTCCGCTCGCGTCGAGCGGTTCAACGGGCCGTTTCCGTGTTACGAGAACTTTCCGACCATCGCCGGCCGGCTCGACGCCGCCGGCATCTCGTGGAAATACTATGCGTCGCCGCTGACGCGCCTCCCGGGCAAGGTCTGGTCGGTCTTCGACTCGATTCACGCCGTTCGCTACGGCTCGGATTGGCAGAACGTCATCACGCCCCAGACGAAGATTCTGCGCGACGTTCCCAACGGCACGCTCGCGCAGGTCTCGTGGGTGACGCCCGACTGGCAGGACTCCGATCACACGGGCAGCGGGTACGACCGCGGGCCGTCGTGGGTCGCTTCGATCGTCAACGCGATCGGCGAAAGCCCGTACTGGAACTCGACCGCGATCGTCGTCGTGTGGGACGACTGGGGCGGTTGGTACGACGACGCGCCGCCGCCGCAACTGGATTTTCGCGGCCTCGGGCTGCGCGTGCCGTGCATCGTCATCTCGCCGTACGCGCGCAGCGGTTACGTTTCGCACACGCAGTACGAGTTCGGCAGCATTCTCAAACTCGTCGAGGAGACGTTCGGATTACCGCCGATCGGACCGCCGTCGCGCGGCTTTACCGACACGCGCGCGGCGAGCATGCTCGACGCCTTCGATTTTGCCCAGCAGCCCCGCGCCTTCGTGCCGATTCCGGCGCCGTACTCGCGCCAGCGCTTTCTCGACGAGCGCCCCTCGTACGTCCCGCCGGACAGCGACTAGTACATCAACTTCCGAACGAAGTACGTCATCTCGAGCGCGCTCGTGAAGGCTCGCTCCTGCAGGTTGGCGCCGGAGCCGTGCCCGCCCTCGATCACCTCGTAGAAGAAGTAAGGGTCGTGGAGCGCCGATAGCTTCGCGGCGAACTTGCGCGCGTGCTGCGGTCCGACCCGGTCGTCTTTCGTCGTCGTCCAGATCAGCGGCTCGGGATAGCGCACGCCCGGCTTGAGATTGTTATACGGCGAGATCGAGGCGAGGAAGGCGCGCTGCTGCGCGTTCGAGACGCTGCCGTACTCGCCGGTCCACGACGCGCCGGCCTGAATCTGCTCGAATCGCAGCATGTCGAGCAGCGGCACCTGGATATCTACGGCTTGAAAGAGATTCGGATGCTGGGTGAACTCGACGCCCATCAGCAAGCCGCCATTCGATCCGCCTTGGATGCCGAGCCGTTTCGGGTTCGTTACCTTCGTCGCGATGAGGTCTTGCGCGACCGCGGCGAAGTCGTCGTAGATGCGTTGGCGGTGGACCGTCAATCCGGCCTCGTGCCAGGCGGGCCCGAACTCGCCGCCGCCGCGGATGTTCGCGAGTACGTAGACGCCGCCGCGCTCGAGCCAGAGTTTGCCGATGATGCCGCTGTACGTCGGCGTCTCCGAGACGCCGAATCCACCGTACGCGTAGAGAATCGTCGGGTTGTTGCCGTCGAGCTGCATGTTCGCCGGGTGGACGATGAAGTATGGAACCTTCGTGCCGTCCTTCGACGTCGCTTCGCGTTGCTCGACGACGTCGTTCGACGCGTCGAATCGCGCGGGCGAGGTCTTCGCCACGTCAACCGCGGCGGTGCCGGCATCGACGTGCCAGAGCGCCGGCGGCTGCAGGAAGCCCGTCGTCGTCACGTAGGCGTTCTCGCTCTTCCCGTCGGCGTCGGCGATAAAGATAGACGAGTTATCGGGGAGATCGAGGCGCTGCTTCGACCAATCGCCCGCGCCCGGCGTGTAAACCCACGCGCGCCCGCGCACGTTCTCATAGGTGACGAGCAGCGCGCGCGATTTCGTCACCGCGACGGCCTCGAGCGTCTCGCGCGGTCCCGGGGCATAGACGAGCGAGGGACGGAGGTTCTGCGGATCGGCGGTCGCTTGCGCGAGATCGAGGGCGACGAGCGAGCCCTGCGTGAAGTGCGAGCCGCCGGCGTTCCAGTCTTGGTCGAGCGTGACGAGCAGGCGTCCCGCAACGAGGCCGGCGGGGTTCGACTTCGACGGGAGGTTGAGACGCTGCGGGCCGTTCTTCGTTACGAGATACACCTCTGAAGTGAAGGTCGAGAGCGGCCGGACGATGAGCGTCGCCTCGTTGCCCGCGCCGTCGTGGAAGACGACCGGCGTGACGCCGTAGCCGCCGTCGCTCTTCGCGCCGCGAAAGACCTCGACGGCGGCCGCGGGCGGCTGGCCGCGTTGCAACCGCTTCACGATGAAAGGATAGCCCGACTCGGTCAGGTCGCCCGGCGACCATTCGCGGGAGATCAAGAGCGTATCGGGACCTTCCCACGCGACGCGCTGCTTGCCGCGCGAGAGCACGAAGCCGTCCGGCGCGAACGCGCCGGTGCGCGTGTCGAACTCGCGGACGGTGACCGCGTCTTCGCCGCCGTCGGAGAGGAAGAGCAGGCAGCGGTCGTCGGCCGGCCAGCGGCAGTCGGCGCCCTTCCAGAACCAGTTCGCGTTCTCAGCCTTCGCGACGGCGTCGAGATCGAACGCGGTCGTCCATGCCGGATTCGCGCTCGCGAAATCGGCCGGCGTCGTGTGCCGCCAGATCCCGCGCACGTGCGCGTCGTCTTGCCAGAAATTATAAATCTGGCCGGCGACGAACTCGGGCGCCGGAATGCGATCCTTCGCCTCGACGATCTTCAGCGCGCTCGCGTAGAGCGCCGAAAAGTTCGGATCGCTCTGCAGGACGCGCAGCGTCTTGGCGTTCTCGGCCTTGACCCACGCGATCGCTTGCGTGCCGTGCACGTTCTCGAGCCAGACGTAGGGATCGTTCGCGGCGACGGCGCCGAGCAGCGCGATGGAGAGCGCGATAAGCATGGTGCGCAGCATGCGCATAGAGTTCCGGCGCCCGACCCGGGCGCCTTCCGGAAGGGAGGGCTTTGCGCTCGTCTAACGCTCAGGCCCGAGGAGGTCGCCTGTGGCTAGGATATCTCGGAACCGCGTAACGGTGCTCGCCGTAGCCTTCGCACTCGTCTTCGGCTCGGCCACCACGAAGAGCTCCGCGGCGCTCGACGTCTTCGTCGGCGCCCGCAAGGTCGTCAACGGCCAATCGGAGACGCTCTGCAACGCAAACGCGAAGAGCGCCCTGTCGGCCGTCCTCCAGGACGTCTCCGAGGTCGGAAGCGGCGACACCGGCGAGTGGAAGGCGGCGAGCGCACCGGATTCCTCCGGAAACTCGTTCGCGGGGGCGGCGATCCACTGCTATCCGCTCGACAGCGGTTATCTCGTCATGTTCACCTGCGCCGCGCAAGTGCCGCCGAATCAGGATACGGCGAGCGCGCTCTGCGCGAAGATCACCGCGGCGTTCGGCACGGGAGGCCCGCATTGAGAGGTGCGATAGCGCGCCGCATCGCGATGGCGCTCGCGGCGCTTGCGGTCTCGATCGTCTGGTCGGGCGGCGCCGCGCCGGCTGCGGTGGACATGTCGGTCGGCATCCGATACGTCAGTCCGCAAGGTTCTCAAGACGAGTGCGGCGCCAAGGCGAGGGCTTCGCTCGCCGCGTTTCTTCTGAACGCGACGGAGTCGAGCCCGGGAAGCGGTGACTGGTCGGCCGTCTCGGCGAACGGGATCGCGGGCACGCCGACGGCGGTCGCGAGCGTGCGCTGTTACGCGCTGCCGAAAGGCTACGTCGCGTTGTTCACGTGCGTCGTGCAGTTGCCCGACAATCCGTATAGCGCCGACGCGCTCTGCCTCGACGTCGCGCACAAGTTCTATGGCGGCGCGATCGCCGTGCTCCCACCGATTCCGACGCCGACTCCGATCCCGACCGGATGCGCGACGACGAACCTCGTCGGCACCTGGGTCTCGGACGACAAGCCCGGCCTCACGTTCACGATGACGCTCACCGGCGACGTTACCGACAGCGACGGGGTCTCGGGCAACTGGGGGATCAAAGGGAACGTTGTGACGCTCACCTACTACGGGAATCACACGATGACGATCTCCGCGGACGGCAAGCATCTGCGCGGCGACGGGTATAGCCTCACCCGCAAGTGTTAGCCCCGCGCTAGGGAGCGATGCTGAAGATCGTTCCCTCGCCGTTCGCGCCGCCGGCGGCCGTCGTTCCGTAGAGCGTGCCGCCGGAGTAGACCAGCCCGCCCTCCGGGATCGCGCCGTCGTCGCCCGTGAACGAGTAGAGCACCGTCTCTTTTCCGGCGGTCGTGATCTTGAAGATCGTGCCTTCGTCGCTCGACCCGCCCGCCGACGTCGTTCCATAGAGCGTTCCGTTTACGTTCGTCAGCGCCGACGACGGCATCGCGCCGTCCGAGCCGCCCTTGAACGTGTGAAGCACCGTCTCTTTGTTTGCGCCGGCGAACTTGAAGACGATGCCGTCGTTGCTCGTGCCGCCCGCCGACGTCGTTCCGTAGAGCGTGCCGCCGACGTTCGTCAGCGCGGCCATCGGCATCGAGCCGTTCTTTCCGCCGGCAAAGCTATAGACGATCGTCTCGGCCCCCGACGCGGTGATCTTGAAGATGCTGCCGCAGCCGGAGCTCGAGCAGTGCTTGCTGCGATAGGACTCGCCGCCGTACGCGGTCGTGCCGTAGAGCGTTCCGCCGGCGTTGACGAGCGGCGCGACCGGCGTCGAGCCGTCGGTGTAACGCGCGCCGAAACTGTAGATGACGCTCTCCGAACCCGAAGGCGAGATCGTGTAGACCGTTCCGGCGGAGTGCGTTCCGCCGCCGGCCGTCGTGCCGTAGAACGTTCCGCCAACCTCGATGAGGCCGGCGTACGGGTTCGCGCCGTCGGTGTAGCCGGTGAAGCGATGCAGAACGCTCTCCTTGCCGGAGGCTGCAATCGCGAAGACGGTTCCCTCGTCGCCGGATCCGCCGCCGTTGACGGTCGTTCCGTAGAGCGTGCCGCCGGCATCGAGGAGCGCGGCCTGCGGAAGCGCGCCGTCCTTGCCGCCTTTGAACGGGTAGATAACCGACTGCGAGTTGCCGGACGTCTTAATCGTGAAGACGGTGCCTTCGTCGGCGTCGCCACCGCCGTAGGTCGTGCCGAGGAGCGTAGCCGACTCGGCGATCAAGGCGGCGTAGGGCACCTTGCCGTTGCTTCCGTTGAAGCTGAAGAGCGAGGTGAACGAGGCGGGACGCTTCCCGGCTGCGCTTGCTTGGGCCGGTGCGGCGGGGAGCGGCGAAAGGTTCGCGTGGGCGCAACTCGCAACCAAGACGGCAAAGCAAACCACGGGCGCTCGTAGCGAAATCGCCGGCTTCATCTCGGGCGAGATTCCGCTCCCCCGCCGTCGCTCCCTACGGTAGCAGGCAAACGACGGCTGAGCCTGCTATACACCGCCAAAGTAAGAAGATATAAAAGGAGTCCGCCTCATGACGACAGCGCAAGTCTCCGACAACGGAGCCCTCACCTACGCCGATGGAAATCCGCACGATCGCGTTCAGTTCTTCGATGCAAAACTGATCCTCAAGCCGGATTTCTTCTATTCGGTTCGCGGCTTCAAGTCGTTCAGCGAACTCGTCGCCGAGGCGGCATCGAAGGTGAAGGGCGTGCGTTACAGTCCCTTCGATCTCTCGAAACTGCGGCCGCGCATTCGAGAAGTGATGTTCCTCGATACGGCCGACTTCCGGCTCTACAACAATTCCTACATTCTGCGCCGGCGCACCGCGTATCAGGACGGCTTTCCGATCGAAGATCCCGAGATCGTCTTCAAGTTCCGCAATCCGGACATGTCGCTCGCCGCTTCGGTTGACGTGCGCCCGAAGATTGCCGGCCCCTATCGCGTGAAGTTCAAGTCGGAAGCGGTGCCGCTCAAGGACCAGGTCGGCGGCTACCGCTTGCTCTTCTCGCACAACTGCATCTTCCCGCTCAGTTCGGTGCACGAGGCCGATCGAACGAACCTGCAGACGATCGCGCGCGTCCTTCCGGCCGTCGCCGGACTGATCGGATCGGCCGAAGGCAAGGTCGAGCTCGTGAACTCGACGCTCGTCGAAGAGGTGCTCATGGATCTCGGCACGCTCGAATTCGGCAAAGGTTTGGCGGCGAAGTGCAACATCTCGCTGTGGCGGTCGCTCGGCGACCACAAGGTGATGTGCGGCGAGTTCGCCTACCAGACGAAGTTCGACCGCAGAGAGGACGTGCAAGAGATGGCGAAGCAGCGCGTCGAGGAGCTCTACATCAAGTTGCAGTTGATCGCGACCGGTTGGCTCTATCTCGGAACGACGAAGACCGGCCTCGTCTATCGAATGAAAGGAAATCCGCCGCAGAGCCATGAGTAAGGCGTCGAAACTCGACATCTTTCTCACGTTCTTGACGATCGGCGCCGTCAGCTTCGGAGGCGGCGTCGTCGCTTATCTGCGCGACTCGCTCGTCCGCAAGAAGAAGTGGTTCGACGACGTCGAGTTTCTCGAGATCACGTCGATCAGCAACACGCTGCCGGGTCTCAACGCGACGAACATCGCGATCCTCGCGGGCGACCGGCTCGGCGGCTGGTTCGGAGCGACGCTCGCGCTGCTCGGCATGTGCATTCCGGCCTTTTTCTTCATGGTTGCGGCCGGGCTCGTCTACAGCCACTCGCAGGCGCGGCCGCTGGCGAGCGCCGCGCTCCGCGGCGTCGCCGCCGCCGCGACCGGGATGATCGCGGCGACGTGGTTCAAGATCGGGAAGAAGTCGCTGCGTGGATTCTACGACGCGTTCTTCGTGACGGCCGCGATCTTGGGCGTCAATTACTTCAAGTTGGGCGTACCGGTGACGCTGCTGGCGGTCGGCGCGTTCGCGATCTTCACGTATCGTCCGCACGTTGTGCCGGAGAAGCCGGCCGAGGAGCAAGAGGAATGGATCAAGTCCCTGCACTGATCCGCGTCTTCTCCTATCTCTCGCTGCTGACGATCGGCGGCGGGATGGCGGCGTTTCCGGAGATGAAGGTGCTCGTGGTCGGCGTCCACCATTGGCTGACCGACGAACAGCTGATTCACGTTTACAGCACCGGCCAGATGTCGCCGGGGCCGAACATGATGATGGTAGCCGAAGTCGGCGAGATGGTCGCCGGGTTCGTCGGCGCCGTGGTCTGCGCGCTCGCTTTCTTCGTGCCGACCGGCGTGCTGACGTTCGGCGTCGGCCGCCTCTGGAAGAAGCTTGCGAACTGGCCGTGGCGCGACTCGATTCAGAAAGGCCTCGGCCCGGTTGCGATCGGCCTCGCCGTCGCCGGCCTCATCACGTTCGGTAAGGGCGCGGTGACCGGATGGCTGACGGCGGCGCTCGCGCTCGTGACGTTCGTCGCGGTCGTTCGCACGAGCGTCAACCCGGTGTGGTTTATTCTCGGCAGCGCCGTCGTCGGTTATTTCGCGCTGCGCTAGCGTTACTTCTCTTCGAGGTGACCGCCGAACTCGTAGCGCATCGCCGATAGGAGTTTGTTCGCGAACTCGGCATCGCCGCGCGAGGCGAAACGCTCGTAGAGCGCCGCGGTGAGCACCGGCGCCGGAATCGCCTCGTCGATCGCCGCTTTGATCGTCCAGCGCCCCTCGCCGGAATCGGAGACGCGTCCTTCAAACTTTTCGAGGCTCGGATCTTCGGTCAGCGCCGTTGCGGTGAGATCGAGCAGCCACGACGCGATGACGCTGCCGCGCCGCCAAACTTCGGCGATGTCGGGGAGATCGAGATCGTACTGGTAATCTTGCGGATCGCGCAGCGGCGTCTCTTCGGCGCTCGCAACCTGTTTGGACTTGCCGACGTTCGCACCGCGTAGGATGTTGAGACCTTCGGCGTACGAGGCCATGAGACCGTACTCGATGCCGTTGTGCACCATCTTCACGAAGTGACCCGCGCCGCTCGGACCGCAGTGGAGATAACCGAGTTCCGCGGTGCCGCCGGCCTTCTCGCGGCCGGGCGTGCGCGGGATCTCGCCGCGTCCCGGCGCGAGCGCCAGAAAGATCGGATCGAGGCGCGCGACGGCGTCGCGCGGCCCGCCGATCATCATGCAATAGCCGCGTTCCAATCCCCAGACGCCGCCGCTCGTGCCGACGTCGAGATACTCGATGCCCTTCGGCTGCAGCGACGCGGCGCGGCGGATATCGTCAATGTAGTAGGAATTTCCGCCGTCGATCAGCGCGTCGCCCGCTTCCAGCAGCGGCGAGATGGTTGCGATGCTCGAGTCGACGACGGCTGCGGGAACCATCAGCCAGACCGCCCTGGGCTTCTGGAGTTTCTTGACGAAGTCGTCGAGCGATGACGCGCCGGTCGCGCCGTCGGCCGCCGATGCTTTCACCGCGTCGGCGTTACGATCGTAGACGACGCAATCGTGGCCCGCGCGCATGAGTCGGCGGACCATGTTGGCGCCCATTCGGCCGAGGCCGATCATCCCGAGTTGCATCGTTAACTAAAGAATCGGGCGAGCTGTGCGCTCGCCCGATTCGCTTTCTGCCTTGCGCTTAGAGAGCGCGCTGCCCGACGACGCGGCCGGTCGGCGTTCCCGTGCCGTTGCCCTTCCACCACACGCCGTTGAAGCTGTTGTTGTCGTTGTTGAACCAGAACGAGAAGACACCCGACTGACCGCCCATGTTGAACGTCGCTCTGACTTTGCGCGGATCGCTGGGAGTCTGCTTTCCGTTGAGGGTCACCCCGCCGGCGATGCAGACCACCGACGGACCCGACTGCGTGCACTTCATCTTGCCGACGAATGCCGTCGGTCCGCCTGCGCCGGCTACGTTCCACGTACCGGCAGCCGACAGCGGCGAGGGCGGCAGAACCTTGTTGCCGATGAACGAGCCATTGGCGGCGCGCCCGTTGTAGCCCCACGTTCCGTTGAAGCTGTGACCGTTCGGGCTGACGTACACGGTCAGCCAGCCGGCGCCGCCGGGGCCGTGCCACTTGCCGTTGATCTGGGTATCATTGACGAACGTGCCATTGAAGCCGTTCCCGTTCGCCGAGTTGGTTCCGACGATCGCGTTTCCGGATTGCTTCAACGTGATGGTCGAGGTCGAGCTGCCGTTGGCACCGGTCTGTTCGACGCTCCAAGTTCCAGTGAGGCTCGGCGGGCTCGCGGAGCCGACGGCGAACGAGGTCGCCGCAAGCACGCACGCGCCGAGTAGTGACGTCACGAGACGCTTCATCCTGTTTTCATTCCTTCCTAAATGCGTGAGAATTCGTTGGGGTGGCGGTTCAATGAGAGCAGCCTACCACCCTGGCTGCCAATAGGTATCCAGGGCCTGTGAATAATCCGCGAATTTCGAGGCCCGAAGGACTCGACCGCGGGGGCAGCGGAGACGCTGGGACGATGCAGATAATTGTCGGAGCCGGCTAAGGGCGCCGGCCATGGTTGACTGGGCGAAGCCGCCGGGACGATCGACCGAAGAGGCCGCTAAGGCCGGGAAGGCCTTGCGGTCCCGGCTGACGCGGCAGGACCAAGGGGAGTGGCGACCGTGGCCGGGGCGTCCCGACCCGGTCGAGGTGCTGCAGCGCAGCGACGCCGGCAGGCTGGCGGACCTGTTGCCGATCCGATACGGCCGCATGATCGAGAGCCCGTTTACGTTCTATCGCGGCGCCGCCGCCATTATGGCAAGCGATCTCGCCGCCGCGCGGGTCTCCGGCATTCGCGCGCAGATCTGCGGCGACGCGCACCTCTTAAACTTCGGCGGCTTCGGGACGCCCGAGAGCCGCTTCGTCTTCGACGTCAACGATTTCGACGAGACGACGCTCGGCGCGTGGGAGTGGGACGTCAAGCGTCTCGTCACGAGCGTCGTCATCGCCGGCCGCCACCTCGGCCTCGAGCCCTCGGACGTGCGCGCCGCGACGCTCGAATGCGCGTGCGGGTACCGCGAGCGCATTCGTGCCTTTGCGACGATGCCGGTGCTCGAAGTCTGGTACGCGCGTCTCGACGAGGCGAAGCTCGCCGAGATCGTCGGTTCGGCGCAGGAACGGCGCGAGTATGCGGCCTCGATAAAGAAAGCGAAATCCGAGTCGCGCGCTCACGCCTTCCCGCGCATGGCGGAAGACGTCGGCGGCGACCTCCGGATCGTTGACGACCCGCCCCTGCTCTACCATCCGAAAGAGACGGCCGGGTTCCTGGGGATGGTCAGCAAGACGTTTGCCGCATATCGCACGACGCTCCACGACGATCGCAAGCGCCTCTTCGACCGCTTCGCGCTGCAAGATGCCGCATATAAGGTCGTCGGCGTCGGGAGCGTCGGAACGCGCTGCCTCGTCGCGCTCTTCCAGGCTGGAGAGAACGACGCGATCGTCTTACAGATGAAAGAGGCGCGCGCTTCGGTCTTCCAAACGTACGCAGACGCGCCGGAATGGAAGAACGAAGGCGACCGCGTCGTCACCGGTCAGCGCGCGCTGCAGAGCGCCAGCGACCTCTTCCTCGGCTACGGCCGCGCGAACGACGGGCACGACTACTACATTCGGCAGCTGCGCGACATGAAAACCTCGGCCGATATTGACGACATGTCGGCGCAGGCGTTGCAGGATTACGCCCAGTTCTGCGGCTGGGCGCTCGCGCGGGCGCACGCGAAGGCGAGCGGCTGCGCGGCGACGATCGCGGGTTATCTCGGGCGCTCGTCGGCATTCGACGATGCGATGCTCGAGTTTGCAGAGTCGTACGCGGCGCAGAACGATCGCGACTACGACGCGCTCGTCGAGGCGGTGCGCGCCGGACGCGTTACCGCGCGCAAGGACACAGGTTCCTAGTACCAATGCTGGAGGTTATCGTGCATCGCAATCATACTCGCATTATCTCGATCGGATTGCTCTCGCTCGTGCTCGCCGCGTGCAGCTCGCGCTCGGCTCCGCTCGTTCCGAGCGCGCCGATCGGAATCGGCGTCGCGCCGTCGGTGCGCGAGGGGACGGTTCCCAAGATCGGCGGCGTCTACGACGGCAGCGTGGTCGAGACGTCGCAGGGGAGATCGATCAAAGAGAAACTGAAGATCACGATCGATCAGAGTGGGGCGAAGTTCACCGGAATCTTCGATATCATCCTCAAGAGCGTGCAGGATCAGTTCCCGATCGAAAAAGGCGTGGTAGTCGAGTCGCACGGGCGAACGATCCTGCACTTCGTGATCGAGGGCGCGCCCGGGCGCAACGCCAAGGCCACCGCGACCCTCGCCGGCAAGACCATCAAAGGAAAGGCGAACGTCTCGAAGCGTCACGGGCCGGCCGTGCGCTTCAAGTACACGGCGACGAAGACGTAGCGCGCCGGCGCCTAGTAGACGAGGTGGAGGGACTCGGGAGCTTGGTGGTCGCCGATCTCTAATATCGTCACGGGCGTTCCTTTGTAGTTCTCGTGGACGAGGTGCGCGACGAACGCGACGTCCTTTCCGGCGATATGAAAACGCGCCTGCCGCTTTCCGTCGCAGGGCTGGACGATCGGGTCGGTTTTGACGATCTGCGAGAACCGGCTCGCGGCGTAGCCGATTTGGAAGACGCACGTTCCCGGCCGATCGCCGGGGCGATCGTACATCAAGAGGCTGTGCTCGTCGGATTGGGTGTCGCCCTGCGGAAACTTCAGCGTCGACGACATCTTGACGATCGGCGTCGCCGGACCGACGATCAAAGTGAGGTAGCCGTCGGGATTGCCGATGGCCACCGCTTTCGCGTAATCCGCTGCGGTGTGGTCGGCGGGGAGCGCGCAGCCGGCGACGGCCAGCGCAGTCGCGGCAATCAATGCTCGGCGGGCGATCGAGAAGTAGCTCATGGCGGCGATATTCGACGCTGCTCGCGCGCACCCGCCGGGAGCGTGGCCCGGCCGCGATGAAGACGCCGATGCCATGATAAAGACGCTGCTCCTCGTTACATCGCTGCTCGAAGCGGCATTCGGCATCTTCGTGCTGGTCGCGCCCGGTCTCGCCTACTCGTTGCTCTTCGGCGGCGCAGCGGCCCCGAGCGCGTTGATCATGGCCCGCGTCTACGGTATCGCGCTTATCGGCCTCGGCATCGCGTGCTATCCGCCCGGCGTTCGTCAGGGCTATTACGGAATGCTCGCGTACGGGATGCTCGTCGCGCTCTATCTCGTGATCGTCGGCACGGCCGGCACGGCGGGAATTCTGCTATGGCCGGCAGTCGTGGTTCACTTGCTGCTCTCGGCCGCGCTGATCGTCGCCGGCCGCGCAGCCCAAACGAAGCCCTAAACGGTCAGCGCGGTTTCGATCGCCTGCTCTTCCGACCACGCGGCGCCTTCGGCGGCAAGTTGCTCGATCGCGTTAGCGTCGAGCGCTTCGCACAGCGCGAGCATGAGTTTGTCGTATCCCCATTGCTCCGTCGGCTCGCGCTTCATCTCCAACTTGGCGTACTGCGCGTCGGCATAGCCCATCAACCTCGCGCCGGACCGGGCCCGATCGCCGAGCGCCGCGAGCAGCGCCATGTGCTGGAGCAGCACCGCGAGAATCAGTTCGCCCTGCACTTGTCGAGCGAGCTCGAGCCCTTTGCGCGCCGCCTCGCGCGCTCCGGCGAGATCGCCGACGGCGACTCGGTAGACCACGCCGTTGATCTGCCAATTCGCGGCGATCGAGAGATTTCTCCCGAGCAACCCCATCTTCAGCGCTTCGTCTTCCAGGCGCAGCGCCTGCTCGGGATTTCCCGCCGCAAACTCGAGTTCTGCCAGGTTGCCGAGCACGCGAGCAATTCCGGCGTCGTCCCCGAGCGCTTGCATGCCCGCGATCGCTTTGGTGCGCAGCTCGCGCCCTTCGCGCAGGTTGCCGAGCATCGTCTCGATATACGCCAACTGGCCGAGCCCGTTCGCGACGTTCCATGCGTCTCCGCACCCGTGCAGCGCCGCAACCGCTTGCGATATCTCGTCGCGGGCTTCGGCAAGCCGCCCCATTTGATAGAGCGCGAATCCGCGTCGTTGCCGCGCCCGAGCGGCGCCGCGAACGTTGCCGACCGACTCATATAATTGCAGCGCGCGTTCGGCTGCGTCGCTGCGGCGTTTGCCGGACAGAAGTTGGCTGAGCGCCAACTGCAAGCGCGCCGCTATCGCCGGATGTTCGGCTGCGTCGATGCGCGGGAGCGCGTGCTCGATCCAATAGCGGCCCTCGACGACGAGGCCGGCGTGCCACCACAGCGGTTGCAACGCGCCAGCGATCGCACCGCCCAAGACGGGGTCGCGTCCCTGCGTCAGCGCCCATTCGAGCGCTGCCCGGTAATTGGGAAGTTCCGGCTCGACCTCGCCGAGCCACTCGATCGTCGAACCCGAACCGTATCCCTCGTCGGCCGTTTCGGCCCGTTCGCAAAAATGCTCTGCGTGACGCCGAGCGAAGCGCTCGCGCTCGCCCGTCGCCTTTAATTTTTCGAGCGCGTAGGCGGACGTCGATTCGAGCAGGCGATAGCGCTCGCGTTCGTCGCTCGTGTCGGCGATCACGAGCGATTTGTCGGCCAGCGACGCGAGCAGATCGAAGGCGTCGACGGCGGCGATGCTCTCGTCGCGGCAGACAGCCTCGACCGCGTCGAGCCCGAAGCCGCCGCTGAATGTCCCCAGCCGCATAAAGAAGCGCTGCTCGTGGGGCGCGAGCAGATCGTAACTCCAATCTATGAGCGCGGTGAGGGTCTGTTGGCGGGGAATCGCGCCGCGGCTTCCCCCCGTGAGAATCTTGAAACGTTCGTCGAGCCGCGCGGAGAGATTGGGGATCGAAAGCACTCGAACGCGCGCGGCGGCCAACTCGATGGCGAGCGGAATGCCGTCGAGACGACGGCAGATCTCCGCGACGATCGGCGCGTTCGCGTCGGCGAGCGTAAAGCGCGTGTCGGCGGCCTCGGCGCGATCGATGAAGAGTGCGACGGCGCCGTAGCGCGCCGCCTCGTCGGCCGTCAAGCCGCTCCCTTTGGGCGGCACGGCGAGCGACGGCAGCCGATGCACCGCTTCGCCGCGTATATTGAGCCGTTCGCGCGACGTCGCGAGGATGCGAACGTCGTGCGCGCTCTCGAGAATCGTGGCCGCGAGCGCCGCAACCGTCGCGAGAACGTGCTCGCAGTTATCGAGGATCAGCAGCAGCCGCTTGCGTTTGAGCCAGGCCGAGATCGCCTCGTCGATGGGACGACCCGGCTGCTGGCTCATGCCCAATGCTTGGGCGACGAGGCTGGCGACGAGCTCGGGATCGGTAATCGGAGCGAAATCAACAAACCAAACGCCGTCGGGATAGCGATCGCGCAACTCCGTGCCGGTCTGGATCGCAAGGCGCGTCTTTCCGACGCCGCCCGCGCCGGCGATGGTGAGCAGCCTGTGCTCGCCGAGCCGCTCGCTCACCTCGGCGAGATCGACCTCGCGGCCGACGAAGCTGCTCAGCGCACGCGGTAGGTTCGAGGTCGCCGCCTCTCGCGACGAGCCTGCGTCAATTGCGCTCGCACCGTTCCGCCGTCGCGTCGTCGAACGCGCTGCGGCTTCGAACTCGCGCCGTTGCTCGCCGGTGAGTTCCAAGGCATTTGCCAAGAGCATCACCGTCTCGCGCTGCGGGTTGCGCCGGTATCCGCGTTCGAGTGCGCTGATTCCGTTCGTGCTGATCCGAGCGCGCTCAGCGAGCTCGTCTTGCGAGAGGCCCGCAGTTAGGCGAAGCCGTCGCAGCAAGTTCCCGAAATCCGAAGGGACGGTGAGACGCCGTTCCTCCACGGCGCTACTTATCGGACGGTACGTATGCGGCCCCGGCGTTGCCTCGCTTGAGGTCGCGCTTACCGACTGCGGACCAGCGGTTGCCGGCGACGTCGCCGACGTCTATCCAGCCGTCGGCGTCGCCGATCGCCAGATGCTTCTCGGCTTTGTCGAATCCGCCGGCGATCGGTTCGCCCTTGCCCATCTGCTCGAGCGTCGGGCCGAGCACGTTGAAGGGCGTCTCGCTCGCGACCCACGGCAGCGCGTACTGCGAGATCGTGCGCGCCGTTTCGTCGACGACGTCGAGCACGGAGCCGTTCTTGCTGACGTAGACGCCGCCGAGCTGGTCGGACGTCGGCCCGATGATCTGGGTGACGACGCGCGACTTGCTCGTCGGCTTTGCGATCTCGTCGACGATCGTCGCGCATGCTGGCGGAACGCACGTCCCGCTCACGCTTCCGGAGACGTAGAGATTGCCGGCTGCGTCGGCGTCGAGATAGGAGGCTGCCTGCATGTTGTCGATCGCCGCGATCCGCATCGGCCGTATCGGCTTGCCCACGATCCAATATGAGAACGAGCCGGAATCGTTGCCGCCGCACGAGACCCAGTTCGAACCTTCGGTGCATCCGCCGATCGTGGCGTTAACCGAAAACACGTTGCCGCTCGCATCGAGCGCGACGTCGCTCGGCGCGGCGAAGGTGTCGCTGCAGATTTCGTGGCGACGGTTTCCCGCGCACGATCCTTTCAGGGGTCTGTACGTAACCGGTTGGACGGAGCCGGAGGGATACATCTGAACGAGTCCCTCGCAGCCGGGGCTCCCGCCTTGGCACGTCGAGAGCGGATAGTTTGAATAGCACGCGACCCAGAGGTTTCCGCCGTGGTCAACCTTGATGCCGTTGGGGGAGTAGCAACTATTCGCTGCGCCGTCGATCTTGGTAAGTACTCTCGTTCCGTCTTTACCGAGGCCGAAGATTTCGTTCTGCTGCGGCGAGGAGATCCAAAGCGCGACGCCGCCGGCGACGGGGCTTACCGCCTGCGGCGAGCCGGGTGAAGAGAGGCCGGGCGGCAACGCGTTGACGCCACGTCCGCTCGAGCAGCCCGTAAGGAGGGCGGCGAGCGCAACGAGTGCGCCCGCTACCGCAGATGCTTTGTTTCTCATGCTCCGAGCCTACCGCACGGCCATCCTTGGGGACTACGGACATCACCCGGACAAACGTGATTGTCCTAGGCCATTTCTTCAGTTCCGCCGCCTCGCCGACGACCAGCTACGGATTGAGGAGACCCGAACGTGGTCGGTACCCCGATTTTACGCCAGCGGGATTCGAACCAATACTCAGGGCTTCCGGAGCGTCCCGACCGCTCCGTAGTTCTATCCTCGTCGCAACGGCTGCTGCGCCCTAGCCGTTGTTACGCTACCGCAAGGAGACGGGCGGCGGCGTCGGCGCGGTAGAGCTCAGGAAACGCGAGGCAATAGAGCTTTACCTGGTCGCGCGCGCTCAGTTTAAGCGCGTCGGCGAGACGCGACAGGAACTTTGGGGATACGGTAATCGGGCGGCCGCTTTCGAACCAGCGATACCAATCCTCGGACGTGCCGATCAACTCGGCAACTTCCTGGCGCCGCAATCCCGGAACGCGCCGTCTGCTGACCTGTGGCAGACCCACGTCCTCGGGCGCGATCCGAGCGCGCATGCTGGCTAAGAACGAACGAAGCTCCGCGCGACGCGCGAGATCTAGTTCCATCACGCAACTCCTCTAAGCATGCCGACATCGAGGACAATCTTGCCGCGCGGGCGCGCGAACGTACCGGCCAGCATCTCGTGCGCTTTGCGCGCGCCGGCGAGGTCGAGCACGACCCCGAGGTTGGTTTTCAGAGTTCCGTCGTCGATGAGCCGCGAGATGCGCGCGAGCTGGGCGCTCGGAACTCGAACGATAAAGAATGCAACGCGAATGCCGTAGACGTTGGCGAGCTCTTGCGACGGCGGCACGACGCTCGAAACCAGGATCCCGGCCGGCTTGACGACGCCGAAAGCGCGCCGTTGCGAATCGCCGCCGACCGTGTCGATCACCACGTCGGCGCCGGAGACGCGGTCTTCAACGCACTCCGTTCGAAAATCAATGACTTCGGCCGCGCCCAGACTGCGCAAGTAGCTTCCGTCGCGGTGCGCCGCCACCGCAAACACGCGCGCACCGGCCCACGCGGCGAGCTGCACGGCGTAGGCACCGACGTTGCCCGCGGCGCCATAGACGAGGACCGTTTGACCGCGCGAAACCTGCGCGCGATCAAACAGCATCTGCCAGGCGGTGACTGCGACGACCGGCACCGAGGCGGCCTCGACGAAACTCAGCGTGGACGGCTTGGGCGCAATCGAATCGAGCGAGGCGGTCGCGTATTGCGCGTAGCCGCCGGTGAAGGAAGGATTCGTCACGCCGAAGATCGCGTCGCCGCGCCGCAAAAGCGACGCGCCGTCGGCGACCTCTTCGACGATGCCGGCGATATCGGAGCCAGGCGTGAGCGGCAATGGCTCGGGCAAACCGCTGGTCCCGGTTCGGACCAGGGCATCCCACGGTCCGACGCCGGCAGCACAGACGCGTATTAGCGCTTGGTTTTCGGCGGCCACTGGGCGGGGGGTCTCCTCGAGCACGAGCTGGTCGGGGCCTCCGTACCGGTGCACTCTCACCGCGATCATGACACTTAGGTTAGCCGCCCCACCAGATCCGAGCCACGGACAAGTCGTACAGTTGCGCGAAGGTCTCGCTGTCCGATGAACGACAACTTCGCACGTCTGCTAAGGCGCTATCGGCGGGAAGCCGGTCTCTCGCAAGAAGCGCTGGCGGAGAAGGCCGCTCTCAGTAAAGATGCGGTCAGTGCCCTGGAGCGCGAGGCGCGTCGCGCGCCCTATCGCGATACGGTCGATCTACTGGCGAAGGGTCTCGGCCTTGACGGCGCCGATCGCCGGGAGTTCGAAGCCGCCGCCGCCCGCGCGCGGCAGCGCGCCTCTTCCAACGGCGACGAAGCACACCCGAGCAATCTCCCGCTCATGGCTACCTCGCTCGTCGGCCGCGATGAGGTGGTCCGCGAGATCCTCTTAATGCTCGAGCACCACCGCATCGTCACCATCGTCGGCACCGGCGGCATCGGCAAGACGCGCGTTGCCGTCGAGGCGGCCGAGCAGTTCGCACGCGTGCATGGCTCGGCCGCGTGGTTCGCCGATCTCGCCACCGTGACGCAGGGCGCGACGGTCATCAGCAAGATCGCCTCTGCTGCCGCCGTCGGCATCGCCGGCTCGGGTGAGGCGCTCGCCGAGCTGACCGACTCGTTGCGGGCGCGGCGCGGGCTCATCGTCCTCGACAACTGCGAGCACGTCGTCGAAGAGTGCGCGAAGGCCGCGGTTGCGCTCGCCGGCGCCGGCCCCGATCTGCAGGTTCTTGCGACGAGCCGCGAGCGGCTTGCGATTAGCGGTGAGAGCGTGTACCAGCTCGGTGGTCTGGATCATGGAGCTGCAGAAGAGCTTTTCAAGCTGCGCGCCTCGAGCGCCGGATTTCGATCGGTCGTTGCGGACGCGAATGCCGAGGCGCTCCACGACATCTGCGCCGAGGTTGATAATATTCCACTTGCAATCGAGCTTGCGGCGGCCCGGGCACCGCTTCTTGGCCTGTCGGAACTGCGTGCGCGATTGCGCGGGCAACTCGCCGTGCTCTCGGGCGGCGATCGTAATGCGCCGGCACGACAACACGCGATGCGCGACACGATCGGATGGAGTTACGACCTTTTGGGCTCCGGTGAACGCGCGCTCTTCCGCCGCTTGGCAGCCTTTGCGGGGGGATGGAGCCTCAGCGCGCTGGAGCCGGAAGACTTGGATGCGTTCTCTACGCTGCTCGAAAAATCGCTTGTCACCGTCGACCTCGAGGCCGAGCCGGTACGGTACCGGCTGCTGGAGCCGATACGCGCTTTTGCACTGGAGCAGCTTCGCACGGCCGGCGAGCTCGACGCGACGTTGGAACGGCACGCGCGCTGGATGGCCGATTTTTCCGATTCGCAGGTCGCCGAATCCGATAGCTATACGCCGGAGGCTGTAGCCACCGCGGTGCGGGAACTCGACAACGCCCGCGCGGCACTCGAATGGTCCTTGCGGCCGGGCGGAGACGTCGTCGTGGGAGCGCGCGTCTTAGGCGGTATGCGGACCGGTTGGCTCACGACGGGACTCGCTGCCGAGTGCCGGCACTGGTGCGAGCTGATTTTGGCTGAGCTCGATCAGGACGCCAATCCCGCGATTGCGGCAAAAGTCTTTCGCGCCGCGATTGCGGGCACGGCCGGAGAGGGTCAGATCGCTTTGATGCAGCGCGCCATCGTTGCCTCCGAACGCGCCGGCGACTGGAATGGGGTCATCGTACTCACGAGCCGGCTTGCCGCTCGTTACGGCGAGCGCGGATCGTACGAGGAAGCGGAGCGCGCTTTCGCACGCGTTGCGTCGATTCGCGAGAGCACGCATCTGGAGCCGAATGCCGACTGGATTGGCATGCTCGTGCACCGGGCACATTTTCTTTGTCGGCAACGTCGTCTCGACGAAGCGGTGGCCGCGATCGACGAAGCGATCGCGCTGGCCCGCAGGCTCCAGCGGCCCTATCATGAGATGTCGGCGCTCCTCAACGCCGCCGAGATCGTGTTCACGCGCGGTGATTCGCGCGAAGCGATCCACATTGCATCCCAGGCTCTCGCCATGAGCGCCACGTACCAGCATGTCGTTGCCGAAGTGTGCGCGCGAGCGAACTGCGCCGGCTACTACCTCGCTGCCGGTGATGTCGAGGCTGCGAAGCGAGAGGCGTGTGCGGCCATATCGCGTGGATTGAAGGTCGATGCTAACATCGTTTCAACGGCGATCTTGCATCTCGCGACAGTTAGAGCCATGGTTGGCGATCCGGTCACCGCAGCGCGCCTCAAGGGCTTTCTCAACGCGCACCGCATCGTCGACGAAGCGGAGCTCGATCCATCGGAAATCACTAGCTACGGTATGCTATCGTCGGCCCTGACCGCGCTGCTTTCGGCGGAAGAACTCGCCGAATACACCCGTCAAGGCGCGCTCCTTGACGGGACGCAGGCTGCAGGGCTCGCATGCGGATGAGCCGTC
>Ga0335069_10003332_pt1 | contig 24335 bp, 30 predicted proteins | sample Lox_Sample_11_FD_206714 | JGI IMG/M metagenome (GOLD analysis project Ga0335069, IMG submission 206714) | Soil microbial communities from Loxahatchee National Wildlife Refuge, Florida, United States - Lox_Sample_1.1 | ecosystem: Environmental > Terrestrial > Soil > Wetlands | place: USA... | reverse complement strand
CCGACGGGTACATCGAGTGGTGTTTTCTTCCCGAGCCTGCCGTGAAGGCGCTCTACAGGAATGCCGTCGCGGGGCAGCGGCTGGCCGTCGTGCATCCCCCGGAGCCCGGGACGCCGGGTGTCTCCGTACTGGGCCGGCCGATCGCGCCGGTTCCCGGGAAGGCGGCCCTCCTGCGCCCCGGCACCAATACCGCACCCGATACGAAGGACGGCAGTGCCATCTGCGCGACGGCTGCGGGCAATATCGTGGTCGCGGACGGACGCATCGAGGTACAGCCCGTGCTGACGATCCGGGGGGGCCTCGACTACACATCGGGGAAGATCGACTTTGCCGGCTCGATCGTCGTGCAGGGAGACATAGCGGGAGAGGTGGTCATCCGCGCCGGGGGGTCGCTGACCGTCCACGGGAACGTGGATGACGCCGATATCGAAGCCGGGGGCGACGTCGTGGTAGACAAGGGGTTTGTCGGCCGGGGGAAAGGGCGCATCGTCGCGGGAGGCTCCGTCAGCCTCCTCCATCTCCTCAACCAGTCGGTGACGGCTGCCAGGGACGTGCGCATCGCCAGGGAATCCGTGAACGGCGCCATTTGTGCCGGCGGGCGTGTGGAGGCCCCGGCAGCGGTATTCGCAGGAGGCTCGATCTGCGCCGACGGCGATGTGGTGGCGGGGACGATCGGATCGTCCGACGGAGCAGGGGCGAAGGTGCGTGTCGGGAGGCGCGGGAGGATCCTGGAACGGATCACCGCCTCAGAGCGGGAGCTGAAGCAGGCGGAGGCGCGCCTGGGGGAAGTGAAGGAAGCGGTCTACCGGCTCGTCCGGCTGCAGCTCGATGCCGGGGGGCTCGACGAGGCAAAACGGGCCGCGCTCGGGCGGCTCCAGGAGGCGCAGAAGCAGCTCCCGCAGCAGATCGCCGCGCTCAGGGCGGAGCAGCAGACGCTGAAGGAGGAGATGAAGGTCAACCAGGCAGTCACCATCACGGTGCACGGCACGATATACGACAACACGATGATGGAAATCAACGGCATACGGAAGATGGTGGACGCGGCGCTCGAGGGAGTGATCTTCCGGGAGCATGCGGGCGCCATCGAGGCAAGCTCGGACTGATGACTGGATCGACGATACGGGGCGCTTCATGACAGACGAAACACGCAGGAACATCGCGACACTGATCACGGACGAGGACTCGGACGCTCGCAGGCACGCTGCGGAGGACCTCGGCTCCGAGCGGGGGCTCGCGTCCATCGCCGCTCTCGCGGCGGCTCTCCAGGATGCGAACAAGGGGGTGCGCGACACGGCGTGCCGGTCGCTCCTGTCCATCGGGGGACCCGAGGCGGCCCGTGCGGTCGTGGAGTATGTGGCGACCAGGGAGATTGTCACGCGCAACCTGGCGACCGATCTGCTGGTCAAGATCGGCGAGCCGGGGGTCCCTGCGCTGCTCCCCTATCTCAGCGATCCGGACCAGGACGTGCGCAAGGCAGTCGTGGACGTTCTCGGTCTCGTCGGCTCCGCGGTGCCCGTGGCGCCCGTCATCGCGCTCCTGACCGACCGGGACACGAATGTCGTCGTCTCCGCGGTCGAGGCCCTCGGCAACATGCGCAACCCCGAGGCCGTCGCCGCCCTGGAGGACGTGTACGGCCGATGTGACTATGCGCGCCCTGCGGTGGCGGAGGCGCTCGGGAAGATCGCCGATCCGCGCTCGGCGGCGTTTGTCCAGCGTCTGCTCGCCGCGGCTCTCGAACACACGGAAGCGGATCCGCTGGCGCTGCTCGGGCTCTTCGAGGCTGCCGGCGCCGTCGGGGACGCGGATGTCATCGCGCTCGTCGCCGGGAAGTACACGGCCGTCCCGCCGGGACTCCGCTCCGCGGCGCTCAACGCGATCGTCCGCATCGCCTCGCGGACCGGCGCGCCTCTGCCTGAGGTAGCGGACGTCCGCGAACCGCTTGTGGCCATGCTGGGCGACGCCGACAGCGCCGTGGCCGGGGGCGCCGTGACCTGGCTGACGACGCTGGACGGCAGGGACGTGACGGCGGCACTTGTTGGCGCGTACGGACTGTCGAGCGAGCTGGACGCCGTGCTCGCGCCGGTCCTGCGCGAGAGGCCCGAGGCGCTCGATCTGCTGGTGCGCGCCCTGGAGGGGGGCGCGGGGGGGAGCGAGCGGGGCAAGTCCGCGCTCCTCTCGCAGCTGGTGCTGGCACGGATCCGCTTTGTCATGCGCCACGGGGGGACCCCGGGCGACGAGGGACTCATCGCCGAGGCGTTCGACGCGATCGCCCGCGCATGGGAGGGAGGGGATCAGGACACCCGCTCCGCGCTCATCGACGCGATGTTCCGCCTGGACGGCGACCGCGCGGTGCAGTTCCTGGACGCCGTTCTGGAGCAGCCGGATCCGTGGCTGCGCATGCATGTGATCGAGGTGATTGCCGCAATTGCGGACAGCCGCGCCCCCGTGTACATCGCGAGGTTCCTCAACGACGAGGACGAAATGGTGCGCGAGCTTGCGGACAATCTCCTCCGGGCGAAGGGATTCGTGGCCGATGAACTCTGAGATCAGACCGCGGACCGCCGCGCCGGCGCCGCCGGCCGCCCCACGCCTCCCGCTCGCGACGCCGGGGCTGAGCTCGGGTCCAAAAATGTCCGACGACGTCTTCCGGGAAATCCGGGAGTTCATCTACAGGCTGACCGGGATCTACTTCCAGGACAACAAGAAGTACCTCCTGGAGGGACGCCTGGCCAAGCGGCTGCAGCTTCTGGGCATGAAGGACTTCGGGCAGTACCTGCAGGCGCTGAAGTACGGGGCGAAGGCGGACGAGATGAAGTCGTTTTACGATGCGATCACGATCAACGAGACGTTCTTCTTCAGGAGCGAGCCCCAGTGCGAAGCCTTTGAAAAAACGCTGGTGCCCGACATTGTGGCGGCGCGGAAGACCGGCGGGAGGACGAAGGTGCGCGTCTGGAGCGCCGCCTCATCCAGCGGCGAAGAGGCGTATACGCTCTCGATGATCTACATGGAGCGGCTGAAGCCGAAATTCCCCGGACTGGAATTCGAGGTGGTGGGCACCGACATCAGTCCCACGGTCCTCGACACCGCCCGCAGGGGGGTGTACCGGGAGTACTCGGTGCGCAACACGCCACAGCCGTACATGGACAAGTATTTCGACAGCGCCGACGGCCGGCACGCCGTCAGGGACGACGTGCGCAGGCTGGCGCGGTTTGAGCACCTCAACCTGTTCGACCAGAAGCAGATGCGGCAGATGATGGGCTTCGACATCATCTTCTGCTGCAACGTGCTGATTTACTTCGACATGCAGTCGAAGATCCAGGTCGTGTCGAACCTGTACGATTCGCTGAACAAGGGGGGGTACCTCTTCATCGGCTACGCGGAGTCCCTGCACGGGATCTCCTCGGCGTTCAAGCTCATCAATTTTCCGAAAACCGTCGCCTACAAGAAGGAATAGCGCACGATGGGCAAGCATATCATGATTGTCGATGACTCCGCAACCGTCCGGAAATTTGTCGCCGCCTCCCTCACGATGCAGGGATTCAACGTGGTCGCCGCGTGCGACGGCATGGACGCCCTGGAGAAGCTCCCTTCGGGGACATTCGACCTTGTGATCACGGACCTCAACATGCCGAACATGGACGGCTTCGAGCTGATCCGCTCGCTCCGCGAGAACCCGCAGTACAGGGATCTGCCGGTCATCATCCTCTCGTCGCTGGGCGACCAGGACAGCATGGCGACGGGACGATCGCTGGGCGTGCAGTCGTACCTGATGAAGCCGTTCAGCCTGGAGAAGATCCAGTACGAAGTGTCGAAGTATATCAGCTGGGCGGATTGAGGCCGCCCGGACGGGGATTCACGCACATGAGGGATCAACAGCATGGCTAACACGAAGTTTCTGGTCGTCGACGATTCGCTCACGATGCGCCGCATCGTGATCAACACGCTCAAGAGCATCGGGTTCGAGAACGTCATCGAGGCCGCGGACGGGAAAGACGCGGTGGCGAAGCTGATGAGCGAGGGGGCGGAGTTCCTGATCACGGACTGGAACATGCCGGAGATGAGCGGCCTGGACCTCACGAAGTGGGTCCGGGGGAACCCGCAGTTCGCGGAGATCCCGATCCTGATGATCACCACGCGCGGGAACAAGGAGGATGTCATCGAGGCGATGAAGATGCGCGTCAACAACTACATTGTCAAGCCCTTCACCGCGCCCGGTCTCAAGGAGAAGATCGATCAGATCCTGAAAGCCGTCGGCACGGGCGCGGCATGAAAACTTCCGGTCACCACACACACAAGGGTTCGAGGCCTGGCATGAGAAAGAAACGGAGCAACCGGACGGCTTCCACACGAGGGGGATCATGGCCGACGCGTGATTCGCTGGACAATTTCATCAAGGTGGTCTCGGGGGTGATCCCCCTCCTGGATTCCATCCGGATGTCGCTGGAGGAAAGCACGGGGTCGATCCCGAAGGCGTCCCAGCAGCTGGACAACGTGACGAAGGCGACGGAGTCGGCGACCGTGGAAATCCTCGACCTGCTGGAGCGCATGTCGGAGCGCGTCCGCGTGCTCGGCGAGGCCATGACGGGTTTCCGGAACGCCGCCGCGGCCGAGGCCTCGCACCTGCAGGCGATGGACGAGCTCATGGCGTCGCTCGAGCAGGTGCGGCCCGACATCCATGCCCGCTGGAAGGAGTACCGCGCAGCCGGCACCGCGGCGCTCATCCCGCCCGACGTGGAGACGCAGTTCGGCGCGATCAGCGCGGATGCGATGAGCATCGGCATGGCGCTGCAGGTCCAGGACATCACCACACAGCAGATCGCCGGCGTCTCCCACATGATCGAGTCCGTCCGCATGCGCCTGGCGGAGGATCTCCAGACGCTCCTGGACGGCGGGAAGCCGCCCGCGCGCGGCCCGGAGGCGCTCCCCGATACGGGACATTTCAATGCGGAGGCGGAGTATGTCCGCACGCCGGACCGGCAGGAGCACACCGACGAGATCATCGAACGATGGAAGCGAGGACACAATGTCTGACAATGCCGCCTCATTCGACGAGGGAATGGCCGAGATACTCGAGAGCTTCATCGTCGAGACGAGAGAAATCCTCGAGCGCCTGGGGCAGGACCTCCTTCTCCTGGAGAAGGGGTCGGCGGACAAGGAGATGCTCAACACCATTTTCCGCGCCGTGCACACGGTTAAGGGAACCTCCTCCTTCCTGGGGCTCGACCAGATGACATCGCTGGCCCACAGGTTCGAGGACGTCCTGAACAAGCTCCGGAGGGGTGAACTCGTCGTGACTCCCCTGCGGATGGACGTCATGCTGGAAGCCTACGACATTCTCCGCGTGCTGTTAGAGAACATCGAGGCGCGGAAAACCGAACAGCTTGACCTGGGTCCCATCCTGGAGAAGCTGAAGGCTGCCGCGGACCCGGCGTTCGGGCCGCAGGTGGCGCGGGAGGCGCCAACGAAGGTGGCGCCGGAGGCGCCAACGCAGGTGGCGCGGGAGGCGTCAACGAACGTGGCGCCGGAGGTGCCAACGAAGGTGGTGCCGAAGGCGACAACGAATGTGACGCCGGAGGCGCCGGCGAAGGGGGCCCCGCAGGCACCCGCCAGTGCGGCGCCGGAGGCGGTGCAGGATGCGCCCTCAAAGCCGGCGCCTGACCAGGGAGCGAAGGGGGTGGTCGAGCAGAAGGCGGACACGACAATCCGTGTGGAGGTGGCGCGCCTGGATGCGCTCATGAACCTCGTCGGGGAGCTCGTCCTGGGCCGGAACCGGCTCGCGCAGATCGCTTTCGAGCTGTCGCAGGAGATGGAGGGTCACACGCTCACGCGCGAGCTTGCGACGACCAGCTCCGCCATCGATTTCGTGACCACAGAGCTCCAGATGGCGGTCATGAAGACGCGCATGATCCCGGTGGCCAAGGTCTTCAACAGGCTCCCGCGGCTCGTCCGCGATCTCACCAAGGAGACCGGCAAGCAGGTGGACCTGCAGATGAGCGGCGAGGAGACGGAGCTCGACAAGACGATCATCGAGGAGCTGACCGATCCGCTGATCCACATTATCAGGAACGCCATGGACCACGGCATCGAGATGCCCGATGTCCGGCGCCAGGCGGGGAAACCCGCCACCGGCACGGTCACCGTGTCGGCCGAGCACGAGGGAAACCACATCGTCATCAGGATCACCGATGACGGGAAGGGGATGGATCCCGCGAAGCTCAGGGCCCGCGCGGTGGAGAAAGGGATCCTGACCGATGCGCAGGCCCGCGAGATGACGGACACGGACGCACTGAATCTGATCTTCATCCCGGGATTCAGCACGGCCGTGGCGGTGACCAACATCTCCGGCCGGGGCGTGGGGATGGACGTGGTGCGGACGAACATCTCCCGCCTGAAGGGTATCATCGAGATCGGCTCCACGATCGGCGCCGGGAGCTCGTTCACGATCAAGCTCCCGCTGACGCTCGCCATCATCCAGGCGCTCCTCGTGCAGTCAGGCAGGGAGACGTTTTCCCTGCCGCTGGGCTCGGTCCTCGAGGTGGTCCGTGTGCGCACGTCCGAGATCACGACGATCCACGGCAGGGAAGTCATCCGCCTCCGCGATTCGGTGCTCCCGATCGCGCGCCTGGAGCGGGTGCTGAACGTCGGCGCGGGGGGTGAGCGGGGAGAGTGGATCTACGTGGTGGTGGTCGGCGTCGCGGAAAAGAAGCTGGGCATCGTCGTCGACGGCCTGACCGGCCAGAAGGAAGTCGTCATCAAGTCCCTCGGCGGGTACCTGAACGAGATCGCGGGGATCGCGGGTTCCACGATCCTGGGGGACGGCAAGGTCATCATGATACTCGATATCGCGGAGTTTATGAACCTGTTCACTTCCATGAACTGACACGGCACGGAAAACAGATGGATGCAGCCCTGGCGGTGCAGACGGATCGCCCTATCAGCGTGGTGGTGATCGACGACTCCGCGTTCATGCGCAAGTCGATCTCGATGATGCTGGAGTCCGATCCCGGGATCAAGGTGGTGGCCACCGCGCGCGATGGCCAGGACGGGATCAACAAGATCAGGGAATTCCGTCCCGACATTGCCACGCTGGACGTGGAGATGCCCGTGCTGGACGGACTCTCGGCGCTCCGGGTCATCATGAAGGAGATGCCGCTGCCCGTGATCATGATCAGCTCGCTCACGAGCGAGGGGGCGCAGGCGACGCTCGACGCGCTCAACATCGGTGCGGTCGATTTCATCCCCAAGGAGCTCTCGTACGTTTCGGTAGACATTAAGAAGATCCGCGACGAGCTGGTCGCGAAAGTGCACTCGATCGTCAGGAGCAGGACGCGCCGGTTGCGCAGCCTGGCGGCGGCCCCGAAGCCCGCCGTTCCCCGCGCTTCCGGAGTACGCCCGGGGAGTGTCTGGAACGTCCCCGCGGGTGCGGGCAGGCGCCTGAAGGCGGCGGTGCTCGGCATATCGACGGGAGGGCCGTTCGCGCTCCTGCAGACCATTCCGAAGCTGCCGGCGGATTTCCCTCTCGGAATCGCCATCGTCCAGCACATGCCGCCGCGGTTCACGAAATCGCTGGCCGAGCGCCTGGACGGACTGAGCGGGCTGAATGTCCGCGAGGCGCAGGACGGCGACGTCCTGGAGCCCGGGACGGTACTCCTCGCTCCCGGCGGCTATCACATGACGTTCCGGCGGAAGGGGATGGCGGTCGCCGCGTCAATCACCGCCGAGCCCTCGAACACGCTCTACCGGCCGTGTGCCGATATCATGATCTCCTCCGCGGTGGAAGTGTTCAACGCCCCCCTGCTCGGGATCATCATGACGGGGATGGGGAAAGACGGCCTCGAGGGGCTCAGGCGCCTCAAGGCGAAAGGGGGCGTTGTGATCGCGCAGGACGAAGAATCCTGCGTTGTGTACGGCATGCCCCGCGCCGCGGTCGATGACGGCATCGCCGACGCCATCCTTCCCCTCGACGGCATCCCGGGGGGCATGACGCGGCTGTTTAGCTGACAGCCGCGGTTTCCGCGGCTGTCATTGCGAGCGTTTTTTGCGAGGCAATCTACGCGAAATCTATGAGCACCAATCCATCCTCCGATTTCATCCCCCTTGCCGCCTACCGGGGTGTCTGCAAACCCGGCCAGCGGGCCGGGGGGAACGTCATCAAGGCCTCTCTCGTCGCCGTCCAGAGGGGGGGAACGGTCAGTCCCGTCGACGACGGTGAGCCGGACGTCCTCGTGCACCGCGACGGGGACAGGATCGTGAAGATCGAGCTTACCTGCCGATGCGGCCGCACGTCCACCGTTGTGTTCGACTACACCTGAACACATTCCCCGTCATTCACGGGGCTCGGGTCAACCTGGTTGAAACCATCAATCACGTGGCTCATAGTAGCCACCTGCGGCGCACCGGCGACTCGATTTTCCTGAATTCTCCCGCTTCTAAGAATTCTTTTGACCTGCCTGCGTATTGGCACCGCGATTGATAGTGAGGAAGTGCCGGGCTCGCATGCCGGCCATCCGATACCAGGGAGCAGCACATGACGATTTCCAGGACTGTACGCCTCGGTGGTGCCGCATTTGTCGCAGGGTTTGTCACGGCGCTTGTTGCCGCGATGGTCGTGTCGAAGCACAAACAGAATTCCCTGCGGGCGGTGACGCCGGTCGCGGGCGATTTTGAGGATATGCTGGGCGTCTGATGCCTGCTTCAGGGCCGGAACACGGAGGTTTCCTGCCTTTACAAAAAACCGCATGAGGCGGAACGTGTACGCCGCGCGCACCGTGTGCGAGGGCGGCCTCTTAACGGTCGAACAGCGGACTGTGAAACTTTTCGCAAGCACGAACATCCCCCTTCTCAGCAAGGCGCTGGACGCGTACACCCTCCGCCACAGGGCTATCTCGTCGAACATCGCCAACATCTCCTCCGCCGGCTACAGGGCGCAGGCGGTCTCGTTTGAAGACCAGCTCACCGCCAGCCGGTCCGCGGGCGCAGTCACAGTTGCCACGACCGACCCCCGCCACATCGCCGGTGGCGCGGACGATCCGGCGGCCGTCACGCCGCGCATGGAGGAGGTTCGCGCGACTCCGGGGAACTCCTCCGGACCCGACACGAACGGCGTCAACAACGTCGACATCGACACGGAGATGGCGGAGCTGGCCCGGAACCAGCTCCGGTTCAAGTTTGCCGCCCGGCTCCTGGCCGGCACGTTCAAGGACATCCAGGAAAGCATACGGGGGTCGCAGTGAAAATCGACAAGATGTTTGCCGGTCTTGATATCAGCGCCGCCGGGCTCACCGCGCAGCGCAAGCGGATGAACGCGATCGCCAGCAACCTGGCGAACGCCGAGACGACGAAGACGGAGAAGGGGGGGGCATACCGCCGCAAGATCGTGCAGCTCAAGGCGAAAGGGGAGCACCTGTTCGGAGCTGCTCTCCGGCAGGCCGGCCTGAAGCTGACGACCACCAACGGCGCCCACATGAACGACGCTCCCGTTGCCGCCGGCGGAACCGACGAGGTCGCGGCGGTCATCACGGCCACGGAAGCCGAGGACCAGTCCCCCGCCCGGCTCGTGTACGATCCGGGAAACCCCGACGCCAACGGGGACGGGTACGTGAATATGCCGAACGTGAATATCGTCACGGAAATGGTCGGGATGATGACGGCGTCGCGCTCGTTCGAAGCGAACGTGGTCGCCATCGACGCCGCCAAGAACATGGCCAAGGATTCACTGGAGATCTGACATGGACATCAAGGGAATCGGACAGTACACGCAGCCCCTGTCGCAGCCCGTACGGCAGCAGCCGGCGTCCGGCGCTCCGGCGCAGGCCCAGCCGGCCGCCGCGCCCCCACGTTCCGCCCCCCCCTCGGGGACGCGCGTGCAGGGACGGGACCTGCTGAACGACGAGGAACGGAGCTACCTGGAAATGCTCTTCCCGGGGTCGACGGCGGCTGAAGCGTACGGCGGGAAGGGAAAATCGCCCGCTCCCGCAACGGGCTCGATCGTGGACAGGAAAGGGTGACGCCGTGAACGTGAATCAGGTATTGTCGCTCGTCCCCCGGGGGGCGGACCGGTCGAAGGCGCTGGAGCACTCGCTCAGCGAGACGACGGCCTCCTTCGGCGAAACGCTGACGAAGGCGATCGCAGACGTGAACTCCCTCCAGGCGGAGGCGGGCAAGGCCGCCGAGAGCATGGTGCGCGGAGAGTCGGTCGACCTGCACGACGTGATGGTGGCCGTCGAAAAGGCGAAGACCAGCTTTGAGCTGCTCATGGAGGTCAGGAACAAGACGATCAGCGCGTACCAGGAACTCATGCGGATGCAGGTGTAGCCCATGGCGGACAGACAGGACGGCGCGCAGCAGCAGTTCGTGAACATTATCCGGCGGACCTCGCTCGCCCAGAAGATCATGCTGGGCGCGGTGGCAATCGGCGTGATCGCCGCGATCGCGGGCATGGTCACGCTGGTCAACCGGCCGACGTACGCCACGCTGTTCAACAACCTGAACGCGCAGGATGCCTCGAAGATCGTCGACAAGCTCAAGGAAAAGGCCGTTCCGTACCGCCTGGACGACAACGGGAAGACGGTCCTGGTGCCGAAGGAACAGGTGTACGAGCTGCGGCTGTCCCTGGCCGGCGACGGGCTCCCGCAGTCGAGCGTGATCGGGTACGAGATTTTCGACAGGACGAACCTCGGCGTGTCCGATTTCGTCCAGAAGGTCAACTACCGCCGCGCGCTCGAAGGCGAGCTCGCGCGGACGATCCTGCAGATCGACGAGGTGGAGGCGGTGCGGGTCCACCTGGCGCTCCCGGAAAAGTCGCTCTTCAAGGAGGACCAGAAGCCCTCGACGGCGTCGGTGGTCATGAAGCTCAGGTCCGGCAAGCCCCTCCGCCGCGAGTCGGTGCAGGGGATCGCGCACCTCGTGTCGAGCAGCGTCGAGGGGCTCGAGCCCGCCGATGTCTCCATCGTCGACTCCCGCGGCATCCTCCTGTCGGACAACGCGAAGGGGAACACGCCTGCGGCGATGACGTCGACGCAGTATGAGCTCCAGCAGCAGGTCGAGACGTACCTGGGGCGCAAGGCCCAGTCGCTGCTGGAGAGCGTGGTCGGCACGGGGAACGCGGTCGTGCAGGTGAGCGCGGACCTGGACTTCCGGCAGGTGGAACGGACGCTGGAGCAGTACGATCCCGAAAACACCGCCGTCAGGAGCGAGCAGATCTCCGAGGAGAAAACGACGACGGGCGATTCGGCCCCCCCCTCCACCCGCTCGAACACGCTCACGAACTACGAGGTGAACAAGACGGTCGAGCACATCGTCGAGAATCTCGGAAGCATCCGGCGCCTCACGGTTGCCGCGCTCGTCAACGGCACGCCGAAGACCGTGGAAAAGGACGGGCAGAAGACCACCGAGACCGCGCCGCGTCCGAAGGAGGAGATGGACAAGATGACGGACCTCGTCAGGCAGGCGGTCGGGTTCAACCCCCAGCGCAACGACGAGGTCACGGTGACAAACCTCTCCTTCGGGACGCCGCTCCAGGAGCAGGACTTCGTCTACCGGCAGGCGCCCCCCCTGTCGGACTACAACGACATCATCGGGAAGGTGTTCCTGGTCGCCGCGATGGCCGGGGGCGTGATCCTGATCCGCTCGCTGCTGGGGCGGCTCCGGGTCAGCGTGGGGCGCACCGGCGGGACGTACGTCGACGCGACGGAGACCGCCGCCGCGGAGCTCAAGCGGCACAAGGAGGCGATACGGCTGCCGTCGCCCGAGGACGAGATCTCGGAGGAAGCGATGATCCGCACGGAGAAGCGCCGGCTGATCTCGGAGTACATCAAGGACAAGCCGAGCGAGGCCTCGCGGCTGATGAAGGTCTGGCTCGCTGAAGACTGACCGATCGGGAACGGAGAAACGGGACCAGGGTATGGCGCAACAGGGTACACAGGCGGACAGGCTCTCGGCCAGGCAGAAGGCCGCGCTCCTCATGCTGTCGCTGGACGTCGAGACGGCCACGAAGCTGATGCGGCAGTTCTCCCAGGAGGAGATCGAGGCGCTGACGATCGAGATCACGAACGTGAAGGGGGTCTCCTCCAACGTGATCGACCAGGTGCTCGGCGAGTTTCACCAGCTGATCACCGCGCAGGAATACGTGATCCAGGGGGGGCTCGATTACGCCCAGAAGCTCCTGGAAAGCTCGCTCGGGTTCAGCAAGGCGACTGACGTGCTGGACAAGGTCAAGGCACTCACCCACGTGCGGGGGTTCGGCGCGCTGAAGAAGGCGGACGGCGGCCAGCTCGCGAGCTTCCTCCAGAAGGAGCACCCGCAGACGATCGCCCTGATTCTCTCGAACCTGACGCCGGACCAAACCGCGCAGGTCCTGACGGAGTTCCCCGAGGAGCTCCGCAACAACGTCACCTACCGGATGGCGACGCTGGGCAAGGTGTCTCCCGCGCTCCTGAAGGAGGTGGAGGACGTCGTCGAGGAGATCGCGCAGAACGAGATCAGCCAGAGCCTCTCGCTGATGGGCGGCGCGAAGTCCGTCGCCACCGTGCTCAACAAGTGCAACAACGCCACCGCCAAGACGATCCTGGAAACGATCGAGCAGCAGGACTCGCAGCTCGCGATGGAGATCAAGCGGCTGATGTTCATGTTCGACGACCTGATGTTCGTCGACGACCGGGGGATCCAGCGGATCCTGCGGGAGGTCGACAAGAAGGAGCTCGCACTCTCCCTCAAGGTGTGCGACGACAAGCTCAAGGACAAGATCCTCCAGAACATGTCCGAGAGGGCGCGGGACCTCCTCAAGGAGGAGCTCCAGTACATGGGTCCGGTACGCCTCAAGGAGGTGGAAGCCGCCCAGACCCGCATCGTCGACATCGTCAAGCAGCTCGAGGACCAGGGAGAGATCGTCATCGCAGGCCGCGGCGGCACGGAGGAAGTGTTTGTCTAACGTCGTCAAAATAGGCTCCGGGGCGTCCCCTGTGCGCGTGCGCAGGCCCGCCGCCGGGAAGCACGAGCTGCCGGAGATTGCTCCGTCGGCCGTGACGCCGCCCGCTGCGGCGGCCGGGCCCGGGCCCGCCCCGGTGCGCCAGGCGCCGCGGCCGGCGTCCCCGTTTGTCACGGCGGACGACCCCGGCGCATATGAGCGGGGATTCGCCGACGGTCTCGCGCAGGCGGAGGTGCGGCTCCGGCGGGAGTACGCCGAACGGATCACGGCGCAGGCAGGGCGGATTGACGCTCTGCTCTCGTCGATGCAGGGACAGCTCTGGCACCTGTACGAGCGGATCGAGCGCGACGCGTTCCGGTTCGCGCTCGCGGTGGCCGGCAGGATCATCAAGCGGGAAGTGGTCGGCGGGGACGGCACGACCGTCCGGCAGGTGCAGGAGGCGCTCCGGCGCGTCGTGGGGGTCGATGCGGTCAAGCTCCGCGTTCACCCGAGCGACGAGCAGGTCATCCGCGACCACCGTCCGGCGATCATGGCCGGCGCGGAGGCCGTCCGGGAGTTCATCGTGGAGGCGGACGACAGCGTCGAGCCCGGCAGCTGCATCGTGGAGTGCGCTTCGGGCAACGTCGACGCGCGCTGGACGACACAGCTCCGCCAGGTGGAAAACGCCCTGTTCGGGCGGGTTGCGGGGATCGTGGAGGAGACCCGGTGAGCGCGCTTCCCGACACGGTCGATGCGCAGGAGGCCAGGGCGCCGTCCGGGACGCTGGAGGCGTACCTCACGCGGCTGAACCAGGTGGATCTGCTGAAGGTCAACGGCAAGGTGGAACAGGTGATCGGCCTCGTCATCGAGTCGGTGGGACCCAACTGCGCGCTGGGGGACGTGTGCACGATCAAGTCACACGAGGGGCAGGACCTGTGCCTCTCCGAGGTTGTCGGCTTCAGGAGCAACCGCGTCCTCTCGATGATCCTGGGCGACGCCTCACGCGTCGGACCCGGGAGCGAGATCATCGCCACGGGCCGCTCACTCTCCGTGAACGTCGGCAAGGAGCTTCTCGGGCGCGTGATCGACGGTCTCGGGAGGCCGCTGGACGGCAAGGGACACGTGGTGACGGAAGAGGTGCGCTCGATCTACAGCTCCCCTCCCAATCCCCTGACGCGGCGCAGGATCGCGGAAACCGTTGCCACGGGAATCCGGTCGATCGACGCGCTCCTGACGCTGGGCAAGGGTCAGCGCGTGGGGATCTTCGCGGGGAGCGGCGTCGGCAAGAGCGTCACGCTCGGCATGATCGCGCGGAACACCAGCGCGGACGTCAACGTCATCGCGCTCGTGGGGGAGCGGGGCCGCGAGGTGTCCGAGTTCATTGAGCACGAGCTCGGGCCCGAGGGGCTGCGGCGCTCGGTGGTGATCGTCGCGACGAGCGACCAGGCGTCGCTCATCCGGCTGAAGGCCGCGTTCATGGCGACGACGATAGCCGAGTACTTCCGGGACGCGGGCATGGACGTCATGCTCATGATGGACTCGGTGACGCGCCTGGCGATGGCGCAGCGCGAAGTGGGACTGGCGATCGGGGAGCCGCCGACGACGAAGGGGTACACCCCGTCCGTCTTCGCGATGCTCCCGCGGCTGCTGGAGCGCGCGGGGAACTCCCGCAGCGGCAGCATCACGGGGATGTACACGGTGCTGGTGGAGGGGGATGACATGACCGAGCCTGTCGCGGACGCGGTGCGGTCCATACTGGACGGCCACATCGTCCTCTCCCGGCGCCTGGCATCGGCGGGTCAGTACCCCGCGGTGGATGCGCTGGAGAGCGTGAGCCGCGTGATGCCCGCGATCGTGACGCCGGCGCACAGGACGGCAGTGCACCGCTTCCTGGACATGGTGGCCACGTACAGGGAATCGGAGGACCTCATCAACATCGGGGCGTACGTGAAGGGGAGCAACCCGCGGATCGACAGGGCGGTGAAGAACTGGGAAGCGATCCGGGAGTTTCTCCGCCAGGACTCGTCACAGAGGGCGGAATTCAGCGAAAGCGTCGCGCGGCTGCTGGAGCTCGTTGCCCGCGCGGGGGCGTAAGAACAGGAGAACCAGCATGCAGGTCGGACCATCGCGACTTCAGACCGTCATCCGCGTCAAGGACATCCAGGTGAAGAACGCCCAGAAAGAGCTTGCGCAGATCAAGGTCAAGAAGGAGCAGGAGCAGGGGGCGCTGGACAAGCTTGAGGAGCAGAAGAGCTCCGCCATGTCCGATGCGGCGCGGAAGATGAACGCCCGGGCGCGCGACATGCAGACCAGCCGGGCGTTCCTGCAGAGCCTGTCGCGCCAGATCAACCAGCAGGAAAAGACCGTGCAGGACATCAGCGACCAGGAAGAGAGCAAGCGGGGGGAGCTGATGGAGAAGAGCAAGTCCCAGCAGATGCTGGAGAAGATCGAGGAGAAGCGCCGGGACGAGGCGGTCAAGGAGAGCGACAGGAAGGCGCAGCGCGTGATCGACGTGCTCGCTCAGAGGATGTCGTCGGGGCAGTGATGCGATGAAATCCGTTGTTCCATATATCCTGATGATGACCGGGACGCTGATCGCGGCAGTGGCGCTCGTGTTCGCGCTCTACCATCTGAAGCCCGGCCTCTTCGGTGTGTCCGCTCCTGCGGGAGCCGGCGCGGCGAAAAAAGACACGGCCGCCGCGTCGGCACCGCTTTCGACGGCCGACTCGGCCCGGACGCCCGATTCGGCACGGGCGGCTGCCGTCCCCGCGCCGGTGAGGCCGGAGGACGAAATTGCGCGGCTGTCCGACAGCCTGAACACGCTCCGCGCGGCGGTGCAGTCGCGCGACAGCGCGATCGCCCGCCTGTCCGGCGGCGCAGCGCGCCCGGCGGACAGCTCTGCAGCTCCGCAGACGTCGGACAGCGCGCGGGCGAAGCAGTCAAAGTCGTTCGCGAAGATGCTCGAATCCATGCCCGCGGAACAGGCGGTGCGCATACTCAAGGGACTTGACGACAGGGAAGTGAAGTCCATCCTGCTCTCCGTCAAGAAACGACAGGCGGCGAAGATCCTGAGCGCTCTCGATCCGGATCGGGCCGCCCGCATGATGAGGTCGGTGCAATGAGCAATGTCACGAGCCTGCCGGGCTCCCTCGGGTCCCGGATGTCGAACGGCACACAGGGGACCGGGAGCGCTCCCGCCCCGGCGAATCCCTTCGCCGCCTTCATACAGAGCATACTCGGCGGATTCATCGGCGGGTCGGTCCTCACGGGGCCGGCGGAGACTCCCGCGGCGCCCGCGCTCTTTGCCGGCCTCCCGGGGATCCCGGCGGGCCAGCAGAAGTGTGCCGCGCCCGCATCCGGCGACAAGACCGGCGAGAAGGGCCCGGCGGACCAGGAAAAAGACCAGGAGACGCCGGCGTCAGTGCAGGTTTCGCTCATCGGGGCGTTCGCACCCCAGACCGTCCCGGTCCTGCCTCTGGCGCCCGCAGAGACGACCGTGGCACTCCAGGGGGATGACAGTGCTCCACAGGAGAATCCCGCCGCAGGCGGCGTCATGCCCGCCGGCGGGTTGACAGTTTCCGCCTCCGCACCCGGCAGTGACGGTGATCTTCTCTCATCGCTTCCCGGGAGTGCTCCCGCGCCCGGACCCGCTGCCCTGCCGGCGATCGTGCAGGGAGATGCGGAGACCTCCCCGCAGGCGACAGCCGGACAATCCACGGGTGCCGTCGCGGGGCAACAGCAGGATTCGCCTCAGTCAGTCGCGGCGCCGCCTTCGGCATCCGGGAGCGCGCCTGCGGGCATCGACTTCAGCAGCATCATTGCCGGGATGCCCGGGGCTGCCGAAGACGCCGCGCCCGAGATCGTGACTCCGCTTCCCCCACCCGCTGCAAGGGAACAGGATGTGCCGGCCGCGCAGCAGGTCGATCCCCGGACCCGGACGCTCCCCTCGTCTGTGCGTCCCCCGGAGATTCCGCTGCCGGCCGTGCAGGCTGCGATGTCCGCGCCGGATGCTCCGGCGGCCCCCCGGCCGGCCGGCGTGCGGGACTCAGGCGGCACCGCCCGGCGCGATACGAAAAGCATCGGTCAGACTTCGGCACAGCCGGCTTCCGACGACGGGGCCCCGGTTCTCCGCGACGTTTCCGCTCTGCTCGACCCGTCCCCCGGGAGGAAACCCGCGAGTGAGGACTCCGCCCAGGGGCAGACACAGGCCGCGCCTCCCGTGACTGAGAAGGCCGGTGATGCCTCAGAAGGCTCGCCTGCCGCCGCACCGGCGGCGGCGAAGGGAACCGTCGACGAAACGCCGCGCGCGTCACAATCCGCGCCTGAGAGCGCCCCGGTCCCGCCGCCGGCATCCGCGGCCAGGAATGCGGCGCAGGTTGTCACCCCCGCGGGGGAGGTGATCACGAGGCAGGAACCGTCCCCGGTTGCGGCCCCCCGGCAGGAGATTCCCACGGCGTACGCCCCGCTGCCGCAGGAAGTCTCGCGGCACATCGCGGACCAGGTCGTCCGCAACCTGAGCTTCCAGGTCGACGGGACGGCTTCCGACATGCGGATGACGCTCAGGCCCCCGTCGCTCGGCGAGGTGCAGCTCCACGTTCACGTCGAGGACTCGAAAATGGCCGCCCAGATCGACGTGTCGCAGCAGCTCGTGAAGTCAGCCCTGGAGGCCCATATGCCACAGCTCCGCCAGGCGCTCCAGGAACACGGAATCGAGGTGCAGCGCATCGACGTCATGGTCCCGGAGCAGTCCATGCAGCGCGACGGTGCCGGGAGCGGGGGGGAGCGGACCGGGCGCAGGACCGGCCGCCGTGCCGGCTCCTCGGGCGACGACGACGCCGTCCAGGCGGTCAAAGACATGGGGTACAACACAATCGAATTGATCATGTAGGGAGGAGACGCTATGTCAGCAGCGATCGAAGGCATCGGTCCCACGACATTCCCGGCGTCGACGACGACGGGCAAGTCCATCATGGGGCAGGACGATTTCCTCAAGCTCATGGTGACGCAGCTGCAGAACCAGGATCCCCTGAATCCCATGGACGCGACGCAGTTCGCGTCACAGCTCGCCCAGTTCACGTCGGTGGAGCAGCTGAGCAACATCAACACCACGCTCCAGTCGAGCATCAGCGCGAGCCAGCTGCTGAACCAGTCGATCAGCAACGCGCTTGCAACGACCGTGATCGGCAAGCAGGTGCGCGCCAGCGGGTCAACGGTTGCGTATGACGGGTCCGGCGCCGTGAAGCTCGGGTACACGCTTCCCTCGGCCGCCTCATCCGCCGAGGTGAAGATCCTGGACCAGTACGGGACGGTGGTCCGGACGATCAAGGGGACCGGCATCACCGCGGGAGACGACGACGTGAGCTGGGACGGGATGACCGACGCAGGGACGCAGGCAGGGGCGGGGCAATACACCGTGCAGGTGACCGCGGCCGACGCGAAGGGAGGCGCGCTGACGGCCACACCGTATTTCTACGGCTCCGTGACGGGCGTGCGCTTCAAGTCCAGCGGCACGGTGTTCGTGGTGGACGGGCAGGAGATCGCCCTTTCCGACATTCTCGAGGTCCTCCAGTAGAGGCGGCCATGGCAGACACGGTCATCAACGGCGTCGTGGTTCCGTTCCTCCCCGCGGGGGGGGTGGACGGGCTCAGGGAGCGGCCCTCGCCGGGAGGCATCCAGGGCCGCCAGTTCGACGAGATCCTCAGGAAGGAGCTGAACGACCTGAAGTTCTCGAAGCACGCGCAGGACCGGCTCGCCTCGCGCAACATCCGGCTCTCGCAGGATGACATCTCTTCGCTCGGGGCGGCGGTCACCAGGGCCGGCGACAAGGGGGGGAAGGACTCGCTCGTCCTCCTCCGCGACATGGCGTTCATCGTCAGCGTGCCGAACCGGACGGTCGTCACGGCGATGGATTCCGCACTCATGAAGGAGAACGTCTTTACCAACATCGACAGCGCAGTGATCGCAGAGTAGCATCATAATCAACAACGGCGGGCTGGCCCTCCCCGCGTGCTTCGCGCGCGGGAGGAGGCCCCTCCGGCCGGGCCGACTGACAGACGCCCGGCCACATGTTCACCACATCATACAGGAGGGTAGCACCATGGCATTCCTCAGATCTCTCTTCGCGGGCGTCACGGGTCTCCAGAACAACCAGGTGATGATGGACGTCATCGGCAATAACATTGCCAACGTCAACACCGTCGGGTTCAAGAAGGGGCGCGTGATATTTACCGACATGTTCTCCCAGACACTCAAAGACGCTTCACAACCGACCGCGAACCTGGGCGGCACCAACCCCGTGCAGGTGGGCCTCGGCATGTCGGTCGGCTCGATCGACATGGATACCACGCAGGGGAGCTTCCAGTCGACCGGAGACACGTCCGACATGGCCATCCAGGGGTCGGGCTTCTTCATCGTCAACCAGGGCGGGAAGACGCTCTATACGCGTGACGGCAACGTCATGTTTGACGCAAGCGGCAAACTGGTCAACAAGTCGACCGGGGCGGTGGTCCAGGGGCGCCTGGCCAACACGAGCGGCCTGATTCCGCCCGGCGCAATCCTGCAGAACATCGTGATTCAGAAGGACCTGACCTCCCCTCCCAAGGCGACAACGGAGGCGGATTTTTCGGGCAACCTCGACGCCAATACCGCCGTGAACGGAACCTACATGAGCTCGCAGCCGGTCTACGATTCACTCGGGGCGAGCCACTCGCTTCAGATCACGTTCACCAAGGGGGCGGCGGCGGGCGCATGGACCTGGAGCGCGGCGGTGGCGGGCGGGACGACGGCGGCGACCGGCACGATCACGTTCAATTCCGACGGCACGCTCAACACGCTGACGGGGAGCCCGATCGCGATCACGCTCAACAACGGCGCCTCACCGATGTCCGTCGTCCTCAACTGCGGGGTTCCGTCCGCCACTGTGCCGGGGAACAACACCGGCATCACGCAGAACGCCGGGAACGGCACGTCGACCGTCCAGCCCCTGTCACAGAACGGCTGGGCCGCCGGCTCGCTGAGCAACATCTCCGTCAACGCCGACGGCACGATCGTGGGCGCGTTCTCCAACAACCAGTCGCTCACGCTGGGGCAGATCATGCTCGCGAACTTCGCGAACCCGAACGGTCTCACACGCGTCGGCGGGAACGAGTACGACGTGTCCGGCAACTCCGGTGAGGCGGTCGTGCAGGCCGCCGGCACCACCTCCACGATTCAGACCGGCGTGCTGGAGCAGTCGAACGTCGACCTGGCGGATGAATTCACGAAGATGATCACGGCACAGCGCGGATTCCAGGCGAGCGCACGCGTCATCACCGTGAGCGACCAGTTCCTGGACGAAGTGGTCGCACTCAAGCGGTAATTGATCTGATGGCATGTATCCGACCCGCAACTCCGCGGGAGTTGCGGGTCGGAGCATGCCTGAAGGGAGACTGAATGATCGAGCTGACGAAACTGCAGGACCAGAAGATCGTCATCAACGCCGACCTGATCGAATTTGTCGAGGCGACCCCCGACACGATGATCACGACCACCAGCGGCAAGAAGGTGATCGTGAAGGAGACGGTGGATGACGTCGTTCACAAGGTGGTCGAGTACCGCCGTCGGTGCCGCCCCGAGGTGCGGGGGACACAGTAGTTTCGCGCAGCTCCGGCCTCCGCTAAAGTCTCAGGACCCCTCCAACTGGCCGATATTAACCACCACTCCGGCGGCCAGGATGCCCCGTGCGTGCCGGAATCGCCAATTGCGCCCCGGTTTTCACACTGCACACCGCTCACCCCCTCCCTCACCCGTGGCACACGGTTTGACCTGATAGAAGCCGGATAACCTCAGGAGAATCAATGGCCAAAGAGACACAGCCCCCCGAACCGGCAAAAGCGGCAGCGCCCGCACCGGCTCCGCAGGGCATGACGCCGATGAAGCTCGTGGTCGTCGGCATTCCGCTGTTCCTCGTTCAGCTGGCCGTCGTCTATTTCCTGGTGGTGAAGTTCATCGCCCCCGCCTCTGCCGCTCCCGCGGCCGAGCCTGCCAGGGCATCCGAGCAGAAAGAGACTCCGGAGAGCGCGAAGAGCATTTACGTCGTGAAGGACGTGATCGTCAACCCCGCCGGGACGAACGGCACGCGGTTCCTCCTGACCACGGTCGGGTTCGAGATCAGCGGCGTCGAGCGGGAAAAGGAATTGGAGAAAAAAGAAGTGCAGGTCCGCGACGTGCTCAACACCATCCTCACGAGCAAGGGGCTCGAGGACCTGGCCGGGAACGAGCAGCGTGAGGCGCTGCGCAAGGAGATCCTTCAGAGAGTCGGCGAGATGCTCCCCGCGGGATCGCTGACCAACGTGTACTTCAGCAAGTTCATCATCCAGTGACGGCGCGCCGTGCCTGAGATCCTCTCACAGCAGGAAATCGACAACCTTCTCTCGGGGATGTCCGCCGGGCCGGGCCAGGCGGTTCCCGAGCCGGTCGAGATCGAGTCGAGCGCCCGTGAGGCGGTCAACTTCGATTTCCGGCTTCCCCACCGCCTGTCCAAGAACCAGCTCAGGACGTTCCAGGCCGTGCACGACAGCTTCGGCGAGGCCTTCGGCTCGTACCTGGTGTCGCGGATGCAGACCACGGTGTCGGTGAACGTCCTCTCGGTGGACCAGCTCTTCTACTCCGAGTTCGTGCTCTCGATCGCCAGCCCGAGCTGTCTCTACATCTTCCGCATCATGGAATCCGACGCCCTCGCGGCGCTCGAGGTCAGCCCGCAGCTGGTCCTGGCGATGGTCGAGCACCTGATGGGGGGCGTGGCGGAGGGGACGAAGGAAGCGCGCCTCATCACGAAGATCGAGCAGAGCATCGTCAAGGGGATCATCCAGCGTGCGCTGATGGAAATCCAGCGCGCCTGGAAGACGATCGCGGACCTGACGTTCAAGCTGGAACGGTACGAGAGCGAGGGCGACTTCGCCCAGCTGGCGCCGGCAAGCGAGATCGTCATGGTGGTCTCGTTCGAAGTCTCGATCGGCCGCCAGAAGTACCTCATGAACCTCTGCTTCCCGACGTTTGCCCTGGAGGAGGTGTTCGCAAAGCTGAACGTCCAGCATTTCAGCGCGCTGGCGGCGGCGAACAGGGAAGGCGACCGCTCGGCGACGATCCAGAAACACCTGGGCGAGACGATCCTGCCCGCGACCGCCCTGCTCGGCGAGGCCAGGCTGACGCTGCGCGAGCTGCTGAACCTGGAGCCCGGCGACGTGCTGCGCACCTCCATCCCGGTGGGGGGGGAGGTGTCGGTGGTGCTGGGCGGCAAACCCCGGTTCTGGGGCACGCCCGGGATATCCCGCGGGAAAGTATCCGTGAAAATCACACGATCGAATGTGGAACCTCCCTCAGGAGAATGAGCATGGCGGACGAGACTCAGGAAGGCGCAACCCCCGAAGTGAACACGCTGGACGCGGATCTCGCGGCCGCGGCGGCTGCCACCGCCGCTCCGGCTGCGGCGGAGGCGGCGGTGACCGCAGCGGCGGCGAATTTTCCCCCGCTGGAACCCACCCCCGTCCCGGCCGAGCGCGACAGGAAGATGGACCTCCTGCTCGACCTGACGCTGCCGGTGGCGATCGAGCTGGGACGGACGAACCTGCCGATCCGCGACATCCTCGACCTGCGCCGGGGGTCGGTCGTGGAATTCGAGAAGCTCGCAAGCGAGCCGGTGGACGTGATCGTCAACGGGAAGAAGATGGCGGAGGGGGAAGTGGTCGTCATCGAGAAGCATTTCGGGATCAGGATCACCAACCTGATCGAGACGTCCGAACGCGTGAAGAGCCTGGGGAAATAGGCGATGGAAGGAATCATGCTCCGCTCGCTGCTCTCGCTCGGCGCGATTCTCGCGCTCATGCTCGGTCTCACCTGGTGCGCGAAGCGGTATCTCCGGCCGGGAAAGGGCCCGCGCCGCCAGGTCGTGGACGTGGAGCTGCTCGGCCAGCGGTCGCTGCAGCCCCGCAGCGCTGTCTACGTGCTGAAGGTCCTCAACCGCGTGATCGTGGTGGGCGCCTCGGAGCACGGGATGCAGGCGCTGGCCGAGTTCAGCGACCGGGAGACGCTTGCGACGCTGGAAGACGCACAGCTGGCGCATCCCCCGGCACGATGGTTCGCAGAGGCGGGGACGGACATCGCCGGCGGGGCGCGGTCGTTCTCCGAGTACCTGCGCCACCAGCTCACCGGGCCATGGATATCGTCGCTGCGGCGCGACCGCGGCGGGAAAGGACGCGCCTCGTGAGGAAGGGACGTGCGATTGCGTGCGCGGCGGTGCTCGTCGCGCTCGCTGCGGGGGCGGCCGCCGCCCAGGAGAAGGGGATCCCGGTGCCGAAGATCTCGATCGGCGTGGGCACGTCGTCGAAACCGGAGGACGTCTCCATCACGCTCCAGATCCTGTTCCTGATGACGGTCCTGTCGCTGGCCCCGGCGATCCTGATACTGACAACGGCGTTCACGCGGATCATCGTCGTGTTCAGCTTCCTGAAGCAGGCGATGGGGACGCAGCAGGTGCCGCCGCCGCAGGTGCTGGTCGGACTGGCGATGTTCATGACGTTTTTCGTGATGGCGCCGACGTGGACGCGGGTGAACGACGAGGCTCTGCAGCCGTACCTCAACGGGAAGATGACGATGCAGCAGGCGTACGACAGGGGGGTGGTGCCCGTCCGGGAATTCATGTTCCGGCAGACCCGGGAGGAGGACCTGGCCTTGTTCGTCAAGATGGCCGGCATCGGCAAGCCGGCCTCGCGCGAGGACGTGCCCACGTACGCGCTGGTGCCGGCCTTCGCGATCAGCGAGCTCCGGATCGGCTTCCAGATCGGGTTTATCCTCTTTGTGCCGTTTCTGGTGATCGACCTGGTCGTGTCCAGCGTGCTGATGTCGATGGGGATGATGATGCTGCCGCCGGTGCTGATTTCGCTCCCGTTCAAGATCCTCCTCTTCATCCTGGTGGACGGGTGGCACCTGGTGGTCGGGTCCGTGTTGAACAGCTTCCACTGAGGAGGAGAGCATGTCGCAGGAGTTTGTGATCTACGTGTTCCGCGAGGCGCTCTACACCGCGCTCCTGGTGTCGGCGCCCCTGCTGGTGGTCTCGCTGGTGGTGGGACTCCTGATCTCGGTATTCCAGGCGGCCACCTCGATCCAGGAAGTGACGCTGACGTTTGTCCCGAAGCTGATCGTCATCGCGATCGTCGCGGTGCTGACGCTCCCGTGGATGATCGACGTGGTGGTGTCGTTCACCACGAACCTGTTCCACAATATTCCGTCGCTGGGACACTAGCCATGGAATTCGGGATCCTCCAGTTCGTGACCGGCGTGCTCGTGTTCCTGCGGGTGACCGCGGTGCTGGTGCTCGCCCCCGGTTTCGGGAACAAGGCGGTGCCGGCGGCCGTGAAGATCGCCCTCGGCGCAGCGCTGGCCGCGGTCCTGTACC
>Ga0335069_10003331_pt1 | contig 24336 bp, 27 predicted proteins | sample Lox_Sample_11_FD_206714 | JGI IMG/M metagenome (GOLD analysis project Ga0335069, IMG submission 206714) | Soil microbial communities from Loxahatchee National Wildlife Refuge, Florida, United States - Lox_Sample_1.1 | ecosystem: Environmental > Terrestrial > Soil > Wetlands | place: USA... | reverse complement strand
GTCGTGGCCGCCGGCGTGGTCGCTGCCGAGCACGCGCTGCAAGAGCTCGCCGGCGCTGACCTCGCGGTGGGTGGTGCGCAATGAGACGTAGAGAAACTTCTCGTACGTCCCCAACGCCGCCGCCCAGTCCACCTCGTCGAGCCGGAGGAGGAAGTCGGCCATCTCGGCCACCATGTCGGGATAGCGCACGGCGCCGAGCACGGAGATCACCGCGCGGTCGTAGATCACCGCCGACTCGATCGCCTGGCGGAAGGCGGCGAAGTACTCGCGCGGCACGCGCGCGTTCTCGATCTTGGCCAGGCGGCGCTTGTTGGCGTGCGGGTAGAGGAAATGTGACGCCGCCATGTCCGGGTCCGAGGCCTCGCGGCCGAGGTCCTGGGTCTCCGCCATGATGCCGTAGAACAGCGCGGTGGCGATCTTGGTGTCCAGGTTGAGCCGGGAGTCCATCAGGTATTCGGTGAGGATGGTCGAGGTGGCGCCGTACCCGTCGCGCATGTCGGCAAACGGCACGTCGGCGATCGAGGCGTACTGCGGGTGATGATCGATCACGATCGAGGCCTTGACCCCGTCGGGCAGCGAGTTGTTCTGCCGGCCCGGCTGCGTGTCGACCAGGGCGACGATGGTATCCGGCGCGCGCAGCGGCAGGTCGCTGACCGGCACCAGCGGGATGTTGAGGTAGCGCACCATGGCGCGGTTCTCGGCCCGGCCGACGTAGCCGCCGAGGGCGATCGCGGCGTCCTTCGACACCAAGATTCTGGCGATGTAGCGCAGGGTCGCGGCGCTGGCGAGCGCGTCGGGATCGGGGTTGTCGTGCGGCAGGATGACGAGCGGCCCGGGTCGCTCGAGGACGGAGAGCAACGCAGGGGGGACTCCCCTGCCCGTACCGTTGCCCATATGCCGCCCGTATAGTCCGGGCGCGGAAGGCTGTCCACGGGGTCTCGAGGCGACAGCGGATCGTCGTCGTCGCAACGACGTTCAAATCCCGCCCGGGTTGCGCTATGGCCCTGCCATGCCGCCGTCTCGCTCTCCGCGTGAGCGTTTCGCCGCTGCGGTGAGCGTCGCCGACGACGCCGTGGATCTCGCCGAGGCCGCGCTCCTGATCGCGGCCGAGGTATATCCGGCGCTCGACCTTGCCCACTACCTGCGCGCGCTCGACGATCTGGCCGCGGCCGCGGAGCCGACCCTGCGCGGCGCCGGCGCGGACACCGACCGCTTCCGCCGCTTGGTCCACTTCCTCGCCGTCGAGAGCCGCTTCCGCGGCAACCAGGACGACTACTACGATCGGCGCAACAGCTTTCTCAACGAGGTGCTCGACCGCCGCGTCGGCATCCCGATCACGCTGGCGCTGGTCTACATGGAGGTGGCGCGGCGGCTCGACCTCCCGCTGGTCGGCGTCGGCTTCCCCGGCCACTTTCTCGCCAAGCATCCCGGCCCGCCCGAGATCGTCATCGACCCGTTCTTCGGCAAGATCCTCGGCCCGCGCGACTGCGAGCAGCGCCTGCGCGCGGTGCTGGGCGAGGATGCCCGGCTCGACCCGGCGCACCTGCGCGCCGCGACGCCGCGCGAGATCCTCGTCCGCCTGCTGCGCAACCTGAAGCAGATCCACTTGCAGGCGCGCGAGCTCGAGGCCGCCCTCGCCTGCAGCGAGCGCATCCTGCTGGTGGTGCCGGAGCTACCGCAGGAGCTGCGCGATCGCGGCCTGCTCTATGCGCAGCTCGAGTGCTTCGCCGCGGCGCGCGCCGATCTGGAGCGCTTCCTCGCGCTGGCCCCGAACGATCCGAGCGCCGCCGCCGTGCGCCAGCGCCTGATCGACCTCGGCCGCTCCGGCGCGACGCTGCACTGACAGCGCCCCGCGGTCCTCTGTGACCGTCTGCGTCCTCCGCGGTGAAGAGGCCGTTGCCGCGAGACTTCGTGGTGAAACCGCCCCCCTACCGGACGATACCGAACTCGAGCAGGCTCTCGGCCGTGGCGACGACCGCATCCTCGCGCGGGCGCGGCGTCCACTGCCGCGCGAGCGCACCGTCGTCCGCACGACATGCCAGGCCTCCAGAAGTTGAAGGATGATGTGACTGCCGACGAACCCCGAGCCGCCCGTCACCAGAACCGTACTCACCGCCGCGCCTTCACCGCTCGCTCGGCCGCCGCGCAGCTCAACCGTAGGGCCGGCTGTGCCGGCCGGAACGCGCGCGTGCTTCCGCGGTACCGCCCACGCGGGTTTCCGGCACAGGCGGCCCTACGGCGGTGCCAATCGAGCCGCGTCATGCCGCTCGCGCCGATGCGTCGGCCGGCGCGATGCCATAGTGCCACCCGAGCGCGAACGCCGCGCCGAGGGTCGAGCCCAGCTCGATCAGCGCGAGGATCGCCGCGCTGAGCGTAAAGCGCGCATGAGCCGCGACGCTGCCCGCGGGAAGATGCTCGATATTGTCCGGAGAGACGAACACGTAGTGGAAGTAGGTGCCGAAGAGGAGCGAGCCGCATAGCGCGATCAGGAAGAGCCACAATCCGGCCCGGACATATCGCGTCCACAGGAGGCCTACCGCGACCAGCGGAGCCAGCACGATGACGACGTACACGAAGAGATCCTGCGGGGCCGACAGTGCGACGCCGAGCTCCTGGTGCGCCGCGCCGTGCCACATGGCGATAACCAGATGGAGCGCACCGAGCGCGGTGAGGACAACCCTCGCGATCGTCATGCCCTGGTTGTTCATCGCATCACGCCGACGGTCGACCGCGTTCCAGTACGCGCGCTGGGTCGATCACGCGAGCAGCCGCGCCAGCAGCTTGCGCAGCTTGGGCGTGCCCTTCAACGCCCGGCGCAGCGGAGCGAGATCGCGCTCGTCGATGATCAGCGGCATGCGCTGGAAACGCCCCGAGTGGTCGTAGACGCAGAAGCGGATCTCGTACGAGCCCTTGGCCTCGCCCGCGGTGAACTTCAGCAGCTGGAGGGTCGGCCGGTGGTACGGCGTCGCGATCTGGGCTTCCTCCTCGACCACGCCGCTGCCCCAATGCAGTGAGAACGTCTTCACCGCGCGCTCCGCTGCCATCAGCAATCCTCCAAATGATCTCGAAGCGAACCGAAGCCCTTTACCAGGGCAGCCGGTCGCCGAAGTGGAAGTATCCGCCGGTCGGCCCGTCATCAGGGAGCGTCGCCAGCCGCACGCTGGTCTTCCCGCCTTCGGAGAGGGGCAGCGGAGCCGCCGCGCCGCCCATCTCCGTCTGCACCCAGCCCGGGTGGGCCGAGTTCACCTTGATCTTCGTCCCGCGCAGCTCCCCGGCGAGGTGGACGGTGAAGGCGTTGAGCGCCGTCTTCGACGCGTCGTACGCGAAGGCCTTGTGGTCGTAGATGGGCGAGGCGGGATCCGAGTGAACGGTGAGCGAGCCGAGGATGCTCGACACGTTGACGATGCGCCCGGCGGGGGCCTTGCGGATCAACGGCAGGAGCGCTCGCGTCAGCGCCACGATCGAGAAGAAATTGGTCTCGAAGGTGCCCCGGAGGGTCTCCATCGCCACCGTGCTGGTCGTATTGAAGCTGCCCTCGTAATCGGCATTCTCCAGGTGAACGCCGGCGTTGTTGACCAGGACGTCGAGCCTGCCGAAGCGCCCCTCCAGATGTCGGGCAGCTTCCGTGTGGTCCTCGGCGCGGGTCACGTCGAAGCGCAGCGCTTCAACGCCCTCGATGCCCTCGGACCGGAGCTTCTCGGCGGCAGCCCGCCCGCGAGCCTCGTCCCGGCTGCCGATGACAACCGTGAGGCCGAGCTGCCCCAGCCCGCGCGCCGTCTCCAGCCCGATGCCCTTGTTCGCCCCGGTGATGAACGCCACCTTCTCGGAGATCCTGTTCGCCACGGTCAGCCTCCGCTCGGTTCCCTTCTACGGCGAATACCACCGCCTAGAAAGCCGAGCCCGACACCACGCCGTAGGGGCGCGTCTTGGCGCGCCCGGCCCACCCAAGCGCCGGCTCATGTGTCGAACATCGTCGCCAGCAGCTCGTCCAGGCATTCGCCTTCCGATCGACCGGACGTGTCCACGACCGTTCGGTCGACCGTCCAGTCGTGGTACTCGCGCTCGGCCACATCTCGCCATGTCGGGAGTCTCAGGCCGGGAACGGAGGATTGCCTCGTTTCCACTCGCCTGCGGTGCTCTCGAGGGTCCGAGCACACCACCTCGATGTTGCGGTACTTCGCCCCGCTGTCTACGGCGACGCGTTCCCATTCACGCCGGGTCAACTCGATGGGGTTGCACGAGTCCGCGACGACGCTCATGCCCACCCGGAGGTTGTCGGCGGCGACGCGGTACGCCAGTCGATACCCCTCACCCTGCACGTCGATCGCGCAAATCTCCCGCAACCCCTGCTCGATCGTGTCGATCCGGACATACGCCGCGCCGAGATGGGCGGCGAGCAACTGCGCCAGCGTCGATTTTCCGCTCCCGGGGAGGCCGGCGAAGATGTACAGGGTCGGGGTCAATCGTTTTCCGTCTTCCGTTGCCCGTTGTCCGTTCGACCGCCGGGGCCGCATCGTTTGTACTCGTCCCTAAACTACCTCTACCTTCCATCCGAAAACAGAACTCTATCCGAACGGCTGGGCACCCTACGTGAGTCCAGCGACCTGCACCATCGACGATGGCCACCCCGACCGATACGATTCACGTCAGCGCCGGAATCATCGTCCGCGAAGGGCGCGTTCTCGCGTGTCAGCGGCGGGCCGACCAGCCGCACGCGGGCAAGTGGGAGTTTCCCGGCGGCAAGCGCGAGGCGGGGGAGTCGAGCGAGGAGTGTCTGCGCCGCGAGCTGCGCGAGGAGCTCGGCATCGAGGCGGAGCTCGGGCCGGGGGTATGGCGGACGGTGCATACCTATGACGGCCGGCCGCCGGTCGCGTTGGTGTTCTTCGCCGTGCGCGCCTACCGCGGCGCGATCGAGAACCGCGCTTTCGCCGACCTGCGCTGGGTGCCGACCGCAGAGCTGGCACAGCTCGACTTCCTCGACGCCGACCGCGAGCTGATCGACCGCCTCGCCAGCGGACAGCTTCAGCTCTCCTGAGCTGCCCTTCCGGTCGCCGCCACGCCGGTGGCAACGGCCTTTTCAACGCCGAGGACGCCGAGGGCGCGCAGAGGAATGCCGAGGAACACGCGCTGGGTCGACCTCGCGTGCCCTCTGCGTCCCTCTGAGCCCTCTGGGTCCTCGAGCGTTGAAAAGGCCGCTATCACCGCGCCCCAATGGTCGCGGTGCGGCCTTTGTGCTAGCCGTCGAAGGACGTCGCACACAGAAAGGAATCCCCATGCCGCTGCCCGCCTCGGTGACTGAACCGAAGCGCTTCTTTCTCGACCGTTTCGCGCTCGACGAGCACGTGCTCGAGGACACTATTGGCACGGCGATCGCGCGCAAGGCCGACTTCGCCGACCTCTACTTCGAGTTCCGGATCTCGGAGGGCTTCGCCCTCGAGGAGGGGATCGTCAAGAAGGCGGCGAAGAACATCTCGCAGGGCGCCGGCGTGCGCGTGGTGGCGGGCGACAAGACCGGCTGCGCGCACAGCGACGACGTCACCGTCGACGCGCTGCGCTTGGCCTCGCAGACCGCCCAGGCGATCGCCGAGGCGGGCGGCACGCGCCAACCCGTGGCCGTGCGGCCGACTCGTCCCGCCCACGACCTGTACACGCTGCAGCGCGCCCTGCTCGACGTCGGCCTCGACGACAAGATCGCGCTGCTCAGCCAGATCGACGTCGCGGCACGCCGCCACGACCCGCGCATCACCAACGTGCTGGCCAGCCTCGGCGTCGAGCAGAAGATCATCCTGGTCGTCACCTCGGCCGGCGTCGTGGTCGGCGACGTTCAGCCGCTCGTCCGCCTCAGCATCACCTGCATCGCCGAGGAGAACGGCGTCCGCCAGCAGGGCATCTCGGGCGGCGGCGGGCGGGTGGAGTTCGACTTCCTCACCGACGGCGACCGCTACCTGCGCTGGGTGCGGACGGCCGCCGATCAGGCCCTGCGCAACCTGCACGCGGTCGACGCGCCGGCCGGTACGATGACCGTCGTCCTCGGCCCCGGCTGGCCGGGCGTCCTGCTGCACGAAGCCGTCGGCCACGGCCTCGAGGGCGACTTCAACCGCAAGCAGGTGTCGGCGTTCAGCGGCCGCCTCGGCCAGCCGGTCGCCTCGCCGCTCTGCACGGTGGTCGACGACGGCACCATCGCCAACCGGCGCGGCTCGCTCAACTGCGACGACGAGGGCACGCCGACCTCGCGTACGGTGCTGATCGAGAACGGCATCCTGCGCGGCTACCTGCAGGACCGCCTGAACGCGCGCCTCATGGGCCTGCCGCTCACCGGCAACGGCCGCCGCGAGAGCTTCGCGCACATGCCGATGCCGCGCATGACCAACACCTTCATGCTCGCCGGCGAGTCGACGCCCGACGAGATCATCCGCTCGGTGCCGAAGGGCCTCTACGCCGCCTCGTTCGGCGGCGGACAGGTCGACATCACCAGCGGCAAGTTCGTGTTCTCCGCCACCGAGGCGTATCTGATCGAGGACGGCAAGATCACCGCGCCGGTCAAGGGCGCCACGTTGATCGGCAACGGGCCCGACGCGCTGACCCGGGTGTCGATGGTCGGCAACGACCTCGCCCTCGACGAGGGCATCGGCACCTGCGGCAAGGACGGTCAGTCGGTGCCGGTCGGCGTCGGCATGCCGACCCTGCGCATCGACGCCATGACGGTGGGAGGCACGCAGGCGTGAGCGCCCCGGCGCTGGAGGAGATCGCGGCGCTGCTGCTGCGCGGCGCGCGCCAGCACGGCGCCACGGCGGCGGACGTCGTGGTCGCCGAGGGCGACGCGCTCACCGTCGGCGTGCGGCTCGGCAAGGTCGAGAAGGTACAGCGCTCGCGCGCCAAGCACCTCGGCCTGCGCGCCTTCGTCGGCGAGCGTAGCGCCGTGCTCTCCACCGCCGACTTCACCCGCGGCGCGCTCGAGCAGCTCGCCGCCGACGCCGTCGCCCTGGCGCGCGTCACCGCCGCCGATCCGTTCAGCGGCCTCCCCGATCCAGACGTGCTGGCGAGCGCCGTGCCCGACCTGGGGCTCTACGACCCGGCGCTGAGCGAGGTGACGGCCGAGCAGGCGACCGAGTGGTGCGTGGCCGGCGAGGCGGCGGCCCTGCAGGCCGACGCGCGGATCACCAACTCGGAGGGCGCCGAGTTCGACGCCGGCAGCCACCTGGTCGTGTACGCCGCCAGCAACGGCTTTCAGGGATCCTACCGCAGCTCCAGCTGTGCGCTGACCGTGGTGCCGGTGGCGTCGCACAACGGCGCCATGGAGCGCGATCACTGGTACAGCGCCCAGCGCCATCTCGCCAAGCTCGAGCCGCCGGAGGCGATCGGCCGCACCGCCGCCGCGCGCGCGCTGCGGCGCCGCGGCGCGCGCAAGATCGAGACCCGCGCCGTGCCGGTGGTGTTCGACCCCGACATGGCCGGCAGTCTGCTGCGCCATCTGGCCGGCGCGGTCTCCGGCAACGCCCTGTACAAGGGCATGTCGTTCCTCACCGGCAAGCTCGGACAGACCATCGCCCCACCGTTCATCACCGTGTACGACGACGGCACGCTGCCGAGCGGGTTGGGCTCGAAGCCGTTCGACGGCGAGGGGCTCGCGACCCGCCGCAACCCGGTGATCCAGGGCGGCGTCCTCACCAGCTACCTCTTCGACACCTACTCGGCGCGCAAGATGCAGAGCCGGTCGACCGGCAACGCCGCCCGCTCGGTGTCCGACTCGCCCCACGTCAGTCCGACCAACCTGTTCCTCGCCGCCGGCGACACCCCGCCCGCGGACATCATCAAGTCGGTCGCCTCCGGCCTCTACGTCACCGAGCTGATGGGCTTCGGCGTCAACCCGACCACCGGCGACTACTCGCGCGGCGCCACCGGGCTGTGGATCGAGCACGGCGAGCTCGCCTACCCGGTGAGCGAGATCACCATCGCCGGCAACCTGCTGCAGATGTTCCAGGCCATCGAGGCGGTCGGCAACGACCTCGTCTTCCGCCACAGCGTGGCGGCGCCGACGCTCAAGATCGGCAAGCTGACCGTCGCCGGCAACTGAGGCCGACCTGACACGGCGGGCCCCGCCGATACCCCCCTCAGGGAGCTGTCGGCGCTGGTGCTGTCGGCGCTGGTGGTCGACCCCCGGGCTTCAGGCTATGATGCGGGGCGATGCGGTGGGGTGCGGTGGTTGGCGTGGCGCTCGCGACCACGGTCGCGGGCTGCGGGCTCTTCCGGTCGAAGCCCAAGCCGATCGAGCCGAGCCCCGGCGCGACCCAGGAGGGCATCGCGTCCTGGTACGGACCCGGCTTCCACGGACGGCGGACGGCGAACGGCGAGGTCTACAACCAGTACGAGCTCACCGCCGCGCACCAGACGCTGCCCGCCGGGACGCACGTCCGGGTCACCAACCTGACCAACGGCCGCGCCGTGCTGGTCCGCATCAACGATCGCGGCCCATTCGTCGACGATCGGATCATCGACCTCTCGTACGCCGCCGCGCGCCAGATCGACATGATCGGGCCGGGCACCGCGCCGGTGCGGCTGCAAGTGGTGGAGGAGGATTGGGAGGAGCCGGCGCGGGTCATCCCCGTAGCCGTCCCGCGCGCGCCAGCACCGCCGCCGGCTCCCGCGCCGCCGGCGCGTCCGGCCGAGCCGCCGGTGGTGGTGGCGTCGCGCTATGCCGTGCAGGTGGGCGCCTTCTCCGACTACGAGCGCGCCCGCCGCGTGCAGCGCGCGCTGGAGAATCAAGGTGCGCAGGCCCACCTGGGCATGGTCGAGGAAGCGGGCCTGCGCTACTACCGCCTGCGCCTCGGTCCGTTCAGCGAGCAGGACGAGGCGGCGCGTACCGCGGCGCGGATGAACGCCCTCGGCTTCCCGGCCCTCATCGTCGCCGACCGCGCCGCTTGGCAGTGACGGAAGAAGAGGTTCTCACCGCGGAGGCGCGGAGATCGCGGAGAGGACTGCTCTGGAGTAAGGAAGTCCGAGCCGCAATGACCGACATCGATGCGGAAGACGTCTCCCCAATGAATTTCTTGCGCAGACTCCGCGTCTCTGCGTTTCCGCGTTGAGTCTCAGCTTTCTGCGCTCGCCATGCGCCGCGCCGCCCCCGTCGTCGAAGCGCTGGTCGCACTGGCGATCACCCTGCCGGCCGCGATCGCGCTCCGCTACCCGACGCTGTGGTTCCTGGTCCCGTTCGTCATCCTCACCGTCACCCGCCGGCCGTACGACGTCTACGGACTGACGCTGCGCAACCCGGGCTCGCTGCGCTTCCACCTCGTCACCATCGCGGTGATCTTCGGCGGCTACGCCCTGCTGCACTATGCGTTCGCGCGCGCCGTGCTCGGCCTGCACTTCGTACCCGCATTGCCGCCCGACTTCGGCCAGGTCGTCTTCGGCCAGCTCGTCATCATCGGTCTGTCGGAGGAGTTCTTCTTTCGCGGCTACCTGCAGACCCAGCTCAACCAGTACTTCGACCGCCGCTTCCAGTTTCTCGGCGTCCGTTTCGGCTGGGGGCTGATCCTCGCCGCCGTGCTGTTCGGCGTCTGCCACATCGTCACCGGCGACCTCACGCGGCTGCGGGTCATCTTCTTCGGCCTCTTCGCCGGCTGGCTGCGCGAGCGCACCGACACGATCGCCGTACCGGCCGCCTACCACGGCTGCGCGAACATCCTCTACGAGGTCCTGGCGCGCTGCATGGCGTGAGGAACGTTATCCGTTGTCGGGAACGGGCAACGGACAACGGGCAACGTCCGCACGGCGGGCCGTCAGCTTCTTGACGGCAACTGTGCCGGCGACCGGCCAATCCGCTGCCCTGCCTCACGCACGGGCATCTGGCGTGCGCGTTGCTTATCGGAGCGGGGGGCAACCCCGTTGGCCATGGTGCAACCTACCGGTTGTAAGGAGAGCGCATGGATATCACCGAGTTGCTGACCTTCGCGCACCGCTCGGGGGCGTCGGACGTCCACCTGACCTCCGGCGAGCCGCCGCGGGTGCGCATCCACGGCGACATGAAGCGGCTGGAGCATCCGCCGCTGTCCGCCGAGGAGACGCACAGCATGGTGTTCGACATCATGTCGGACGGCCTGCGGCGCACGTTCCAGGAGACCAACGACGTCGACTTCTCCTTCGAGCTCGGCGATATCGCCCGCTTCCGCGTCAACGTCTTCCGCGGCCGCCGCGGGGAGGGCGCGGTGTTCCGCACCATTCCGACCAAGGTGATGACGATCGAGGACCTCGGCCTGCCCGCCATGCTCAAGGAGGTCTGCGACAAGGAGAAGGGGCTGGTCCTAGTCACCGGACCGACCGGCTCCGGTAAGTCGACCACGCTGGCGGCGATGATCGACTACATCAACGAGACCTTCGAGGGCCACATCCTCACCATCGAAGATCCGATCGAGTTCGTGCATCACTCCAAGAAGTGCCTGGTCAACCAGCGCGAGGTCGGGCCGCACACGCTGTCGTTCTCCGCCGCCCTGCGCGGCGCGCTGCGCGAGGACCCCGACGTGATCCTGGTCGGCGAAATGCGCGATCTGGAGACCATCTCGCTGGCGCTGACCGCCGCCGAGACCGGCCACCTGGTGTTCGGCACCCTGCACACCTCGAGCGCGCCGAAGACCGTCGATCGCATCATCGACGTGTTTCCGGCCAACCAGCAGGAACAGATCCGCATCATGTTCTCCGAATCCATCCAGGCCGTGATCACGCAGACGCTGCTCAAGAAGCGGGCCGGCGGGCGCATCGCGGCGCTCGAGATCCTGATGGGCACGCCGGCGGTGCGCAACCTGATCCGCGAGGGCAAGATCCATCAGATCCCCTCGGCGATGCAGACCGGCCAGAAGATGGGCATGCAGACGCTCGACATGGCGCTGATCGATCTGGTCCGCCGCAACATGATCACGCCGGAAGAGGCCCAGTCGCGCACGCTGACGCCGAACCTCTTCACCAGCAACGCCACGGAGCGGCCGGCGGCGAGCGGCGCCCAGCCGGGGCGGCTGTCGACCGTGCGGTCGTAAGCGGCCGCGTTCGCCATGGCTTCCGACATTCGCGTCCTGCTCAAGGAGATGGTCGACCGCGGCGGGTCGGACCTCTACGTCACCGCCGAGAGCCCCCCGGTCGTCCGCATCGAAGGCATCAACCACACGCTCGATGGCGAGCCGCTCACGCCCACCGAGGTCGAGGCGCTGGCCAACTCGCTGATGACCGAGCGCCAGCGCGCCGCGTTCGAGGAGCAGATGGAGATGAACCTCGGCATCAGCTCGAGCAAGCTCGGGCGGTTCCGGGTCAACGTCTTCCGCCAGCGCGGCGCGGTCGGCGTCGTCGTGCGTCAGATCAAGACCCAGATCCCGACCATCGAGAGCCTCGGCCTGCCGAAGATCCTGACCGAGATCGTGCTGACCAAGCGCGGCCTGGTCCTGGTCACCGGCGCCACCGGCTCTGGCAAGTCGACGACTCAGGCGGCGATGATCGACTACCGCAACACCACCACGCCCGGACACATCATCACCGTCGAAGACCCGATCGAGTTCATGCACACGCACAAGAAGTGTCTGATCTCGCAACGCGAGATCAGCTTCGACACCCACTCCTACGAGACCGCGCTCAAGAACACCCTGCGTCAGGCACCCGACGTGATCCTGATCGGTGAGGTGCGCGACCGCGAGACCATGGAGGCGGCGATCACCTTCGCCGACACCGGCCACCTCTGCCTCGCCACGCTGCACTCGAACAACGCCAACCAGGCGATCGAACGGATCATGAACTTCTTCGCGATCGAGCGTCACTCCGAGATCTATCTCGAGCTCTCCCTCAACCTGCGCGCCATCATCTCGCAACGGCTGGTGCCGGGGATTGACGGCAAGCGCGTCGCCGCGCTCGAGATCCTCATCGACACCCCGTACGTGAAGGACCTGATCAAGAAGGGCGAGATCGACACCCTCAAGGAAGCGATGGAGCGCAGCACGCTGGAAGGCGGTCAGACCTTCGACCAGGCGCTCTATCAGCTCTACAAAGACGGCCGCATCAGCGCCGAGCAAGCGCTCGCCCACGCCGACAGCTCGAACAACCTGCGCATCCAGATCAAGAACCTCGACCTGCGCATGACCGACCGCAAGAGCGCCGCCGAGGATCCCAGCAACCTGCGCATCCAGGGCGTCGCCTCCGACCCGATGCACCGGCGGATGTGAGAACAAAAAAGGCGTGACGGTGGCTCGGTGCAGGTTGTTAGTTGTTAGGTTGTTTGCGGCTTCAAACGGTTTGTCGGGACCAACAACCTAACAACGTAGCCAGCCTAACAACCTGCACTGGTCACCGGTCACCGGTTACCGGTCACGCCTTTTATCCATCCGAGATAGTCCGCCGATCCCATCGCGATCGGCACCGCGACGATCTCCGGGACGTCGTACGTGTGCAGGGCCTTCACCCGTGCTTCCAGCGCGGGGTAGGCGGCACGCGTCGACTTGATGAGCAGCAGGTGCTCGTCGTCGCGGCAGATCCGGCCTTCCCAGCGGTAGATCGAATGGATCGGGCCGACGACGTTGACGCAGGCGGCGAGCAGCTCGCCGACCAGCGCCTCGGCGATGCGCTCGGCGTCGGCGCGCGACGGCACGGTCACGAAGATGATCAGCTCGTCGGTCATTCGCTTGCGGCGTCGGCCGGCATCTCCAAGCCGACCACCGCTCGATAGTCGATCGGTGCGGGCGGCGGCGCAACCGCCGCGCCGCGGCCCGTGCGCCGGGCCCGCCAGCGCCGCCAGCGCTCGATCAGGGTCGGCGGCGCGAGCGTCGGCAGCAGCCCGGCCGCGCTGAGGGCGCCGCGCAGCGCGTCGGCCGCCGCCGGGCGCAGGTGTCCGCGCCGTTGGATGTCGGAGAGCGAGTTGGCCAGACGCTCCGCGGTATACGAGGAGTCCTCGCACAACGAGCGGGCGACCTGCACCACGCCGGCGGCGCTCAGCGCGTCGTCGTCGTAGAGACACGCCGCCGTCTGCAGGTAGTTGAACGCCGGCACCAAGCGCGCGCCGTAGGCGCGCAGGTGCGCCGGCGGCGTGCGGCGCTCGAGGTTGATGAAGATCCGCGCCACCGCGTCGGCCGGCTCGATCGCCGCCGCGAGCGCGCCGGCTTGCGCGATCAGCGGCTGGTCGACCCGCAGCGCCTGCAGGATCGCGGCGAGGGCGGCGGCATCGACCCGCCCGGCAACCACGTCGGCATAGAGCGAATAGATGAGCGGATCGGACTCCCAGTCGTCGCCGAACAGATACTCGCGCGCCGCCGCCGGCTCGTCGCGGCGCGCCTTGAGCAGCTCGGTCAGCTTGTAGCCGACCTGCTCGCGCAGGTGGCGGAACTTGCCGCGCATGAGGCGCTGCAGCTGGTCCTTGAAGACGATGCCGTCGTAGACGATCCCGTCGAGCGCCAGCTTGCGGCGGATGGCGCGTCCGATCTGCGGCGGGCTCGCGGAGACGAAGTAGACGCGGATGCGCCGGCCGCGGCTCAGCGCCGTCTCGCGCAGGCTGCGCATGAGCGCCGCGACCCCCGGTGCGGCCACCTTGTCCTCCGCCTTCTCGAACGGGATGCGCACCAGCTCGCGCAGCGTCTCGAACTCGCTCTTGAGGTAGGTCTTGTCGAGGTCCCAGCGGAAGACCAGCCGCAGGTCGGCCGGCGCCGGCGCCCGCGCGTCCGGCGCGCCCATGCTCATCGGCGGCTCCGGCGCCGCGCCGGGGCCGGCGCCGCCGAGCCGATCGCCCCCGCCACCCGTGCCACCGCGCCGTCGCGCACCGCCTTGGCGGCCACCTTCACCGCGTTGGTGATCGACTGCGCGGTCGATCGCCGATGCGCCTTGATGATCAGATGCTCGAAGCCGAGGATCGGCGCGCCGCCGTACGAGGCGTAGTCGGCCAGCGCGCTGAGGCGCTCGGTGCCGGTGGCCATGATCGCCATGCCGGCCCGCCAGCGCCAGTTGCGCTGCGCGGCCGAGGCGGTGAGGTCGACCGCCATGCCGGCGACCGCCTCGAGCAGGCGCAGCACGATGTTGCCGAGCAACCCCTCGCACACCACGACGTCGGCGCGGCCACTGGTCAGCTCGTTGCCCTCGATGTTGCCGACGAAGTTCAGGCCCGTCAGGCTGCCGAGCTGCTGGTGTGCCTGGCTGAGCGCGCCGCCCTGCGCGGGGTCGTGCCCCATGTTGAGCAGCGCCACGCGCGGCGCCTCGACCTTGGAGATCACCTGCGCGTACGCCGCGCCCATGACGCCGAACTGCACCAGGTCGGCGGGCTCGCAGCGCACCGTGGCGCCGACGTCGAGCAGCAGCGCCAGCGGGTCCTGCCCGGGGTGATCCGCGGCGCGCGGATAGACGCTCGCCAGCGCCGCCGTGCGAACCCCGGGGATGAGCGCAAACTCCCGCCGGCCGCCGGCGATCGCGGCCCCGGTGTTGCCGGCGGTGACCATGGCGGCACAGCGGTCGCTGCTGACCAGCCGCATCGCCGCCAGCAGCGACGCATCGCGCTTGCGCTGCACCGCCTCGTTGGGCTCTTCGTCCAGCGCGATCACCTCGCCGGCGTGGACGAGATCGATGTGCTCGGGGTTGTAGGCGATCCCCTCGAGGATCTGCTGCAGACGCGGCGCGTCACCGACCAGCACGCACTCGATGTCGGTCTGCAACGAGATGCCCGCCACCCCCTGCACCACGGCTTCGGGGGCGTGTTGCCCGCCCATGGCATCCACCGCGATCGCCGGCATCGGCGACGAGCATACGGGGGAGCGGTTTGGCGGTTCAAGTAGACCGGCGGCCGACGAGCCGGGCGCGCCAGCGGCGCAGCACCGCGCGCCGCTGGGCGGCGCGCAGCCGGCGCTCCAGCTCGCGCGGCGTCAGCCGGTACTTGAACGCCTTGCGACCGTCGATCAGCAGGACCGGCACCTGATCGGAGTAGCGCGCCAGCAGGTCGGGATCGGCGTCGACGTTGCGGACCTCGACCGCGGCGGAAAAGGCCGGGGCGACCCGGTCGACCACCGCCGCCATCTCGTCGCACAGATGGCAGTCGCGACGGGTGATCTGGGTGAGGCGGGGGGCGGCCACGCGCCGATTGAAGCCCGCGCCGGGGCCGGCCCGAAAGGCGACCCGGCGCGGCGGCGCCGTATGCTCACTGGCAGGTGAAGTTCACCCCGTCGACCGTGATGCAGGAGCCGCTGCAGCAATCGCTGGCCAGCACGCAGGCATCGCCGCTCGGCAGGCAGGTCGGCGTCTCGATCGGCGTCACCGTCATGGTCGGCAGCGCCATACCGGGAAAGACGAGGTCGCCCTCTCCGCAGCCCGTCAGGGCAAACAGGTTGACGCACGCGGCCAGGACCGCAACCAGCAGGAGTCGCGCTTGCATGAAGCGGCCCGTAGAACTTCCACGGTGTTTGACGTTGCAGGTGGCGGTTCGGTTGACATCTCGACCCGATACCTGGACCGAATGTCGCTGGTGCGCCTTTGACCCGCCCGCCCCGCCCCGGCGGCGACGGCGCGCCGCCCTCCACGCTCGGGGAGGCGGACCGGCCGGTTGACTCGCGTACATTGTTCTATTAGTGATAGCGATTCAGCCGCGGAGAGACACCGATGGAGTACGCTGTCATCAAGACCGGCGGGAAGCAGTACCGCGTTTCGCCGGGCGACGTCCTGCAGATCGAGAAGCTCGACGGGGAGCCGGGGGTGACGCTGCAGTTCACCGAGGTGCTGATGACCGCGCACGACGGCGCGGTGCAGGTGGGAACGCCGACCGTCAGCGGCGCCCGGGTCGTCGCCGAGGTGGTCAAACAGGGCCGCGCCAAGAAAATCCTCGTGTTCAAGAAAAAGCGGCGCAAGAACTACCGCCGCCGGCAGGGACACCGCCAGTATCAGACCACCGTCCGCGTCACCGCCATCGAAACGGGAGCCAGCCATGGCGCATAAAAAAGGACAGGGCAGCACGCGCAATGGGCGTGACAGCAACGGGCAGCGGCGCGGCGTGAAGATCTACGGCGGCGAGTCGGCAAAGGCCGGCAACATCATCGTCCGCCAGGTCGGGACCCGCATTCACCCCGGCAAGAACGTCGGCATGGGGCGCGACTACACGCTGTTCGCCAAGATCGACGGGATCGTGACCTACGCCCGCCTCGGCAAGGACCGCCGCCAGGTCCACGTTCTGCCACCCCAGCACTAGGGGCGCGAGCCGTTGCCCGCCTGGCGGAGCCCGGCGGCAGCGCGATCATGAAGTTCGTCGACGAAGCGACCATCGAAGTTCGCGGCGGACACGGGGGAGCCGGCTGCGTGAGCTTCCTGCGCGAGAAGTATCGCCCCAAGGGCGGCCCGGACGGCGGCAACGGCGGCGGCGGCGGGGATGTCGTCCTCGAGGTCGACGGCAGCCTCACCACGCTGCTCGACTTCAAGTACCAGCCGCGCCTCATCGGCAAGCGCGGCGTGCATGGGCGCGGCAAGGAGCAGCACGGACGGCGCGGTGCCGATGCGGTGGCGCGGGTGCCCCCCGGCACGATCGTCCGCGACGCCGACAGCGAGGAACTGATCGCCGACCTGCGCGAGCCCGGCGCGCGCGTCGTGGTCGCCCGCGGTGGGCGCGGCGGGCGCGGCAACGCCAGCTACAAGACGTCGACGAACCAGGCGCCGCGCCACAGCCAGCCCGGCGAGGAAGGCGAGGAGCGCCGCCTCGTGCTGGCGCTGCATCTGGTCGCCGACGTCGGCCTGCTCGGGTTTCCGAACGTCGGCAAGTCGACCTTCATCCGCCGCGTGTCGGCCGCCCGGCCGCGCGTCGCCGACTACCCGTTCACGACCCTGGTCCCGCACCTCGGCGTCGTCCGGGTCGACGACGACACCACCTTCGTGCTCGCCGACATCCCCGGCCTCGTCCCCGGCGCGCACGCCGGGCACGGCCTCGGCGACCGCTTCCTGCGCCACGTCTCGCGCGCCAGCCTGCTGCTGCACGTGCTCGACGCCAGCGGCATGAGCGGGCGCGACCCGCTCGATGATTTCGACGTGATCAATCGCGAGCTGGCGCTCTTCGACCCGGCGGTCGCCGCCACGCCGCAGATCGTCGCAGCCAACAAGATCGACGTGGCGCCCGCCGAGGTCATCGATGATCTGCGCCGCCGCTTCGCCGCGCGCGGCGTCGCGCTGTGGTGCATCTCCGCCGCCACCGGCACGGGGGTCGCCGCGCTGGTGCGCGAGATCGGCGACCGCCTGCGCACCGCGCGGCGGGCGCCGGCGCCCGCGCCCGCCGCCGAGGTCGAGCATGGCTGACCAGCTCGCCCACAAGCGCGCGCTGCTGCCGCGCGTGCGCCGCGTCGTCATCAAGATCGGCAGCAGCATCCTGTCGGGCCCCGACGGCATCGACCGCGACCGCATCGCCAGCCTGGTCGGCGAGATCGCCGCGTTGCGCCAGCACCCCTACCAGGTCGTGCTGGTCAGCTCCGGGGCGGTTGCCGCCGGCATGACCCGCCTCGGCCTGCGCGAGCGCCCCAAGACCGTGCCGGCGAAACAGGCCGCCGCCGCCGTCGGCCAGATCCGCCTGATGGCGCTGTACGACGAGTGCTTCAGCGCGCGCGGCCAGCCGGTCGCACAGGTGCTGCTCACCCACGACGATCTCGCCAACCGCCGCCGCTACATCAACGCCCGTCACACCTTCGAGGAGCTGCTGCAGGCCGACGTGCTGCCGATCGTCAACGAGAACGACACCGTCGCGGTCGAGGAGGTGCAGTTCAACTTCGGCGACAACGACAACCTGTCGGCGATCGTCGCGACGCTGGTGAGCGCCGATCTGCTGGTGATCCTGAGCGACGTGGCGGGCCTCTACAGCGCCGACCCGCGCGCCGATCCGACAGCAGCCCTGGTGCCGTTGGTCGAGGAGATCGCGCCGGACGTTCAGGCATACGCGGGCAAGGCGTCCGGGCCGCTCGGCAAGGGCGGCATGGCGAGCAAGCTGCTGGCGGCGCGCAAGGTGAACGAAGCCGGGATCGCCTGCCTGATCGCCGACGGCCGCCACAGCGGGGTCCTGCCGCAGGTGTTCGACGCGCAGCGCAGCGTCGGGACGCTCTTTCTCGCCAAGGGCGATCGCCTCAACCGGCGCAAGCACTGGATCGCCTATACGCTCAAGCCGGCGGGCAGCATCACCGTCGACCAGGGCGCGTGCGACGCCATCATGCGCGGCGGGCGCAGCCTGCTCGCCAAGGGCATCACCGCGGTCGCCGGGTCCTTCGGCGCCGGCGACTGCGTGTCGTGCCTGGCGCCCTCCGGCGTCGAGTTCGCCCGCGGCCTGGTCAACTACAGCGCCGCCGAGCTCGACCGCATCAAGGGCCTCCACACCAGCGCCATCGAGACGACGCTGCAGTACAAGGTCAGCAACGAGATCATCCACCGCGACGACCTCGTCCTGCTCAGCCCGCGCTGAGGGGCCCGGTGCTCGCCTCCGCCCATGCCTGTCGAAGTCATCGGCATCGACCACCTCTACCTGGCCGTGCGCAGCCTCGAGCGCTCGGAGGCCTTCTACGACCGCGTCATGCTGCAGGTGCTCGGCTACCGCAAGGGCCGCTCGACCATCGCCGGGGAGCCGCACGCGCACTACTTCAACCGGCAGTTCGGCTTCTCCCTGCGCCCGGCCCGCCCGAACACGCCCGAGCACGACCCCTACGCGCCGGGCATCCATCACGTCTGCTTCCGCGTGCTCGACGAGCGCGCCGTCGACCGCGCCGCGGCGGAGCTGCGCACGCTCGGGGTCGAGACCAGCGCGCCGCGGTACTATCCGGAATACGCGCCCGACTACTACGCGATCTTCTTCGCAGACCCCGACGGCATCCGCCTCGAGATCACGAACTTTCGCGAGCAGCGGCGCCAGCGCATGTTCGACTGGGAGATCGGCGCCACCGGCGCCGCGTCCCGCCAGGACTTCCTCGCCGCCGTGCAGCGCGGCGACGAGGCGGCGGTGGAGGCGGCGCTGGCCGCCGCGCCGCGGTTGGCCACGGCGCGCGACGACGCCGGTGTGTCGGTGATCTGCCGGGCCGTCTACGCCGGACAGGAGGCGATCGCCCAGCGCCTGCGCGGCCGGCGCGCCGACCTCGACGTCTTCGAAGCCAGCGTCATCGGCGATGCCCGCCGCGTCGCCCAGCTCCTCGATGCGCACCCCGAGCAGCTCAACGCGTTCTCGCCCGACGGCTTCCATCCGCTCGGGTTCGCCTGCTTCTTCGGCCGCCGCGACGTGTTCGACCTGCTGCTCGCCCGCGGCGCCGACCTCGAGGCCCCGGCGCGCAACGCCGCGCAGGTCCGGCCGATCCACAGCGCCGCCGCGCACCGCGATCCGGCCCTGGCGCTCGACCTGATGCGCCGCCTGCTCGCTGCCGGGGCGTCGCCGAACGTCCGCCAGCAGCGCGGCTTCACGCCCCTGCACGAGGCGGCGCAGCGCGGCCACGCCGAGATGGTGTCGCTGCTGCGCGACCACGGCGCCGACGTCGGCGCGCAGACCGACGAGGGCCAGACGGCGCTGGACCTCGCCCGCGCACAGGGCCACGACGCGGTGGTACGCCTGCTGTCCCCGTAGGGAGAAGGGACGTCGATTGGCTGGCATGGCGCGACGGTAGTGCCGATCGCGCAGCCATGGCAGTCTGGGAGCCTCATGAAGTACTGGCTGGCAGTGCCAGCGGCCGCAGTGATTCTGCTCCTCGTGCTTTCGCTCCCGAGAATTACGCCTGCCCCTTCTCAGCGACCTGTTCACGCGGTGGCCCAGATCGACGCGATGGGGGAAGCGCTCCGCGAGTTTCGCGAGGCGTGCGGCGCCTATCCGACGACAGCGGACGGCCTGAGATCCCTGGTTGCCGGCATGCCCCATCCATCGTGCGCAGCGTATCCTGCCGAGGGATTTCTGACAGCGGTTCCCAACGATCCCTGGGGATATCCGTTCGTCTACTCGAGCGATGGACAGCAATACTCGCTGCGTTCGAATGGCGCGGACGGGATGCCGGGCGGCAGCGACCTCGCGGCGGACATCGAAGCATCGAACGCCGGCTCTCGGTGACACCTTAGCCGGAATCGCCGGTTACACCGCACGCGCGGGGGGCGTTCATCCCCCTTCTCCCAGGGGCGGGCTTGCCCCGATCGAACGGACTGCCTACCGTGACGCCGATGCGGATCGAGGACACCGTCGTCGAGCTGTGCCGCGCCGCGCGGCATGCCGCCCGCGCCATGGCCACCGTGCCATCGACGGTGAAGAACACCGCGCTCAGCTTCGCGGCGACACGGCTGCGCGAGGCGAAGGCGGCGCTGCTGGAGGCCAACCGCGACGACGTGGAGGCGGGCACACGCAGCGGGCTGAGCGCCGCTCTGATCGATCGCCTCAGCCTCAACGACGCGCGCATCGAGGCCATGGCACAGGGTCTGGACGAGATCGCCGCGCTCCCCGATCCGGTCGGTGAGACGATGGCGCGCTGGCGGCGGCCGAACGGGCTCGAGATCAGCCAGGTGCGGGTGCCGCTCGGCGTCGTCGGGGTGATCTACGAATCGCGCCCGAACGTCACCGCCGACGCCGCCGGGCTGTGTCTCAAGGCGGGGAACGCGGTGGTGCTCAAGGGCGGCTCGGAAGCATTCGCCACCAATACCGCGATCGCCGCCTGCCTCGGCGCCGGCAGCGCCGCAGCCGGCTTGCCGGAGGCCGCCGTGCAGCTCATCCCGACCACCGACCGCCGGGCGGTGACCGCCCTGCTCGCCCAGCGCGAGCTGGTCGACGTCATCGTGCCGCGCGGCGGCACCAGCCTCATCGCCGCCATCACCGCCTCCTCGAGCATCCCGGTGATCCAGCACTACGCCGGCATCTGCCACGTGTACGTCGACAGTGCCGCCGACCTCGGCATGGCCGAGCGCATCGCGGTGAACGCCAAGGTGCAGCGTCCCGGGGTGTGCAACGCGATGGAGACCCTGCTGGTGCATGCGGACGTGGCCGACCGCTTCCTGCGCATCGTCGCCCCGCCGCTGCTCGCCGCCGGCGTCGAGCTGCGCGGCTGCCCGCGCACGCGCGCGGTGCTGCCCGACATCGCCGTCGCCAGCGAAGAGGATTGGCGCACCGAGTACCTCGACCTGATCCTCTCGGTGAAGGTGGTCGACTCGCTCGACGCCGCGATCGCGTTCATCAACACGTACGGCACCGGCCACTCCGATGCCATCGTCACCGACAGCTACGCCCACGCACAGCGATTCACCGCCGGCGTCGACTCCGCGGCGGTGTACGTCAACGCCTCGACCCGCTTCACCGACGGCTACGAGTTCGGCTTCGGCGCGGAGGTGGGCATCTCCACCAACCGTCTGCACGCGCGCGGGCCGATGGGTCTGCGCGAGCTGACCACGTACAAATACGTGATCCAGGGCAACGGGCAGATCCGCTCGTGAGCGCGCCGGCTCGCCGCGCGGCGCGGCGCATCGGGGTCTTCGGCGGCACCTTCGACCCCATCCACGTCGGTCACCTGCGCTGCGCCGAGGAGGCGCGCGAGCAGCTCGGCCTCGACCAGATCCTCTTCATCCCGGCCGCCGACCCGCCGCACAAAGCCCGCCGCATCACCGCCGCCGCGCACCGCCTGGCCATGGTGCGTCTCGCCACCGCCGGCAACCCGGCCTTCCGCGTCTCCGCCATCGAAGTGGAGCGCGGCGGCCGCTCGTATACGGTCGACACGCTGCGCGCCCTGCGCGGGCGGCTGCCCGACTCCGCCCGGCTGACCCTGCTGATGGGCCTCGACGCGTTCCGGGAGATCGATACCTGGAAGGAGTACCGCGCCCTGTTCGCGCTCGCCGACCTGGCCGTGTGGTCGCGTCCGCCGGGGTCACCGAGAGCCCCGCGCGCGCTTCTCCCGGTTGCCGCTCGACCGGACTTTTGCTACGGTCCGACTCAGAAGACGTTGCGACACCGCACGGGGACCCATATTCGTTTTTTGACCGTGACAGCACTCGAGGTTTCCGCCTCCGCCATCCGACTGCGCCTCCAGCGCGGGCAGTCGGTGCGCTATCTGCTGTCTCCGGCGGTCGAACGCTACGCCACCCGCCACCGGCTCTACACACGGAGGCAGGGCGCGTCTTGACATCGGCCGACCCGCGCGAGACCGCGCTGCTCTGCGTGCGCTACGCCCTCGACAAGAAGGCGTACGACCTGCTGCTCATGGACGTCGGCCAATGCACCTCGCTGGCCGAGTTCTTCCTGATCTGCACCGGGCGCTCCGATACACAGGTGCAGGCGATCGCGCAGAGCATCGAGGAGAACCTGCGCAAGCTCGGCCGCAAGCCGCGCATGATCGAGGGACTGCGGAGCGGCCATTGGGTGTTGATGGACTACGGTGACGTCGTCGTGCACATCTTTCTCGAGTCGGTGCGCGACTTCTACGACCTCGAGCGGCTGTGGGCCCGGGCACCGATCGTCAACCTCCCGGAGCCGTACCGCAGCCAGGCGCGCGACCTGCGCCTCGCCAGCGCCGCGCGCTGACCGCGGCCGTCAGGCCCATGAAGCGCATCCTGCTCTTCGTCGGGGCCGCTCTGATCATCGCCGCCTTCGGCGCGATCGTCGTGCTCAATCCCGGCGAGGTGGAGTTCCATCCCGAGCACATCCACACCTTCCGGCCGATGCTCGGGCTGCTGCTCATCTTCACCTTCTGCGCCGGCGTTCTGATCGCCGTGCTCGGCGGCTCGTTGCGCAATCTGAGCAACACGCTCGCTAACTGGCGCGCGCGCCGCGGTGCCCGCCACGCCGCGCAAGCCGGCGAGTGGCATCAGGCCGGCGAGACACTCGCCTGGGGCGGCGATCTGGAACGGAGCCGCGCCCTGCTGAAGAAGGCGTGGCGGCGCCATCCGGGCGCGACCGCGGCGGCGCTGGCGTTGGCGTCGTCATACATGGACACCGGCGAGTACGCCGCGGCGCAGGAGGTGCTCGAGACCGCGGTGGCGCAGGACGCGCACGACCCCGACCTGCGCTACGCGCTCGGCGAGGCGCTGCGCCGGCGCGGTGAGGCGGCCGACGCCATCCGCATGCTGGAGACGGTGCGCGTCCAGCATCCGCGGGCGCCGCGCGTGCTGATCAGCTTGCGCGAGCTGTACCGCGAGAGCGGGCGCTGGAAGGAGGCCGCCGACGTGCAGGCCGCCTACCTGGACACGCTGCCGGCCGAGGCGCATGCCGCCGAGCGCGAACGCCTGACGCAGTTCCGCTACCAGGCGGCGCTCGCCCTGCCCGACGGGGACGCGCGCCTGACGGCGCTCGACGCCGTCGTGCAAGGCGACCGCAGCTTCGTCCCCGCCCTGGTCAGCCTCGGTGACGCGCTGCTCGAACAGGGCCGCGTCGACGAGGCGCAGCGGTTGTGGGAGAAGGCGTTCAAGAACCAGCCCCGCCTGGTCTTCATCGAGCGCATGCTGGCGCAGGCGCCGAACGCGCGCTCGCACCGCGCCGTCGGGCTGCTCGGCAAGTACCGCGACCAGCTCGAGCCCGACAGCGTGCGGCTCCTCCTCGCCCGCGTCGCCATGACCGCCGGCGACGTCGAGCGCGCCGCCGCGGAGCTCAAGGGCATCCGCGCGCAGGACACGCCGGCCGTGCAGCGCGCCTGGGCCGACGTCCTCCACCAGCGCGGCGACACGGAGCATGCCTGGGACGCGCTGCGCCGCGCCGCCGACCGCCTCGGCGCGGGGGCCACCGACCACCGCTGTGTCGTATGCGGCCGCGTCAGCGACGCGTGGGTCGGCTACTGCCCCGGCTGCGAGCGCTGGGACACCGTTCGTTCCGGCACCGAGCTCGCTCCGGCCACGCCGTAGTCACAGCCCCGCGCGGGCCGCGACGGAGCGCCGGATCAGGCCGCGAGCAAATGCGGCAGCATCCGGCGCAGGCCCTCGAGGTCATGCAGATCTTCCTCGAAGTTCGGCACCATCGCGATCGCGGGCCGCCCGGGGAGCTGGCGGCGGAACGCCTCCATGCGCAGGTGGTCGCCACGCGCCTGGGTCTCGTAGGCGAGGAAGTTGTCGACCAGGCGGCCGGCGCGATCGGCGCGCTTGACAGTGCGGGCCACCAGCCCGCGAAGCCACTCCTCGTCGAGCCGGCGCAGATCGGCGGCCGCCTCGTGCTGGACGCGGTTGAACACCACGGCGCGCAGCGGAATGGCCATCGCGGCGAGCTGGCGGCAAAACTCCTCCGCCTCGCTCAGCACCTGCTCTTCCGGCGTGGCGACCAGCACGAAGGCGGTGCTGCGCGCGCGCAATAGCTTGTCGACCGACTCGACGCGCTGCTCGAAGCCGTCGAACAGCCCGCTCATCGAGTTGAAGAAGTCCGAGATCTCGATCAGTGCCGACACGCCGGTC
>Ga0335069_10003330_pt1 | contig 24338 bp, 17 predicted proteins | sample Lox_Sample_11_FD_206714 | JGI IMG/M metagenome (GOLD analysis project Ga0335069, IMG submission 206714) | Soil microbial communities from Loxahatchee National Wildlife Refuge, Florida, United States - Lox_Sample_1.1 | ecosystem: Environmental > Terrestrial > Soil > Wetlands | place: USA... | reverse complement strand
CCGCGATCCGTTCGACCTGGACGATGACGATGCCACGCGAATTTCGCGCGGCCATCGCGATCGACAAGGCCTCCAGCGTCAGCGCCTCCTTCTCCATCGTGACATTGCCGTCGGGGTCCGCGGTCGTGCCGCGGATGATCCCGACCTGGATCGGCAGCGCCTTGTAGAAGAGGTACTCCTCCCCGTCGAGGTCGATGACCTGCACGATCTCCTGCGTCGTCGCCTCGTTCATCCGGCCGCCGCCGTGGCGCGGGTCGACGAAGGTGCCGAGGCCGACGCGCGTGATCGTGCCCGGCTTGCCGGCAGCGATGTCGCGGAAAAGATGCGTGATCACGCCCTGCGGAAGGTTGTAGGCCTCGATGCGGTTCGCGATCGCGAGTTCCTGCAGTCGCGGCACCAGGCCCCAATGGCCGCCGATGACGCGCTTCACCAGGCCCTCGTGGCCGAGGTGGTTCAGCCCGCGATCCTTGCCGTCGCCCTGGCCCGCGGCATAGACGAGCGTCAGGTCGCGCGGCGAGCCCTGCGCCTGCGCGTATTCGCCCCGCTTGCCGAGGAAATAGTCCTCCAGCGCGACGGCGATGTTCTCGGCGAAGCCGATGCCGACGAAACCGCCGGTCGCGACGGTGTCGCCGTCGTGGATCAGCCGCACCGCGTCCCTCGCGGAGACGATTTTTCCCATCCCCGGCGCGCGCAGTTGCGACAGGACCGGGTGCGTGACCTGGACGTTCGCGTTCATGGGTCGCCCCGCGACGACGACAAGGCCAGTATGCGGGGGCACACCCCGCCGCGATTGCGGAAGATCAACCGGCGCCGCCTTCGCTGCCGGCATCGCTGGACCACGCGATCGCGCCGCGCGGGATGCCTTGACGCAGCGCATGCCCGCCGCCGCGCGCCGGATCAACATGGCGTTCAAGCGTGCGGAACCGGGACCCGAGATCCGGACGGCCGGAAGGGCCTGAGGGGCTTGGCCGGCCGCAGCGCCGCATCCGCTTGCCCGTCAGGGAAAAGGGAAAAAATGGACACGACGACCGCGCCGGCGACCGGCGAACCGACCGCCACGACGACGACCTGGGTGTATCTCTTCAGCGAACTCGACCGGGTCGAATCCGAAATCAAGCCGACGTGCTGGGATGACGTCAAGGCGCTCCTCGGCGGCAAGGGCGCGAACCTCGCCGAAATGGTTCGCATCGGCCTGCCGGTCCCGCCGGGGTTCACCGTGACGACGGCGGCATGCAACGCCTACATGGCCCACGAGCGCGGCTTTCCGCCCGCGATGTGGGACCAGGAGGTCGAGGCGATGCACCGCCTCGAGGAGGCGACGGGCAAGCGCTTCGGGGATCCGGAACGCCCGCTGCTGGTGTCGTGCCGCTCGGGCGCGAAATTCTCGATGCCCGGGATGATGGACACCGTGTTGAACATCGGCCTCAACGACGTCACCGCGAAGCGGATGGTCGAGCTGATCGGCGACGCGCGCTGGGTCTACGACTCCTATCGTCGCCTGGTGCAGATGTTCGGCTCGGTGGTCCTCGGGGTCCCGGACGATCCGTTCGAGCAGGTCATCGAGCAGGCCAAGGCGCGCCGCGGCGTCAAGCTCGACGTCGAGCTCGCCGCGTCCGACTGGATGCAGATCACCGAGCAGTTCAAGGCGCTCGTGCGCGCGTATGCCGGCCGCGATTTCCCGCAGGATCCGTACGAACAGCTCGAACTGGCGACGCGCGCCGTCTTCAACAGCTGGTTCGGCAAGCGGGCCGTCGACTATCGCAATGCCACCGGCATCGCGCACGACCTCGGCACCGCGGTCAACATCCAGACGATGATCTTCGGCAACATGGGCGACGACAGTGGCACCGGCGTCGCGTTCACGCGCAATCCCGTCAGCGGCGCCAACGAGCTGTACGGCGACTACCTGTTCAACGCGCAGGGCGAGGACGTCGTCGCCGGCATCCGCAACACGCACCCGATCGCGCAGCTGGCGCGCGACATGCCGCAGGTCTACGCGCAGTTCGTCGACATCTGCGGAAAACTCGAACGCCACTACCGCGAGATGCAGGACGTGGAGTTCACGATCGAGCGCGGCAAGCTGTGGATGCTGCAGACGCGGGACGGCAAGCGCACGGCGCGGGCCGCGATCTGCGTCGCGGTCGCGATGGCCCAGGAGGGGCTGATCACGCGCGCCGAGGCGATCCAGCGCGTGAAGCCGGAGCAGGTCGACATGCTGCTGCATCCGCAGTTCCTCGCGGCGACGAAGCAGGCCGCCGTCGCGCAGGGTCGTCGCCTCGTGGAAAAGGCGGTCAACGCAAGCCCGGGCGCCGCGGTCGGCGTCGCGGCCTTCGACGCCGACACCGCGGAGAAGATTGGCCGCTCGGGCAAGGCGGTCATCATGGTCCGCCCGGAGACGAAGCCGGACGACGTGCACGGGATGATCGCCTCGAAGGGAATCCTGACGAGCCGCGGCGGCGCGACCAGCCATGCCGCGGTCGTCGCCCGGCAGTTCGGCACGCCGGCCGTCTGCGGGGCCGACGCGCTGCACATCAGCGTCGAGCACCGCCTGATGACGGTGCAGCTCGGCGAACGGACGGTCGAGGTCCACGAGGGCGAGGTGATCTCGATCGACGGCGGAACCGGCGAGGTGTTTCTGGGCGCCCTGGAGACCCATGCCCCGGACTTCGAGAGCGAGGCGGAACTCAACACGCTGCTGCGCTGGTGCGACGAGACTCGCCGTCTCGGCGTCCGGGCCAACGCGGACTACCCGCGCGACGCGCAGAGGGCGCGCCGCTATGGCGCCGAGGGCATCGGCCTGTGCCGCACCGAGCACATGTTCTTCGAGGAGGAGCGCCTGCCGATCGTGCAGCAGATGATCATGGCCGACAGCCGCGCCCGGCGCCTCGCGGCGCTCGATCAGCTTCTCCCGATGCAGCGCGGCGACTTCGAGGGACTGTTCCGCGCGATGGACGGGCAGACGGTCATCATCCGCCTGCTCGATCCGCCGCTGCACGAGTTCCTTCCTTCGGCACGCGACCTGCAGAAGGAGCTCGCCGACCTGAAGCTGCGGCTGCAGCACTGCCGGACGCTGGAGGAAATCGACGCCGCGCTGGCGCAGGTCCGGGACAAGGAAGACATGCTGCGGCGGGTCGAGGCGCTCGCCGAGGCGAACCCGATGCTCGGACTGCGCGGCGATCGCCTTGGCATCGAGATGCCGGAGATCTTCGCGATGCAGGTCCGCGCGATCCTGGAAGCCGCGGCCGCCTGCACGCGGGACGGTGTCGCCGTCAAGCCGGAGATCATGATTCCGCTCGTCGGCCACGTGAACGAACTCGTGCACGTGCGCGCGATCGTCGACGAGGCCGCGAAGGAGGTCGCCGCGCAGCTCGGCGGCCCGGTGCCGTTCCGCTACGGCACGATGATCGAGGTGCCGCGTGCCGCGCTGACCGCCGACGAATTGGCCGGCGTCGCCGAATTCTTCAGCTTCGGGACCAATGACCTGACGCAGACGACGTTCGGGATCAGCCGCGACGATGCGGAAGCGAAGTTCCTGATCGATTTCGTCGAGCGGAAAATCCTGCCGTCGAATCCGTTCCGGCAACTCGACCGCGAAGGCGTCGGCCAGTTGATCCGGATCGCCGTGCAGAAGGGACGAGCGACGCGGAAGGACCTGGCCTGCGGGATCTGCGGCGAGCACGGCGGCGATCCGGCCAGCATTGCGTTCTGCCACGAGGCCGGGCTGGACTATGTCAGCTGCAGCCCATATCGCGTGCCGATCGCGCGGCTGGCGGCAGCGCAGGCGGCGATCGCATCGAAGGCCTGATCGGACGCGCCGGCGCTGTCGCGCGACGGCCCCGGCGCGTCCCGCCGGGGTGCGGGATCAGAGCGCGCCGAAGACCTTCTTGAGGATGGCGCTTCCGGTGCCCACCGGATCGGCGCGGATCTTGCGTTCCTCGTCGCCGATCATCAGGAACAGGCCGTCGAGCGCCTTCGCCGTGACGTGCGGCTCGATGCGCGTCTCGTCCGGCTTCACGAGGCCGAGGGAGCCGACGCGATCGACGATCTGGTCGTAGCGCCGCGCCAGCCCGATCTTCTGCGTCACGCCGCTCACGATCGGCAGGAAGCGCTCGCCGAGCGGCGTGCGCGTATGCGACTCGAAGAAGCGCGTCACCGAGTCGTCGCCGCCGGTCAGGATGCCTTTGGCGTCCTGGACGCTCATCCCGTGCACGGCGTCGACGAGCAGCGGCCGCGCCGCGGGAACCGCCTGCTCGGCGGCGCGGTTGATGCCGACATGCAGCTCGTCGACGTCCTTTCCGCGGCCGAGCATCCGCAGCGTCCCTTCGGCCTTGTGAAGCCAGTCCGGCAGCGGGATGCGAACGCGATCGTTGCCCCAGAAGCCGTCGGCCTTGCCCAGCAGGTCGACCGCGACCCCGGCGCCGCGCTCCAGCGCGGCGCGCAATCCGGCGGACGCCTCGCCTTCGGACAACTGCTGCAGCATGCCCTCGGCCCGCGCGCGCGCGACGACGACGAGGCCGGCGGCCGCGCCGAGCGCGAGCAGCGCGCGGCGCTCCGCGAAGCCGGCGGCCCTTTCGTCGCCCGACGCCATGTCAGGCCTTCTTCTTCAGCAGGTCGCGGATCTCGGTGAGCAGGAGGACGTCCGCCGGCGGGCCGGCAGGAGGCGGCGCGGCGGCATCGAGCTTGCCCTTGAAGCGGCTGATCGAGCGCACCATCCAGAAGATGATGAACGCGAGGATGAGGAAGTTGATGACGACCGTGATGAAGTTGCCGTAGGCGAACAGCGGGACGCCGGCCTTCGTCAGCGCTTCGTAGGTCTCCGGACCGCTGTAGCCCGCGGGCTTCGAGCCCAGCATCACGAAGTAGTTGGAGAAGTCGAGGCCACCGATGATCTTGCCGACGATCGGCATGATCAGGTCCTTGACCAGCGAGTCGACGATCTTGCCGAACGCGCTGCCGATGATGACGGCGACGGCGAGATCGATGACATTGCCCTTGACCGCGAAATCGCGGAAATCGCTCAGCATGCCCATGGGCACCCTCCCGGTTGCAAAGTCGTTATGACGTCGCCGACACGATTGGCGGCGATCCTCTGCGATTCTAGGGTCTCGCTCCTTGCTTAGGTGACGGCAGGATCCCGCCGACGCGTAGTTGCTTCGCGTTCGGATGTGCCATTGCCGCGTTCCGGCGCGGCCGGTGGCGGCTTGGCGTCGCGCGTCGCGAAGAAGATTCCCGGCAGGATCAATGCGGCGCCGACGGCGTGGAACCAGCGCGGCGGTTCATCGAGGAGCCACCATGCGGTGAAGGCGGAGTAGACCGGCGCCAGGTACATCACGAGCCCGGCGCGCGTGGCGCCCAGCTCACGCTGCATCCACAGGTAGGCCTGGTAGGACAACGCGCCGGGCAGCAGTCCCGCCATGACGATCAGCAGCGCTCCGCGGCGGTCGATGTCGATCCCGCCACGCCCGATCGCCTCGTGGATCGTGAACGGCAGCAGCACCAGCAGGCCTCCGGCGGTGATCGCGGTCAGGCGCTGCGACGGCGGGAGCGTCGACGACCACAGGCGTTGCAGCACGGAGTAGGCGATCCACGCGATGCCCGCGACGAGGATCCACGGGTCGCCGGCGTTGAATCGCACGTGGATCAGGTCGCGCGGGTCGCCCTTGACGATGACGCACAGCACGCCGGCGACCGCGAGCCCCATCGCGAACCGCTGCGCGCCGGTGGCGCGCTCGCCGAGCAGCCGGTGGCCCAGCACCGCGATGCCGACCGGCGCCGCGGCGTAGATCAACGCGATGTTCGTCGCCGTCGTGGCGCGCGCGCCGATATAGACGAAGGCGCCGCAGATCCACATGCCGAGCGCGCCGAGCACCAGCAGGCGCCACCACTCGCCGCGCCAGTCGCCGAACGAGCGCGCCAGCGCGACGCCGTTGAACGGAAGCAGCACCGCGAGCGCGACGCTCCAGCGGCCGAACGCGAGGAGGTTCGGCGGCACGATGTCGCGGGCCGCCCTCGCGATGATGTAGTTCGACGACCAGATCAGCGGCGTCACCCACAGCAGGATCTCCGCGATCCGGCGCCGGCGCCGCGAATCCCCGTCGATCCCGTGTCCGTTCGTCGCCACGCCGGCCCTCGCGGCGGGTCGCGCTGGAAAGCGTGCGCCGCCTTGTGCGCGCCGCCTTGTGCGCGCCGGATTTCGCGCCCCGGATGGCGCGCGCCGGCCGCAGTTTAGCCGCCGTCGTCCCGGCTCAAGCCGCGACGACGGCGAGCAGGTCGACGAGTCCGAATCGCGTCGACGGCAGCGCCGGCCGCGGCATCGCTTCGACGGCATCGTCGCGCGCGACGCGCAAGGCGCCGCCCGCGAAGGGCACGAGCAGGCCGCGCGGATTGACGCGCGGATCGAGCCACGCGTCATGGTCCGGGGGCGCGACGATCACCGGCATCCGACCGCGGATGCCGGCGACATCGGCGTTCGCGCGGCACGTCACGATCGCGAAGCTCTCGATGACGGCCGCCGTGGCCGGGTCGCGCCACGCCTCCCACAGGCCGGCGAGGGCGAAGAGGCCACCGTCGGCCAGTTCGATGCGCCAGCGGGCGGCGCCGGCGCGCTCGCCGCCGAATTCGAAATAGGCGTTGACCGGGACGAGGCACCGGCGCTGCCGGTAGGCCGTCCGGAACGCCGGCAGCCTCTCGACGGTTTCGGAACGCGCCGTGATGCAGCGTAGCCCGAAGCGCATGTCGCGCGACGACGGGGGCACGAGGCCCCAGTGCGCGAGAATGCATTCGCGCGGCGGCGAGGCGGCCGCCCAGCCGTCCGGATCACTGACCCAGCGCACGATCGGCACCGACGTCGCGGGCCGCATTTCCTGGCGCCGATCGAAGTGCGGCACGGCATCGACGCCGAAATGCCGGCTGATCGTCGCGGGCGCTTCCCGCAGCACGTGCGCGCTGCGCATCGTCCGATGCTCTCCCATCGCTGTAGCTCCTCCGCATTCGTCCTGTCGCGATCCGGCGGCCTCGCCGGCCTTTCGCGACACCGTGGGGAGATCTTATGGAGGCGGACCGCGGGAAACACGCGACGGCGGAAGGGGGGCCACCCCGACCTGGGTCGGGGTTCCCGGGCCAGCGCCGATTCCGCGATGTCGCGGACCGGCCGAGCGCAATTCCGGCGATTGCCGGCGCGGCGCCCGTCGCATGCTTCGCCTGGGTTCCTGCGCCGCCCGGTTCGCGGCACGGCGCACGAATCGACCGAGGATTCACCGATGAAACCATTTGCCCGGACGCGGGTCGCGACACGGCTCGCGCTGGCGTTCGCCGTCCTCATCACGCTGCAGGTCGCCGCCGCCGTCATCGCGACGCTGATGAACGAGCGCAGCAGCCGCGACGTCGAGCAGACGGCGACGACCGACGCGGAGGTGCAGCGGCTGCTGCTCGACTGGAGCTCGGCGTCGGCCCTGAACGGGCAGCGGACGCTGCGTCTCCTGCTGGCGCAGGACACCGGAGAGGCCGATCTGCTCAAGCAGCAGATCGAAAAGGCGACCGCGGACATCGCCGCGCTTCAGCAGCGGGTCGACAGCGCCGTCGCCGAGCCGCAGGGACGGGCCCTGCTGGGCGAGGTCGCGCGCCTTCGCGGCGTCTACCTGGCGGCCCGCAACGACGCCTTGCGGATGAAGGCGGGGCCTTCGGCGGCCGCGGTCCGCAACGCGGTCCATGCCGCGGTCGAACCCGCGCTCGCGGCGTACGGATCGGCGCAGCAGCGCCTCGGCGACTGGAAGCGCGACGAGATCGACGCGCACGCGAAGGCCGCGACCGAACGCGCACGGCGCGGACCGCGCGTCCTCCTCGGGCTGTGCGCGTTCGCCGCCCTGCTCGGCGCGCTGCTGGCGTGGCGGCTGGCACGCTCGATCACGGTTCCGCTGCGCGCCGCCGTCGAGGCGGCGCAGGCCGTCGAGGGCGGGCGCCCCGATTTCCGCATCGACATCGCGACGCACGACGAGCTGGGCCGGCTGCTGCAGGCATTGTCCTCGATGCAATCGAGCCTGAAGCAGCGCCGCGACGCCGATGCGCGGACGCTCGCGGAGATGACGCGCATTCGCCAGGCCCTCGACGCGGCGAACGTGCCGCTGCGGATCGCCGACGGCGACGGCACGATCGTCTACGTGAACCCGGCGCTGCAGTCGCTGCTCGCGCGGGACGCCGCGGCGTTCCGCCAGGACCTGCCGGACTTCGACCCGGCACGCCTCCTTGGCCGCTCGATCGGCATCTTCCACCGCGACCCGGCAGCCGCGATGGAGCGCGTCGCGCGCCTGCAGGCGACGTCGACCGAGACGCTGCACCTGGGCGGCCGGACCTACGAGGTCATCACGTCGCCCGTGCGCGATGCCGAGGGCCATCGCCTCGGCACGATCGGCCAATGGATCGATCGCACGGACCAGCTGGCTGGGGAACGCGAACTCGCGGAGATCGTCTCCGCCGCCGTCGCCGGCGACTTCGGCCGCCGCATGCGGCTCGAGGACCGGACCGGATTCTTCCGGCAGGTGGGGCAGGCGATCAACGACCTGATGAGGACCGCGGAATCCGGGCTGGCCGACGTCGGGCGCGTCGTCGCCGCGCTGGCGCGCGGCGACCTCACGCAGCGCGTCGACGCGGAGTACCGCGGCACGTGGGGGCGGCTGAAGGACGATTGCAATGCGACCGTCGAGACTCTGGCCCGGACGATGGCCGACGTGCGGGCGGCGGCGCAGGCGCTCGACGGCGCCGCGGCGCAGGTTTCATCGACGGCGCAATCGCTTTCCGAGCTGGCGTCGCAGCAGGCCGCCGGCGTGGAACAGGCGGCGCGATCCGTCAACGACATGTCCGGCTCGATCGCGCTCACCGCCGACCACGCGAACACCACCGGGACGCTCGCCGCAGGCGTGGCGACGACCGCCCTCGAAGGCGGTGAATCCGTCCGCCGCACCGTCGAGGCGATGCGGGAGATCGCGGCGCGCATCTCGGTGATCGACGATATCGCGCACCAGACGAACCTCCTGGCGCTCAACGCCGCGATCGAGGCGGCGCGCGCCGGCGAGCACGGTCGCGGCTTCGCGGTCGTCGCCACCGAAGTACGGACGCTCGCCGAACGCAGCCGCGTTGCCGCGGAGGAGATCGGGGCGCTCGCCGGCAGCGGCAGTACGCTCGCCGGCGACGCCGGGGCGCTGTTCGCGCGCATCGTGCCGGAAATCACGCGGACCGCGGAACTCGTGCAGGCGATGGCCGCCGCAAGCGCCGAACAGGGCAACGGCGTCGGTCGCATCAACGAGGCGATGTCGCGGCTGGACGCGGCAAGCCAGCAGAATGCCGCCGCTTCGGAGCAGCTCGCGGCGACCGCCGAGGAGATGTCGGCGCAGTCGGGCCGGCTCGGCGCGATGATGCGGTTCTTTTCCCTTTCCGCCCGCGATACCGCTGCAGCACCCCCGCTCAGTTGACCGGCAGCACGACGGTCGCATAGCCGGCGCCACCGCTTCCGGTGCAGGTCAACGTGTAGTACGACGTCGCGGCAGGGCTGACCGCGAGGCTCCCCGAGATCGATTGCGGGCCATACCAGCTCCCGCCGGCGATGCAGGAGGTCGCCCCCGTACTCGTCCACGACAAGGTCGCGCCGGATCCGGACGCGATCGAAGCCGGCACCAGGCTGAGCGAGACGACCGGGGCCGCCGTGCCGACCGCGTACTGGCCTTCGGCCTGCTGCGCCCACAGTTGACGGTAGTCGGCGCATCCGAGCGTCGTCGGGTGCAGCTGGTCCGACCCGATCAACGACGGGTTCTGCTGGAAGAAACTGAAAAGGTCCGGGCCGGGAATGACGGTCGGATGATTCAGGTAGAGATTCTCGATCTGCGCATTCAGCCCCGGGATGTTCGCGAGGTGGGTCGGCTCCGGTGAATAGGGAATCGTCGGCACGACGGCGAGCATGCCCGCGCTCTCGATCTGCTCGACCATGGTCAGCATGTTGTTGTAGAACGTCGTCGGGCTCGCGCCTCCGCCGGCATCGTTCGTGCCGAGATCCAGCGTCACGAAGCGCCCGTGGAAGCCGGTCAGCCAGGTCGAGAGGTAGGGGAGCCACGTCGTGCTCGTCCAGCCCGCCATGCCGGCGTTGACCTGCAGCGGCGTATTGCCCGTCGCGGCGTTCACCTGCGCCCCGAAGGCGGGCGAACTCGACGAGCTGGCGTAGGCGTGGCCCATGCAGTTGGCCGTGATCGAATCTCCTCCGAAGAACCAGCCGTCGGTGATGCTGGAGGCATCGTAGACGTCCATGTTGATGTCGATGTCCGTATTCCCGGAGGAGCCGTCGGACGCCGTGAAGCTCGCCTGGATCCAGTTGTACCCGGCGAACGAAAGCAGATGCTGCAGCGAATTCTTGGTGTTGCCGGTCACGCTCGCCAGGGTGACCCAGCCGGAGGTCGGGACGGCGCCACCGCCGGCGGCCGCATTGGCCTGGATCGTGTACGAGCCCGCGTTGTTGTACCCGACGCCGCCACCCAGGGTGTGGTCGTAGTCGTACGTATCGTCGTTGTACCAGACGAGAAGCACGGACTGGCGCTGTGCGGTCGGAACCGCCGAGAGATCGTACGTGAGCGTCGACGGCACGCCGCTGGAACGCCATGTCGTCGCGTAGTCCGCATCGTCGGCGTTCGCGGCGGCGCTCTTCGAGCTCGACGCGTAGGCCGGCACATTGCGGGAAATCAGCGGCATGCCGGCCACCGCCACGGAGCCGATTCCCGCGGCCGGGCTGACGCTGACGGTCGTCGACGCGGTCGCCGTCGAGCAGGTCAACGTGTAGGTCGTCGTCGTGGTCGGCGAAACCGTTGCGCTTCCGCTGGTCGCCTGGCTGCCGCTCCACCCACCGCTCGCCAGGCACGACGTCGAATTCGTGCTGGTCCAGGTCAGCGTCGCGCTGGCGCCCGCAAGGATCGCGACGGGGCTTGCCGACAGGCTCACGGTAGGCGTTCCCGCCGGAATGACGGTGACGACGGCACTGCCGGCCGCCGATCCGCCGCTGCCGGTACAGCTCAGCGCATAGGTCGTGGTCGCCGCCGGAGCTACGCTCAGCGTCCCGCTCGTCGACTGGCCGCCGCTCCATCCGCCGCTGGCGGTGCAGGCGGTCGCGTTGGAGCTGGTCCAGGTCAGCGTCGACGCGCTCCCGGCGTTGATGGTTGCGGGATTTGCCGTGATCGTCACGGCGGGCGGTGGTGGCGAGACCACCGTGACCGCGGCGTTCGCGGTGCCCTGGCCGCCCGGGCCGGAACACGTGAGGGTATAGGTGGCCGAGGCCGCCGGCGCGACGACGAGCGTCCCGCTCAGCGGCTCGGTGCCGGTCCAGGCCCCGCTTGCGACGCACGACGTCGCGTTCGAGCTGGACCAGGTCAGCGTCGAGCTGGAACCGGCGCTGATCGACGGTGGGTTGGCGCCGACGGTGACGGTCGGCTTCGGCGCGGCCGTTACGCTCACGGTCGCCGAAGCCCGCGAGGTGCCTCCGGCCCCCGTGCACGCCAGCGTGTAGGTCGTCGTTCGCGATGGTGACACGGAGAGCGAGCCGCTCGTCGCCTCGCTTCCGCTCCAGCCGCCGCTCGCGGTGCAACTTGCGGCGTTCGTCGTCGACCACGACAGCGTCGAGCTCGCGCCCGAGACGATGGAAGCCGGACTTGCCGCCAGCGCGATCGTGGGCGCCGGGATCCTTACGGTAACCGTCGCGTTCGCCTGGATCGACCCGTTGGCGCCGCTGCACGTCAACGTGTAGGTCGTCGTGGCCGTCGGCGACTCTGTTGCCGTTCCGCTCGTGGCAACGCTTCCGCTCCAGCCCCCGGATGCCACGCACGTCGTGACGTTCGTCGTCGACCAACTCAGCGTCGCGCTGCCGCCCGGCGTGACCGTCGTCGGACTTGCCGCGAACGCGATCGTGGGCGCGTTGCCCGCGAGGACCGTGAAATGCTGCGGCGGAAACAGCGTCTGCGTCGGGCTGATGATGCCGATGCTCTGGCTGCCGAGCTTGGCGTCCGCGGGAACGGTGATCTGCAGCGTCGTGTCGCTGACGACGAGGAGGGGTGCGTCGTGCGCGCTGCCGATCCAGGCCGTCGTGAAGCCGGTGAATCCGGATCCGGACATCGTGATCACGGTGCCGATCGGGCCCGAGGTCGGCGTGAACCCGGTCACGGTCGCCGCCGACCACGCCGGGGGGCAGGCCAACGCGAGCATCGTGCCGGCCACGCTCGCGTGCAGCGCGATGCTGCGTCGCAACCGAGCCCACATCGCGCGCCACGAACGGGACATCGAACGCGTCGACATTCGGCACCTCCGGATCGCAAGCGATGGACGGTCCGAAAACGCTATGCCTTTGGCGACGTGTTGTCGCGGCGGCGGGATCGACGGGAAGCGGCGTCCGATGACCGGGCATCACGCGGACGTCAATGGCCAAGGCGCGCGGCGCGGTGCGGTTCGGCCTTCCTCGACCACCGTAGGGACGGAACGCTGCCGCAGGCGGCCGGCTTCAGCGCGCCGCGCCGGCGATGCCGCCCTCGTCCAGGTATTCCGCGAATTCGGCGTGCAGCGCTTCGCGTCCCTCGGCGTCGCTCGAGGCGACGTAGACCCGGTCCAGGTCCAGCAGGTAGAGCAGGCTGCGCGTGCGCACCAGCGCGCTCGTCGTCGCGTGCGGGCGCAGCACCGCGATGGCGTCCCGGAAGCAACGCTTCGCCGCTTCGTAGCGGTGCCGCGCCGCGTCGACGCTGCAGAGGTCGTGCATCGACTGCGCGAGATCGGTATCGAAGCGCGCCGGATCCGCGGCCGCCAGGCGGCGGTTGATCGCGAGCCCTTCGGCGAACGCCTTTTCGGCCTCGTCCGCCCGCCCGGTCCGCAGGTAGAGGTCGCCCAGGCTGCCCAGCGCGCGCGCGAGGTCGGGCTCGAAATACCCCGGGTCGTCGGCGGCGAGCAGGCGCAGGACATCGCGCGCTCCGACCTGCTGGCGCTCGGCGATCGAGGCCGCCGGCTGCGTCCGGCGCGGCAGCCCGCGCAGCGCCTCGAGGGTCCGCACGAGCTGGGGTCCGTAGGCCGTCGGATCGCTTCGCGCAAGGTCCAGCAGCGCGTCGCGCTCGTCCGACCAGCTCGCCTCCGCGTCGGAGTCGCGTCCGACCGCTCGATAGTAGTCGCCCAGGCGACCGAGCGTCGTCGCGAGGCCGGGCTCGAAGGCGGCGGCATTTGCCGCTGCCAGTCGCCGACGGATCCCCCGCGCGTCGGTCCACGCGTCCTCCGGTGTCGGCTCCGACGCCCCTTCGCGCGCGGCACCGGCATCGGCGGCAAGGTCGCCGAGCGCGTCGAGGACGTCGGCGAGGGCCGGATCGAAGACCTCCGGCGTCCCGGCAGCCAGCCGGCGCAGGATGTCACGCGCCTCGACCAGTGCGGCGCGCGCCTCTGCCGGGCGCCCGTCGGCACGCTGCAGGATGCCGATCTCGGCGAGGATGCGGGCGCGACGCTCCAGGCGTTCGCTCGGCTGGTCGGTCGAGGCCGCGGCGGCGTCCAGCGCATCCTGCGCGATGCGGATCCCCTTCCCCGGCCTGCCGCTGCGCCGCAGGAACCCCAGTTCGGCAGCCAGGTAGTCGAGATCGTCCGGAACCCAGCCGTGCGCCTTCGCGTAGAGGGCTTCGGTGCCGACCTTTTCGGCGCCGGCCGCCGCATCCGTCAGGTCGTGGACCTGGGCGTCGCGCAGGGCCGTCAGCGCGGCGAGCGCCGTATCGCCCTGCTCCTGCGCGGCCAACTGCGAGTCGAGTATCGCGGCCGCCTCCTCGAGGCGGAAGGCGGCGACAAGGTCGTAGGCCTGGCGCGATGCCAGGTCCTGCCCCGGCAACAGGATCCAGCGGTCGAAGAGCTCGAGGTAACGACGGCGCCAGTCGACGATGGCGGACGAAAACGCGTTCGCGTCCGCGGCCCGCGCCGCCGCGGAGGCCAGCACGCGGACCAGGGCGACGAGCGTGGCCCGATCATCGGCGCCGGCTCCCGATTCGACGGGCGTCGCCGCGCGCGACGGCGAGTCCCCGGGCCGGGCGTCCCCGTGCCGCACATCGCCGGGCGGCAGGTCGACGGCCCTGGCCGCCCTGACCGCAGCGGCCGCGCGCAAGGCGGCGAGCGTCCTGTCGGCGGCGTGGACGACCGACCGCATCGCGCTGTCGTCGGCACCGACGCGATCCTGGAAGCCGCGCAGCGCAGCGATCAGCGGCGCGACCGCATCGGCTTCTTCGGTGCAACCGGCCATCAGCGTGCCGGCCGCGTAGACGACGGCGTCGCGGCAGCCGTCCGGGATCGTTCGCTCCGTCGCCGCAGCAGAGGCGCAGGCGACGAGCGCGCAGGCAACGAGCGCGCAGGCAACGGGAATTCGCCGGCGCATCGCCGGATGCAGGATGTGCACGTGGCTGTCGGGTGGCCGCGCGCCCTGCCGCCGTCAGGCGCGACGTTCGAGTTCCTTCTTCAGCGGCTGCATCAATTGCGGGTCGATGGCGCCCAGCTTCCCGCTACGGGCGACGATGCGTCCCTCGCCGTCGAGCAGTTCGATGCTCGTCGAGTGGTTGAATTCGCCGCTCGCGAGACGCCGATACTGTACGCCAAGCAGCGCGGCGAGCTTGCGGGTGTCCACCTCATCCGCACGGACGAGCGTCCAGCGGTCATCGCAGCCGTGCGCCTTCGCGGTCCGCTTCAGGACCTCGACGCTGTCGCGGGCCGGATCGAAGCTGGCCATCAGGACGCGGATGCGCCGGCGGCCAGCCGCGGGCAGCGCGTCGACCGTCTGCCGGATCGTCTCGAAGATCATCGGGCACACCATCTCGCACGAGCTGTAGAACATGCTGGCGAGAACGGGGTTCCCGCGCAGCGATGCGAGATCGAACGGGCGACCGTCCTGGTCGAGCAGCGCCGGATGCAGCTGGTAGATCGAGTTGCCCGGCAGCGGAATCTCGGCGCCGGCGGCACGCGGAAGTGCGGACGCCCAGGGGGCCGACAGCGCGATGCCGAGGCGCGCCAGCGCGCGCCGGCGCGAGGGATCGTGGATCGTTTTCATGGTTTCTCCGGAATCGAGCGGGCGCAGCGGAAGCCCAGGCTGGCGGTCGTATCGGCGGCCACCAGCGACGACAGCAGCGCGATGCGCATCAGGACCGCGTAGCTGTCGCGATCGAGCACGCTGATCGCTCCGGCGCCGCAGAACTTCAGCAGGTCGGGGTCGCCCTGCGTGCGACTGTCGCCGGCGATGAACAGCGCGTTGAAGTCCTCGACCCATTCCCAGACGACGCCGTGCAGGTCCCGCACGCCGTAGGCGTTCGGCGCGCCTCCGACGGCCGGCAGGCCGGCGGACGCCGGCTGCTCGTACCACGTGAGGATTCTTTGCCGCCACTGGGGATCGGACCTCGCATCGCGCCGCGTCTCGTCGGCCGCCGCCGCGTACTCCCACTCGAGCCATGTGGGCAGGCGCGCGCCCTCGCTTTCGCAGAATGCCCGCGCGGCGAACCAGCTGACGTTCGTGACCGGTCGATCAGCGCCGGCGAGCGAGGCGAGTTGCAGCGGCGACCGCCAGTCGGCGAGGTAGCGTGCGTCGACGAAGACCTCCGGCGCGGCGCCTCTGCGCCATTCGGGATGCGTCACGACGAAGGCGAGAAACTCGGCCGCGGTGACCGGCTCGACCCGCAACGCGAAGCGCGCGACGTCTACCGGCGTCGATGCGGTCGGCGAGTTGCCCTGCGGCAGGACGCTTTCGAACGTGCCGCCCGGCAGCGCGACGTAGGCCGGCGCCGCCGAAGCCGGCACGCCGGCCACGCCCAGCACCGAGGCCGCGCCGATCGCCGCGGCCCGCAGCCGGGCCCGGCCCATGCGAATGGCCATGGCGCGCCTCATGGCCACGACCGGTCGCCCCGCAGCGTCACTGCGGCGCCGACGTCAGTGTGCGGCAGGCGCGGCGGCACCGGCGACGGCTGCGGCGCGCTGCGCCTTGACGTCGTCGGCCGCGACCCGCCCCCCGGCATTGCCCCAGCTGTTCACGACGTAGGTCAGGATGTTCGCGATCTCGTCGTCGTTGAGCTGGTTCATCGGCGGCATGACAGAGTTGTACTCGCTGCCGTTGACGGTGACCTTGCCGTTGAATCCCTTCAGCACGATGCCGACTGCGCGCTTGAGGTCCGCCGCGAGGAAGTCCGACTTCGCCAGGGGCGGGAACACGCCCGGCAGGCCGCCGCCGTTGCTCTGGTGGCAGACGGAGCAGGTGCCGGCGAAGAGCGCTTCGCCGGCGCGGACCTGGTCCTCCAGCGACAGCGCGCCCTTTTCCGATGCCGTCGTCGCCTGCGCCACCGCATTCAGGTTCGGTGCCGCGCGGTCCCCGAGGTACACGGCGTCGACTTCCTTGCCGGAGTAGATCGCCTTGTCGGCATCGCCATCCACCTTCAGGATCGCCAGCGCGCCCTTGTTGAACGCGCGGAAGATCGAATGGTCGACGAGCACGTAGCTTCCGGGCACGCGCGTGCGGAATTCCGCGATGGCCGCGCCGCCGGCCGGTATCAGCGTCGTCTGCACGTTGCTCTGCATGTTCGTGCCGCCTTCGAACCGCACCTTGTCGAAGATCGCGCCGATGACATGGAAGCTCGAGACGAGGTTCGGGCCGCCGTTGCCGACGAACAGCCGCACCGTCTCGTTGACGTTGGCGTGCAGCGCCTTGTCGCCCGTCAGCGATCCTTCGGCACCATTGAACAGCACGTAGGTCGGCCGTTCGTCGATCGCCTTCTCCATGTCGAACGGCTGGTTGCCCTTCTCGCGATACTTTCCGGTCGTGTAGAAGTCGCCCTGCATCACGTAGTACTCGTGGTCGACCTTCGGAAGCCCCTGCGGCGGCTCGACCAGGATCAGCCCGTACATGCCATTGGCCACGTGCATGCCGACCGGCGCGGTGGCGCAGTGGTACACGTAGATGCCTTCGTTGAGCGCCTTGAACGTGAACTGCGATTCATGGCCCGGCGCGGTGAAGCTCGATGCTGCGCCTCCCCCCGGGCCGGTCACGCCGTGCAGGTCGATGTTGTGCGGCATCTTGTTCGCCGGATTGTTCTTCAGGTGGAACTCGACCGTATCGCCCTGGCGCACGCGGATGAAACTGCCGGGAACCGTCCCGCCGAACGTCCAGAACGTGTAGGTCACGCCCTCGGAGATCGGCATCTGCTTTTCGACGACCTCGAGTTCGACGATGACTTTCGCCGGATAGTGGCGCGCCACCGGAGGCGGCACGTTCGGCGGGCTGGTCAGCACCGCATGGATCGGCGGGCCCTGCGGAGGACCGAAATCCCCGGCACCGGCCCTGGACGTCGCGGCCATCAGCGGCGCAGACAGGCCGACCAGGCATCCGAGCGCCAGCGCGCCGCGGCGCACGTGGTCGACGATCGTCGGGTACGTCATGGATTCACCCCAGTTCGAGAGCGGATAAGGTATATATGCAATGAATCTTATCCGTCGCCGCGCGGGCGGGACTTGACGCGGGTCAATCCGAGACGATGAACGGCAATCCAGCGCGTCGCTGCGACGGCGCCCCGACGCGGACCCGCCGCAACGCGGAGACCGCCGTCAGAACGGCTGGTCGGCTTCGAACGGCAGCGTCGTGTCGGGCCCGATATCGCTGTCGTCTGCTCCGTCGGAATGCCGGCACGCCGCTTCGCCCGGCCGCGCATCGACGACGTCGGGCGAACCGGCGAGGCGCTGCTGCAGGGCCTCCCAGAGTGCCTGCGCGGCGGCGAGAAGCGCCGTGGCACGGCTGGAGTCATCGAATGGCGAGCCCGGTATCGGCCATTGATGAGCCCGTGCGAGCAGCATCCAGCCGGCAAGCAGGCGATCGTGCTGCGGCAGCTTCGGATCCAGCGCGCCGAATGCGGTGTCGTAAGTGACCTGCAGCAGGTTGCGGTGGCCTTCCGGACCGCGTGTCGCGGCAGCCGCCTCGCCGGCGCCCGCCGAACCGGCGCCGCGCGTTTCCAGCTGCGACAGCATCACGACGGCGTGGCTGATCTCCTCCAGCTGCTCGCAGGCGCGCTGCGCGGCTTCGGCCGGCGGCAGCGGCGAGCGCTCCAGCGCGGGTTTCACGACCAGGTCCGACCGCGTCCTGAGCCGATGCATCACGGCGTCCAGGTGCGCGCGGACGACGTTGCGCTCCATACGTTCCATCGCAGAGCCCCTGCTTTCCGGTGTTCGTGCGCGCGTCGCGACTAGTCGGCGTCGCCGGCGACGTCGTCGTCGAGCTGCCGGCGGAAGGCCCGCAGCGTCGCGACGCTTCGCGCGCGCGGCGAGGCGCCGCGCGACAGCATCCGCTCCAGGCGCTCGTCGACGCGGCGCTTCAGCTCGTCGAGCGACGCGTCGCTCGAGATGCCTTCGTCGAGCAGCAGCGCAGCGACGCCGCGTGCCCGCATCAGCGTCCAGCGCGGAAGCGCGGCCGGCGCGCTCGACGACGCCTCGCCGAACTCGCCGGCCTCCCAGCGCGGAAGGTCTTCGCGCGCGAGGACCGCCACCTCCGGGTCGACGCGCGCGACTTCCGCGAGCACCCTCGCGCCCAGCGTCAGCGAAAGCTGCAGCACGTCGCGCAATGCCTGCGGCTCGAAGATCCCCTCCTCGATCGGACTCGTCTCGGCGGCGCGCGCCAACTGCGCCAGCAGCCCGCGCTCATGCGGCGTCAGCCCGGCGCCGAATTCGCGCGGCGCCGCCTGCAGCAGGACGGTCTCGAAGCCGTCCGTGATCTCCAGGTCCGTTCCAGGCAGCAGATGGACGCCACGCAGGGCCTCGAAGCCGTGCAGCAGGAAACGAACGAAGACGGCCTGAGCGGCCTGCTTCGATGCGCACGTCCAGGAGGCGCTGCGATCCGGGAATGGGTTGGACAGCTCGGGCGCCGTGAAGAGCCGCGCGCGCTCGTCCATCGCGATGACCGCGCGGGCCAGCGCGGCACGGCTGCGAACGTCGGGTTTCATGATGGAAGCTTCCCTCCTGCTCGTCGATCGCCGTGGCCGGTCGAGACGGCCGGCCTTGGGCGACGCCGATGAAATCGTCAGGCCACTTTTTATCGAACGCCTGCCGCGCCGGGTCGCTCGATAAAGCCGGTGTTTCGCTCGCGAGGAAAAGCGAGGGGCGCGAGCCGTCGGCATGGCCGGGAAATCACGGCGAATTCGCGGCCCTCCGCCCCGCGCTGCGCGGGTTATCCCGAACCTGCCGCTCAAGGTTGAAGCGACGGTGCCGATCCCATCGGCAGGGGGCGTGCGGCCGGGTGCTGCGTGCCGGCTTGTCGACCCACGATGGCGGACTGCGGATGCGGATGGCTTGGCACTACACGACCGGCGAGCGCTATGGGCAGATCCTGCACAGCGAGGCGATTCGTCCGGCGAAGGTCGGCCACTCGGCCGAGGAGCGCGCGATCGCGTGGTTCTCGGTGCGGCAGGACTTCGAGCCTTCGCTGCTGAAGCCGCTCGTGCTGGACTCCGGCGCCGTGCTGCACTTCACCGCCCTTCAACTGCGTGCGGTGAAGGGCGGAGTGTTCCGATTCGGCATCGCGGCGGAACACTTGATCCCGTGGCGCGGCGAGGCGCTGCGGCGGGTCGCGGGGCTGCACTACCTGGTTTCGCGCGCCCTCGAGCGGGACGGTGCTCGCCGCGGCGGCCGTCCGTGGGAATGGTACGGGTCGCTGGCGGCCGTGCCGGTCGCCTCGTGCGTGGTGGAATCGATGGACGAGGACGGCGCGTGGCGGTCCTGCGCGACGGACGCGAATCGACCCTTCGCGGTGTCGAGCCCCGAGGCGGTGTCGCGTTAGCGCAGGTACCGCTCGGCCTCGCGGATCCCCTGGTCCTCCGGCAGCAAGTCGGCGCGCGGGAAGCGCATCGCGGCCAACGCCCGGATCCGCGGTGGATCTCCCGCGATCTCGGCCACCGGGAAGACGATTTCCGATTTCAGCGCCGGACCGTCCCCGTCGTCGACGACGTTCAGCGCATTCAGGCGCAACGACCTCGTCGTCACCGCCACCGTGCGCTGCGGCAGCCGCAGCACGTCGACGAGGCACGCGAGTTCGTGTTCCAGCGCGCTTGCGGTAAGCACGCCGAGCTCGCGCTCGTTCTCGTCCAGGCGCGCTTCCATGCGTGCGGCCTCGCCGGCGTCCGCCGGTGCCGCGAGGCCCAGGCTCGTCGCCCGCGCCTGCATCAGTCGCAGGCGCGCCTTCAACACGACGACCTCGTCCTCGAGCGCGCGCTGCTCGGCCTTGGCCTCGCCAATCCGGCGCAACGCCTGCAGTCCGAACTCCTCGAAGGTCCGTCGCCCCAGCTCTCGCCGCAGGTCGGCCTCGGTCGCGCCAACGGCATCCACCGCGTGCTCGGAGAAGCTGACGATGGTCTGCGGGACGTCGGATCGCACCGCATCGCCGCGCATTTCGACGCCGAGTACCTTGCGCTCCTCGAAAGCCATCGCGAGCACGCCGAAAGCCTCGCCCTGCCAGGGCTCCTGCTCGAAGAACGCACGCACCTCGCGCGAGCGGCTGAACGTCCGCGCGACGTCCTCGTGCGTCGCGAAGAACGCATGGACGTAGGGATCGTTGACCCAGTTGGCGGCCGTCGCGTCCCGTGGCGGCGGAAGCAGGTCGAGCATCGAACGAAGATAGACGATCGCCGTCTCGACGGCCGGCGCGAGGCGCTCGCGATAGTCGCGGACGAGCGCGACCCTGGGGCTGGCGATCTTGACGACGAGGTCGGTGGCCGCATGGACCAGCGCCGGCGAGACGTGCGGCGAGTCGAGCTGGTCACCCGCGTCCTTATGACGCCAGAAATCGAGGATTCCCATGACAATACCCGGCGCCGACGAGCCGTCGAGGCATCGAATGTACGTCGAATCGCGCGGCGTCGCCGGCGCTCGAGTCGCCCGTGCCGCGATCAGGCCAGCGCCGGCCCGCGAGGCAGCGTGATGACTTGACGGTCCGGGACGTCGGCATGGAGCCATTCGACCAGGTCGGCACGTCGCGTCCGGACGATCCGCTGGTTGATGTAGCCCTTGTCGGTAATCTCGCCCGCCTCGACGGACGGCGGCTCCTCCATCAGCACGACGCGAACCGGGTACGTCGAGGATCCGCCGCCCTGCGCCATCGCCGACATGCCCTCGCGGACGCGCCGCACGACGGCCGGGTTCGTCAGGACCGCCTCGACCGGCGCGTCGGGCGGCAGCCCGGGACAGAGGCGGCGGCACTCGGCGACGTTCGGGAACACCAGGAATCCGATCTCGTCGCGGTCGTGGCCGGTCACGACGATGTCCTGTGCGACCGGGGACAGCGCGTCGATGCCGCGCACGCGCACGGATCCGACATGAACCCAGGTTCCGGTGAGCAGCTTGAAGTCCTCGGCGACCCGACCGTCGAAGAGCAGACCGAGTTCCGGTCGCCGCGGGTCGACGTATTCCACGGCATCGCCGATGAGATAGAAGCCCTCCTCGTCGAACGCCGCCTTCGACAGGTCCGGCTGCTTCCAGTAGCCGGGGAAGACGTTCGGCCCCTTGACACGGACCTCCAACTTGTCGGCGACCGGCAGCAGCTTCAGTTCGACGCCCGGGACCGGGACGCCGATGACGCCGGAGCGCACCGCCTGCATGTGGCAATCGGTGGCGAGCGGCGAGGTCTCGGTCGCCCCCCACGACGACACCATCGTCACGGGTTCGCCGACCGCCAGGCGCGCGAGCCGCTCCAGGTCGTCCCAGAGGTGCTGCGGCAGCGCGGCGCCGGCGTAGAAGATCATCTGCAGGCGCCGGAAGAAGCTCGCACGCAACTCCTCGTCGTCGCGCAGCAGCGGCACCAGCATGTCGTAGGCGCGCGGCACGCTGAAGTAGAGCGTCGGCGAGATCTCCTTGAGATTGCGCACGGTGCGCGCGAGCAGCGCCGCGACCGGCTTGCCGTCGTCGATATGCAGCGCGCCGCCCCAGCGCAGCACCAGGTTGAAGTTGTGATTGCCGCCGAACGTGTGGCTCCACGGGAGCCAGTCGACGACGACCGGCGGCGAATCCTGCAGGAACGGCCAGATCGCGCCCTTTGCGGCCTGGTTCGAGCACATCATCCGGTGGGTGTTGATGACCGCCTTCGGCGCGCCGATCGAGCCGGATGTGAACAGGAACTTCGCGATCGTCTCCGGGCCGACCGCATCGAACGCCTCCCGCACCGACGCGACGTCGGCAGGTGTCGACTCGATCGCCGCGTACCGAATCGCGTCAACGCCCTCGGCGCTGCGGCTCCCGGCCACGACGACGCCGTCGTGCAGCGGCGCGATCGCGGCCAGCGCGGGCCCGTACCGCTCCGCGTCATCCGCGTAGACGACGCCGGGACGCAGCAGTTCGATGTTCGCCTTCAGCTTCGCGTGGTCCCTGGATTGCAGCGACGTGCCCGGCGAAATGGCGCAGGACGGCACGCCGATGTGCATCGCGGCCAGCATCAGCAGCGCGTGCTCGATCCCGTTGTCAGACAGGATCACGAGCGGCCTTTCGGGCGACAGTCCGCGCGCCAGCAGCCACGTCGCGAGGCGGTAGACGCGCTCGTGCGCGGCCCCGTACGAGATGCGGACCCACTCGCCGCGGGCGTCCCGTTCGGCGAGGAAGAGGCGCGCCGGATCGCGCGCCGCCCAGTCCTCGAGCCATTCGCCGGCACAGCGCGCGTACGGTTGCGGCAGCGGGATTGCGGACCGCAGGCGGACCGAGCCGTCCGGCCTTTCCTCGCGGAGCACCTCCGGGTCGCGGAACAGTCGGGCCGGGGAGCGGGCGGTCGTGGTCATCGAACGTCGAGCCGGGACGGGATTGAGGCAACATTATGCATCAACGCCCCGCGTGCCGGCGACACACACCGGAAAACAAGCATTTTATTTCGTTAACCTTATGCTGGCCTCCGTTCGCCTTGGGTCCGGACTGCGGCAGCGGGCTGCGGCGGCGACGGACGGCGAAATCGCGAGCGATCCGGATAATCGCGGCGATCGGCGCGGTGTGGCGCGCGCACCCAGGATGAATCAACGGGAGGATCGATGGGGAAGCTGGCAGGAAAGGTTGCGCTCGTGAGCGGCTCCGGACGCGGCATCGGGCGGGCCACCGCGATGCTGCTGGCGCGCGAAGGGGCACGCGTCGTCGTCAACGACCTCGACGATGCCGTCGCGCGGCAGGCCGTCGCCGACATCGCCGCCGCCGGAGGCACGGCGGTCGAGTGCGTCGGCAGCGTGACGGACGACGGCTTCGCCGATCGCTTCATCGCCACCGCGATCGACGCGTTCGGCGGCGTCGACGTCATCGTCAACAACGCCGGCTACACCTGGGACGGCGTCATCCACAAGATGACGGACGAGCAGTTCGACGCGATGATCGACGTGCACCTGAAGGCGCCATTCCGGATCCTGCGCGCCGCTTCGGCGTTCCTGCGCGAAGCCTCGAAGCGCGAAGCGGCCGAAGGTCGCGAGGTGTTCCGGAAGGTCGTCAACATCTCGTCGACGACCGGCGTCTACGGCAACGCGGGCCAGGTGAACTACGCGGCCGGGAAGGCGGGGATCGTGGGCATCACGAAGTCGCTGGCGCGCGAGTGGGGCCGCTACAAGGTCAACGTCAACAGCGTCGCGTTCGGCTACGTGATGACGCGCATGACGCAGGCCGTCGAGAAGGGCGCGGCCGCGAGCGTCTCCATCGGCGACCGCGAAGTTCCCGCCGGCATCCCGGCAGCCCAGGTCCGGATGCTCGAAGCCGGCATTCCGCTCGGGCGCGGTGCCACGCCGGATGAAGCGGCCGGCGCCATCGCGCTGCTGTGCTACCCGGAATCGAACTACGTCACGGGCCACGTCCTGATGGCGACCGGCGGCCTCTGAGGCGGCCGCCCGCGGTCGCGCAACGCCAACCGAAGGATCACCGATGAAGCGCCAAGGCCATGCCGTTCCGGATGACGTCGCCGCGACGATCGCGCGCTGGGAGGACGACGAGGCGCGCGTGCGGCAGCGGCTGGCCCCGCCGGGCCTCGTCGGGCACGACGAGCTGGTGGCGCGGACCGGGCTGCAGATGTTCGAGTCGATCGGCAACGGCGAACTGCCCTCGGTGCCGATCGGCGCGTCGCTCGACTTCATTCCGATCGAGTTCGGGCCGGGCCGGATGGTGTTCCAGGGCCGACCCAGCGAGCGTTTCGCCAATCCGATGGGCACGATCCACGGCGGCTGGATCGCGACGCTGCTCGACTCCGCGGTCGCCTGCGCGGTGCACACGACGCTCGCCGCGGGCAAGGCGTACACGACGGCCGAGCTGAAGGTGAGCTATGTCCGCGCGCTGTCGCCCAAGGTCCC
>Ga0335069_10003329_pt1 | contig 24340 bp, 19 predicted proteins | sample Lox_Sample_11_FD_206714 | JGI IMG/M metagenome (GOLD analysis project Ga0335069, IMG submission 206714) | Soil microbial communities from Loxahatchee National Wildlife Refuge, Florida, United States - Lox_Sample_1.1 | ecosystem: Environmental > Terrestrial > Soil > Wetlands | place: USA... | reverse complement strand
GCCCCTGCGGGAAGGAACGATCGCGCTGAGCGACAGCGCCGCCCTGCCGCTGACCGTGTCGGGGACGGGGGGGCGGGGCACGCTCCTCCTCATGAAGGAGCGGTCATACCACGTCAACCTGACGGATGACGAGGGGACGCCGAGCGCGGATCCCGTGGAATATACGCTCAGGATCATCCCCGACGCGTTCCCCGCGGTGACCATCCTCGCGCCGGGGGAGAACCTGGATGTGACGGATACCGCCGCGATCGGTCTCCTGGTGAAGATCACGGACGACTACGGCTTCCGCGGTCTGCACCTGGCGTACAAGCTCGTCCAGTCCCGCTATGCCAGTCCCGCCCGGCAGTTCAGCACGATCTCCCTTCCCCTCCCCCCGCACGGGACGACCGAGGCGGTGGTCCCGTACCGCTGGCCGATCGCCTCGCTCCACCTGGTGCCCGAAGACGTCGTCAGCTACTACGTGGAGGTATTTGACAACGATGCGGTGTCGGGGCCCAAGTCCGCGATGAGCGAGATTTTCTCGCTCCGCCTCCCCTCCATGGACGAGGTGTTCGCGCAGGCCGACAGGGACCACGAGGCGAGCATCGCGGGGATGCAGGACGCGCTGAGGAAGGCGGAGGCCGCCCGGCAGGAGATGGAGGAGCTGAAACAGTCGGTGAAAGCCTCCGGCGAGAAGCTTCAATGGCAGGACCGGCAGAAGGCCGCCGACATGCTCAAGCAGTACGACGAGGTGAAGACCCGGATGGATTCGCTCCGGACATCGGTCGACAAGCTCGCCTCCGACCTGGCGCGCAACCAGGTGCTCTCCCCCGAGACGATGGAGAAATACCAGGAGCTCCAGCACCTGATGTCCGAGATGTCATCGCCGGAGCTGGCCGAGGCCATGAAGCAGCTGCAGCAGGCGATGGAGCAGATGAACCCCGACGCGCTCCGCCAGGCCATGCAGCAGTTCAGCATGTCAGAAGAGGCGTTCCGCAAGAGCATCGAGCGGACGATGAACCTGCTCCGGAGGATCCAGATCGAGCAGAAGATGGACGAGGCGGTGCGGCGCACGCAGGAGATGGTCCGCGAACAGGAGCGTCTTGCGCAGGAGACGAAGGGGGGCCGTCCCGCGGACTCGCTCGCGCGCGCGCAGGCCGGCATGAAGGAAAAAGTGGACTCTCTGGCGTCCGCCATGGCGTCGCTCCAGCGGAAGATGGAGGAGTTCCCCTCCGAGATGCCGCTGGGAGAAATGGAGCAGGCGCGGCGGGACATGGCCGCCGACAGCCTGCAGCAGCGGATGGAGGAGAGCGCCGGGGACATCGCCGCGCAGCGCTCCGCGGAGGCGTCGCGCGCCCAGCAGCAGTCGCTCTCCTCCCTGAAGCGCCTGGAGCAGCACATGCAGCGGATGCAGCAGGACATGCGCGCGCAGCAGCAGCGACAGATCCTGGGAGCGATGCGCCGCTCCATGCGCGACCTGCTGGATCTCTCGCGGCGCCAGGAGGAGCTGAAGAACGAGTCCGAAGCGCTCGACCCGGGCAGCCGCCGGTTCCGCGACAACCAGGAGTCTCAGATGGACCTGATGCGCGACCTCGGGACTGCGGCCGAGGGATTGTCCGCTCTCGCGCAGAAGACGTTCGGCATCACGCCGGAGATGGGAAAGTCGATCGGCGACGCGATGCGGAGCATGAACGGGGCGATGCGCGCGCTCGGGGACAGGAACCGCGCCGGGGCGTCGGAGCAGCAGACCGAGGCGATGGGATCGCTCAACGACGCGGCGCAGAAGGTCGGCGACGCGATGAACGCGATGGCGCAGGGGGGCGGCCAGGGGATGGGCATGGCGGGGTTCATGCAGCGTCTGAAGCGCCTCTCGGCGCAGCAGGGAGGAATCAACGGTGCGTCCAGGAACTTCGGCGCGATGACCCCCGAGCAGGCGGCCGAGATGGCGCGCCTGGCGGGGGAACAGGGAATGGTCCGCAAGTCGCTCGAGCAGCTCGCCCGCGAGGCGGCGGCTGCCGGCGAGCTGAAGAAGCTGATGGGCGATCTCCGGGGGGCGATGCAGGAGATGACGGAGGTGGAGTCGGACCTCACATCGGGGAAGTTCGACGATCAGACTGCCCGCAGGGAAGACCGGATCCTCTCGCGCCTCCTCGATGCCCAGCGCTCCACGCGGGAACGCGACGTTGAAAAGCAGCGGACATCCACCGCCGGGCGCGACGTGACGCGGGAGAGCCCTGCGGCGCTCGACCCGGGCACGCTGGAGGGGAGGAACCGCCTGCGGCGCGACATGCAGAAGGCGCTCGAGGCGGGGTACGCCCGGGAGTACGAAGAGCTGATCCGCCGGTACTTCGAGATCCTCGAGCAGACCGACGCCCATTCCCGGTGACCGCATGACGCCCAATGCCCTGGCCACATACCTGTTCTCAACGTACGAACAGTACCGCCTGTTCTACCTGCGGCCCGCCAACTGCCGTCACCGGGAAGTGGTTGCGGAGCTGCGCGAGCTCGCCAGCCGTGCCGCCGACCTCTTCACCATGAAGGAGATCGGAACATCGGTCGAGGGACGCGCGATTTACCGCTTTTCATTCGGCAGGGGGGAGAAAAAGGTCCTCCTCTGGTCACAGATGCACGGGGACGAGTCGACGGCCACGCTCGCCCTGCTGGATATCTTCAATATGCTGGCGGAAGACCGCGGGAAGGAGGGCTGGGTGGCCGAAATGCTCGAACAGACCTCCGTGCATGTCATTCCCATGTTAAACCCGGACGGAGCCGAGCGGGTCCAACGTCACACGGCGGTGCAGATCGACATGAACCGGGACGCGCGCCTGATGGTCACGCCGGAAGCACGCGTGCTCAGGGAGGCCCAGCGGCAGCTCAGGCCCGCGTACGGGTTCAACCTGCACGACCAGGGACTCTCCTCCGTGGGTGTGACGCCCAAGGTTGCCGCGCTCGCGCTCCTGGCGCCGGCACTGGACGAAAAGCGCTCGACACCCCCGGTCCGTCTGCGGGCGATGCGCATCGGCGCGCTCATCACGCGCGCGCTGAGCCAGTTCATCGGCGGCCACATCTCTACGTACGACGACGCGTACGAGCCCCGCGCGTTCGGCGACGCCATGCAGTCGTGGGGGACGAGCACGGTGCTGATCGAATCGGGACACTGGCCGGGCGATCCCGACAAGCTCTTCATCAGGAAGCTCAACTACATCGCCCTGCTCACCGCGCTCAGGGCCATCGGCAACGGTTCGTACCAGGATACGGAGATGGACTGGTACCGGCAGCTCCTCCCGAACGGGAAGATGATGTTCGACATCGTCATCCGGGGGGTCGAGCTCCACAACGGCGCGGGGACGTGGTCGGGCCGTGCGGATATCGGACTCATGTACGAGCCCCCGCAACACAAGAGGATCACGAGGGACTCACCCGTCATGGTGAAGTGCGGTGAAATAGGCGATCTGAGCCTGCACGGCGGTCTCGAGGAAATCGACGGGAGCGGCCGGCGGCTGAACGCCGCCGCCCTTGCGGTGGACGCGGTGCTGCCGCTTGCGGCGGTGACAGACGCCCTGCAGATACACTTCGATCCGCCGGGTCAGAAAAGGTGACCGGTATTGAATGTGGACTAAAAGTGTCGTAGTCTATTCCACGGTACTGTTCTTCCCCATTTCACGGTCTGTCGGCGACATCCGATGAAGAAGCAGACGAGCGAGAAGCAGCGGTCGTTTGAGGCGGAGGCGCTCCCTCATACGGATCTCCTCTACAACTATGCGCTCCGCATGACCAACAACTCCGCGGACGCCGACGACCTTGTCCAGGAAACCTTCCTCAAAGCCTACCGGTTCTGGGATTCGTATGAGCAGGGAACCAACATCCGTGCCTGGTTGTTCCGAATCCTGAAGAACTCGTACATCAACCGCTACAGGAAAGAAGTCCGCGAGCCGGACTGCGTCGAGTACGACGAGGTGAAGATCTCCTACGCGGTGCGCGGAGAATCGAACGGCGAGCCGAACGACCTCCAGGAATCGATGTTCGGCCATCTGCTCGACGACGAGATCACCGCGGCGGTTGCGGCGCTCCCCGACGAGTTCCGGACGGTGGTCATCCTCTGCGACATCGAGGGGCTGACGTACGAAGAAGTTGCCGCATTCATGGACTGCCCTCTGGGCACAGTCCGCTCGCGTCTCCACCGCGGCCGCAAGCTCCTGCGCGGCAGGCTCACAGACTACGCGCGGGCGCGGGGACTCGTGCATGAGGAATAACCGGGGAAGCAGAGGAATACGATGGAACGCTGCATGTGAATTGTCGAGAGTTCAACCGCCGCATCACCCCCGCCGTTGACGGCAGGCTCACCGCTTCTGACCAGGAATCCTTTCTCGAACACGCGGGCGCGTGCGCGCGGTGCCGCCGGGAGTACGAGGACGAGCGAAGCATCGCCCTCCTGATCCGTACCCGCATCTCCCGTGCGCCCGTGCCGTCCGCCGTGCTGGAGGCCATACTGGCCGGGACGTGCGGCACCGCCTCCCGTGTGGCCGATTCCCGCACACGCCGCTTCACGCTCCGCCACACCCCCTCCGGCGCGCGCGCCGCGGTCGCCTTCATGCTCGCACTGGCCGCCGTCGCCTGGTTCACCGTCCGCCCGGCGTCCGATCCGGAGGTGCACGAAGCCGCCGTCGCGGCCGTGGACGACATCGTGCGCCAGTCCGTCACCAACTATGAAGCGGTCCTGCACGGAACGATGGTGCCGCAGGTCGTCTCCGACAGTCCGGACAACGTGCGCACGTACTTTCACGGCAAGACGGGATTTCCCGTCTACGTTCCCTCGATGAGGGAGTGCACGCTCGTGGGGGGCGGAGTGGACGAATACCACGGGATGCGGCTCGCGCACGTCTTCTACAGGCACGGCATGCAGCTCATCTATCTGTGCCAGGCGTGCCGGGCCTCCGTGATGCAGGGGGACACGCTCCGCCTCTCGCGCGAGGCCAGGAGCGATCTGGACAGGACCGGGTGGCACTGCTGTACGGCCCCCGACGGCGCGGCCATCGTGCTCTGGGTGCGCGGACGCACGATCTGCGCGGCGGTGGCGCCGCTGAACGGCGAGCACCTCATGGCGCACCTGGCGGAGGCGGACGAGCCCGCGGCGTGGTGAGCGGATGCGGGGGCCGCCCCGTGGCATCAACGATGGCGCCGGAGGCGCCACCTTGACAAACGGCCGCACTGTTGGTATATTTTGCACGTAAGCGTCAAAGGTGTCGATGCGACACCTTTTTCTGTCTTTTCACCGTGCGCCGGCTGCGGCAATGTCCCAGGACCAGCAATCAGAAACCCTGCGTAGCGGCGACCGCCGCAGCGGGGTGCCCACGCGTCTTCCCGTCCTTCCCCTGCGCGACGTCGTCGTCTTCCCCCACATGATCTTCCCCGTGCTGGTGGGGAGGGAGTCCTCCCTCCGCGCGGTGAACGAGGCGCTGGAACGGGAGAAGTACATCTTTCTTGCCGCCCAGCGGAACTCGGTCACCGAGGAGCCCGGCGCGGACGACATCTACCACGACGGCACGGTCGCCAAGATCGTCCAGATCCTGAAGCTCCCGAACGGCCTCATGAAGATCCTCGTCGACGGGATCGTGCAGGCGTCCGTGCGCGAATTCGTGCCCAACACGAAGTACCTGGAAGCGGAGCTCGATGTCCGTCCCCCGGCGGGGGAAATGGACTCCGAGCTTGACGCCCTCCTGCGGCACACAGGCAGCCTCTTCGCGGAGTACGTCCACCTCAACCGGAACGTGCCGAGTGAGGTGCTGGTGGCGTTCGAGAACACCCGCGAGGCGCACCGGCGCGTGTTCTACATCGCCTCCAACATCCTTCAGAGCGTGGACGTCAAGCAGAAGGTGCTCGGGCTCCGGGGGATGCGCGAGCAGCTCCACGAGCTGATCCGGATCCTGAACTCGGAGAACGACGTCCTCAAGATCGAAAAGGAGATCGACACCAAGGTCCACGACAACATCGCGCGCTCGCAGCGGAAGTACTTCATCCAGGAGCAGATCCGGATCCTGCAGGACGAGCTGGGCGACGACGAGGCCTCCCCCGAGCTGGCGAAGCTCCGGGAGGACATCCGCCGTGCGAAGCTCCCGGCGGCGGCCGAGGCGAAGGCGCTCGAGGAGTTTGCCAAGCTCAAGAAGACTCCGCCGCTCTCCCCCGAGTCGACGGTCATCCGGAGCTACCTGGACTGGATGGTGGGGGTCCCCTGGCACAAACGGACGAAGGACAACCTGAGCGTCGCGCACGTCCGGGCGATCCTGGACGAGGACCACTTCGGGCTGGAGAAACCGAAGGACAGGATCCTGGAACACATCGCGGTGCTCAACCTGGTGAGCGAGATGCGGGGGCAGATCCTCTGCTTCGTCGGTCCGCCCGGCGTGGGGAAGACGTCGCTGGCCAAGTCGATCGCACGCGCGATCGGCAGGAAGCTGGTGCGCATCTCCCTGGGGGGCGTGCGGGACGAGGCGGAGATCCGCGGGCACCGGCGCACATATATCGGCTCGATGCCGGGCAAGATTCTCCAGTCGATGAAGCGCGCCGGGGTGATCAATCCCGTGATGCTGCTCGACGAGGTGGACAAGATGAGCACCGATTTCCGGGGCGACCCCTCCTCGGCGATGCTCGAGGTGCTCGATCCCGAGCAGAACGTGGCGTTCAACGATCACTACCTGGACGTGGACTACGACCTGTCACACGTCCTCTTTATCACCACAGCGAACATCCGCTACGCGATCCCGCTGCCCCTGCAGGACCGGATGGAGATCATTGAGCTGCCGGGCTACCTGCAGCACGACAAGCGGGAGATCGCCCGCCGCCACATCATCCCGCGCCAGATGAAGGAGCACGGCATCGCGGGAATGTCGATCGGCATCACCGAGGGGGCGGTGGACGCCATCATCGCGGGGTACACGCGCGAGGCGGGGGTGCGCAACCTGGAGCGGGAGATTGCCTCCGTCTGCCGGAAGGTGGCGAAGGACATCGTGCTCGCGCGGCAGTCGAACGGGTCAAAGAAGAAGAAGCCGCGCCCGTTCACGGTGGACGCCGCGAAAGTCGAGCACTACCTGGGCGTCCCGCGCTTCCGCAACCGGCCGCGCGCGGCGCAGGGGCGCGTCGGCTCGGTCACCGGGCTGGCGTGGACGAGCGTGGGGGGAGAGCTCCTGAGCGTTGAAGTGGCGCTGATGAACGGTCCCGAGCGGCTCACGCTCACCGGACAGCTGGGAGAGGTGATGAAGGAATCCGCGCAGGCCGCGCTCAGCTATCTCCGTTCCAACGCCCGCGCCCTGGGGATTCCCCCGGCCTTCGCACGGGGCAAGGAGATCCACATCCACCTCCCGGAGGGGGCGATCCCGAAGGACGGGCCGTCCGCGGGGATCACGATGACCATGGCGATGTATTCCGCCGTGAGCGGGAAGGCCGCGCGCAGCGACATCGCGATGACGGGGGAGATCACGCTCCGCGGCGACGTCCTCGCCATCGGCGGGCTCAACGAGAAGCTGATTGCCGCGCAGCGCAACGGCATCGCGCGCGTGCTGATCCCGCGGGAGAACGAGAAGGACCTGGCGGAGATCCCCGCGAAGGTGAAGGAAGGGCTCACGCTCATCCCCGTCGGCACGATCGAAGAGGGGCTGCCCCACGTGTTCCCGCGCCCCCGCGCGAAGCGGAGGAGCGCATGAGCGAGTATATCGTCTCGGCGCGGAAGTGGCGCCCGATGCGGTTCGAGGATGTCGCCGGCCAGGCGCACATCATCACCACGCTGCGCAATGCGCTCGCCGCCGGCCGGATTGCGCACGCCTACCTCTTCAGCGGACCGCGGGGGGTCGGCAAGACCACCACGGCGCGGCTGCTGGCGAAGGCCGTCAACTGCAGCTCCCCCGTGGATCAGAATCCCGACAACGCGTGCGAGAGCTGCCGGGAGATCACCGAGGGACGGAGCTTTGATGTCCTGGAGATCGACGGCGCGTCCAACCGCGGCGTGGAGGAAATCAGGAACCTGCGCGAATCCGTCCGCTACGCGCCGACGCGCGGGCGCTACAAGGTGTACATCATCGACGAAGTCCACATGCTCACCAAGGAGGCGTTCAACGCCCTCCTGAAGACGCTCGAAGAGCCTCCCCCGCATATCCTCTTCATCTTCGCGACGACGGAAATCAACAAGGTGCCGGCGACGATCCTCTCCCGCTGCCAGCGGTTCGATTTCCGCAGGATCAGGACGGAGGAAATCGCCGCCAACCTCGCGGCGATCGCGCAGGCGGAAGGCCTGAGCGTCGAGCCGGAGGCCCTGCTCCTGGTTGCGCGGCGGGGGGACGGCTCGCTGCGGGATGCGCAGAGCCTCTTCGACCAGGTCGTGGCCCTGTGCGGGACAGGGGTGACGCGGGCGAAGATCGTGGACGCGCTCAACCTGGTGGACCAGGAAGTCTATTTCCGACTCACCGGCATCATCGCCGCGGGGGACGCCGCCGCGGGACTCGCGCTGGTCGACGAGGTCATGCGCGGGGGACACGACCTGCGGGAGTTCCTCGGGGGACTGATCGAACACCTGCGCAACCTGCTGATTGCGAAAACGACGGGCGCCACCTCGCTGATCGAAGCGGCGGACACGGCGCGCGAGCACTACGCGGCTGCCGCCGCGGCGTTCAGCGTCACCGATCTGCTCCGCCTGCAGCGGCTCGTCGCCGGCACGGAATCCGCGCTCCGCTGGACAAGCCAGCCGCGCTTCCGCCTGGAGGCGGACGTTGTCCAGATGATTGCGCTCCCCCGCGCGAAGGACGTGGGGGAGCTGATCAGGAAACTCGACGACCTCATGGCGGGGGCGGCTTCACCCGCCCCCCCGCCGGCTCCCGCACCGGCGCGCGTGCCGCCGGTTCCTCCGAACCCCGCGGCAGCGGCGGCACCCGGAGCGCCGATGCCCGGGGCGCCCCGGCCTGCCGGCGAGCTGACGATGCGGTGGGGAGAGTTCCTGGGCGAAGTCCGCACGAAAAAGATCTCCCTCTGGCCGGCACTGGAAAACGCGGCGCTCCTCGGCCTGGAAAAGGGGATCGTCCGGCTCGGCGTGGCGGACGAGTTCCAGCGCTCGCTCATCGAGAAGAACAGGGACGCACTTGCCGACATATTTCAGAGCGTCTTTCACCAGCGGTACGGCGTGCGGGTGGAGGTGACGGGGGGGGGCGGGGACGCTCCGCCGCCGGGCGATCCACCCTCCGGGGGCGGTGCGGGCGATCACCCGGTCATCGCCGCCATGAAGCGCGAGCTCGGGGCCGAGCCGATGTGAGGTTGACTCTCGGGCCCCTTTTTCGGATGTTACTGATGATGAAACGACGCGTCGGACAGATCACCACGGCGGTGCTCTCGCTCTGGCTTGCCGCGGGCAACGCGCAGGCGCAGACGGTGGTGGCCAAGTATGCCGGTGAGTTTATCTCGCTCGGCGTGGGCGCGCGCGCCCTGGGGATGGGGGGAGCCTTCGCCGCGCTCGCGGGGGACGTCACGGCCGGCTACTGGAATCCCGCGGGACTCGCCCGCATCGATTATCCGCAGTTCATCCTCATGCACGACGCCGAGTTCGGCGGCCTGGTGAACAACGACTACGGCGCGGTGGCCATCCCCGTGGGGGAGAAGACGAGCCTGGGCCTGAGCGTCATCCGCGTCGGCGTGGACGACATTGCCGACACGCGCAACGCCGGCGTGGACGCCAACGGCAACGTCACATACGATCCCGCGCAGTTCACCCGCATCGATCCGTCGCGCGTCACATACTTCAACGCGGCCGACTGGGCCGTCTACTTCAGCTACGCCCGCCGGCAGTCGGAAAGCTTCTCGTACGGCGCCAGCGTGAAGCTGATCCGCCGCGATCTTGCAGAATACAGCGCCATGGGGATCGGGTTCGACATCGGCGTCTGGTACAGCCCGCTGGAGAACCTGGCGCTGGGCGCCAACGCGCAGGACGTGACAACCACGCTGGTCGCCTGGAGCACGGGGCGCAACGAGCTCATTGCGCCGACGCTGAAGCTCGGCGCGGCGTACTTCCTGGACGCGCCGGGAGGCCGGATCACGCCGGCGCTCGACGGCGATGTCCGGTTCGAGAACCGTCAGACGGCGTCCAGCGCGCACGTCGGACCGGTGAGCCTGGACCTGCACGGGGGACTCGAATACGCGTTCCGCGACCTCGTGGCCCTGCGCGTCGGGTACAGCGACGTCAAGCAGCTGACGCTGGGCGCGGGAGTCCACTTCCCCAAGCTGAACATCGACTACTCCTTCGCCAGGTTCGGCGGCGCCGATCAGCTCGACAACACACACCGCATCTCCATCATGTTCACGCTCGAGGCGGATCAGTACAAGCGCTCCGCCGAGTGATCCGCTCCGCACCGTGACGTCCCCCCCGACCCGGACCACATTCCTCGCATGCATGCTCCTCTCCTGCGCTGCGCTGCTGGAGGCGGGATGCGCCGCCAGGAACGGAAGTGCCGCATCGTCCCCGGCGGCCCCCACATTCGTCTCGCGCGACGGGAGCATCCGTTACCGCATGCCGGCGGGATGGTTCGATGCAGGGGAGGATTCGCTGTCCGCCGAGTGCCGCCTCTGGCTCATGCGCGGTGATTTCGCGGGGAGCCTGACCGTGCGCCGGCTGCACATGCAGGCGGTCGACCCGGGGGATCTCGGCACGGAGGGATTGATCGAAGTTGCCAGGCTGACGGCCGCGCTGGAGACCTCGCGGCGTCCCGGGATGGTCACGCGCCTGCCGGACCGCATCACGGCGGGGGGGAAGGACGCGGTCAGCTACGACCTGGAATACACGGGGTCGGGGGACAGGACGAGGACTGTGCTCGTGACGGCGGGGGAGAGCGTGTATGCGGTCACCGCACTGGTGAGCGGCAACGCGCCGCGGGATGCGGCGCGCGAGATCTTCACCGTGCTGGATTCGTTCCTGGCGACGGCGCGCTGGTAGCGCGCCGCCTCAGAAATGGATGATGTCGTTGACGACGACAAACGCCATGAACGCCAGCAGCACGACAATGCCGGCCTTCTGCAGACCCAGCTTGACCTTCAGCGGGACTTCCCTCCGGAATATCGCCTCGTAGACCAGGAACGAAAGATGCCCGCCGTCCAGCGCGGGGAAGGGGAGGATGTTGATGATGGCCAGGTTGATGCTCAGGAGCGCCATGAAGCTCAGGTACGTCATCAGCCCCAGGTCCGATGACTGCGAGGCGAGCTGGGCAATCTTGATCGGCCCCCCCACCGACGCGGCAAACGACACCTTCCCGGTGACGAGCTGCCACATCTGCTGGGCGAAGCTGACCGTGACAAACACCATGTACCGGGCTCCCGCCGGGAGCGCTCCCAGGAGTGAATACGAGATGTGTGTGCGGGGACCGTTGTAGCTCTCCCCGATGGGAATCCCGATGTGGCCGTCGGCGGTGGGGACCGTCGTGCCGCTCATCGCCTCGGTCCCGCGCCGCCACTGGATGAGTATCTGCTTTCCCGCGTTCTGGCGCACGATCTGGAGCACGGTCTGCAGATCGCGGATCGGCGTGCCGTTGATCGCCACGAGCACATCCTGTGCCCGCAGACCCAGCGCCTCCGCGGGTTTTCCCGGCTCGGGGGGGCCCACGGCGATCTCCGTCCCCGCCGGCACAAGTCCGGGTCCCGCCGTGCCCGCCTCGCGCAGCATCTGCCGCGGGACGGCAAGGACCGTGTCGCCTCCCGGGCGGTGCACGGCGACCGCCGCGCTCCCTTCACCCTCCTCCAGCGCGTCGAGCATCGGTTCCCATGCGCTGACGGCGCTGTTGTCGACGGAGAGTATCCTGTCGCCCGCCATGAACCCCGCGCGCGCGGCCGGACTTCCCCCGGCGACATAGCCGACTTCCGTCGTCTCGCGGAGCGTCCTGCCCGCGGCATAGTGCACGCCCCAGAATATGACGAGCGCCAGGATGAGGTTCATCACCACCCCGGCCGACAGCACGGCCATCCGCTGCCAGATCGGCCTGGAGCGGAATTCCCACGGCTCGGGGGGACGCTCCATGAATTCAACGTCCATGCTCTCGTCCACCATTCCCGCGATTTTCACGTAGCCCCCGACCGGGAGCCAGGAGACGCAGTAGTCGGTCTCCCCGATTTTTTTCCCGAACGCCCGCGGGGGAAACCCGATCGAGAACCGGTCCACGCGCATGCCGCACAGCTTGGCCGCGAGAAAATGGCCGAACTCGTGGACGAACACCAGCACGCCCAGCGTCACAACAAAATCCAGAACCGTCTTCACGAACCCCATGTGCGTTCCGTCAGGTGAGTGTCGTGGCCGGCGCCCGCCGCGCCTGTCGCCTGGTGTCGCCGTCGATCCGCTCCAGGTCATCGAGCGTGAACGCGTGGAGCGGTGCGTGCCGGTCGAGCGCGTCCCGGATGACCCCGGGGATTGCCGAGAACGGAATCTCCCCGTCCAGGAACATCTGTACCGCAACCTCGTTTGCCGCGTTCATCACGGCCGGCGCGGTGCCCCCGGCCAGGAGCGCCCGGAACGCGAGGCCCAGGCACTCGAACTTCTCCATGTCGGGCGCCTGGAACGTCAGGGCACCGAGCGTGGCAAAATCCACCCTGCGGGCGGCGGCAGGCGGGCGGTCCGGGTACGCCAGCGCGTAGAGGATGGGGAGCTTCATGTCCGGCATCCCCATCTGCGCCTTCATCGATCCGTCCACGAACTCCACCATCGAGTGGATCACGGACTGGGGGTGGACAACGACCTCGATCTTCTCCGGCGGAATGCCGAACAGCCAGTACGCCTCGATCACCTCCAGCCCCTTGTTCATCAGCGTCGCGGAATCGATCGTGATCTTCGCGCCCATGCGCCACGTGGGGTGATTGAGCGCCTCCGCAACGGTGACGGACGGGAAATTCCGGCGCGGGACATTGAGAAACGGGCCGCCGGATGCGGTGAGCACAAGCCGCGCCACCGCGCGCGCATCTTCCCCCCGCAGGCACTGGAAGATCGCGCTGTGTTCGCTGTCGACGGGGAGGAGCTGCACGCTTGCGGCGCGGGCGGCCGCCATGATCAGCTCGCCGCCCACCACGAGCGTCTCCTTGTTGGCCAGCGCAACGTCCTTGCGGGCCTCGAGCGCGCGGAGCGTCGGCCTGAGACCCGCAAACCCGACCAGCGCGCTCAGCACCATGTCCACGTCATCGCGGCTGACGATCTCCAGGAGCCCGTCCAGTCCCTCCAGGATTTCCGTGCCCGGCACCGGCGAGCGGCGCAGCGCATCCGCCCGTGCGCCGTCAAGCACCACCACCCCCCGCGGCCGGAAGCGGTTGATTTGCTCGCGCAAAAGGTCGATATTCCTGTGGGCGCAGAGATACGCCGCGCGGAAGCGGTCAGGGAACGCGGCGATCACTTCCAGGCTGTTGCGGCCGATCGAGCCCGTCGACCCGAGGATGGCGATGCTGCGCGGAGATGTCACGTGCGTGATGGAGGCCCCTCTATTCTCAGTTTCAAGGTACGCAAAACCCCTCTGGCGGTCAACAGACGGGCCTCCGCCCGGCGCAGAGCCCTGATCGCCTGCGCGGCCGCGCTCTGCATCGCCGTCCTCCCGTGCGCCGCCTGCTCTCAAACGTCCGACCGTGATGCAAAGTTTCGGCTCGCCCAGGGACTGGAACAGGCGGGCGACTACGAGCGCGCGGCGGCTCTCTACGACGGGCTTCTTGCAGGCGATTCCACGAACATCGTGCTCCTGGACGCCGTCCAGCGCACGTGGATGCAGCTCAAGCGGTACGACCAGGTGATTGCGCTCCTGCAGCGGCGCCTGGCGCGCGCGCCCCGCGACCCGGGTCTTCACGCAGTCCTCGGCAGCGTCTACTACAGGGCAAACAGGGAACAGGAGGCGTCCGCGGCGTGGGACGCCGCCATTGCCACCGATCCCTCCAACCCGATGACGTACAGAATTGTCGCCTCCGTGCTCGCCGAGAACCGGCTGCTGGACCGCGCCGCCGCGGTGTACAGGCGGGGGCGCAACGCGACCGGCGATCAGAGCCTCTTCACGCTCGAACTTGCCCAGCTCCTTTCCTCGACGATGGACTACGCCGGGGCGACCGCGGAATACCTCCGGTGGCTGGCCGCAAACCCCGCGCAGCTCGCATTTGTCCAGAGCCGCCTGGCGCAGATCACGGGGCGCGAGGACGCACGGAGTGCGGTGGCGGGCGTGATCCGCGGGGCGCTCGGGGACAGACAGGACCTCACGCTCCTGCGGCTCCTGGCGTGGCTCGACATGGAAGGGAAAAAGTACGAAGACGCGCTCACGCTTGAGCGGAACATCGACGCGCTGGAAAACGCCCGCGGCGGCGAGCTCGTGCAGTTTGCCGCGCGCGCCGCGGGAGACCGGGCCTTCGACGTCGCGGCCAGGGCCTACCAGGAGGCGCTCCGGGCGCCGCTCCCCGCATCACAGGTTCCCGTGGCAAAGTACGGCTACGCCGGCGCCATGATGTCGCTCCAGGCCGCCGCCGACACGTTTTCCTCCCCGGTGAGAGGAACGCCCGCCACGGAAGCGGTGCCCCTCTACGGCGGGGCGGTCAGGCTGTTCCAGGAGATCATCGCCGCCTGGCCGGGCACCGAGTACGCCGCGCGGTCGTGGTACCAGATCGGCACGCTCCAGAGCGGGAAGTTCGGCGACCTCGCCGGCGCCGCCGCATCCTTCTCGCACGCGGTGCAGGAGGCGGGCCCGCTCCGGACGCTGCGCATCGACGCGATGCTGATGCTGGGGAAAGTCGAGACCGCCCGGGGTGACACCGGCAGGGCCGCCGCGCTCTTCACCGACGTCGCGCGGGCCGGAGCGGCGCTCCCCGACCAGCACGACGAGGCCGTCTTCCGGAGGGCGGAGATCGACTACTTCGGCGGGCGGTTCGATTCCGCCGCCGCACGCCTTGCGGGCATCACCGTCAACCTCAGGGCGGACTACGCCAACGACGCTCTCCGCCTCCAGTCCTTCCTGCAGGAGAACGCTTCGACCGCCCCGGATGCGCTGCGCCGGTTCGCGGGAGCCGACTTCCTCGCACGCCAGGGGAAAAACACGCAGGCGGTGTCGATATTTCAGTCCGTGATCGGCGACTATCCCGCGGCCCCGCTTGTGGACGACGCACTGATGAGAGTGGGTGAGCTCGAAGCCGCGGCGGGACTCTTCCAGGACGCCGTCGCTGCGTATGAGCGTCTGCTCCGGGATTTCAGGACGACCAGCATCGAGTGCGACCGCGCCGAGTTCAACCTGGCCGAGGTGGAGCGGTTCGGCCTGCATGATGACGTGAAGGCGCGCGCAGCCTACGAAGGGCTGCTGGAAGAGTACCCGAAATCCCTCCTGGCGGACCGCGCCCGCCGGCGGCTCCTGGAACTGCGGGGGGAGGCGCCGTAGCATGGTGCGGCGGACACTTCTCGCGCTGGCGCTCCTGGGCGCTTCGCACGCCTGCAGTCAGGACAAGATCCTGATCCCCATGGACCTGACGCAGACGGATCACCTGAAGGCGTACGGCATCGCTTACAGGGCGCTGGAGCGCGGCCTGGAGATCGACTGGCTCCTGAACTACCGGGGGGGATCGTTTATGATGGACGCGCACGACTTCGTGGCGAGCGAGTGCCTGGCGCGGGGCGTTGCGTTCACCCGGGAGTCCGCCGCGGAGGCATCCGCAATCTACGCGGAAGTGCAGCGCGAGGACAACAACATGGACGTGGAACGGCTGGAGAAGGCCCCGCGCGTCGCGGTCTACGTGCCCCCGGGGTTCCAGCCGTGGGATGACGCCGTCACGCTCGCCCTCGACTACGCGGGGATCGCGTACGACAAGCTCTGGGACGACGAGGTGATTGCCGGGAAGCTTGCCGGCTACGACTGGCTCCACCTGCATCACGAGGACTTCACCGGCCAGTACGGGAAATTCTACGCATCCTTTGCCGGCGCCGCGTGGTACCAGGCGCAGGTGGCGCAGCTCGAACAGGAAGCGCACAAGCTCGGCTTCCGGAAAGTGTCGGAGCTGAAGAAGGCGGTGGCGCGCGCCATCAGGAGCTACATCGCCGCCGGGGGGTTCATGTTCGCCATGTGCTCGGCCACCGATACGTTCGACATCGCGCTTGCCGCCGAGCGCACGGACATCTGCGACGTCATGTATGACGGCGACCCGCCGGACCCCGACTTCCAGGAGAAGCTCGACTTCACGAAGACGCTCGCCTTCACGAATTTCACGGTGGAGCGGAACCCCCTGCGCTACGAGTACTCCGACATCGACGATCCCCCCAGCGACATGCTGGGAGCGCAGAACCCGGAGACCGATTACTTCACGCTGTTCGAATTCTCCGCGAAGTTCGATCCCGTGCCGACGATGCTCACGCAGAACCACGTGAACGTGATCAAAGGGTTCATGGGACAGACCACCGGGTTCCGGAAGAGCCTCATCAAGTCGAGCATCACCATACTGGCCGAGAAGCAGGGGACGGACCAGGTGAAGTATCTCCACGGGAACTTCGGGCGGGGGACGTTCACGTTTTACGGCGGGCACGACCCGGAGGACTACCAGCACGCGGTCGGGAATCCTCCCACCGACCTGTCGCTCCACAGGAACTCGCCCGGCTACCGGCTGATCCTGAACAACATCCTGTTCCCCGCGGCACGGAAGAAGCAGCAGAAGACCTGACATCCACAACGCCTCAGGAGATCGCACCATGCAACGGCTCATCATCGCGGGCGCCCTCTGCGCCCTCCTCACGCAGAGCGCGCTCGCGCTCGGTCCGTCGTTCGGCTTCGGCGTCCAGGCCAACTTCACGAGCTCGAGCTTCCCCGGGCCATCGGTCAGCGGCGTGAACCAGCAGATCGCAAGCGCCTACGGCGTGGGCTGGGGGGCGGGCGTGCACATCGACGCCAACCTCATGATCGTCAGCTTCCGCCTGAGCGGCGACTACCTCCACTACGGGATCGACGAGAACAAGTTCCGCGATTCGTTCCGCCCCCTCTTCGGCGCCGCGGCCGACCAGATTTCCATCAGCGGCGGCGGGCTCGGCATCGTCGCCCTTTCGATCAACGGGAAGATGCCGATCCTCCCCCTCCCCTTCATCACGCCGTATGCCACGGGGGGCATCGGCGAGGCCTGGCTGACGCGGGATGCGATCACGACGTCCATCGCGGGCGTCCACGGGAGCCCGTTTCCCTCCTCCACGCAGAGCGGCAGGACGACGGTCGACCTCGGGCTCGGGGTCGACCTGAAGCTGGGCATCACGCTCTACATGGAAGTGAAGTACGCCTGGATATTCACGGACGTCTCGACGTCGACGTACGTCCCGGTGACCGTGGGCGTGACGTTCTGATCGCGGGGCAGCGGCGGCACCCGGAGCGGTTGCAGTAGCGGGCGCGGAGCCGCAGCGCCCCCTCGATCGCCAGGCGGCTTCCGGGCGGCGTGCCCCCCAGGCGCATGCGCATTTCCCGGAGGGGCGCAGACTGCGCGCTCCGGGGGAGCGCACCCATGAGCGCGAGCGCACTCCTCCCCAGCCGCCTGTCCCGCGTGAGTCCGGCGCGCAGGAGCGCCAGGGGTATGAACGCGTTGACAGCCAGGTCGTGTATCCTCTCGCGCCCGAGCGCCACGCTCCCTCCCCGTCCACCAAAATGGAGGTGGCGCGACCAGAAGCCTTCCGCGTGAATTGCCAGGAGTGACTCAAGCTCGCGCCGCGCTCGCGCAGGCGGATGCCGGAGCACGGAGAGAATCCGCCCGAACGCGTCGCCTGCCGCAAAGAGCGGCAGCAGCCGGCAGAAACCCGCCAGCCGCGCGCTCGGGAAGTTCGCGGGCCTGAGCCGGAAAAACATCCAGTCTTCCTCGCGGAGGCGCGGTGCGGTCACCGCCGCGCGCAGCCGCCGCCAGCGCCTCCTCTGGCAGCGGACATACCCGCGCGATTCCTTGTCCGGGAGTGAGCGCGCCGGCGGAAGAAGGCCCGCCTGGCCGAACAGGAGCGCCTCCGCGCCGCCCGGGGAACTCCCGGCGATGGGGGCCAGCGCCTGGAGGGGCACGCTCCGGGCCAGCGCGATGAACGGTGCGCGGTTTTTCGAGTACCCCATCCCTTCCAGGACACACTCGTAGAGGAGCTGGTCCCAGGCACAGCCGTGCCCCTCTTCAATGATCTGAAAGAGCCTCCGCCTGAGCGCCTGTGCTCTCTCCCGGAGTTTCCTCATTCCCTGCCTCCGCAGCACCACGGCGAGCGCAGCGCCTGACAGCCTCCGGCCGGCCCTCCGGCAGAGTGCCGTCCTGCCGGGCGCGTGCGCGCGGAGGATGTGCCTGTCGACGAGATGTGGGAGGACGACCTGGGGAATGATGCGGCCGGACGCCGTCCGGGGGACGGTGCGTGTCTGTCCCCCGTTCAGCACGGCATGGAGGATGACGCGGTTGTAGTGGGGGTCGGTGTCGTGGCCGTGGGCGTGCCAGGATGCGGCGCGCGTGTGCAGCTCCACGTCCCCCCGGCAGAGGACGCCGCCGATCCTGATCCGTGCATCGAGGAAATCGGGCCCGCCGTCCGCGTTGGCAACGCCGGGACTCCTGACAGAGACATGCACACCGTCATCCGTCCGGAGGGGAGCCCCGGCAAACGCATTGCCAAGCCAGAGCCTGCGCAGTGTCTCTTCGCTCGTCGCCCGGAGGGGCATCGGGGGTCAGACGTTTCTCCCCCGGTCTTCGGCGTCCTGCGCGCGTCAGTGTGTGAAGTACGCGCGCCGGTACGTATTGATCTCGTCGCGGAGGCGGGTTGCCGCGCTCCGCGAGGCCGCCGCGAAGTCTCCTCCTGCGGAGGCGTAAATGATGCTCCGGCTCGCATTGATGATCGCCATCGTGCCGTCCGGGGCGCAGCCGTAGCGGACGGAGGACCGGAGGTCCCCCCCCTGCGCACCGACCCCCGGGATCAGTATCGGCATCTCCGGCACGATCGCCCGCACGCGGCGCAGATCCTTCGGCCGCGTGGCTCCCACCACGAGACCGCAGTTCCCCTGCCTGTTCCATTTCTTCGCCCGTGCCACGACATGCTCATACAGGGGTTTCCCCCGCACGCGCAGATACTGGAAATCGCGCGCCCCCGGGTTCGACGTGAGGGCAAGGACGAACGCGCCCTGTTCCGGATTCTTCAGGAACGGGGCCACCGAGTCCTCCCCCATGTAGGGATTCACCGTGGATGCGGAGAAGCCGTAGTCTTCGAGGAAGAGCTTTGCGTAGTAGGAGGAGGAGTTGCCGATGTCGCCCCGTTTCCCGTCGCCGATCGAGATCATGTGCCGCGGGATGCACGCGAGCGTCCGGTGAACGGTCTGCCAGCCGCGCTCGCCCGCGGCCTCGTAGAAGGCCAGGTTGATCTTGTAGGCGCAGACGAGGTCCTGTGTGGCTTCGATGATCTGCCGGTTGAACTCGTACAGCGGGTCTCCGCTCGCGGAGAGCACGCCGGGGATCTTCCCGGGGTCCGTGTCCAGGCCGATGCAGAGAAGGCTGTCGTTGTTCTGCTGGACGCTGCGCAGCTTCTGTGCGAATGTCATGCGGTCACCCTGCCGGCTGTCATCGCGTGTGCCAGGCGGGGGCGTAGTCTCCCCTGAACGAGAGGACCGTTTCCTTCCCGGTGTCGAGCGTGATGAGTGCTATGCCCCCCTTCTTCGCGGCCAGTATGACGCCCGGCGTGGCCGTATAGGCGGGGGAACGCTCGTCCACGCCGTCGGTGGTCAGCCTCCGCTGGTGTCCCCCGTCGGGGTCCATTGCGTACACCTGCAGGCTCCCGTCGCGGTCGGAGACGAACATGATCTCCGCGCCGTTCGGGGAGAGTGCCGGGGCGAAGCTGTCATGGCTGCCCGGGGTGAGGGACCGGAGCGCCCCGGCGGGAAGCGGGACCGCGCCGAGCGAGAGACGTCCCTTCGTGTTCACGGTCACGATCACCGTCTTCCCGTCCGGCGTCATGAGCGGCGTGTCCTTCACGAGCGAGTCGGCGGTGAGCCGCACCGTGCCGCTCCCGTCGGCGTTCATCGCGTAGACGTCCCCGTTCACCGCGTCGCGCGTGGAAATGAACAGAATCCTGTCTCCCGCCGCCGTCCACGAGGGGGCGGTGTTGGCACCCGAGGCCTTTGTCAGCTGTTGCACGCCGGAGCCGTCTGCGCGCATCGTGTAAATGTCCCAGGTGCCGTCTCTGTCCGACGCAAATGCGATGTGCGTTCCGTCGGGGGACCATGCGGGTGTGATGTCATTCGCGGGGTTGTCGGTCAGGCGCGTCTGGGCGCTCCCCGTGCCCTCCATCGTGTAGATCTCGAAATTCCCGTCCCGGTTCGACTGGAATGCGATGATCCCCTCGTGCGCCCGCGTGCATCCCCAGTGCGCTGCAAGCGCCGTGACGGCAACTGCCAGGATTATCCGCTCTTTCATGCGTGGTTTCCTCGGTGAGGTGGGTGGTGTGTGTGCTCAGCCCCCCGGCGCGAAGCGCGCGCGCATCTCTCCGGTGAGCACCTCGTTCATCGATCCCGTCCTGTATCCCTGGAGATCGAGCGTGACATACGTGAAGCCGAGTCCCTTCAGGTGCTCCACGGTTGCCGCGCGGATCCCCTCGTCCATCATTTTCCCGATTTCCTCGCGGCCCACTTCGATGCGTGCCGTGCTCGCGTCGTGGTAGCGGACGCGGAACGCGCGGAACCCGTGGTCACGGAGGAACGACTCCGCCCGGTCGACCCTCTCCAGGTTCTCCCGCGTGATGGCGGTGCCGTAGGGGAACCGGGAGGAAAGGCAGGCGAAGGACGGCTTGTCCCACGTCGGGAGTCCCAGGTGGGCGGAGATCGCCCGGACCTCCGTCTTGGAGAGCCCCGCCTCGAGCAGGGGGGAGCGGACGTCCTGTTCCGCCTTTGCCTTCATCCCCGGCCGGAAGTCTCCCAGGTCGTCGGTGATCGTGCCGTCGGCGATCCAGCGGATCCCTTCGCCGGCGGCCAGGTCGCGCAGCTTGCCGAACAATTCTGTCTTGCAGTAGTAGCAGCGGTCGGCCGGGTTCTCCCTGAACTTCAGGTCGTCCGTCTCTTCCGTGCGCACCACGACGTAGCGGGCGCCCATCGTGCCGGCGATCGCTACGGCTTCCTCGAATTCACGCGACGGGTACGTTTCCGAGCGGCCGATCATGGCCAGCGCCTGCGTCCCCAGCACGTCGACGGCGGCCTTCAGCAGGAGCGTGCTGTCCACGCCCCCCGAGTAGCCGATGGCGACGCTCTCCATGGACCGGAGGATCCCCCGGAGCGTCTCGTACTTTGCCGCAACTGCTTCCGTCAGCATCTCCCCTCCTCGCTGTTCAGAGACAAAAAGACCTCATTCCGTGTCCGGAACAAGGTCGGTGGTGGCACGCCCGGTGTCCCCTCACCTGCGGAGCAGGTTCTTGAACTCCTTGATGGAGCGGACCCCGGGGAACTCCTCCTCAAACTGTTTCCTCTTTGCCGGGTCGAGCCGGAACGAGTTCTTCAGGGATTCCACCGCCTCATACACGCGGTTCATCACCAGCAGCACCTTGGCGCGGCTGTAGAACGCCTCGGCCGCGTACGGGTTGGCCTCCACCGAGCGGTCGAACGACTTCAGCGCCTGCTTCAGGTACCCCAGCTCAAAGAGCGTCTCCCCGTAGTCGAGCCATGCCTCATAGTTCTTCGGCTCCAGGCGGGTCACCATCCTGTAGGCCAGGAGCGATTCCCGGGGCTTTCCCATATTGTAGAGCAGATCCGCCTTCGCGTACCAGAGCTCCGGGTAGTCCTTGCAGAGCGAGAGGGCCTTGTTGTAGTCGGCCAGCGCCTTGCGCCACTGTTCCAGCGCGTCATGGCAGCTCCCCCGGCCGAAGTACGACTCGTAGTGCGTGGGCTCGTTCCTGATCGCCTGCGTGAAGCACTTGACGGCCTCGTCGTACTCCCCCAGCTCCTCGTACGCGTTCCCCAGGTTGTGCCAGGCAGGGACGTCTTTCTCGTCCTGCTGGAGCGTCTGGCGGTAGCACGCGATGGCGTCCTGCAGGCGTCCCAGGTTGGCGAACGCGTTCCCCTTATTGTACCAGGCGGAAGGGAATTTTTCGTGTATCGCCAGCGACGTGTCGTAACTTTCGATCGCCAGGTTGTATTGCATCATCCGGTTCAGGACGATGCCCCGGTTGTACCAGGCGTTGTAATTGTAGGGGTCGCGGTTGAGGTGCTCGTCGTAGCAGCGGAGCGACTCCGTCGGGCGGTCCAGGTAGTCGAAGCAGTACCCCATCTCGTACCAGGCATCCTTGTGCTCCGGGTTGCCGTCCAGGATGAACCGGAAGATCTGGGCGGCCTCCTCGTACTGGCCGGTCTTCTCCAGCGAGATCCCCTTGTTGAAGAGGGCGTCCTCCTGGGCGGGGTCGATCTCGAGCGCCCGGTTGAAGCTGGCGATGGCGTCCTGGTACCGGCCCAGGTCGTCAAGCGTGATCCCCCTGTTGACGAGCACTTCCGGGTCGACGGGGTTCAGGCTGAGTGACCTGTCGTACGCCTCCAGGGCCTCGTCGTACTTGTAGAGATTTGCCAGTATGAGTCCCTTCCGATGCCAGAAATCGGCGCTGTAGGGGACGATGGCCAGGAGCTGGTTGACGAAGTGGAGGGCGTCCTCGTACTTCTCGTTGTCGAAATAGTAATTGACGATCTCTTCCAGCGCTTCGGCGTTGGTAATGCCGGAGGAGCCGTCCTTGAGCGATTCCCGGTACTTTCTCAGCTCGTCTTCAAAGCGCTCCCGCCGGCCCTGATCGTCCTCAGGGTCGTCGTCAAAATTGCCGAAGTCGAGTATGCTCATTCCCTGCTCCTGCACTGGGATTGCACGGGAGCAAGTAAATCAAAAATCGGGGGTAAGTCAAGGAACGCCTTGCGGTTCGTTGATTTTCAAAACACAATGGGTTATATTAAACTCTTGATTTTGAATGATTTCTGAGAACATCACTGTCATCCGGGAGCGGATTGCCGGCGCCTGCCGCCGTGCGGGGCGCTCCCCGGCCGATGTCACGCTCCTGGCGGTGGGAAAAACGTTTCCCGCCGCCGCGCTCATTGAGGCGGTCCGGGGGGGAATCGGCGATATCGGCGAGAACTACGTCCAGGAGCTTCTCGCCAAGCGCGCGGCGCTCGGGGGGGAGGATGTCCGGTGGCATTTTATCGGGCACCTCCAGTCCAACAAGGTCAGGCAGATCGTTTCCTGTGTGCACATGATTCACTCGGTCGACTCGGGGCGCCTGGGGCTTGAAATCGACAGGAGGGCCGCCGCTGAGGGGCGGGTCGTCGACTGCCTGATCGAGGTCAACACGACCGGCGAGGAGACGAAGTTCGGCGTGAGGCCGGACGATGTCCCTCTCCTGGCGGAGTCCCTCGCGGGGTGCCGCAATCTGCGCCTGGCGGGACTCATGACGATCGGGCCGTTCCTTCCCGAGGCCGAAGGGTCGCGGCCGATGTTCCGGCGGCTCCGGGAGCTCAGGGACAGTCTCGCCGCCGCCCATCCCCGGATGACGCACCTCTCCATGGGGATGACGGGGGATTTCGAGGTCGCGATCGAGGAGGGGGCCACAATCGTGAGAATCGGGACGGCGCTCTTCGGGCGCAGGCCCGGGGCCAAAGGCTGATCATCAGCGGAGGACTCCATGAAGCTTACACCGCTCGATATCCGGAAACAGGAGTTCAAGAGGATCATGCGGGGGTACGATCCCGTCGAGGTCGACACGTTCATGGAGATGGCGGCCGCCGACCTCGAGGAGGCTCTCCGCGCGCAGAAAGAGTCGCGCGACAGAATCATCGAGCTGGAGACACAGCTGAAGGACTACCGCCAGATCGAGAAGACGCTGCAGCAGACGCTGCTCCAGGCGCAGGAGGCGACGGGGCGGACGTACGAATCGGCCCGCCGGGAGGCGGAAACGATAATCCGGGACGCCGAATCCCGGGGGGCCAAGATCGTGGAACAGGCCAACACGGACCTCGCCCGGCTCAACGCCGAGCTCCACAGGCTCATGGCACGGAAGGAATCGCTGATCGGCCGCCTCCGCGTGCTGCTCAGCTCGGAGCTGGACCTGCTCAAGACGCTGGACATGGGAGGAGCGGAAGACCTCGGGGTCGGCACGTCGCTGGGCACCGGGAAGGAATCGCTCGAAGTGGAGAGCATCCTGAAGAATATCGACAATGACAGAACTCCGCACACGCATTGACGACGCGATCCGGTTCCTGCGGACCAGGACGCGCATGGAGCCGGCAATCGGGATCATCCTCGGCACGGGGCTGGGGGGGCTGGCGCGCGAGATCGTCCCGGAAGTGACAATCGACTACGGCGACATTCCTCATTTCCCTCTCTCCACCGTCGAATCGCACCACGGGCGGCTGATCTT
>Ga0335069_10003328_pt1 | contig 24341 bp, 18 predicted proteins | sample Lox_Sample_11_FD_206714 | JGI IMG/M metagenome (GOLD analysis project Ga0335069, IMG submission 206714) | Soil microbial communities from Loxahatchee National Wildlife Refuge, Florida, United States - Lox_Sample_1.1 | ecosystem: Environmental > Terrestrial > Soil > Wetlands | place: USA... | reverse complement strand
CGGGAACTCGCCGGCCCTCATGCGTTCGAAGAGCGCCAGGCTTTCGGCGGGCGGCCGGTGGCGGTAGGGGCTGTCCTGGCCCGGCCGGTCCGGCGCCCCGCGGTAGCGCTCCATCTCCTCGGCGCTGAGATCGCAGACGTAGGCCTTGTCCTTCCGGATCAGGGCGACGGCATAGGCGTAGAGCTGGTCGAAGTAGTCGCTGGCGTAGAAGGGCTCGGCTTCGATTTGCGCTTTTTGATTTTCGCCCGGCGGTTGGGGTGGAACAGCCGGAAGCAGGAAGTCCGGCTTGCCGTCGACCGTCCCGGCCGCCGGCGTGGCGCCCCGGGCCTTCAGGCCGAGGCAATGGTCGGCCCACCCGGCGATGAGCCAGCGCACGTCCGCGGTGATCGACTCGACGTATTCGACATCCTCCTTGGTCGGATTGGTGTCATCCATGCGCAGGTTGCACTGGCCGCCGTGCTCGCGGGCGATCCCGAAATTGAGGCAGATCGACTTGGCGTGGCCGATGTGCAGGTAGCCGTTGGGCTCCGGCGGAAAGCGGGTGACAATCCGTGGATAGCGTCTTTCCGCGACGTGCTGCGCGACGATGTCGCGGATGAAGTCGCTGGGCGCCGGGGCCGTTGGAGAGTTCTCGGCGGTCATGGATGAACCGTCGAAATTGCCGGAACGGGCGCCGCGAGGCAACGCCGCAGTTGCCGCCGTGGCGGCGGGCGCCGGCCGCGCGCGCGGGAGCCCCCCGGGCCGCCGTGGCGTCAGAGCCGGTAGCCGATGCCGACCAGCCAGATGTCGGAGTCGCGGCTGTAGGTGGTGATGACCCGGTTCCAGACCAGGCGCACGAACCAGCCGTCGTTGAGCCGGTAGGAGACCATCGGGGACACGAGGCCGGCGACCGCCGCCTGCGCGTTCTGCCCCGGCCGCTGGTGCTTCCGATCGATGTAGATGTAGGTGCCCGCGCCGAAGCCCACCACGAAATGATCGCCGAACGATTTGGCGACCGGCCAGAGCTGGAGGCCGACGCCGCCACGCCGCACGATGTGCGGGTCGCCCTCGTAGAAATACGAAATGGTGGCGTCGAGGTTGGGGAGCAGGTCGCGGCGGTACTCGGCGCCGCAGGCGGCCGAACCCTGGCTGAACAGGGTGTTGACCACGCTCCAGCCGCCGAAGACGGTGAATTCGTTCTTGGCTTCGCCCACGCCGGCGCGGGCGCCCTCGAAGAGGCCGGGGAGGTTGCCCATCGGCAGGCCCGGGCCGGGGCCGAGCCAGTAGCCCAGGCCGAACAGCGCGGTGTTCGTCTTTATCGCCGCGCTCGGGTTGACGCGGTTGAAGATGATCCGCCAGAACCACCGGTCGTAGATCGCGCCCTCGGCGGAAAGGCTCAGGATCGGCGCGACCCCGTGCAGGTTGAGCGAGTCCGTGCTCGGCGGCGGCAGCGGCTGCGTGTCGTAGTAGTAGTAGGCGCCGGCACCCAGCGAAAGGCGGATGACGTTGGTGTTGAAAGGCAGCCGGTACCACAGCTCGTAGGCGTTGCCATCGCGATGGTGACCGGAAACGTGGCCCTCGTTGACCCATGCGATCGAGAGCTCGAGGTTCTGGACCAGGCCGTGGCGGTAGTCGATCTGCCACGCGTAGCTGCTGTGCAGGGGCGAAGCGTCGGGCGTGTTCATGCCGCCGGCCAGGAGCGAGAACTCCTGCGCGCGCAGGGCCGCGCCGGTGGCGAGCAGGATCGGGACAAGGAGCCGGAGGGTTGATCGGAGTTGCATGGTTGGGTCGGGATCGGACGGTCTGGGCGGACGGTGGACCGGGTGCGGCCGGGGCTCAGTCCCGCCGCGGCGGCGGCGCCGGCGCGGTGGGGATCTCGCCGAAGGTGAACTCGGGTTCGGACCCCACCGCCCGGACGAGCAGGTTGTTCTTGAGGAAGATCTGGGGCGAGGCCCGGGTGCCCAGCACCTCGAAACCGACGCCGGCGAAGGCCCCGTCGAGGTGGAGCGAATCGTCCGCGAGGCCGTACCGGAGGAAATTGAGCCGGAGGTAGCTGAGGCTGGCGGCATCCGACTTGATGCCTTCCAGCGCAATGAGCGCATTGCTCGCGAAGAGCCGGCTCGCGGAGATTTCCTTGATCAGCGGACGTTCGCGCAGCTGTTTGCCCGAGCGGAGCGCGATGAGCTTCAGCACCCGCGGGGTCTGCCGAATCACGGTGTCGCTCAGCCGGCACTGCCCGTCGAAAAGGCGGGCGGGATCGGCGAGCCGCAGGGCGCCGTGCAGTTCAAGCCGGCCTCCGCCGAAAAGGACCGGCAGCTCCGCGAGGTCGTCGGCCATCGCCGCGAAGTCGCCCGGGGGCAGGGTGACCCCGCGCAGGGGCTGGAGCAGCGTCTGCAGCCACGCCGTCGAATCGCCGACGGTCAGATCGAGCTCCTGGCCGTCCCCCTTGGGCCTGACGGTCAGGTTGAGCGGATTCGCACCGTTCTCGCGGCCGTCGAAGGTCACTTCCCGGGGCTCGTCGTCGAGCAGGTGCGCGGTCAGGTGAAGGTCCCGCACCAAGCGGCCGTCGCCGAACTCGACATCGCCGATCGCCACCGACGCGCGGAGATCCGGGAACCGCGCCTGCGCCGCCGTGGCGACGGACGCCGCCGGATGCGCCGGCCGCGGCGGCGGGGCCGCCGGGCGATCGGCCGCGGGCGGCGCCGGGCGGCTCAGGAACGGCGCCGCCCAACGCGCCCAGTCGCTGATGTCCAGGCGGGCGCCCTTGACGGTCAGGACGGTCCGTCCCGCCGCCGGGCTGGCGTAGTCCGCCGAGAGGTCGGTCCGGCCCAGCCGGAGACGCGGCACGGCGGCCGATTCAAGCCGGCCGGCCGCGTTCCCGATGGTCGCTTCGGCCGTTGCCGCCAGGGGACCGCCGAGGAAATCCGCCGACGACGCCTCGATCCGGGCCCGCGTCTGCGCCTGGGAACGCCAACCGGAGAGCCGGGCCTCGATGGTGACCGGCGCGAACGCAGTCGCGGCCGCGGGTTGCCGCAGCAGCCGGGTCTCGCGGCCGGCCGCGAGCGTGGCGCTCAGCTCGAGCGAATCGGGGCCGCGCCCGACCGAGCTGGCATGGAGCGTCAGGCGGCCGGTGACGACGTCCGGCAGCGCGACCGCGAGATCCCCCCAGTCGATGGTCGTCGTCAGGGCTCCGCGCCGGGCCTGCGCCGAGAGGGCGAGCCGGCCCCCGCCGAGGCGTGCGCCGGGGTAGGTGAGCGGGACGGTGAGGCCGTCGATCTGGGCGCGCACCGTCGCATCCACCGCCTCGAGATCGGCCGTACCCGCCAGCGGGAGCGCGGCGCGCACATCGCCGGAGGCGGTTCCGGCGAGACGGGACCAGTCCAGCGGCAGATCGGGCGGGAGCGCGCTCCCGAACGCGGCGGCCCAGGCCGGCGCGGCCGCGAGATCCGCATCGAACCGGAATGCCGTCTCGACCCGGCACGGATCGGCGCGGAAGTCGGCGGTGCGCGCGGTGACATCGGTCAGACTGAAGCCGGACGACGACAGCCGTGAAAGCGTCACCGTGAACGCCGGGTAATCGGCGGCGACGGCAAGGCGGCCGAGGCGGAAGGGGGCGGGTGTTCCGGGCCAAGCCCCCTGCAATCCGTCGACCAGGATCTCCCCGGCCAGGCTGGTGGGCCGGAAGTCCTCGAGCGCCGCCCAAGTGAGGGGCGCGGCGAATTTCAGCCGGGCGCGGGTCACCGCGCCGGCGGAGATGACCTTCTCGACCCGCTCCCGCCAGACCGGCTGCAGATCCCGCGGCCAGACGCGCAGAATGCGTGCGATGGTGGCATCGGCGATCTCCAGGGATCCCGCGACGGACGGCTGCGCGCCCATCTGGAGACTCACGCCGGCGGCGCGGACGAACCAGCCGCCCAAGTCGGCGTTCAGTGAATGCAGGTCCACCGCATGGCGCGCCGGGTCAAACGAGGCGTCGCAGGTCAGCGCGTTGACGGGAATGTCGCCGTCGAAAAAAGGCCGGAGACGCAAGGCCCCGGCCCCGGTCGCCAGCGAGATGGCCGCCGAACGCAGGCCGGCCGCGGGCTCCGCGGCGATCCGGATCCCGAGCTTCACCGGCACGTCCAGTGACGCCGACGACAGCCCGCCGGGCAGGCTGAGTCCGAGGCGTGCAGGATGGAATTCCGCGACCTCGGCCGTGGCCGCCAGCGCGCCCGTGGCGGCGTCGAGGTCCCCGTGGACGGTCGCCGCGAGCGGCTCGCCGCGGACGGTGATGCCGATCGTCGCCTCCAGCTCGCCCGCAAACGGGGGCGCAGGTCTGGCGGAGGCCGCCCCACGCCGCCCGGTGAAGGAGGCGGCCAACTGCGCACCCCTGACGTCGCGCGGCGACAGCCCGAGCGCGGTCAGCGCGGCCGGAATGTCCGGCGGCGCGCACCGCGCCACCCATTCGCCGTCCACGCCTTCGATCCGGGCGCTGCCGCGCACGGTGAGAACGCCGTCACCGGAAAGGCTGCCGGTCAGGTCCGGGACGAACAGCCGGGGGCCGCCCAGGTCGACCTGCAGATCGCGGAGACGGAAAGCCTGGCCGCGTTCGGAGACCTCCGCGCGCGCCGCGGCGGAGGTGACGGTCAGCGGCCGGCGCAGCGGGCCAAAGGCGTTGAGGCGGCCGCGCCCGACGCGCACCTCGACCGTGGCGGTGCGCCAGTCATCGAGCGCCGCGGCCTCGGCCGTCGCCTCGATGTTCACCGGCGCGTCGAGCGCGGCGAGCGGGGCGAAGGCCTCCAGGGCGGCGAGGCGCAGGCGGGCCGGCGAGAATGCGGGCACGCGCAAATGGGTCTCGATCGGCTGGCCGGGGCCCGGGCAGCGGACGTCGAAGGACAGGGGCAGGTCGTCGCCGTTGAGTCCGAGGTCGATGCGGCCGTCGCCGGCCAGCGCCTGGGCCGCGAGGTGCCCGCCGGGGCCGACCCGGGCGCTCCCCTTCACGTCGAGGCGGGCGGAGCGGACCTGGAGCTGGCGCAGGGCGTCCGCGTTGAACGGGAGGGCGGCCGCGACCGCTGGCGGGAGGTAGGCGGCGATGTCAGCGCCGGTGGGGCCGGTGACGACGACGTGGGCGTCGACGCGCGGCGCGGGTCCGGTCTCGAGTTCGAGGCCCGAGGCGTCGAGGCGCAGGCTGTCCAGGGCGAGCACCGCCACGTCGAGGTGCACGAAGCGGAAGTCGTCGCGGACGCGCCCGCGCAGCTCGATCCGCTGCACCCGGATGGGCGCGGATTTGACGCCGGGCAGGTGGAACTCGCCCTCCTCGCCGAGGAAGGCGAAGGCGAGTTCCTGGAGCCGGAGCTGGTCGAGGCGGAGGCGGCCGTCCAGGCTCAGCCCGACCCGGAAGCGCGACCGTTCGCTCTCGCCGGGCAGGAGCGGCAGCGCGGGCAGGTCCTCGCTGCTGAACGGCGCCATCCCGACCGAGAAATCGACCAGGCCGGTCGGCAGCGCGCCGTCGAAGGAGCAGCGGAGCGCGACCGGCCGGCGGGTGTTCGCGAGGGCGATCGGGAAGGAGAACCGGACGCGGTCGCCCTCGCGGGCAAACGCGGTATCCACGTCCTGGAACTGCCAGTGCACGGCGCGCCCCGGCGTGCGCAGCTCGAGGGCGGGGGCGGTGACGACGAAGCGGCACGGGTTGTCCGGCAGCGGGATGAAGGCGCGAAGCGCGGCGAGGCGGATCGCCGGGCCGGCAACGGGCGCACCCGCCGGCGGCCGCACCGGGGCCGGGGCGGCGGGCCGGGTCAGGTCGATCGTGAGGACGGGCCGGGAGACCGCGATCAGCGACGGGGCCCAGTTGCGGCGCCAGAGGGCCCGCTTGGCGAAGCGCACCTCGACGTGCTCGAGGTGCCGGGCCAGCTGGCCGCCGGCGCCCTCGACGTCAACGCCGGCGAGGTCCAGACGGACCGCGGGCCCGAAGCCGCCGAAGCGGAACGTCGCGTGCGCGATCCGCACCCGCGCGCCGCCCGCGGCGGGGGGCAGGGTGATCCGCAGGGCCAGGCGGGCGGCCCAACCCAGCGGGACGGGCAGGAACAGGAACCACCCGGCCGCCACGGCGGCGGCCGGGCCGCCGACGGTGAGCGCGCGCCGGAGCCAGCGCCGGAACCGGGAGCGGGGGGCAGTCATGGCCGCGCAGCCGGCCGGAGGAGCGGGCAGATCGCCGGCCCGTCCGGCCGGACCGAGGGAGCGTCAGTATTTCCAGGCGGACGACAGGCCGAGCGACCACGACTTGAAGCTCGTGCCCGTGTCGTAGTTCCCCGCGAGCTGGACGTTCATCGAGGTGGTGACCCGGAAGGCCACGGCGGCGCCGACCGTGGTGAACGACTTGACGGCGGCGCTGCTCAGGAACTGCGTTTCGAGCACGAACAGCGACCCGATCGTGCGCTGGCCGAGCGGGGTGACGGCGCGAAGGCCGTTCTTCAGGATCTGCTGCTTGATCTGCGGATCGAAGTGGTAGCCGCCGAAGTTGACCTTGATGCTGTGAAAATCAGTCAGCTGGTTGACCATGCAGAGAATCAGCCTGGGCGAGACGCGGTAGTCGACGGCGTTGGAGATTCCGACCTGCCAGAGGGCGGCGCCGCTGCCCAGGTCGGCCGAGCCGCGGGCGGCGGCGCCGAGGAGCGGCGTCAGGCGCCAGTTCCACGGCTGCTGCGCGCTCATGATTTTCACGCGGACCGGCACGGCGACGTTGAAGCCGGCGCCGTAGACCCGGGCGCCGGAGAGCGTCAGGTAGGAAAACGGGAAATTGAGGGTGAGCCCGACCATGTCGGAGAGCTTCATGCGGATCGGGATCGCGAAGTCGGCCAGGTCGCCGCTCAGGTCCCCGGCCGTGAAATGGCCGGCGTTGAAGCCGAGGCCGAACCCGGAGAGCCGCGGCGAGCTCGTGGGATCCTCGAGCAGGATCTCGTCGACCGGGGTGAAGCCCTCGGCCTGGAAGATGCTGTTGGCGACCGCCGCGGTCGCGGCGTTGGGATTGCCGTCGGTGACGGCGGCGGGGCTCCGCGTGGCGAGCGCCTTGAGGAACTGGGCCCAGACGTTGTTGCCGTTCTGCTTGATGAAGGTCTTGATCTGGTCCTGCACGTCGGCGCGGGTGGCGCCGGCGAACGTCTGCGTGAAGCCGATCAGCGGGATGGCCAGCGTGACCGTGGTCCCCGGCGCGTTGCCGGTGAACGTGATCGCGCTGGGCACGTCGAGGACCGTGGTCTTCTCGGCGTAGGCGAACCCGACGATGGCGCTGTACTGGCCCTGGGCGTTGACCAGGTCGTTGATGAAGTGGGTCAGGTTCTTTTCCGACACGGTGAATTCCGGCGGCGCGCCCGCGCCCGACGTGGTGACGTCGGCGACAAAGGGCGAGCCGCCCCAGCAGACGGAGGCCGCGGCCAGCGCGGCACACGACAGGGGGAGCCAGGATTTCCAGGTTTGCATGGGCGGGGAGGGAAAGGGTTGGGCGCGTGGCCGCGGGCGGCCGCCGCGCCGGAATCACCGGCCGGTGCCCGGCGGGGGCGCCGCGCTCCGGGGCGGCGGCCCGCCGGCCGTACCCAACTTTGCACTACGGAAGCGGCGGCGCGGCGAAGCTTGCCCGGCCGACACGCGACTGGGGGCGCGTGGGAACGAAGCCATGAGGGAGGTAAGTAAAACTTACTGGCAATATAAGTAGCATTTATTGCACCAGGTTTCCAATTCCGGCAGCGGGAAATGGCCGGGTCGGAACCAGGGCCGCCGGGCGGCCGATGGCATCGGTCGGCGGCAGCGTCGGCATGCGGTGCGGCAGGCGACGCGCGGCCGCCGCGGAGGCCGCAGAGCCGCTGTCAGTTAAGTCGCTGGGGATAGGGATCTTGTCACGGCGTTCGGTCCAGGCCCGTGATGATCCGGGCGCCGCGCTTGTAGGTCCAATAAGAATAGACCCACTGCAGGAAGACCGAGATCCGGTTGCGGAATCCGATCAAGAAGACGAGGTGGACGGTCAGCCAGGCCATCCACGCGGGCCAGCCGCTGAACTCCAGGCGGCCGATGTGCGCGACCGCCGCCGACCGTCCGATCGTGGCCATCGAGCCCTTGTCCCAATAGGCGAAGGCCGGACGCGGCGCCGGCTGGCCGCCGGCGCGGACCGCCGCCGCGATCACCCGCGCGGCGTGGCGGCCCATCTGCATGGCGGCGGGCGCGATGCCCGGCACGGTCTGGCCCTTGCGGTCGACCAGCGTGACACTGTCGCCGAGCGCGAAGACCTCGGGGTGTCCGGGCAGGCTCAGGTCGGGCGCCACCTGGATCCGGCCGGCGCGGTCGGTCCCGACGCCGAGCGCGCGGGTGAGCGGCAGCGCCGACACGCCGGCCGCCCAGATGATGTTCGCGGCGCGGACGGTCCCGGCGGGCAGATCGACCTCGCCCTCGCGGATGGCGCGCACGATCGACCCGGTGCGCACCTCGACGCCGAGCCGTTCGAGCTGGCGCCGGGCGCTGGCGGATAGCTTTTCCGAATACGCCGGCAGCACGCGCGGACCGCCCTCGATGAGGATCACGCGCGCCCGGGCCGGATCGATCCGGTCGAAGTCGCGCCGCAGCACGGTGCGGGCGAGCTCGGCGAAGGTGCCGGCCAGCTCCACGCCGGTCGGCCCGCCGCCCACGACGACGATCGTGAGCAGCGCCTCGCGGCGCGCCGGGTCGGACTCCGCCTCGGCCCGCTCGAAGGCGAGCAGCACCTGGCGCCGGATGCGCAGCGCGTCGTCGATGGTCTTGAGCCCCGGCGCGAACGGCGCCCATTCCGGGTGGCCGAAGTAGCTCGTCTGCCCGCCAACAGCGAGGACGAGGTAGTCGTAGCTCAGTCCGCCCCGGTCCAGGATCACCTTGCGGGCACCGAGATCAACCGCCCGGGCCTCCGCCAGGAGCACGGTGAGACCGGGCTGGCCGCGGAGGATCGAGCGGATCGGCTGCGCGATGTCGGGCGCGGCGAGCCCGGCGGCGGCCACCTGGTAGAGCAGCGGCTGGAACAGGTGATGATTCTGCCGATCGACGACGGTCAGGCGCGCGAGGCGCCGCGGAAAGGACCGGGCGAACGTGAGCCCGCCGAAGCCGGCGCCGAGGATCACGATGTGCGGCAAGGCGCGCTGCGGCGGCGGATTCATGACGCCAGAACCTCCTGCACCAGCCCGCCGCCCGCAACCGGTGGCGGCGGATTCGCGGGGCGCTTATCCCGCCTTTGCGGCGCGCTAATCGACGTCGACCGCCTTGCCGCCCTCGCGCTTGTCGTAGCTCCGGAAGGCGAACATCGTCTCGCTGTCGACGATGCCGTCGATCTTGAGGAGCTGGTCGGTGATCAGACTCTCAATGAGGTCAACCGAGTCGCACTTGACGATGACGAGGAGGTCGAAGCGGCCCGACACCGAATACACGTCGGACACGCCGGGGATGTCGAGGATCGCCTCGGCGGTCCCGGTGACCTTCCGGTGGTCGATCTTCAGGAGGATGATGGCGGTGGGCATGGGGATTCCGGTTGGCCCGACCATACTGGAGGGACGGGTCGAGTCGACGGTGAATGATCAGGGCCACCCACGGGCGCAGGCGGCGCGACACTTGCGCACGCGCCAGGTGTAACCGCCAGGGCCGTTGGGAGCGGCGCTTCGTTCGGCGAGGTCTCCGCTTTGGAAGCGCTGCCATTCAGATCGACTGCTGGGGAGCTTGCCTCTGAGACTGGCCTCGGACGAAGGCAGCGGCTACCAGGAGAGCGAGTCCCACGGCAAAGGCGAAACTCATCGCTACGCCGACAATGGCGAACTCATGACCGATCCGTTGAGCACTCCAGCCGAATTCGGCGCGGGCATGGAGAATGTAATTGTTGATGAATGGCTGCACCACGGTGAGAACCAGGAGAAAGGCGCATCCACTGAGGGATAGAATGCTCCGCAGCGGACACCGTCGCCAGCAGATCAACGCCAGCACGCCGCCGACCAGATAGACGAGGACCGCCGGCGCGTGGATCAGGAGCTGCATCAGAGAAGGGTACAGGATGGCTTTCATGGGAATGCGCGGCAGTGATTTGCCGAACCGGGCGTTGGGGCACCAACGGGCTGTTCACAGATTTGAGACGGCGGGCAGGGGTCTCCGGCGCGATTGGACCGGTCGGAACGCCATGATCACTGGTCGATCAGCCGCTCGGCCTCAAGAGCCGACTCGCCGAGGGATCGGCCGGCCGGCCGGGCGGCCAAATCCTAGGCGCTGATCTCCACCGAGGGGGCGTTGCGGTGCACGACGGCGCGGGCGCGGACGCGCCGGTACATCGCCTCGAACGACAGGCCGCTGGCGGCGCGGAGATCCTCGACGCTGGAGCCGTGCTCGACAAAGCGGTCCGGCCAGCCGATGCGTTCGACCGTGACGGCGCAATCGGCCTCGTGCAGGACCTCGAGCACGGCGCTGCCGAACCCGCCCGCGAGCACGTGGTCCTCCATCGTCACGAGGAGCGGGATGCGCGCGGCCTGGCTGAGCAGCCGGGTGCGGTCGAGCGGCTTGACGAAGCGGGCGTTGACCACGCCGCAGGAGATGTGCTCCTCATCCGCGAGCTTCTGGGCGATCCGGAGTGCGTCGTGCACCATCGGGCCGAGGGCCCAGATCATGGCGTGGGAGCCCGGGCGCAGCAGCTCCGACTGGCCCACCGGGATGCGCGCCGGCGCGGACTTGACCGGGACGCCCCGGGCCGCCCCGCGCGGGTACCGCAGGAACGCCGGGCCGTCGTGCTGGAGGCAGGCGTGCAGGAGGTCGACCAGCTCGTCCTCGTCCTTCGGTTGCATGATCACGGCGTTGGGCACGCAGCGCGCAAAGGCGAGGTCAAAGAGCCCGTGGTGGGTTGGCCCGTCGGCGGGCGAAAGGCCGGCGCGGTCGAGGCAGAAGACGACGGGCAGGTTCTGCAGGCAGACGTCGTGGATGATCGGGTCGTAGGCGCGCTGGAGGAACGTCGAGTAGATCGCGCAGACCGGCCGGAGGCCCTTGGTGGCGAGGCCGGCGGCGAACAGCACCGCGTGCTCCTCGGCGATGCCGACGTCGAAGAACTGGTGCGGGCACTCGTCGGCGAGGTGGCTCAGGCCGGTGCCGCTGGGCATGGCCGCGGTGATGCCGACGATGGACGGATCGGCCTTGGCGAAGCGCGCCAGCGCCTGCCCGAAGACGTCCTGGTAGGTTGGCGGCGTGCCGGGCGCGGGCGACCGGCTCTCGCCGGTCACGGGGTCGAACGAGCCGAGGCCGTGGAATTTCTCCGGGGCCTTCTGGGCGGCGTCCAGCCCGCGCCCCTTCTTGGTCAGGACGTGGAGGAGGATCGGGCTGTCGCTCTGCTTGGCGAACTCGAGGTTCTTGATCAGCTCGGGAATGTTGTGGCCGTCGATCGGCCCGAGGTAGCGCAGGCCGTATTTCTCGAACAGGCTGGACTCGACGATGAAGTCCTTGGTCTCGCGCTTCCACTTCGTCCAGAGCCGGTGCATCTCGGGGCCGTGCGGCAGGCCGGTGAAGAACCGCTCCAGGTCGTGGTGGATCTTGTTGTAGGTCGGATTGGTGCTGAGCCGGTTGAGGTACTTGGCCATCGCCCCGACGTTCCGGGCGATCGACCACTCGTTGTCGTTGAGGATGACGATCAGGCGCTTGGTGCAGGCGACGACGTTGTTGAGCGCCTCCATCGTGATGCCGCAGGTGAACGCGGCGTCGCCGCACACCGCGACGACGTGCTCGTGCGAGCCGTGGAGGTCGCGGGCGGTGGCCATGCCGAGCGCGGCGGACAGGGCGGTGCCGGCGTGGCCCGCGCCGTAGCAATCGTGCGGGCTCTCCGGCCGGTAGAGGAAGCCGCTCGGGCCGCCGGTCTGGCGCAGGCGGCGGAACGCCGCGCCGCCGCGGCCGGTGAGGAGCTTGTGCGCATAGCCCTGGTGGGCGACATCGAACACCAGCTGGTCCTCCGGCGTGTTGAAGACCCGGTGCAGCGCGATCGTGAGCTCGACCACTCCGAGGTTGGGGGCCACGTGTCCGCCGTTGATCGAGGTGACCGCAATGATCTCCTCGCGCAGCTCGTCCGCGAGGCGCGGCAGCCGGTCGGCCGGCAGGGCCTTGACGTCGGCCGGTCCGCGGATCTGGTCCAGCAGCCGGGCCCGGGGCGACGGGTCCGGGGGTTGGGCGGAGGCGGGGGGATTCATCCGGGGGAACGAGGCGGGAACCCGTGGGGCGTCAGGTGCCGCGTTCGGCATCGAACGGCACGAGCACGGTGCCGTCCTTCTGTTTCTTGAGCTGCTCGATCTTCAGCTCGGCGTCCTTCAGGCGGGCCTCGCACACGCGGAGCAACTTGCTGCCCTCCTCAAACTTGTCGAGCAGCTCGGCCAGCGGGATCTGGCCGGATTCCATCGACTCGACGATGGCTTCGAGCTTCGCGAGCGCGGCCTCGAAGGTCAGCTTGGCGTGCTTGGTGTCGGCTTCCACGCTGCGACACGATGTCCGCGCTGCCCGGGATTTCAATCCCCGTTTGGCCGGGCCCGCCGTCGCCGGGCCCGCCCCGCTTTTTCGGTTCGCGCCCCGCGCGAAAGCCGTTGGAGTGGCGGCATGGTGCTGACCGTGGTGGCCGGGTTGCTCGTCCTGCGGCTCGTGGCGCAGCTGGTGCTCAACGCGCTGAACGGGGCCGAGGTGCGCCGGCACGCCGCCGCGCCCCCGCCGGCCGTCGCGGCCATGATGGACGCCGAGACCTACGGGCGCGCGGTCGGCTACTCGCTCGCCAGGCTGCGTTTCGACTCGATTGTCGACGCCTTTGACGCGGCGGTGCTGGCGGCGGTGGTTTTCAGCGGGATCCTGCCCGCGCTGTACGCCCCGTTCCACCGGCTGGCGCCCGGCGACTCCTGGAACGGCGCGCTCTACCTGCTGGCCGTGGGGCTGGTGCTGGCCGCGGTTTCCCTCCCGTTCGACTGGTGGGGGCAGTTCCGCCTCGAGCAGCGCTTCGGCTTCAACCAGGCCACGCTCCGGCTGTGGGTGGCCGACAAGCTCAAGGGCCTCGTCCTCCTCGCCGGCATCGGGTTCCCGCTCGTCTGGGCGCTGCTCAGCCTCGTGCGCTGGGCGGGCGGCGCCTGGTGGGTGTGGGGTTTCGCGCTCCTGTTCGGGTTCCAGCTGCTGTTCCTGGTGCTCTATCCGCGGCTGATCCTGCCCCTGTTCAACCGGCTGACCCCGCTGGCCGAGGGCGACCTGCGCGCGCGCCTGCTCGCGCTGGCCGACCGGACCGGCTTCCGGGCCCGGACGATCCAGGTGATGGACGGCAGCAAGCGGTCGGCGCACGCGAACGCGTTCTTCACCGGCTTCGGCCGCTTCCGGCGCATCGTCCTCTACGACACCCTCATCAGCCAGCTGGCGCCGGCCGAGCTCGAGGCCGTGCTCGCCCACGAGATCGGCCACTACCGGCGCGGCCACGTCCCCAAGATGCTGGCGGTCGCCGCGGCGCTGCAGGCGGGCGGCTTCGCCCTCGTCGCCTGGCTGGCGCGCAGCGCCTGGCTCAACGCGGCCTTCGGCTTCCCGCCCGGCGCGCTGGCGCCGGCCTTCCTGCTCTTCGGCCTGCTCAGCGGGCTCGCCACCTTCTGGCTCTCGCCGGTCTTCAACTGGGTGTCGCGGTGCCACGAATACCAGGCGGACGCCTTCGCCCGGGAGGCGGTCCGCGGGCCCGGCCCGCTGGTCGACGCCCTGCGCAAGCTGGCCCGGAAGAACCTGTCCAACCTGACGCCGCACCCGCTCTACAGCGGCTTCCACTACTCGCACCCGACCCCGGTCGAGCGGGAGCGGGCGCTGGTGGCGTGACCGCGCGGCGGGGGGGAGCGGCCATGGCGACGCGCGCGCGGCGGACGATCCTGGCCGGCCTCGCGGCCGCCGGCGGGGCGCTCGCCGCCGTCCGCGCCGACACGCTCACGGTCGCGACCTACAACGTCGAGAACTACGTCGCCATCCCGCGCCGGATCGACGGCGCGTTCCGGCCCGCCTATCCGAAGCCCGAGGCGGCCAAGCAGGCGCTGCGCGCGGTCATCCGCGCGCTCGACGCCGACCTGCTCGCGCTGCAGGAGATGGGCCCCGCCGGCTACCTCGAGGAGCTGCAGCGCGACCTGCGCGGCGAGGGCGTCGATTATCCGTACACGGCGCTGGCCGAGGCCGGCGATCCGGAGCGCCACCTGGCCGTCCTCTCGCGGCGCCCGTTCCGGCGCGTGCGCACCGAGGCGGCCCTCGAGTTTCCCTATCTGGCCGGTCGCGAGCGGGTGAAGCGCGGCCTCCTCGAGGTCGCGGTGGCCGCGGGCGGCGGCGAGGTCACCGTTTTCGTGGTGCACCTGCGCAGCCGCTTCACCGACCGGGTCGACGATCCCGCGGCGGCGCTATGCCGCGCGGGCGAGGCCGGCGCGATCCGCGACCAGGTGCTCCGGCGTTTTCCCGATCCGGCGGCCGCGCGGTTCCTGATCCTCGGGGACTGCAACGACAGTCCCGGCAGCCGGCCCCTGCGCCTGCTCACCCGGCGCGGCCGGGTCGTCATCAGCGCCGCCGTGCCCGCCGCCGATCCGCACGGCGAGACCTGGACGCACCTCTACCGCAAGGAGGAGGCGTACACGCGGGTCGACCACATCCTGGCGTCGCCGGGACTGCTCGCCGCCGTGGCCGGCGGCCGGGCCCGCGTCGCGGACGGCCCGGCGGTGGCCGCGGCGAGCGACCACCGGCCGGTGGTGGTCCGGCTGGAGTGGCCCGACGGGCCCGCGCCGGCGGGAGCGCGCTGACGCCCGCAACAAAACGCCGGCGCCCGCGGGCGCCGGCGGCAAGACGGCGGGGCGGCCTCAGTAGGCCGAGACCGCGACCGGGATGGTGATCTCCCCCGGGCCGAAGCCCTTCAGGTAGAGGGCGCCGGCGCCGGGTTTGCCGGCCAGCACGGTGATCGTGACGGTCGTCGCGCCCGCCGGCACCACAACCTCGGGCATGATCACGCTCTCGGGGACGTCGGTGGTCAGGTCGAGGAGGAGGCCGCCCTGGGGCGCCGGGGTGGGGATCGTGAACTCCAGCGCGCGCTGCTCGCCGGTGCGGAGGTTCAGCGACGCGGGGTTGACCGTCACGCCCGTCGGGTCGGCCCGGAACGACCCGGCGTTGATCGGGCTGCCGCCGCCGCTGACGACGAGGGCGTAGTCATGGCCCGGCTCAACGGCCGGGACGAAGAAGCTGAGCGAGCTCTGCGACTCGAACACGGTGCGGGCGGGGACGCTGCCGAGGTAGACGACGTCCTGCGCGGTGAAGCCGCCGCCGAGCACGTTGACGCGGGACCCGACCGGGCCGCGGTTGATCTGCAGCGCCAGGGCGTAGCGGCGGTCGACCCGCAACTGCTGCAACTGGGAATAAGCCTCGTGATGTTCGTAGGGGGCGCTCGAATTGAACTTGTAGCGCACGAGAATGTAGTACGACGCCTTGTCGCGGCCGGCCGGCAGCGGGTAATCGTACTCCCAGACGTCGTTGGCCAGGCTGCTCCGGTGCATCGCCCGGTCCTGCCCATCGACGATCGCGCTGACCTGGAGGCTCGAGCGGTCGATGCTGTTCGCAGTGACCTTCACGCGCGCGGAGATCGTGTAGAGCTGCGACGGGTTCTCCCGCATGAGGTCGGGGGTGAGGTTGGTGATCGTGATCCGGCAGCCGGTCAGCGCCAACAGGCCGAGCCCGGCCAGCAGGGCGGGAACTATTCTTCTCGCTTGAGAGGGACGTGTCATGTGCATTGGGTTTCGGAGAAAATCGGCGGGCACCGTGCTCGAAGGCTCTTGTAATGCTCGAACTTGCTCCAGCGCAAGCAAAAGCTCGGCGCATTCCGGCGCTCGGCCTCTACGTGCATGTGCCGTTCTGCGCGGCGGCGTGCGATTACTGCGCATTCTACCAGATCACGCCGACAGCAGCCGGGGTGGCGCGGTTCCTGGCTGGCATCGCCCGCGAGGCGGAACTGGCCACGGCGAACCGGCCGGTGGACACGGTCTTCTGGGGCGGCGGCACTCCCGGCCTGCTCGCGCCGCGCGCGCTGAGGGCGCTGGGCGAGGGCGTGCGGGGGCACTGCGGCGGGCAGCCCCGGGAATGGACCGTGGAGATGGCGCCGGCGTCGGTGACGCCGGAGCGGCTGGCGGCGCTCCGGGCGCTGGGCGTGACGCGGGTGTCGCTCGGCGTGCAGAGCTTCCAGCCGGCGCTGCTCGCGGCGCTCGGCCGCCGGCACACGGTGCGCCAGGTGCGCCAGGCCTATGCAGCGGTGCGGGCCGCCGGCTTCGCGAGCGTCAACCTCGACCTCATCTTCGCCATCCCCGGGCAGGAGCTGGCGGCATGGCGCGCCGACCTCGACGAGGCGGTCCGGCTCGAGCCCGACCATCTCTCGACCTACTGCCTGACCTTCGAGGAGGACACCGCCCTGTTCGCGCGCCTGGCGGCGGGCCGGGTGCGCCGGGACGTCGCGGCGGAGATCGCCTACTACACGGAGGCGTGGGAGCGGCTCGGGGCCGCCGGTTACGCGCAATACGAGGTGTCGAACTTCGCGCGGCCCGGCCACCGCTGTGCCCACAATGTCAACACCTGGCGGATGCAGGAGTGGATCGGCCTCGGGCCGTCGGCCGCCTCGCAGTTCGGCGGGTGGCGGAGCCGCAACGTGCCGGACCTCGACCGGTGGCTGGCGGAGCTCGCGGCCGGCCGGCGGTCGGGCCTTGAGCGGGTCGAGCTCACGCCGCGCCTGCTGGCGGAGGACAGCCTGATCTTCGGCCTGCGCATGAACGACGGCGTTGATCTGCCCGCGCTGCGGGAGCGGTTCCCGGGGGCGCCGTGGGAACGGGTCGAATCGCTCGCCGGCCGGCTGGTGGAGGAGGGGCTGGCCGAGCGCGCGGCGGAGTCGAGCCTGCGCCTGACGCTGCGGGGACGCCTGGTGGCCGACGCCGTCGGGGCGCAGATCATGGAGGCGATGGCCGAATCGAATTGATTAAGTCGGCCGGAGTTCCTGACTGGAGCATCCCTCCAACTGTGCGCCGCCTTTTCGTCCTGGCCCTGACCCTCTCCCTGACCGCCACGGCCTCGGCCGGCGACCGCGTCGAGTTTGCCTGGCCGACCCCCAGCCGGGCCTGGGCGGAAGGGCGCGGGATCGAGGCCTTCATCCAGCCGACGGTGTCGGGCGAGGCGGCCTCCGGCTGTTTCGGCTGCGTGCGCGAGAACGGATTCCAGTTTCACGAGGGCATCGACATCAGGCCGGTCGGCCGGGACCGGCGCGGCGAGCCGACCGACGAAATCGTCGCGGCGATGGACGGCGTGGTCCGGCACGTGAACCCGCATCCGGGCGAGAGCAGCTACGGCCGCTACATCGTGATCGAGCATCCGCGGGAGGCGCCGGCGATCTACACGCTGTACGCCCACCTCGCGCGGGTGCTGCCGGGCATCGTGCCGGGCGCGAAGGTGACGCGCGGCCAGCCCATCGCGGTCATGGGCCATTCGGCGGGCGGCTACGCGATCCCGCGGGACCGGGCCCACCTGCATTTCGAGATGGGGCTGATGATGACCCGCGACTTCCAGCGCTGGTACAACTGGAAGCGGTTCGGCAGTCCCAACGAGCAGGGCATCTGGAACGGGATGAACCTGATGGGCTTCGACCCGCTTGACTTCCTCGATCAATGGCGGGAGCACCGGGTGGATAACTTCACGGACTATTTCCGCCGGATGAAGGCGCAGGTGCGCCTGCGCATCGCCACGCACCGGGTGCCCGATTTCATCGAGCGTTACCCGGCCCTGCTGACGGCGCCGATGCCGGTTGGCCTGGTCGCGGGGTGGGAGATCGCGTGCGACTGGACCGGGATCCCGTTCGCCTGGCGGCCGCTGGCCGCGATCGAGGTCGCCGGCATGACCGAGAACGAGGTGACGATCCTCGAGATCGACCGCACCTCGGTCGTGCAGCACCGGGCCAAGGTGCTCGTGCGGCCCCACCGCGGCGGCTACGCGCCCGGCCACGACCTGGAACTGGTGCTGCAGCAACTCTTCGACCGGCGCTGAGCGAACAAGAGGAAGGGAGGTTTTCGTCATGCCGCAAGCAACGCCGCCGCCGGCGGGCGACTCCACCCGGCGGTTTTCCGATCGGGTCGACGACTACGAGCGGTATCGCCCCGGCTATCCGGAGGGCGTGCTCGGAATCCTGCGCGCGGGCGTCGGACTGACGCCGGCGGCGGTGATCGCCGACATCGGCGCCGGCACGGGCATCTCGACGGATCGGTTCCTGCGGAACGGGAACCCGGTGTTTGCCGTCGAGCCGAACCGCGAGATGCGGGCCGCGGCCGAGCGGCGGCTCGGCGGCCGGCCGGGGTTCACGAGCGTGGCCGGGACCGCCGAGGCCACGACGCTGCCCGCCGCGAGCGTCGACGGCATCGTCGTGGCGCAGGCGTTTCACTGGTTCGACCGGGCCCGCGCGCGGGCCGAGTTCCGGCGCATCCTCCGGCCCGGCGGGTGGGTTGCGCTCATCTGGAACACGCGGCGGCGGGAGACGCCGTTTGCGCAGGCCTACGAGGCGCTGCTGGAGAGTTTCGGGACCGACTACGCGCAGGTGAAACACGAGCGGATCGACGAGGCGGCGCTGGCCGCCTTCTTCGCGACCGGATTCGCGCGGCGGTCGGTCCCCAACTTCCAGACACTCGATCTCGACGGCCTGTGCGGACGGCTGCGGTCGTCCTCCTATGCGCCGCCCGCGGGACACCCGCGTCACGCCCCGATGCTGGCGGAGCTCGAGCAGATCTTCCGCGTTCACCAGCACGGCGGCTGCGTGCGGTTCGAGTACGATACGCAGGTATTCTTCGGGGGCGTCTAGGGGCGGCGCTCGAAATGGTGTGGCCGCGAGCGCGAGCGAGTGGATCAGTTTGCCGCTCGGAGCGAGGCCGGCACTCGCGGCCCGTCTCACGCCTTGCTCCACTCGAGCATGCGCTGGATCGGCCCGAACGCGCGGACGCGGATGTCCTCGGGGATCTCGATCGCCGGGGCCAGGTCGCGCAGGGCGTCGCGGAGCTTTTCGACGGTGTTCATCTTCATGAACCGGCAGTCGTTGCAGGCGCAGGTGTCGGTGGGCCCGGCGATGAACGTCTTGTCGGGCACCTCGCGCCGGAGCCGGTTGAGCATGCCGCTCTCGGTGACGACGATGATCTCGCGCGCCGGATGCCTCCGGGCGAACCCGACCATGCCCTCGGTGCTGCAAACCTCGTCGGCGAGGTCGCGGACCGCCTCGATGCACTCGGGGTGGGCGACGACCGGCGCGCCCGGGAAGCGCAGGCGCGCCTTCTCGATCGCTTGCACGGTGAACTGCACGTGCGCGTAGCAGCTGCCCGGCCAGAGCTGGAGGCGGCGGCCCGTCCGGCGCGCCACCCACTGGCCGAGGTTCTGGTCCGGGACAAACAGGATCTCGCGGTCCGCCGGGACCCGCTGGACGATCTTCACCGCGTTGCCGCTCGTGCAGATGACGTCGCTCAGCGCCTTCACCGCGGCCGAGCAGTTGATGTAGGCGACGACATAGAGGCCGGGATGCGCGGCCCGGTAGGCGGCCAGGCGATCGGCCGGGCAGGAGTCGGAGAGCGAGCAGCCCGCCTGCGGCTCCGGCAGCAGCACGCGCCGGGCCGGATTCACGATCTTGGCCGTCTCGGCCATGAAGTGGACGCCGCAGAAGACAATGACGTCGGCCTGGGCCGCCGCCGCCTGGTAGGAGAGCCCGAGCGAATCGCCGACGAAGTCCGCCACCCGCTGGATCGCCTCGACCTGGTAGTTGTGGGCGAGGATGACGGCGCGGCGCCGGCGTTTGAGCTCGAGGATCTCCTCCTGGATCGCAGAAAGCGGTTCGGGCGTCCCGCGCGGCGGCGGAAGGACCACGGGTCGGTAATCAAGGGTCGCGGGCATCGGGCGACGGCCATTAGGCCACAAGCGATAAGCGGTAGGCAATAAGCGTTGGGCGGCGGGAAAAAGAGGAGGCGGACCACCAATGCCTCACCCGCGGACAAATGCAACGCACCCGAACAAGGACAACGACCGTGATCCGATGCCGATCGGCCATGGGCACCGGATCGCCGGCAGGGTGCCGCAGGGCTCAGCTCGGCGGCGGCAGCCGGGCCAGCAGCTTCTGGAAGGCCGGCAGCTTCTTGAGCCCCACGAGGTCGGGATCCTGCTCCATCCACTCGCGGTCGTTGTAGCCCAGGTCGATCGCGCGCTCGAGCGCCCGCAGGGCTTCCGGGCGGCGGCGGCTCAGCGCGAGGCTGCAGGCGAGGTTGTAGTGGGCGGTCGCGTTCTCGGGCCGCAGCCGGACGAGCTTGCGGTCCATCTTCAGCCCCTCGGCGATCCGGCCCTGCTTGGTGTAAAGCCCGCCCAGGATCTCGACGACGTCGGGGTAGCGCGGATCACGGCGGTGGACGGCTTCGAAGAAGCGCGTTTCAAAATGGATGTCCGACGGGGGTCTGGCCATGCGGGAAAATCAGTTGTGGCGGTTCGGGCAGCGGCCCGTGGTGCGGAACGCGTTGCAGCGCGCGCTCACCTGGAGGCGCTGGGTCACGGGGGTGAGACCGAGCTTGCCGGAGACCGTGCTGCCGTACCATTCCATGAAGGGCGCGTTGATCTCGAAGATCTTGTCGCAGTCCAGGCAGATCACCTGGGCCTGCTGGGTGCGGCTGTCGGCGCAGGGGGCGTAGTATTTGATGTTCTTGCCGATATCGATTTCGCGCAGGAGCGCGCTCTCGGTCATGATCGGCAGCGTGCGGTAGACCGTCGCCCGCGACACCGATTCGTCGAGGGCCCGGGCGTGGACGAGCAGCTCCTCGGCGGTGAAATGCTCCGGCTGCGAGAAGGCCGCGTCGAAGATGGCCAGGCGCTGGTTGGTGACCCGCAGCCCCCGGTGCGCCAGGAAGCCCTTGAACTTCTCGCGCGACGCTTCGATGCTCACGCGGGCAATTTCCCGTCGGCGCCGGGGGGTGTCAACTGAAAGCGCGGGCGATGCGCCGCCCGGCGGCAGGAGCGGCCGCGTTCCGGCGGGCGGGGAGGCGGCCGCGGCCTCTGCCGGCGCATCGCCAGGCGTCCGCTGCGCGGACGATTTCAGGCGGAAGGGTTGCCCGTGGGAAATGCGCCCGGCGCGGCGAACTCCCGCATTGCCAGTTGTTCTGGAATCCGGCACGAAGCTGGGATCCTCGAATCGCCGGGCCCGACCCGGCCGGCCCAGATGCCGCAGTGTACCCGTCGAAGCGAAGCGTCCCGGTTTTGGCCTTGAGCGTCCGCGCAGCGGACGCCATGGCGGAGCGCGCGGACGGGACCCGGCCGGCGTTGCCGGCGGCTGCCGGGTCATGCCAGCCGCCGTGGCGGCACGCGGCGCTCCGCCAGCCATGATCGTCGGGGTGCATCCGCTCGCGGGGTTCGACAAGCTGCTGCACTACCGGGTCCCCACGGCGCTCGAGGCCTCGGTGGCGGTCGGCTCGCTCGTGCGCGTGCCGATCCTGCGCCGGCACCGGCTCGGCATCGTCGGCGTCATCGGGCCGCCGGCGGATTTCCCCGTCGACCGGCTGAAGCTGGTGGCCCAGGTCGTGCACCCGTTTTCGGCGCTGCCGGCCGACCTGCTCGCGCTGGCCAAATGGATGAGCGCCTACTACGCGGCCGGGCTCGACGCGGTGATCGAGGCGATGCTGCCCGCGGCGGTGCGCGGCGGCACGGCGCCCCGGGAGGAAAAACTGCTGGCGGCGGCGCGCGCGCTCGCACCCGACGAGCAGGCGGCGCTGGCGCGGCGCGCCCCCGCCCAGGCGCGGCTCTACGCCGTCCTGCGGCAGCAGTTCCGGCCGCAGCCGCGGGCCCTGCTCCTGTCGCGGCTCGGCCTGTCCGCCGCGGTCGCGAGCGCCCTCGTCAAACGCGGCCTCGCCCGCGAGGAGACGCGCCGGGTCGCCCGGGAGGGCTACGCTGACGACTGGACCCACGGCGAGGCCGTGGCCGCGCTGCCGCACACGCTCAACGAGGAGCAGGCCGCGGTCGTCGCGGCGGTCCGGGCCAGCCTCGAGCGCGGGGCCTTCGCCGCGCACCTGCTGCACGGGGTGACCGGCTCGGGCAAGACCGAGGTCTACCTGCACGCCGTGGCCAGCGTGCTCGCGGCGGGCGGCGGTGTGATCTACCTGGTGCCCGAGGTCGCGCTGACCCCGCAGACCGTCGCCCGCCTGCACGGCCGCCTCCAGGCCGTCGCGCCCAACCACCGGGTGGTCGTCTGGCACAGCCACCTGAGCGAGGGCGAGCGTTTCGACGGCTGGCGGGCGCTCGCGACCGGCGAGGCCCGCGTCGTCGTGGGCGCGCGCTCCGCCGTGTTCGCCCCGGTGCACGACCTGCGGCTCATCGTCGTCGACGAGGAGCACGAGCCGGCCTACAAGCAGGACGAGACGCCCCGCTACCAGGGGCGCGACGTCGCGGTCTACCGGGCGCGGCTCTGCCGGGCGGTCTGCCTCCTCGGCTCGGCCACGCCCTCGCTCGAGTCGATCGCCAACGTCCGCGCGGGCAAGTACCGCCTGGCGCGCCTCACCTGCCGGGTCGACCACCGGCAGCTGCCCTCGATCGACATCGTCGACATGCGCGTCGAGGCGATGCGCGCGCGCGGCGCCACCCCGATCTCGCGCCTGCTCGCCGACAAGATGCACGACCGGTTCGAGCGGCGCGAGCAGGTCATCCTCTTCATCAACCGGCGCGGCTACTCCTCGAGCATGCTCTGCACGGCCTGCGGGCACGTCGAAACCTGCGCGCACTGCAGCATCGCGATGACCTACCACCGCACGGACGAGACCCTGCGCTGCCACCTCTGCGGCGCCCAGCGGCCCGCGCCCTTCGCCTGCCCGCAGTGCCGCTCCCCGAAGATCCGCTGGCGGGGGCTCGGCACGCAGAAGGTCGAGGAGGCGGTGCACCGGGTGCTGCCGCGCGCCCGGGTCGAGCGGATGGACAGCGACACGATGGCGAAAAAGAACCGGTTCCGGCAGGTGCTGACCGAGTTCCGCGTCGGCCGGATCGACGTCCTCGTCGGCACGCAGATGATCGGCAAGGGGCTCGACTTTCCCAACGTCACCCTCGTCGGGCTGGTCGACGCCGACCTCTCGATGCACGTGCCCGATTTCCGCGCCAACGAGCGCACCTTCCAGCTGCTCGTCCAGGTGGCCGGGCGGTCGGGGCGCGGCGAGCGCGCCGGCGAGGTGGTCGTGCAGACCTTCACGCCGCAGGCGGACGCGATCCAGTTCGCCCGCCGGGCGGACTTCGACGGCTTCGCCGACGCCGAGCTGGCGATCCGCGAGCGTTACCGGTATCCGCCGAGCCGGCACCTGATCCACCACCTCTTCCGCGGTCCCAACCCCGACAAGCTCCGGTTCGTGGCGGAGGCCTGGGCCCGGCAGGCCGGGGCGCGCCTCGGCGCCGCCGTCGAGGTGCGCGGGCCGGCCGCGTCGCCGATCGAGAAGATCAAGGACGAGTACCGCTACCAGGTCTTCTACTTCACCGCGAGCGTGACCAGGGTGGTGCCGGTGCTCGCGGCGCTGCGCGACGCCTTCGCCTGGCCCGACGGCGTGACCCAGGTCCTCGACGTCGATCCGATGAGCCTGGTCTAGGCGCCGCGCCACCCCGGCACAACGCGGCTTGCGGTGCGCGGCCCGATTGTGCCTAACTGGGATGCGACGCCATGCGCATCTACTTCATGGGCATCTGCGGGACGGCGATGGGCAATGCCGCGCTGCTCGCGCGGGCCGCGGGCCACGAGGTGTCGGGCGCCGACACCGGCGTGTATCCGCCGATGAGCACGGTGCTGGCCGGGGCCGGCATCGCGATCCGCGAAGGCTACGATCCCGCCCGGCTCGCGACGCTCGCCCCGGACCTGGTCGTCGTCGGCAACGCGCTGTCGCGCGGCCACCCGGAGATCGAGTGGCTGCTCGACACCCGCGCGCTCCCGTTCACCTCGCTGCCGGCGCTGCTGCACGATCTCGTGCTCCGGGCGCGCCGCAACGTCGTCGTCGCCGGCACCCACGGCAAGACCACGACGACGGCGCTGACGGCGTTCCTCCTGCGCGCAAACGGCCGCGATCCCGGCTTCCTCATCGGCGGCGTGCCCCAGGATCCGCCGACCGGCAGCCACCTCGGGGCGGCGGCCGACCCGTTCGTGATCGAGGGCGACGAGTACGACAGCGCGTTCTTCGACAAGCGCAGCAAGTTCATCCACTACGCGCCGCAGATCGCCGTGCTCAACAACCTCGAGTTCGACCACGCCGACATCTTCCGCGACCTTGAGGACTACCGGCGGACCTTCGTCCATTTCACGCGGCTGGTGCCGCGCAGCGGCTGCATCGTGC
>Ga0335069_10003327_pt1 | contig 24355 bp, 18 predicted proteins | sample Lox_Sample_11_FD_206714 | JGI IMG/M metagenome (GOLD analysis project Ga0335069, IMG submission 206714) | Soil microbial communities from Loxahatchee National Wildlife Refuge, Florida, United States - Lox_Sample_1.1 | ecosystem: Environmental > Terrestrial > Soil > Wetlands | place: USA... | reverse complement strand
GATGATCGTCGTCGCCGAGAAAGACTGTCGTCCCTTTGGGATCGGCGGGCGCAAGCCCCGCGATGTTGCGATAGCCGCCTTTGACGTAAAAAACACCGCCGGAAGCAGGCAGCGCGCCATGGGCGAGATCGCGGTAGAAATCGTCAAGCCCCTTCAGCTTTTTTCGCATCTCGGGGTTGTTGGCGACATAGCCGAAATATTGCGGCCCGTTGTGATGGGTGATGTAAGAGGCGTGCAGCCCACTTGCGTCGAGGGGATCGGCGCCACCCATCGGCTCTTGGTCGTAGCCTTCCTCGTACCAGCGCCAAGCGACCGGCGCCTGCCCGACTGCAGTCACAGTGGTAATGTCGTTGCGCACGTCATCGAGATCGTCGTCAGCTAATTCGTCTTTTTTCGCGACCGAACCCAAACTACCGCGCGCCAGCGTCAGCGGCAACGACGCGTAGGTTTGGTTGTATTGCACGGGATCGTGATTGTGACTGCCGAAATCCTCAGGATTGACCGGCACTTTTTTGCGCCGGTCGTACGGCGAACCCCAATAAGGCGCGGCGTCGTTCACCACCGGCTCGCCAGGGCCGGAATTGCCGTTGCCGGAATAGCCTTGCTTAGGATGCTCGACCCACTGAGTGGCGCCGCTCTGGGCGGCAATGATGGAGAGATTGCCCGGCGTCGAAGGCCCGGCGATCTCCTGGAAGATGTTATCCGCCAGCGTGAAGCGATCGGCATAACGCCACAGGAATGGAACCGTATCGCAGTCTTCGTAGGCCATGGTGAGCTCGCCCATCTGCTTGGCCGTGAGGCCGGGAATACCATCGCCCGCATATTTGCGCTCTTCGCCGATGGCAAAGCGATCCATGCGAGCGGTGCCGTCGAGCACATGCATCTTTGTGGCGAGCGCGGCATGCGAATGATCGACATCGTCGGTGTCGGCGGCATACTCGGCCGGTCCGATGCGGAACGGCTGGACACTCGTCGCCGAGCCGTCGATATCGTTCAAAGGTCGGTTGAATCCCGGCGTCTCGGATTCGGGCAGGCTGAACAACCCGTTCGCACCCGGGAAGGTGCCGAAATAGGAATCGAAGCTGCGGTTCTCCTGATAGAGCACGAACACGTACTTTATGTGCCGGCGCAGAAGCGCCACGATCTGCGCCTGCGAAAGCTGTGGTTCGTTTGCCACCGCAATCACATAGGGACTCACATCGGGGCCAGGGGCGGTGTCAACCGTCGCTGCGAATGCCTGCATACCTGATAACGTGGTCGAAAGCAGAACAGCGCAGAAATGATGAAGGCCTGTCGAGTGCATGAAACTTCTCCACCCTAGAAATCCGTTCCGGAACGAATTTATGCCCGCACGCGCCCTCTTGGGTGACGATTTGACGACGTTCTGAAGTGCTCGGTGTAAGCGAGCAACCTTGGCAAAATCACCAACGTGGCAGAGCGCGGACCCACACAAATACGCCAGGGCCCTCATAGACGTCCTGAACCACTCTTTTGCAGAAAAATGTTTTCGACGGCATATTTGACGGTATCCGATGAATTGATCTAGTCAATTCAATGGGAGTGAATCCTAGTCCCCCAGCCCTATTCGCCCGCTTTGCGGGTGCACGCTCCCTCACATCCGCATACCCATCTGCGTGCCGGTCTGCATCTCGTGGATGTGCGCGAGCGCGCCCTGCCAGGCCTGCGGCCCGATGCCCACGTCGCTGCGGAACGGGTATTGCAGCTCGAACAGCAGCACCAGGATCGAGACGACGATCGTCACCACCGTGGAGGTCATCAGAAGGTGCATCGGCCGGTTGCGCATGCCGAACAGCCAGCAGAAGCAGATGATGCAGCCCGCACCGATCACCAGCACCGTCCATTCGAAGCCCGAGACGCCTTCGGCATTGATGGCGATGCGCTGCTGGCGGGCGTCGTGCATGGCGGTGAGAAGCTGCAGGGTGGCCGCCTGGGCGGTCTGTTCGCGGCGCCCGGCCGGCTCCAGGCTTCCCACCGCGTCGATGGCATCCATCGCGATCAGGGCCGACTGCTCCTCGCCGCGGCCGCGACGCATCAGCGGCCATTCGCGGCCGACCATCACCTGCGCGTATTGCAGCATGTCGGCGCGCACCCGCGCGCGCACTGCGGCGGGAAGGCCGACGGCGCTGTGCCAGGCGTCGATGTCGGAATCGGATTCCTGCACCACGAGCTGGCGGGCATCGAGGTAATGCTGCCACGCCACCACGGTGAGGAAGCCCAGCATCACCGCGTAAAGCGCCCCGCATACCGAGATGATCACGCCGCCGACGTCGTTGTGGGAGATGAAGTCCTGCGAACGGAAGCGGCGGTGCACCAGAATCTGGCCCGCGGCGGCAACGCCGATGGCGAGCGCCAGCGCCGCGACCAGCAGCAACCCCGCAGGAATGCTGTAAAGGAGTGTCATCTGCAGCCCAGCCCCGGCAATGAGAGATCGTCCGGCATCTTGCAGGCGCGTCGCACTCCGAACAAGCCGGATTCGTTAGACCAACACACAAATCCGGACTAGCCTTTGCCGTCCTGGGGCGCCGCCATGACGCCGACCGAACAGCAACGAGATGCCCGCAAGCAGGCGTTCGGCTACACCTGCCGCGCCTGCTCGCGTTGCTGCGCGCACAAGGTCATCCAGGTCAATCCGTACGAGATCGCGCGGCTGGCGCGCGGCATGGCCATGAGCACGGCAGACTTCCGCGCGCGCTACACCGAACGCGGCGGCGCCATCCTCAAGCGCAACGACGACGACGTGTGCGTTTTCCTGACGGACAAGGGCTGCGGCGTTCACCCCGACCGGCCGCTGGTGTGCCGGCTCTATCCCCTCGGCCGCCGCGTCACGCCGGACAACGTCGAGATCTGGCTGCGCGCCACGCCGCATCCGCAATCGGAAGGCACCTTCTCCGAGGACGGCACCATCGCGGACTTCATCGAAGCGCAGGGCGCCCTGCCCTATATGCGCGCGGCCGACGATTATGCCGACTGGGTGCGCAAGGCGAGCGCCGTGGTGGATGCGCAAACCGTGGACACCGGCGGCGATGCCGACGAACTGCTCGACATGGACGGGGCGATTTCCGCCTGGTGCAAGAACACGGGCACCGCCGAACCCGCGGACATCGAACAACGGCGGCTGTTGCATCTGACAATTCTGTACCGGCAGATCGAGCCGGTGGAAGGAGGCAAGACATGACGGACAATTCGAACCGGATCGCCAAGCTGATGGCGGCGACGTCGGTTCTGGGCCTGGCGCTGGGAATGACGGCGCAGGCGGCCGACTCTAACCAGATCAAGAACGGGGATACCCAGACGACGACCCAGATCAAGGGCGAGACCAACCAGGGCAAGTTCTGGACCGGCCAGATCAAGCACAACACCGGAACCAACCAGCTCAAATACGAGAGCAACCAGGGCAAGTTCTCGACCGAATTCCTCAAGCACAACACCGGAACCAACCAACTCAAATACGAGAGCAACCAGCTCAAGGGCTCCAGCACGCAGATCAAGCTCGACGGCGTCTCCGGCCAGCACAAGCACGACGTGCCGTCGACCGAACTGAACCCGCAGCCCGAGCCGCCTGCGCCCACGGCAGGCAACCCGACGCCGAAGTAGGGATCGGGGACGTCCGCAACCCTTTGAGCCGCTTACACTTCAAAGTGAGCGGCGTGCGACGTGTCGCCCCGTTTCCGTGCGCCCGCAAACGTGCGGTTCTAGCGGCCTTGTTGCGGGATCCGGGCGGTGCGTCTGCGCCTTCAAGCCATCATGCAAATGCCGCGGTCGAGCCTGATCGCCGTCGCGGCGGCGGTGGTGATCGCCGCGCTCTGCCTTTCCGCGGGCTATGCCACCGCCGAGCGATATACGGCCTCGCAGGATTTCTGCGCCCATAGCTGCCACGAGTTGGAAAGCACGGTGGCCGCCGAGTACGCGCGCTCCGGCCACAACCGCCGCGCCACCTGCGCCCAGTGCCACGAGGCGCAGGACAGCTTTCGGCACGTGGCGAGGAACGACGTGGCGGGCGCCGAGCACGTGTGGGCGCATCTGGTAGGCCGCGAATACCTGCCCGGGCGCTTCGAGGCGCGCCGCGCCGATCTGGCAAAAAAGGTGCTGGCCGGATTCAAGGAAGACAACGCGCGCGAATGCAAGGGCTGCCACACTTACAGGGACATGGCGCGGACGGGGCCGTCCGCAATCGCGCGCCGCGATCACGCCGGGGCGATGAATACCGATGCCGATTGCATGGACTGCCACCGGGGCGTGGCACACCAGCGGATGGATGTGCCCGCGAGTTTCGACTTCTGAAGGAGCAGGAAATGACCGTCTCTCGCCTGATGCTATCGGCCGTGGCAGGTCTGGCAACGCTCGGCTGCGCCGCCGCCGCGCCCGACTGGGCGACGGTGCCGGCCAAGACGATCACGCTTTTTGCGCCCGGCCAGACCTCGCTCGAATGGCTGATGTCGCCTGCCGAACACAAGGGCGCGGACAAATTCCGGGCGGGAACGACCTGCGTCTCATGCCACACCGGCCAGGAACGGCCGATGGGCATGACGATCTCATCGGGCAAGAAGAACGAAGGCGCTCCGATTCCCGACAAGCCCGGGTTTATCGACGCCAAGGTGCAGGTCGCGCATGACGCGCAAAACCTCTACGTGCGCGTGGAATTCGCCGACACGGGCCAGCCCGACGCGAAAATGGCAAAGCCCACCGCGAGCGTGGCGATGATGCTGGCGGGCGAAGGCCTGCCCGAAGCGGCGCGTGCAGGTTGCTGGGCCGGCTGTCACGACGATTCCGCCGGCATGCCGAGCGCGGGCGCCTCGGCGCGCACGATGTATCTGGGCAAGACGCGCGCGCAGCTTTCGCGCCGGGGCGGCGGCGACGCGCTGAAGCCACAGGCGGAACTTACAAGTCTGCGAACGGCCGGATACACTTTTGAGTACTGGCTGGTGCAGCTTGATCTGAATGCGAAACCCGCCGCATCCAGCGGAACCGTGTTCGACAAGCGCGCGGAGGGCAAGACCGCGATCGTTGCCGAGGCAAACCGCGCGGGCTCCACATGGTCGGTCACGCTAACCCGCAAACTGAACGCGGGAACCGTGACTCTGGCGCCCGGAAAGCGATATGCTGTGGCGTTCGCGATCGACGCGGGACACACCGCCAAGCGGTTCCATTACGTGTCGTTCGAACGCTCGCTGGTGCTCGACCAGGGCGTTGCCGATTTCGTCGCGAAGTGATCACCATGAGCGAGGTTCCTCATGCGCTATAGCCTTCACGTCAACGGCCACGACCATACGATCGATGTCGACGAGGACACGCCCCTGCTGTGGGTGCTGCGCGACGCGATGAACCTGAAGGGCACCAAGTACGGCTGCGGCGCCGGATTGTGCGGAGCCTGCACCGTGCATATCGACGGCCAGGCAGTGCGATCCTGCCGCATGCCGATCGCGGCCATCGGCACCTCGAAGGTCGTCACCATCGAGGGCATCGGCGCCACACCCGCCGGCGCGCGCCTGCAACAGGCCTGGATGAAGGTGGACGTGCCGCAATGCGGCTATTGCCAGCCCGGCCAGATCATGACCGCCGCCGCGCTTCTCGCCCAGAACAGCGCGCCCAGCGACGACGAGATCGTGGCGGCGATGGACGGAAACCTGTGCCGCTGCGCCACCTATCTGCGCATCAAGCAGGCCGTCAAACTCGCGGCCGACGGCACCAGCGCCTCGGCCGTCAACGCGAAGGGAGCCTGAGCCATGTCGCTGCAACTCCCGCCCGAAATGAAGCGCCGCCTTCCTTCCCGCCGCGCCTTCCTTGCCGTGACCGCCGGAGCGGGCGGCGCGCTGGTGGTCGGCTATTACACCGGCGTCGGCCGCGCGCGTTCGCTGAAACCGGGCGAACTCAACGCCTATGTCTCGATCGCGCCGGACAACACCGTCACCATCGCCGCCAAGAACCCCGAGATCGGCCAAGGCGTGAAGACCATGCTGCCGATGCTGGTGGCGGAAGAATTGGACGCCGACTGGTCGCGCGTCAAGACCGAACAGGCCCCGCTCGATCAGGACGCCTACGGTCCGCAATTCGCGGGCGGCAGCATGTCGACGCCCTTGAACTGGGACCCGCTGCGCCGCGTGGGCGCGGCCGCGCGCCAGATGCTGGTCACCGCGGCGGCGGCGAACTGGAACGTGCCCGAGCGCGAATGCTCGACGGCGATGAGCAAGGTCCGTCACGATCCGACCGGACGCACGCTCGATTACGGCGCGCTGGTTGCGGCGGCCGCCAAGCTGCGCGCGCCCGATCTGCGGTCCGTGAAGCTGAAGGACCCGAAGACCTACACCATCATCGGCAGGACCAAGCCGGGCGTGGACGTTCCCGTCATCGTCACGGGCGAGCCGCTGTTCGGCATCGACGTGGAAGTGCCGGGCATGCTCTATGCCGTGTTCCAGAAATGTCCGGTGTTCGGCGGCCGCGTGAAGAGCGCCAATCTCGACGAGGTGAAGAAGCTGCCGGGCGTGAAGGACGCCTTCGTGGTCGGCGCGGGCGCGCAGCACGCCTTCAAGGCGGAAGGCCGGACCCAGTTCACGCAACTGATGAACGGCGTGGCGATCACGGCCGACAGCACCTGGCACGCGGAGAAAGCGCGCGCGGCGCTGAAGGTCGAATGGGACGAAGGCCCAGGCCGCTCGGAGAGCTCGGCAGGTTACGCGCGTACGGCGGCCGAACTCGCCAGCAAGGCCCCCGACCTCGTCTTCCGCAGCGACGGCGACGCGGCCCGGGCGCTGCAGAGCGCGGCAAAGACGGTGGAAGCCGCCTACGAGTATCCGTTCCTGGCGCACGCCACGCTGGAGCCGCAGAACTGCACCGCCAGCGTCACCGGCGACCGTTGCGAGCTGTGGGCGCCGACCCAGGCCCCGGGCGAAGGCCGTCAGCTCGTCGCCAAGACGCTGGGGCTGAGGGAAAGCGACGTCGACGTCCATATGATGCGCTGCGGCGGCGGCTTCGGACGGCGGCTGGTCGGCGATTTCATGGTCGAGGCGGCGTGGATTTCCAAGGTCGCCGGCGCGCCGGTGAAGCTCACCTGGAGCCGCGAGGACGACATCCAGCACGACTACTACCGGCCCGGCGGATGGCATTATCTCAAAGGCGGGATCGACAAGGACGGCAAGCTGATCGCGTGGCGGCAGCATTTCGCGACGTTCGGCCGCGACGGCAGGATGAGCGACATGGCTGGCATGCCCAAGCAGATGCATCCGGCGGGCCGGGTGGCGAATCTCGAATACGCCGCGTCGCTGATGCCGTCGAGCGTGCCGCAGGGGCCGTTGCGCGCGCCCGTCGTGAATGCGCTGGTGTGGGTGGAGCAGTCGTTCATCGACGAGCTGGCGCATGCGGCCGGTAAGGACCCGCTCCAGTTCCAGATCGACCTGTTGGGCAAGGCGGAAGTGCTGCCCGACGGCGAGCGGGGCTTCGATACGGGGCGCGCGCGCGGCGTGCTCGAAAAGGTGCGCGAGGTTTCGGGCTGGGGCAAGGCGAAGCTTCCGGCACGGACCGGAATGGGCGTGGCCTTCTCCTATTGCCACCTAGGCTACGCTGCGGAGGTGGTGCAGGCAAGCGTCGCCGCCGACGGCAAGATCAAGATCGACAAGGTGTGGGCCGCGGTCGACGTGGGCCGCCAGATCATCAATCCCGGCGCGGCGGAGAACCAGTGCCAGGGTGGCGTGCTCGACGGGCTGAGCCATGCGCTCAACCAGAAGATAACGATCGAAAACGGGGCCGTCGTGGAAAACAACTTCGACGGCTTCCCGCCGCTCAGCATGATGCAGGCGCCGCCGGTGGAGATCCACTTCGTCCTCACCGATCACGATCCGACCGGTCTGGGCGAACCGCCGCTGCCGCCGGCAATTCCGGCGCTCACCAACGCGATCTTCGCCGCTACCGGCAAGCGCGTGCGCAAGCTGCCGATCGACACGGGCACGCTGGGAGCATAGGTCCGCCGCTCACCGCGAGCATTCTGCGGCCTGGATCACGCAGTTGACGCCGCCGCTACTTCGTCACTGTGACCGGATTGGAGAGCTCGGCCGCAGTGCGCGTGACCCAGGCGCGGAACGAAGCTTCATCCGGCAGGCCGTGGCCCTCCTTGGACCAGGCGGCGGCAAAGGCATAGCGCGCGCGGGCCGGATGCTTGAACACGACGTAATAGCTGCGTCCGTCGTCGCCGGTGCGCGCAATCTCGGCCACCGGATAGAACAGCGCCACGCCGACATCGTCCTTGCCGTTCTCGCTCTGGCGGCCCCAGCTTGCCATGTAGCCCCAGCCGCGCGAGGCCTTGGGCGAGGCGAAGAAGTCCGTATCCGGATATTTTCCGAATCCCGCCACCAGCGGCACGCCGGGAGCGGCGGCGCTATTCAGCGAAAGCCGCGAGCCCGCGCCGATCGTGTAGTCGGCCGAGATGGTCTCCGGCTTGCCGTTCATGAGCCAGCCGTCGCAATCGACATGCAGGCCGGCGAGGACCGGCCCGCGCGCTGCGACCAAAGCGGTCATGATCTTCATGTCGCCGATCTGCGTCGCCATTCCGGCGCGCAGCACGCCGAGCCCCCCGGCGCCAAGGCTGTCGCCCACATGCCAGATGTCCATGCCCCAAGCCGCCTCGTCGTGATAGCTGGGCTGGCCCGCCTGTCCGATCCTGTCGAGCACGGGGTCGGGCAGCTTCTTGCCGTAGACGTCGACCGCGTTGCGCTTGTCGAGATAGACGCGATAGCCGACGCGGTCGGATTCCCAACCCGCACCTTCGATGGGAAACAGCGGATCGTGAATGACGTGGCTTGGCGGAACGGTAAAGCTCTGCACGTCGCGATAGGCTTGGCCGTCCTTGACGGGGATCGTGGCGCGGGCGAATGCCTGCGGCGGCGGATCGAAGCCAAAACGCGGCCGCAGCGTGACCGCAATCACCGCTTCGCGCGGCAGATCGAGTACCGTCACGGCGCCGGACTTCACGAGTTCGAGCGGGACGACCTGTGCATCCAGGACGGCCACCCAATCGCCGTTCACGCCGGGCGGCAGCATGGCCGCCGGAATCTCGATCCGCGCGGCGGTGCGTTCGAGCGATTTGGGATTGTGCAGCTTCAGGGTGACGGCCGGGTGAGGTTCCTCCATGTCGATCATGGCGGCGCCCGCGAGAAGAAGGGCGCCGACTCCGTAAAGCTGCGTGTCTTCGCGATGCACCCGATCCGGCGCGGAACCGATCTGCTGAACCCAGTCGAGCTTGCCGTCGGGTTCGACCGCCCTGGTCAGCGCGGCCCAGCCGCGTTCGGCGGCGGTGCGGTACTTCGGATCGGTCAGGATACCGCTTGCCACGCCATAGGCCAGCCCGAACGTGAAGAATCCGGTTCCACTGGTCTCGGGCGGCGTGTCCTGCGGCGGGGCGAGCAGCGAAACCGGCCAGTAGCCGTCGGACTTCTGCAGCGGCACGAGCCGCTCGGACATCTTGCGGAACAGATCGACATAGCTGCCGCGTTCGGGCGCGCCGGCCGGCAGGAACGAGATGATGCGCGCCAGCCCGGCATAGACCCAGCCGTTGCCCCGGCTCCAGAATATCTTCTCGCCGTTCGGGCCCTTGCGCGTCAGGAACCGGCTGTCGCGGTAGAACAGATGCTCGTCGCGGTCGAAGAGCTTGACGACCGTGGCCGAATACTCCTTGTCCGCATAGTCGAGGTACTTCGGATCGCCGGTGGCGCGCGACAGCTCCACCCAGCCGGGCGGGCCCATGAACAGCGCATCGCACCAGCACCAGCGATCCTGGCACGAGGCTTCCATGCCCGGGAAACCCTCGATGAAGTCGAGACTGCCGTGCGGAGCGGCGGCGATGACGGCATCGAATCGCGCGCGGACGGGCGCGATCATCTTCGGGTCGCGGACGTGCTCGTAAGCCCAGATCCAGGTCTGGCCGATGACCTGGTCGTCGGCATGGAACTCGCGTGAACCGAGCTGCCAGTTCTCGCGCGCGCCCTGCTGCATGATGATCTGGGCGTAATTCGGATCCGGCGAGACGTTCGCCAGCGCCGTGAGGCCGGCATAGAAGGCGCCCTGGACCCAGCCGCGCGGATCGTTGGTCTCGAAGCGGGAATCCTGGGCGTTCGGATGCGCCAGCTGCCAGTCGGCAACATGCTGGGCTAACGTCAGGATTTGATGCGGCTCGGGCGCGGCTATCGCGGGCGCGGCGATCAGGAAACCGAGCATAACCAGGCCAAAACGCATGTCCGCCCCCGCCTTCATAGTCCAGCGCAGACTAGCACGGCCTCGAGACCCTCCCCAGGGCCGCGTGCACGATCGAGGTGCATATGCCGGGCGGGCTGCCCTGCCTCCCGTGCACAATCGCTTACCCGCGCCAAATCGGTCGCTGGCGCTTTCGCCCGGATCGATTATCCTGACCCCGGGTGGCGGGGCGTCAGGGAGAATCAAGACAATGCGACAGGGATGGATTGCGGCGGTCGGCGCGGCGCTTCTGACGGCGGCCGGCGCACCGGCGCAGCAGGGCGGATACACCGGCAGCGGTTACGGAGGCAGCCAGTCCTACGGCTCGCAGCCCGTGCCGCAGAACGAGCAGACGATGCCCTCCCGCATGCCGATGCAGGACCGGGACGCGTCGCGGACCAAACCGCCGCCTCCGCCGACGAAGGAAGAGATGATCAAGGACGCGAGCGGAATCGCGGCCTCGATTCAGCTTTCCTGCGCCGTCACCGACGCGAACCTGCTCGGCCAAGGCAAGTCGAACATCAACGGACAGCCGGTGGACACGAAGAACTACGAAGTCGCCTGCCAGAACGGCATGGGATACCTGCTTTCCTCGAGCCCGCCCGTGCAGGTGATCGGATATTCATGCTTCGCCGCCGATCATTCCCACGCCAAGGACCCGACGAGCAACACCTGCACCATGCCCGCCAATGCGGACGTGAAGGCCGCGGCGGCGCGCGTGCTTGCCGGACTGGGCGCGGCATGCCAGCCCACGGCCGTGAACTGGCTCGGCGCCAACACGACCACCGAATTCACCGAAGTCGCCTGCACCGGCGGCAAGGGCTACGTATTGAGCGGCCCGATGCCCGGCAAATCGGTCGCGCGCGTCGCGGCCATGACCTGCGTCGACGCGGTCAAGCAGGGCATCACCTGCAAGATGTCGAACAGCGGCCCGCCCCCGATCACGCTCGATACGTTCAAGCAGGCGCTGGCGCAGCACAACGTGAACTGCGACGCCGCAAACGTGCGCTCGCTCGGCAAAGAGACGACGCTCAAGCGCCACGTGGTGGAATTCCAGTGCCCGCAGCAGCACCCCGAGGGACTCGTGGCGCTGATCCCGCTGCAGGATTCCACGGCGCCGTTCGAGACGATTTCCTGCGCCCAGGCGGCGACGCGCTATCACGTCATCTGCGCGTATGTGAAGTAGGCGTCAGTCCCAGAAGCGGCCGCGTTTGGAGATGCGGCCGCCCGCCTTCATCGCCGCGGCCATGCAGGTTTCAAATCGCGTCTGCTCGCGGCCGGTGACGATGCCCATCGCGAACGCCTTTTCGGGGCGGCGGTCCTTGTGGCCGCCGTCGTGCACGAACTCGCCCGCCAGCCTGCGGTGCACGCTGAAGTCGTTGAGCGTGCCGAGCACGTCCTGAAGCTCCTCCAGCACGGCGGCGAGCTTCCTGCGTCCGCGCTTGCCGCCCGAGAACAGCGAATCGAAGAACTCGCTGGCGTAGCGCAGCTTCTTGACGGCGATGCGGAGCTTGTGGCGGTTGTGCACGTCGAGCTTCTTCAGCTTCTTCATCTTCTTGACGATCTTGGAAAGACGGGCGGAGAGCACTTCGGAGGCGAATTCCGCCACCGGGCGCTCGCGCGGCAGCCGCTTCAAGGGGTCGGCGTTGGCCGTCCAGATGCCGCTCGCCAGCCACAACGCCACGCGCAGCACCAGCTTGCGGTAGCGCTCGCCGTCCACCGCCTCGCGCGCGCGGTGGAAGCCCTCGTCGCGCCGCTGCTCGAGGTCCTGCTGCAGCACCCCCATCTCGGCGGCGGTGTGGGTGAGCGGCGCCACGCTTTCGCGCACGAACACGTCGAAGTCGCGCGCCGGACCGAGCTGCTCGGTGAGCCACTTGAGCTCGGCCTTGACCGTCTGGCTTTCCGAATCCTGCAGGAGGTCCTTGAACACGCTCATCGCGGCGCGCAGGCGGCGCAGGCCGACGCGCATTTGGTGCACGCTCTCGGAATCGGCGGCGCGCACGCCCGGTTCGTTGGCGCAAAGCTGGTTGAGACACGAAAAGCCGATGGCACGGAAGGCCTCGCCCGTCGTCATGGCGCGATCGAGCGCCACCTCGGCGGCGTGGACCGCACGGGGCGCGGCGCCGTTCGCCAGGGCGTAGCCCCGTTCGGGCTTGGTGCGCGGCTCGTAGCGCACGGGCACGGCCTCGGCGATGCGTTCGGCCAGGCGCGCGATCTCCGCCGGGTCGCCGCTCTTGAGTTCGATCTCGATTTCGCTGACGGTTTCGCGGCGGCGGCCGGACTTGATGCCGCCCCGGTCCAGCGCGATCTCGACCTCGCTGCCGCCGATCCGGAGCGGGATCGCGGTGCGCATCACGGAGGTTTCGAACACGGGCTTGAGTTTCTTCTGCAGCTTGCCGCCGGCGAGCTTTGCGAGCGGGCTGTCGCCGGCCGCAGCGAGATCCGGCAGGTCGGTCCTGACCTCGCTCTCCCACTCGCCGCGCGCAAAGCCGCCGTCGCCGGCCGTTTTCACGGTCTGGATACGCTTGCGCCCGGCATGCCGTACGCGCAAGGCGATGCCCCTGTCCTTCAGCTTGTGCGCCGGCGTGTCGAAATAGACCGACACGAGCTTGGCCTGTTTGGCGGGCGCGGACTGAAGCCAGTCGAGCTGGCGGACCTTGCGCATGGCCGCCGGAGAGACCTGCAACTTGATTTCGATTTCCTGGGGCATCAAAGGCTCGAGGGATGAACGCGGCGAGCGTTGCGCCGCGCTTTCGCGCCGTCAAGCCGTCGGTTATTCTGTGCATTAACAAGGCGGAAGCGGAATGTCACGCATCCTGATCGTAACCGGCGTGATCCTGCTGGCGGCGGGACTGTTGTGGCCGTGGCTGATGCGCACCGGTCTTGGTCGCCTGCCGGGCGACATCGTCATCCACCGCGGCAGCACCACCTTCTACATCCCGATCGTCACCTGCCTGATCCTCAGCGTCGTGCTGTCGCTCCTCTTCTGGATCTTCCGGCGCTAGATTGGCGTCATGGTCCGCTTCCTCTGCGCCGTTTTCGTGTTGGCGGCAATTCTCGCGGGTTCGCCGTCCGCCGCCTCGCTGTCGCGCGGCCAGGCCCATGTCTGGGAGATGCAGGAGATCGTGCTGCAATCGCAGCGCGATTATGCAAACCCCTACACCGACGTCGTCTGCTGGATCGATCTTGCCGGTCCCGGATTCGCAAAGCGGGTCTACGGATTCTGGGACGGCGGGCGGACATTCCGCGTGCGCTTCGTGGCGACGGCGCCGGGCGAGTGGCGGTGGACGACGGGATCGAACCAGCCCGCGGACGCGGGCCTCAACGGCGGAGCCGGTGCGCTGCGGGCGGTGGCGTGGAACGGCGCGGAAGCGAAAGCCAACCCCAACCGCCGCGGCTTCGTCCGTGCCACGGCGAACGGCCACGCCCTGCAATATGCGGACGGCACGCCGTTCTTCCTCTTGGGCGATACCTGGCTCGCCGCTTCCACCTGGCGCCTGCCCATGACCGGCATCGAGCCGCCCGCCGATTACGTCCCGGGGCCCGGCATCAGTTTCGAGGACGCTGTGCAGTACCGCAAGCGCCAGGGCTTCAATTCGGTCAGTTTCATCGCGGCGTTCCCCAACTGGGCCGCGGACGCCAACGGCGCGACGTTCTCCGACGCCAAGGGAGTCGTCATCCGAAACGCCTGGGAAAAGTTCGGCGTGTGGGCGCCCAACGCCAAGGTCACCACCGCCGACGGCGCCGCCACGACCGCCAAGAACATGGAAGACGAGGCGGGCAATCTGCCGTTTGCGCCGATGGCCGGACGCGACGACGGCATGGCGGATTTCGACCGCATCAATCCCGCCTATTTCCGCAGCCTGGACCGCAAGATGCGCTACCTGTCGGAAGCGGGATTCGTGCCGATGTTCGAGCCGGTGCGCCGCGACACCGGACCGAGCTGGAAGGCCTATTTCGATTTCAACACGTCGTATGCCCGGTATGTCGAGTATCTGGCGGCGCGTTACGGCGCGTTCAACCTGTTGTTCAGCGGCATCCATCTCGACTGGGTGACGACCGAGTTCGGCCTTTCCGGCGACGACTACAACGCGGCGCTCAAGCAGTGGCTGACGACCTACGGCCCGCTGCCGTTCGGCCAGCCCACGACCGCGCTGATCGACGGATCGACCTATCGCGTGTTCGGGCAGGCGCCGTGGCTGACCATGCAGACGGTCGGCAACCGCCCGCGCGCGCACGGCATCTATCCTCTGATGGAGGAGATCTTCCGCCTCTCGCCGCCGGTGCCGGAAGCGAACATGGAGCCGTATTACACGGGCTGGGATCACGCAATCAACAATCCGGCGGGAGAGCGGCCGCCGCCTGATTCCGATCGCGACATCTATTTCGCACGCGCGATGATGTACGGCTCGGTGCTGTCGGGCGGGCTCGCCGGCCACGTGCACGGCACGGCGGCCTACGACGTGACCTCGACCGGCGAGGCCGGCGGCTGGCGGCCGTATATCTGGGACGCGCTGCGCTACCGCTCCGCGTCCTTCATGCAATACCTGAGAGACTTCGTGTTGAGCGAAGGCGTGCGCTACCGGGACCTCGTTCCGGCCGCGGACGATTTGCACCCGAGGGCCGGCGCCAGAGCGGTGGCCGACGGGCTCGACGGCTGGTCGTACCTGATGCGCACGCCGGACAGGCGCTTTGCGCTCGCCTATTTCGAATGGAAGGCGGTCCCTCCCCGCATCGCCGGCATGCCGGCGGGCGGGCGCTACCGCTGGATTTGGTTCGATCCGCAAACCGGGCGCTGGAGCAAACCGCTGGGCGTCGCGGCGGACGCGCAAGGCGTCCTCAGGGCGCCGGCCTTCCCCGATGTGAAACGCGACTGGGCGGCGAAGATCTCGGCGCGCTAAGGCAGCCGTTCGCCCATCGCCGCCTGGAGCACGCCGTACCATTCCGGCTTGGTGATGGTGACGGCAGCGGCCTTCACCGCTTCGCGCAGCCTGTCCGGCGTCTTGGTGCCGAGGATCGGCGTCACCGGCGCGGGATGGGTGTGCAAATAGGCATAGGCCATCGTCGTGAGCGAGACGCCGTATTTCGCGGCGAGCTTGGCGAGCGATTCGCGCACGTTCGCAAGTTCGGCAGGCCCGCCCTCGGCCAACCGGCCGCCTGCCATCGGCGACCACGCGCACACGGCCATCTTGCGCTCCATCGCCTGGTCGAGCGTTCCGTCGAACAGGTGCACGAACTGCGCCGCCGAGAACTCCATCTGATGGGCCACGATCGGCGCGCGCAGATAATGCGTGTACGCGGAAATCTGATGCACCGTGAAATTGGAGGCGCCGATATGCGCCACCTTGCCCGCCGCGACCAGGCCGTCGAGGGTTTCGGCCACGTCCTCGGGATGGCTGATGAGATCGGGGCGGTGGATGTAGAACAGGTCGATGCGCTCCGCGCCCAGGCGCTTCAGGGAACCGTCGCAGGCGGCCTTGAGGTAAGCGCTGGAAGAATTGTAGGGCGTCCCCTTTTCGACGCCGCCCTTGGTGGCGATGAAAGCGCCCGAAAACAGCGACGGCGCGCGCTTACGTACGTTGCCCATCACCGTTTCCGAAGCGCCGTATCCGCCGGGGCCGCCGTAGACGTCGGCGGTGTCGAGATGATCGATGCCGTTCTCGCGCGCGGCCGACAACATCGCCTCAGCGGTGTCCTCGTCGCCCACGCGATAGCGCCAGAACCCGTATGCGAGGCGCCGCTTGCCCGCCTCCGCCAATCCCAACATGTCTCACCCCTCGGAAAGCCCGACAGCGTTGTCAGCATTTGACGGTATAGCTACACTGCCTGCATAGCACAACGAGCGGAGCACACGTGGGCGCGCGACAGCACTTCGCAATGTGGCTCGCCGCCGCGATGGCGGCCGGCCTTCTGGCATCGCCCGCATGGGCGAAGGACACGGTCGAGGCGAAACGGGACGCGATTCTCCATTACCTCCAGCAACTGCCTGGGCAGAAGAAGACGCTGACCGGCGTGCAGGTGAACGAATACGAGGTCTACATCGATTGCACCTCCGCCGACCGGCTGTTCGCGCAAACCGGCAAGCGCACCGCGTTGATCGGCCTGGAGCTGATGAACGCGATCGCCTATCCGCCCTACCCGTCCTATCTCGTCGACCGCGCGGTGACGCAGACGATGAAGGGCGGGCTGGTCACCATGTCATGGCACGAGCGCAATCCCGTCGAAGTCTGCCAGCGCGGCGAATACTACGAGTGCACCAAGAAAGCGATGAGCGCGGCGACGCTGCACGCCGTGCTGACGAACGGCACGCCCGAGCACAAGCTCTGGCTCAAGGACGTCGACGCGATGGCCAGGACGCTGCGCGAACTGCGCGACCGCGGCGTGGTGGTGCTGTTCCGGCCCTATCACGAGATGAACGGCGGCTGGTTCTGGTGGGGCAAGCAGGCCGAATTCCCGCAACTCTGGGACGCGCTCTACGACGAACTCGCCGTCCGCCAGAAGCTCGACAACCTGATCTGGGTGTGGTCGCCCGACCGTGAGGCGCCGGATGCGAAGAACTTCTTCCCCATACGCCACAAGCCGGACATCGTCGGCACCGACATGTACGAAAACGATCCGAACACACCCAAATATGCGCTCGCGCACGCCAACCTCACGGCGGCGGGCGGGACCGCGCCGTTCGCGATCACCGAAACCGGGCTGGCGCCGGGCGCGCAGGTGCTCGACCAGACGAACCCCGCCTGGGTGCTGTTGTGGGGCGACATGATCAACGTCAATTGGACCTGGAACGGCGACTGCCCCATGTGCAACAAGCCCGAACAGATCGACACGTTCTTCAAGATCGACCGGCTGGTGAACCTCGACGGAATTGCGCCGGCGTTGCGGCAGACGATCTCCGCGGGCGTCACCAATCCGCATCCGCTGCACAAGCCCAACCCCACCTGCCCCGCCAAACTCCGCTGACAGGACCCTTCATGCCGACCGAAAGCGAATTCCGCCAGAGGCTCGAGAAACTCGAAGCCAGCTACGAGGCGCTGATCCTGGAGCCGAACCATCCGGCCAAGCATCATAACGGCATCTACCGCCGCTGGGACCGCCCCGTGCTGACGGCGCGGCATGCGCCGCTTTTCTGGCGCTACGACCTCGACTATGCGACCAACCCGTTTCTGATGGAGCGGCTCGGCATCAACGCCACCTTCAACGCCGGCGCAATCCATCTCGGCGGCAAATACCTCGTGGTGGTGCGGGTGGAAGGCAACGACCGCAAGTCGTTCTTCGCGGTGGCCGAGAGCCCTTCTGGCGTCGACCGCTTCCGCTTCCGGGATTATCCGGTCGTGATGCCGCAGACCGGCGAACCCGACACCAACGTCTACGACATGCGGCTGACCGCGCACGAAGACGGCTGGATCTACGGGCTTTTCTGCACCGAGCGGAAGGACCTGGCCCAGCCCGGCGACGAATCCGCGGCAACCGCCCAATGCGGCATTGCGCGCACGCACGATCTCGCCGCGTGGGAGCGCCTGCCCGATCTCGTCACCCATTCCGGCCAGCAGCGCAACGTCGTGCTGCATCCCGAATTCGTGAAAGGCAAGTATGCGCTCTATACGCGGCCGCAGGACGGCTTCATCAGCGTGGGTTCGGGCGGCGGCATCGGCTGGGGCCTTTCCGACACGATGACGAATGCCTGCATCGACGAGGAGGTGATCGTCGACCGCAAGCGCTACCACACGATCAAGGAAGTAAAGAACGGCCAGGGCCCGGCGCCGATCAAGACGCCCAAGGGCTGGCTGCACCTGGCGCACGGCGTGCGCAACACGGCCGCCGGCCTGCGCTACGTGCTCTACATGTTCATGACGGCGCTCGACGAGCCTTGGCGGGTGACCCATGCCCCCGGCGGCCATTTCATCGCCCCCGAAGGCGAGGAGCGCGTGGGCGACGTGTCGAACGTGGTCTTCTGCAACGGCTGGATCGTCAACGAGAAGGGCGAGGTCTACATTTACTACGCTTCGTCGGACACGCGCCTGCACGTGGCGACTTCGACGGTGGAACGCCTCCTCGACTACGCGATCAACACGCCCGCCGACCCGCTGACATCGGGAGGATGCGTCGACCAGCGCGTCGCGCTGATCCGGAAGAATCTTGCGTCGAGGGACCGCAAGTAGCGCGGGATACTTACGTATATCTGCTTATGCCCTCGCCGGCGCCTCCGCGTGACGTTGCCGCATCGCAACCGTTCGCGTTCCTTACGCTCGCATCAAAGCAAGCAAAATCGCCGTTTTCCTGAATGCGTTCGAATCCGGTTCCGGCGGCGTGACACCGCACCGCGATCCGGCCGGCTCTTCCGGGCATAGGCTTCGCGCCGCCAACTGCTGCTTCGAGGGGGGCAGATGCGGCGCCTTGTTCTTGCGTTGCTCGCGATTTCCGCACCCGCCTTCGCCGGCACCTACGACGATTTCAGCCGCGGAATCGACGCCAACAACCGCGGCGACGCCGCCGCCGCGATCCAGTTCTTCACCCGCGCAATCGATGGGGGAGACCTCGCGCCTTCCTATCTGCCGAGCGCCCGTTTCGGGCGCGCCCGCGCGCTGCTGCACGACCGGCGCTGCGGCGCCGCCCGTGCGGACCTTACCGAGGCGATCCGGCTACGCGCCGATTTCGTCGACGCCTACAGTCTGCGCGCCGAGGCCGACCTGTGCCTGGAGCACGACGGCGACGCGCTGGCCGACGCCACCGCCGCGATCCGGCTGAAGCCGGCCGCCGGCTATTACTTCACGCGCGCGCGGATCAGGTGGGGTATGGGCGATTTCGCGGGAGCGCGAAGCGACGCCCACGAGGCCGCGGCGCGCGATCCGGGCAACGCCTACGTCCTGTTGTGGCAGGCGATCGCGGACGGACGCGCGGGCGGCTTCGATCCGGCCGCGTTTGCCCTGCGCACGGCGGGCCTCGATGGATGGCCGAAGCCGCTGCTCGATCTCTTTGCCGGGCGCGCTTCGCCCCAAGACGTCGAGCGCCGCGCCGCCGGCAATCCCAACCAGAAATGCGAGGCCGATTTCTATGTCGGCGAATGGAGGCTCGGGCGCGGCGACGCCGGCCGCGCCAGAGACCTTTTCCAGACCGCCGCCGGCGAGTGCCCGCGCGACTACATCGCCTTCGACGCCGCGCAGCGCGAACTCAGGCGCTTCTAGGGGGCGTTCATGCGCATCTTGGCGTCCTGCTGCGCCGCTTTGCTGATCCAGACTGCCGCCGCTCTCGCGCAGTGCCGGCCGGCTGCGTTCATGCTGGAGGCCGACTGGTACGGCGGCGTCACGGTGCCGGCGGCAATCGCCGGCCGCTCCTTGAGGCTTCTGGTCGACACCGGCGGGGCGAACTCGATGCTGACGGATACGACCGTGACCGCGTTGGGCCTGCCGCGCCAGCCGATCCGGGCGCGGATCACGATGTACGGCGGGCTCAGGATCGACAGCCAGGTGCGCATCGACGGCGTCGAGGTGGGCGGCGTGGCCGCCGCCCCCGCAACGTTCTACGTTCTGCCGGACAATCGCATTCCCTATGCCCTGTCGGGCACCCTGGCGCCGGATTTTCTGTCCCGCTACGACGTGGAAATCGACTTTGCTCGCGCCCGCATGAACCTCTACCCGCCCGGCTGCGCCCCGATCGACGCACGCGCGGCGGTAGGGTTTTCGACCGACGGCGTCCATCACGTGATCGCGCCGGTGGAGGTCGACGGGCGCACCGTGCCGGCACTGATCGATACCGGCGCCTCGCGCTCGGATTTCAGCCTCGAGACCGCGCAGGAGCTGTTCGGCCCCTGCGAGCTGAAGCAAGCGACCGGCGCGGACGTGGAGGACGGGCTCTACACCCATCCCTTCCGCACGCTGCGCATCGGCGCCCTGACGGTCGGGAACCCCGATCTGGTGCTGGTTCCCGACCGCATCGCGCGGCGCCCGGCGAATTCGCCGCGGCTGGTCTTGGGGATGGGCGTCCTTCGCCGCAGCCGCATGGTGGTGGCCTACTCTCGCGGCCTTCTGATGCTCGCGCCGCCTTGACCGGCCAGACTTCCCGCGTGCCGCGTTCGCAGCTGCCGACAAAAAAGCGGCCGCCTTGTGGGCGGCCGCAGGAAAACGAGAGAGGTACCGAAAGGATCAGTACGTGGCCTTCACGCCGAAGAAGTACCGAGTGCCGCTGTTGTCATAGGTAAACGGCTGGTTCGGATACTGCAGATAGGTGTGAGCGGCTTCGGCCGTCAGGTTCTGCGCCCCGACGTAAACGCCGAAGTGGTCGAGGAAGTTGTAGGCGATCTGGGCATCCAGCTCGCCGTACGGAGCGGTGAAGACGCCGAAGGTCTTGGTGGCGCCAACACTCGTGTCCATGACCGATCCGAAGGTGGACCCGCCGATACCGCCGTTCACGGCTTTGCTGCGCCACGAGTACGACAAGCGGGCGTCGATCCCGTCGTTCGAGTAGAAGACCGTCGCGGTAGCGGAGTGAGCCGCCACGTCCGGGATCGGAAGGTGATTGCTGAACGCGGTGGTGATGACCGACTCGGACTGGGTGTAGGTGTAGTTGCCTGCAAAGCCCACGCCCATGTCGAACACATACTGACCGGCCAGCTCCATGCCGTAGATCTTGCCGTGGCCGCCATTGACCGCCATGGTGATCGGGCCTTCCGTGCCGCCGAAGTCGTCCGGAACGGTGGTCTGGATCGGCTGCTGCACTTCGAAGCTTTCAATCTGCTTGTAGAAGATACCGGCGCTGACCAGGGCTTCCGGAGCGAAGTAATCTTCCCAAGACAGGTTGAATTGGGTTGCGCGATACGGATCAAGCTGCGGGTTGCCCGAAGCGCCGTTCACGAACTTGAAGCCGTCCTTGGTGCCGAACGAGGGGCTGGACGGATTCGTGTTAACCCGGCCGCCGGTCTCACGCGTGAAGTTGTAGGACTGGCCGAGACCGAGATTGAACAGATCGGCCGGAGACATCACGCGCGCCGCGCTCAGGCGGACGATCTGATCGTCCGTCGGATAGAGCGTGAGGTTCAACGACGGCAGGATGTCCACCGAGTACTTGTTCTGAACGAACGGCACGTTGTTGCTGTTCACGCCGTTCCATGTGGCCGTGCCGTAGGAATACACGACCGGGGCCGACGTTGCGCCGGCGACGCTCTGGTGCGTCAGGATCAGGCGAACGCCTGCGTTGACGTGGAAGCCCTTGTCCTTGTCGCCCAGGTCACTCATCAGATAGAAGGCCTGGGTGCTCTCATGCACGCGGAACGAACTCAGCGTGTCGAGATAGAGCTTTTCGCTGTTGTTGGGCACCGCCGTCGGGCTCACTGCGCAACCTGCCTGGAGCACGTTGGCGCAGGGAACACCGGTCGAATCTGCGGCCGGCGGATTGACCGGAACGCCACCGACGCCCGGCACGTACGAAGCATTGTTCCAGATCGTGTTGAGGAAGGTCGCCGGATTGGCCATGCCGCCGGTGCCCGGGTTCTTCACGATCATGTTGCCGAACATGAAGCTCTTGACGGTGAGCGCCAGGCTCGGATCGGACGTCGCCGTCGAGTACGGAATGGAGGCGTAGCCCGGATCCTGGTAGTACAGGCCCGGCCCATTGCCCTGAGCGTAGCAGCAGTTCGAAATATAGGCGCCGCTCTCGGCCAGGCCGTCGATCAGATAGCGACCGAAGTCCTGCCAGATATCGCGCGTGCCCAGACGGAAGCCGCCCGTGATGCTGCCTTCGACCCCCGCCAGGAAGCCCGGCTTGTAGGTCACGGCACCCCTGATGGCGCCCTCTTCCGCCTTCGTGCTGTTGGCCCACGCCCAGGCGGACTTGAACAGCGTGTAGTTCGGATTCGAGAGCACATCGGCGTAGGCGCCGACGTACTTCGCGGTCGGCAGACCCGAACTGCCGCCGTTGGTCCAATCCAACTGGATCGCCGGATTGCCGGCGCCGACGCCGCAAGCAGGCGAGAAGTTGTTGCAGCCCGGAGCGGTCAACTGGACCGTGCCCGCCGGGAAGCCGGCGGTCGGCAGATAGTAGCCGTGCTCGATGTCCTGCTGCGCCGCCTTCAGGCCCGAGGTCGCACGCGAGTAAGCGACATCCAAGGTGGCCGTGATCGGGCCGCCGTTGTCGAAGTTCGTGTGCCACTGGAAGTTGTTGGCGTCAGAGGCCTGCCGCTGCAACAGGGTCGCCGTTTCTGCGCCCTGCAGATAGAACGTGCCGGATTGCACAACGCCATTGCCGTCGATCGTATAGGGCGAATCGCCGTCGATTCCCGGAGGACCGCTGCCAGGCACGTTGTTGCTGCCGCCCGATCCGTTGAAGCCGACCTTGTTCGAGTAGTTCGTCTGCTTGTCCGAAATGTGCGAATAGAACCAGACAAAGCTCGTCTGGATCGCATCGGAGACGTTCCAGGTCGCGCCGAGCGTCGCGCCCAGCGTCCGGTTCGTGTCGTAGATGTCGCTGAAGTAGCCGTACTGCGGCATGATGTAGTACGTGCCGATATTCGTCTCACCGTCGGTCGCGTTCAGCGGCGTGGCGCCGGTGTAACCGAGGACGCCGGCATTGGTGATGAGCCACGAACCGCGGTTGTAAGCTTCGTATTCGCGGGTACGGGTGTTGGTGTCGTCATACGACACGCTGCCGGTGATCGCGAAGACGTTGTTGGGCTTGTAGGAGGCCACGAGCGTTGCGTTCGGGGTCGTGTTGCCCAGCGACTGGTAGCTCGTCGACGTTCCGCGCAGGTTGGCGGTGACGGAGAAGCCTTCCGGCCCGTCCAGCGGATTGCGGGTCTTCAGATTGATGATGCCGCCCAGGCCGCCTTCGGTGAGCGAGGCTTCGGGGCTCTTGTAGATGTCGACGCCGCCGATTTCTTCGCTCGGAATGCCTTCCATCGAAGCGTATTGCGCATTGGCGCCGGAGCCGCCGTTGGCCGCTTCGCCGGACACATAGAATTCCTTGCCCGTCAGGAACACGTCGCCGTTCAAGGTCGTGAGGTTCTGGCGCAGGCCGTCGATCAGCACGCGCGTGCCCTTGCCCTGGTCGCGGGCGATCTGCACGCCCGGCAGGCGCTGCAACGACTCCGTGACGTTCTGGTCGGGCATCTTGCCGATGTCTTCTTCAGCGACCGACTCCATGATCAGGTCAGATTTCTGTTTGGCCTGCAACGCCGACGCCAGCGATGCCCGGAAGCCGGTCACCGTCACCGTCTCCATCGCGCCGGTATCGTTGCTTTGAGCGACCGCCGGGGCCGCCGTCAAAGCGCCGAAAATCAACGCGAGCAGTGAAACTGAATTCTTGGATTCCTTAAGCATTCCTTCCCGCTCCTCTTGTGTGTTGAGCTCGCGCGGCGAGATCGTCAGGACCCCCTCCGGCGAACGACTGACGACCAGGTCAGTCCCCTTCAGCATCAACTCGAGAGCGGCAATAACGTCGTAGGTACCCTTGATCGCAGGTGTCGTGATGTCTTGAAGCTGCGTGGCAGGCGCGATGACATCAACGCGTGCCTGGCGCGCAAATTCGAGCACAGTCTTTCCGGCGTTCCCGGCGGGAACGTCGAACTGCATCATTTGAGCAGACATGGGCGAGAGCAAGCACAGCCCAGCAAGGGATGCGCCGCAAAGCGCGGCCGCCCTGAACCTGCTGGTTTTCACCGCCCCCCCAATTCCCGCTCCCTGCGGATTATGCGCGCCCTCTCTTGATACCCATCTAGCTGACGGGCGCGCTTTCGATTTCCTACCCCTTTTTGTCCGGCGATGCGGAAATCCTCACTTCGCCATCGCTTGCATCTACGCGCAGCTTGAGCACTGCGGCAGCGGCCCTCGCGAAGGCGACTGGATCATTCGAGGCGAACATGCCGGTGATGGTCCGATTTGCGACCGCAGGATCGACCACGATGCGCAGCTCGCTGTAGCGCGAGAATTCGTCCGCAGCTTCCTGAAGCGTTCGATTCTCGAGGGCAATGTGGCCGTATTGCCACGCCAGGTCGTTCGCCAGCCGCGTGCTCGATATCGATTCCGCAACGATCGGCGCGCCACGCGGGGCCAGCGCTCGCGTACTTGCGCCAACCCACAAGGGAGAACTGTTGGTGCGCTTCAATTCCACGATGCCCTCTTTCACCAGC
>Ga0335069_10003326_pt1 | contig 24365 bp, 25 predicted proteins | sample Lox_Sample_11_FD_206714 | JGI IMG/M metagenome (GOLD analysis project Ga0335069, IMG submission 206714) | Soil microbial communities from Loxahatchee National Wildlife Refuge, Florida, United States - Lox_Sample_1.1 | ecosystem: Environmental > Terrestrial > Soil > Wetlands | place: USA... | reverse complement strand
TCGCCGCGCGCCTGCTCCGGCGCCATGTACTCGGGCGTGCCGAAGACGGCGCCCTTGGGCGCGAGGCGCGGGTCCATCGCGAGGTGCGCGAGCCCGAAGTCGAGGATCTTCACGAAGTCTTTGCGGCCGCCGCGCGTCGTCAGCAGGATGTTGTCGCTCTTGAGGTCGCGGTGCACGACGCCCAGGTCGTGCGCGCGCGCGAGCGCCGCGCACATCTGCTCGAGGATGTCGACGCCGCGGGCCAGCGCCATCGATCCGCGCGCCAGCTCGCTCGAGAGCGACTGGCCGACCAGGTACTCCATGACGAGATAGAGCTCGCCCTCCTCGGTCTCGCCGATGTCGTGGATGTCGATGATGTGCGCGTGGTCGACGCGGTTGGCGGCGCGCGCCTCGCGGAGCATCCAGGCACGCAAGTGGGTCTCGCCGCGCAGGTCGGGCCGTATGAGCTTGACCGCGACGACTCGGTCGATGAGCACGTGCCGGGCGCGGTAGACGACGCCCATGCCGCCTTCTCCGATGCGCGCCTCGAGGCGGTATCGGCCGGCGATGACGCGGCCGAGCATCGGGTCCGCCGGCTTAGCCGGCTGTGCGAGTCGCTGTGCCATTCTCTCCGCTCCGCTGAAGACACCCCGCCCGGCGCCTCAACGCAAGGATGGTAACAGGGTGATGTGGGCGCGGGGAACGCTCAAAACGTAACGTGGAGCACGGGCATCCGGAACTCGGCCTCGTTCTTCACGAGCCCATACGTCTTCTGCTCCTGAGGCGTGAACGACGGGGTGATGCTCGGAAGAGGCACACCGAGGCGCAGATTCCCCTCGTGCAGGTCCAGGAACGACTGCGGCGTCGAGGGCGGCGGAGGTGTGGTGGACGGCGCGGGTGAAGGAGCGGGGGCAGGGGCGGCCGCAGGCGCGGACGCGGGAGCCGCCGCAGGCGCCGGAGCCGCCGAGGGCGACGAAATGCTGGCGCCGGGGACCCCAGGTTCAGCCGGAGGGCCCGCGGGGGTGCGGTCCTCGGTCGCGCCTTCCTCCGGCCGATAGCGCGTGGCATCGAGTGACAGGACGATCGCCGGGATGACGAGCGCCAGGCCCCCGGCGAGCATGTACATGGGCACCTGACCGTTGCTGGTGCTCTGCTCGACGAAGTAGCCACCGACCCCGCCTGCGGCCGCGCCGGCGAGGCCCCCGACGATGTACGCCCAGCCGGCCCGCACGCCCACGATTGCCTCGGTGATCGTCACGACTTCGCCGCCGAGCAGGGCGCCGCCGGCGATTCCCTTTCCGGTGGGCGATACGTTGTCGGCCCGGGCATCGCTCGAGGAGCCGACGAAGAGGCCGGCGCCGAGCACGAAGGCCGTAGCGAGCGCAGCAGGGCGGTAGGTTCGCGAGAATGCCATGCGGGATACCCCGTTCCTTGGTGGCCCGACCGTATCACGCCGTTCACGGCAGTAAACCGCCCAGTTTGTCGGATGGGGCCCCTCCCCCATCCGGATCTACTATCGGCGCCCATGCTGCCGCTCGTCACCGCGCTCGTTGCGGCACACGTGCTCGCGAACGTCGTGTGGATCGGGGCCCTGCTCGCCGAGTGCCTCCTCCTCGGGCGCGCCCGCTTCATGGCCGACGGAGCCGAGATCGGGGGGCTCGCGCGCCGCGTGCACACGCGCCTCGCGGTCCCCGCGTTCGTGTCGAGCTTCGCGTTTGGGGTCGCCCGCATCGCGGACGATCCGCGCCTGTACCTGCACCTTCCCTGGATGCACGTGAAGCTCGCGTTCGCAGCGGGCGTCATCGTGCTGCACCACGTGGTCGGGGCACGCTCGAGGCGCGTCGCCGGCGGCGCGCTCCAGGAGGGCAGCGGCGGCCCGTTCATCGGCGCCGTCATCTTCCTCTGCGCGGCCGTCGCGGTGCTCCTCGGGGTGGCCAAGCAACTCCCGTGACCCTAGGCTCCGCCCGGGTGTCGTCGCTCGATTTCTGGTTCGACTACTCCTGCCCGTACGCCTACCTCGCGTCGACGCAGGTGGAGGCCCTGGCGGCACGCGTCGGCGCGACGCTCGTCTACAAGCCGATGCTCCTCGGCGGCGTCTTCGCGGCGAACGGCACGCCGCAGAAGCTCTTCGCGACGCTCTCGCCCGCCAAGGCCGCGCACAACGCGCGCGACCTGGAGCGCTGGGCGGATCTCTTCGGCGTGCCCCTCGTGATGCCGCCCGGGCACCCCCTCCGCACCGTCGAGGCGCTGCGGGCCACGGTGGCGAGCGGCATCGATCCGCGCGTCGTGCTCGGCTTCTACCGCGCGTACTGGGTCGAGGGACGCGGGCCGAGCGAGGAGTCGACGCTGCGCGACGTGCTCGCCGCCGCCGGGCACGACGCCGATGGTATCCTCGCCACCATCGCGCGCCCCGAGGCCAAGGATGACCTGCGCCGGCGGACGGACGAGGCCATCGCGCTCGGCATCTTCGGCGCACCGGCGTTCGTCGTCGACGGCTCGCGTCTCTACTGGGGCCAGGACCGCATGCACTTCGTCGAACGAGACCTGCGCAAGGAGTAACGACAGATGCACACGCTCGAAATCTACTGGGACTTCTCGTCACCCTTCGCGTACCTCGGCAGCACGCAGGCCGAGGCCCTCGCCGCCCGGCACGGCGCGAATCTCGTCTGGCGCCCGATGCTCCTCGGGGGCGTCTTCAAGGCGATCGGCCAGGCGGACGTGCCCCTCTTCACCTGGAGCGACGCGAAGAAGAAGTACTACTTCGACGACATGCACCGGTGGGCTGCGTACTGGAACGTGCCCTTCCGCTTCCCGTCGCGCTTTCCGATGAACAGCCTCAAGCCGATGCGCGTCTACCTCGCGCTGCCCGAGGAGCGCCGCAAGGACTTCCGCGAGCGCGCTTTCCGCGCGGGCTGGGCGGAGGACCGCGACCTCGGCGACGACGCCGTGCTGCGCGAGTGCATCGGCCCGGGCGCCGACGAGGTGCTCGCGAAGACGCAGGACCCGGCGGTCAAGAAGGCGCTCATCGACGCGACCGAGCACGCCGTGAAGGCCGGTGTCTTCGGCGCGCCGACGTGGGTCGTCGACGGCAAGGAGCTCTTCTGGGGCCAGGACCGGCTCCCGCTCGTCGAGCGAGAGCTGTCGAAGTAGCGCCCGTCAGGGTTGCCGCAGGTTCGCCACGACGAGAACGAGCTCGCTCGGGTCCACCGGCTTCGGCAGGTGCGTCTGGAAGCCGGCCGCGAGGGCGCGGACGCGGTCCTTCGGGCGCGCGAGGGCGGTGAGGGCGACCGCCGGCGTACGCCCGCCCTGTTCCGCCGACAGCGCGCGGATGCGGCGGATCAGCGTGTAGCCGTCCTGCTGCGGCATCGCGATGTCGGACACGACGACCTCGGGTCTCCACGAGATCACCAGGTCGAACGCCGTCGCGGCGTCGCCGACGGCGCGCAGCTCGGCGCCGGCGGAGGTCATCGCCGCCGCGAGGAAGTCGCGCGTGTCCTTGTCGTCGTCCACGAGCAGCACGCGCGTGCCCGAGAGCGAGACGCGGATCTGCAGGCTGTCGGCGGCGCGGAGGTTCGGCATGCTGTCCGCCTCGCCGAGCGGGAGCTCCACGACCACCTCTGCCCCTTGGCCCTCGCCCTCGCTGTACGCGCTGACGGCGCCTCCATGCGCTTCGATCACGTGGCGCACGATCGCGAGGCCCAGGCCCAGCCCGCCGTGCTCGCGGGTGGAGCTCGCGTCGCCCTGGCGGAAGCGCTCGAAGATTCGCGGGAGGACGTCGGACGCGATGCCCTCGCCGTCGTCGCGGACCGAGAGGCGCACGATGCGGCCCCTGCGCGAGAGGCTCAGGTCGATGTGTCCGCCCTGCGGCGTGAACTTGATGGCGTTGGTGAGGAGGTTCCAGACCACCTGCTGCAGCCGGCGCGCGTCGCCGAGCACGTAAGCGCCGCTGCTGATGTCCAGGCGCACCTCGAGCCCCTTGGCCAGCAGCGTGGGGCGCACCGAGTCGATCGCGGCGTCGACGACGGCGGCGAGATCGACGCTCGTCATCTCGAGGTCCAGCTTTCCGCTCACGATGCGCGACACGTCGAGCAGGTCGTCCACCAGGCGCGCCTGCAGCGTCGCGTTGCGCTCGATGGCCTCGAGCGCGCGGTCCTGGGCCTCGGTGCTCGTCACGATGCCCCGCTTGAGCATGCGCGACCAGCCGAGGATGGCCGACAGCGGCGTGCGCAGCTCGTGGCTCACGATCCCGAGGAAGTCGTCCTTGAGTCGGTTGCTGCGTTCGAGCTCCTCGCGCCGCAGCTGCTCGAGCGCGTAGAGGCGCGCGCGCTCCAGCGCCTGCGCTGTGCTGTCGGCGGTCGCCTCGAAGAGGGCGCGGCGCTGCGCATCGAGCGCGTCGTCTCCGGTGACGCACAGCTCGATTGCGCCGATGGGATGCCCGCGAATGAGCAGCGGCAGGCACATGCGGCCAGGTCCGGGCGCGACGGGTTTTCCGGAGCGAGCGCAGCGGACGATGGGCACGTCCGAGTCCGCTTGCAGCCGCTTCACGTCCGGCGGTCCGGGGGCGTCGCGGTCGTGCTCGAGGAGCACATAGTCGCGCTCGTCTTCGTCGAACGTCAGCAGCGCGCCCCGCTGCGCGCCGACGGCAGACAGACCCATGCGCAGCACGACGTCCGCCACCTGATCGGGCGTCATCGTCTTCGAAAGGGCTGCGGTCACTTCGAGCAGCCTCGTCATCCGCTCGAGCGCGGAGAGCTCCATGTTCCGTTGACGATGCTCGTGGCGTGAGCCGCGCGTGCGGTCAAGCGACCTCAGGTCGCATACGTTGCGGTCACGCGTCGCGTTTGGCGTCCAGACGTCGCCGACCGATCGCCGCGAGCATGGCCGCGAGCGTCAGGAAGCAGAATCCCATGATGGGCGGGCTCATACACTCGGCGGAGCCCTCCAGTACGGTGCGCGCCCTCTCGTCCGCGTTCTCGATCGTCCTCGTGTACTTGAACACCGCGCCGAAGGCGGACGTGGTGCCGGCGAGGACCGCGCAGATCAGCGCGAAGGACATCCACCTGATGAACCCCTCGTGCCGCGCGTCGGGTCGAACCGCGTAGTAGCCGGCCGTGGCGAGCACGACGCAGCCGAACGCCAGGATCACGAACATCGACCAGCCGCCGTCCCTGAAGAATTCGAGCATGCGACCAGTAGAACGCAGTTGAGGGGGGTCTGTGACGGACGGGCTTGTCACGGAGCCCCAGCTTGCGCGTTCATGGTTGCGACGTGCGGGATCCCAGCGAGAAGCCGCTCATCGACGCGCTGCGGCGTGGGGATGCGGCCGCCTTCGATGCGCTCTATGGCAGGTACCGGGCGCGGGTGCTCGGGTTCCTGCTGCGGCTCTCCGGCCGGCGGGACATCGCCGAGGACCTGTTCCAGGAGACGTGGGTGAAGCTCGCACGACACGCGCCTCGCCTCGCCGAGGACACGGACCTCGCGGCCTGGCTGTTCCGGGTCGCCCGCAACGCGTGGGTGAGCCACCGCCGGTGGTCGATGCTCGACGTGTCGCGGCTGGTCGCACTCCAGGAGGACGTGGTGGCACCCGCGAGGACCACCGGCGGCGAGGAGCGCGCCGATGCAGCGCGCGCCGTCGCGCAGCTCGAGGCTGCGATCGCATCGCTCCCGGCGGCTTCTCGCGAGGTGCTCCTGCTCGTCGGCGTCGAGGGCTTCGAGCAGGAGCAGGCGGCGACGATCCTCGGCATCTCGTACGCCGCGCTCCGGCAGCGGCTCGCTCGAGCGCGCGCCCAGCTTGCGGAGAAGCTGGGAATCGTGGAAACGAAGGAGGTTCCGGCATGAGTCCTCTCGACGACCTGCGTCCCGTGGAGCCCTCGCGCGAGCTCGACGAGCGCGTGCGCCGCGCCGCGAAGGCGGAGCTGCGCGCTGCGATGGGGCCCCAGTGGCGCGTCATCGCGACCCGAGCCTGGTCGAACGTCGCCCTCCCGGCGGCGATCGGCATCACGGTGATCGGTTATCTGCACTGGGCGTTCGTGACGGCGAGCGCGCTGTATCAGTAGGCCCGGTGCGCGGGCGGCGCCTGCTCGCGGTCCCGTAGACCGTAGTCGCGCATGACCGAGGCGATCCGCAGCCTGTAGTCGCGAAAGAGCGCCGCGCGTCCCCGCGCTTGTGCGATCCGATGCGCTTCCACGTGCCGCCACGCCGCTACCGCTTCCTCGTCGCGGAAGAACGAGACGGACAGGATCTTCCCGGGATCGGTCAGGCTCTGGAACCGCTCCACCGAGACGAAGCCGTCCAACTGCTCGAGCTGCCCTCGAAGGGCGGCGGCGAGGTCGAGGTACTCCTTCCGCCCCTCTTCATGGGGCCAGACCTCGAAGAGGACGGCGATCACGACGGCACCGCCGTCGCCGGAACGCCGAAGGTCGAGTCGACGACTTCGAGGAACGTCCGCTCCTCGCGGAGGATGAAGCGCGTCGCATGGGCGAACGCGAAGTTGCGCTTTCCCTCCTCGTCGGCGCGCAGTCTGGCGCGGTAGGCCTCGTAGTCGGCGAGGCTGTCGAACGCGATGATGCCCCAGGCGATGTCGTTCGTCCCTTCGTGAGGGAGGAAGTAGCCGACGAGGCGCCCGCCGCATCGCGGGATGACGGAGCTCCAGGCGTCGGCGTAGGCCCGGAAAGCTTCGCGCTGTTGGGGGTCGATCTCGTAGCGGATGAAGCACGCGAGGGTCATGGAAAGAGATCTACGCCCGCGAGGGAGGCCGATGCTTCGACCGGGGTCGAAGCGTTGGTCCGAGCTTCAGCGCGCGACCAGCTCGCTCGTCCCGTGGGTCTCGGCGTATCCGCGGCGGATGCCCCAGCACCGTGGCGAGAGCGAGCACCGAGCGCACGTCTCGGTCTTCAGGAACTCGCCGCCGTCGAATCCTTCGGGGACGTCGACGGGGGCCAGCTCGCCGAGCTCGCGCGGAACGAGGCACAGCGGCAGCCCACACATCGACTCGAAGCCGACGACGCGCACGCCGAGGCGCTTGGCCTCGGCGACGGCCGCCGCAATCTCGGGCAGCGCGTCGGAGTAGCGAGGGACGAGCGCGCGATCGCGCGGCACCACGTCGCTCGATGGCGCGACGAAGGAGACGTTCAGGATGGCACGCGGCCAGCGCGCGGCGATCGACCGAACGTGGTCGAGGAGCTCGTGGCGGTTGCGCTCACACACGACGTAATTGAGCATCGTCCGGATCCGCGATGCGTGGAGGTGATCGACGCCGCGCAGCGTGCGCGCGAAGGTGCCGGGCGCCTCGGTGACGGTGTCGGACACGGCCGCCGTCGCGCCGTGCAGGGAGACGAACGCCTCGTCCAGCCCCGCCTCTTCGAGGCGCGCGACGAGCGACGCGTCGTCCAGCCGGATCGCGTTCGTCTGCAGCACGATCTCCCGCGCGGCGAGCGACTTGGCGAGCCGCACCCACTCGACGAGACGCGGATCGAGCGTCGGCTCGCCGCCCGACAGGACGATGCGCGAGCCGCGCGCCGCAGCGTCCCGGATCGCCGAGGCGACGACCTCGGGGGAAGGCGAGGGCAGGTGCGTCGAGACGAAACAGAAGGTGCACGACTGGTTGCACCGGAAGAGCACGCGGATGGTCTCGTCCACGACGGAGAGGCCGGCGTCGTCGGTCGCCAGGCTGCGGGAGACGAGCTCGCGCGCGACCTGTTCCTCGACGGTGGAGATGACCGCCAGCCGCCTGCGGGTCCTGTCGTCGGTCACCGGGTGCATCGGTGGCGTCCCGAAGCGAGCGAGGTACGCGTCCGGCACGCCCGGGCAGCGGTCGCTCAGGTTGCAGCCGTCGCAGGCGGCGACGTGAGTGTGCTCGCTGCGCCTGGGTGCGCCGGGGGTCATCGCGTAGAAGCGCGCGACGCGACCGCGGGCCACCGGCTCGAACGCGCACGGGGGAAGCGGATCACCCGTGCTCATGCGAACGGGGAGCTCGAGCGGCCGCGCGGCGCGCTCGAGGGAGAGCACCGCGGCGCCGGCGCCGTCGAAGGGGAGCAGCTCCGAAGGATCCGCCGCCTCGACGGGGAACCGGACGAAGAGGCCACGGAGCGCCGCCCCGAGCGCGGCCTGGAGTGCGCCCGGCAGGCCCCCCAGATGCGGCGCGGTCGACGACACGACGGTGACGGCCGCCTCGATGGCGATCCCCGCCTCCGCGAGCGCCTTCATGCCGGCGAGCGCCCGGGCGAAGCCCCCCGGGTCGCGCGTGAGCGCGTCGCACGCGTCGCCGAAGGCGGGCACGTTCACGCGCGCGACGTCCAGGCCCGCATGCCTCAAGCCACGCGCACGCTCGGCGTCGAGCAGGGTCGCGTTCGTCTCGAGGACGACGCGGCGCGCGCCGCGGGCCCTGGCGTGCGCCACGAGCGCCGCTAGGTCGCCGCGCATCGTCGGCTCACCCCCGGTGATGACGACCTCCTCGGCGCCGCCCGCGAGCCCCTCCTCGATGCGCGCGCGCACGCTCGCGGCGCGGATGAGGCGTGGATCGTCGCGGTCGCTGCGCCGCGTGCACCAGGCGCAGGCCTGGTTGCACCGCAGGTTCGTGACCAGCGAAAGCGTGCGCGCGGACTTCACGGGACGCGCGAGACGGGACGCACGAGGTCCTCGGGTCGGACGAGCCACGGCGGCTCGGGCACGTCGTCCATCTCGTAGAAGCCGCCGCACCAGATGCGCCGCGGACACGCGGCGCACGGCTCCTTGTGGACGCGCCGTTCGGCGAGGTACTTCGCCAGGTTCACCGTCTCGTTGTTCACGAAGATCATGTGCCGCTCGAGCTTCGCGTAGTCCCCCGCGACGTGCTGCTCGTAGCCGGGCATGAAGCAGAAGGGCAGGTTGATGACCTGGATCTTCATCCGGTCGCCGAACGCGTCGATGACGCGCATGGTGACCCGTGCGGCGTCCTGCGTGTCGGGCGTGACCCAGCGCGTGGCGCGCCCGAAGGGCGTCAGGAACTGTACGTTGAGCCACGGCAGCCCGAGCGACAGCGCGAGCTCCGCGACCGCCGGCAGCGTCTCGTAGTTTCCCTTCGTGAGGGTGATGTTCATCCCGAGCTCGAGGCCCGACGGTGCGTCGCGCACGCAGTTGCGGATGCCGCCGATCGTCTGCTCGAACGCCTCCGCCACGCCGACCTGCTGCGCGTGCGTCCGCGCGTCGGGCCCGTGCACGCTGAAGAGCAGCGACGTGACCCCCGAGCGTACGAGCTTGCGCGCGAAGCTCTCGTAGAAGCACATGCGCCCGTTCGTCGTGACGTTGATGCGCTCGTAGCCGAGAGCGCGCGCGTGACGGATGAGGGGCAGGAGCTCCGGGTCGAGCGTCGGCTCGCCGCCGTCGAAGTCGACGAGCGTCACTCCGCGTGAGCGGTAGAGGGCTAGCCACTCGCGCTGACGCTCGGGGTTGCCGTGCACCTGCGTGCGCGTGCCGACTGCGCAGAAGGTGCAGTGGTTGTTGCACGCGTAAGTCAGGTTCATCACGACCTTGCGCGGTCCCTCCGAGGCGCGCAGGAGCCCGTCGAACGTCTCCTTGAAGGCGACGAGCGTCTCGGGCGCGACGTGGGCGCCGGGTTGCGAGGGCTGCTGCTGGAAGCGGGGGCCCCAGTCGTCCACGACGGGCAACGTCCTTCCGTCGGCGAGCCGGGTGCCGGGCAGGGGAGTCGAGAACTGCACCGCGGGAAGCGCGCCGAAGCGCGTGTAGAGGTCGTAGGCGAAGGCGAGGGTGCCGTTGACCTCCTCGGCGCTCTCGCCGGGCATGCCCACGATGAAGTGCACCATCGCTGGCACTCCCTCGGCGTGCGCGCTCTCGGCGGCGCGCTCGACGGCCGTTAGGTCGAGCTGCTTGCCGACCACCTCGTCGACCACGCGCTGCACGCCGCTCTCGGCGCTGACCGACAGGGTCGTGACGCGGCCGCGCATGCGACGCACGTGTTCCCGCTCGAGGTAGTCGGCGCGCATGCCGTTGGGCACGTCGAAGCGCACGTCTGCTTCCTCGACCGCCGAGAGCAGCGCCTCGAAGTGGCGCGTGCTCACGTTGACCATCTCGTCGAGCACGTGCAGGCGCGTCGCCCCGTGGTCGCGCGCCAGCCCGAGGACGAGCTCGCGCAGCCGGTCTTCGCCCAGGCGCCGCTGCGTCTTCGGCGCGCCCTGCGCGCGCCCCGGGTTCGAGCTGCAGTGGGCGCAGCGGAACGGGCACCCGCGGGACGTGACGACCGGCAGCGTGCGGCCATCGATGGGGAACGCCCACTCGGAGCGCCCGAGCGCGCCCACGACGCGCGCGCGGAAGGCGTCGTACGCGGCGAGGTCGACGAGGTCCCATGCAGGGGGGGGCAGCGCCTCGAGCGAGTCGGCCTCGGTGCCACGGACCGTGCCGCGAGGCTTCTCGCGGAGGACGCGCCCGATCTCGCGCTCGGCCTCGTACTTCAGCCACGCGTCGACCTCGGGGTAGCTCGCGAGCACGCGATCGCCGGCGGCGTCGACGTAGTGCTGCCCCGATTGATGCAGGTCTGCCAGCAGCACGTACGCAGCCGGAGCCCTCGCGCGCAGTGCCGCGACCGTCGCACCGAGGACGTCGCAGCGCCCCGGCGGCCGGTGGAACGGCGTGTACGCCACGACCACCGCGTCGGCCCCGGTGAGAGCGTCTCGGCACGCCGCGACCAGCTCGTCGACCGCCGCGCCCAGGTGGGCGCGCCCGTCATCGCGCCAGGTCAGGGTCGATCCGGCGAGGGCGTAGGCATCGACCAGCCCCGCGTCGTGCCCGTTCGCCCGGAGCACGGCCGCCGTCTGCACCGCCCCGAGGTCCGAGAACCACGGGTAGTCGATGAAGTCTCGCGCGACGGACGTCGGCGGATGAACGACGAGCACGCGAGCCATGGCCAAATGGTACCCCGCGCCGAGCTATGCTTCACGCGTGTGGACGGAGGAGACGCACTCGGCCGGGGTGGCGGCCCGTGACAAGACGCGCACCCACGAGGAGGCCGCGCACGACCGCCGCAACTGGGTCCGGCTCACCTTCGACTGCAACGACCACTGCGTCTTCTGCCTCGACGCCGACGCGCACGACGGGACGGTCCGCTCCCACGACGACGTGAAGCGCCAGATCCTCGATGGACGGCGCGTGGGGGCGACGCGGCTCATCCTTTCCGGCGGCGAGCCGACGATTCACCCGAAGTACGTGGACTTCATCCGTCTCGGGGCGCTCGCGGGCTACCCGAAGATCCAGACCGTCACCAACGGGCGGATGTTTGCGTACGACGACTTCTTGCGCCGCTGCCTCGACGCGGGGCTCTCCGAGATCACCTTCTCGCTCCACGGCCCCAACGCGCGCGTGCACGACGCGCTCGTCGGCACCAAGGGCGCGTTCGAGGAGGAGATGCGCGGGCTGAAGAACGCCCTCGCGCACCGCGAGGCGACCGGCAGCCCCATCGTCAACGTCGACGTCGTGGTCAACCGCGCCAACGTCCGGCACCTGGCCGAGATGCTCTCGATGCTGCTGGACCTCGGGGTGGGCGAGTTCGACTTGCTCCAGGTGGTGCCCTTCGGGCGCGCCTTCCGCGACGGGCGCGACACCCTCTTTTACGACCTCGAGGAGGCGCGTCCGCACATCCAGGCCGCGCTCGAGTTCTCGAAGCGACCCGACGTGCACCTGTGGATGAATCGATTCCCGCCGCAGCACCTCGAGGGCTTCGAGCACCTGATCCAGGACCCCTACAAGCTGAACGACGAGGTCCGCGGTCGGAAGGAGGAGTTCGCACGCTGGATCGACACCGGCGAGCCGCTCGATTGCCGCGAACCGGCGCGATGCCGCTACTGCTACCTGGAGAAGCTGTGCGACTCGCTCGTGCAGTCGATGGACCGCGTGGCGAGTGGCGCCTTCGAGATCGTGCGCGTCGACACGGAGGCAGAGGCGCACGCGCCGAGCAGCTTCGGCGGCGATCCCGCCACGGCTCGCAAGCGGCTTCCGCTCGCGGGAAACGGTGCCCCGACCGAGCGCCGGTCGCTGAGCGAGATCCTCGCTTCGTCGGGCGCGCGCACGCTCCACGTCGTGGCGCCGGACGTCGCGCGCGCGATGGAGACAGCGTCGCGGTTCCCGTCGCTCACGGACCTCGAGCTGCGGCTCGACGACTGGTCCGGCGTCGAGGCGATCGATCGCCGCGTGACGCGCGTCGAGGCCCGCACGGCGGAGGCGGCGCAGGCGCTCCTCGCCGTCGCCGCCTCGTTCGAGGTCGTCCTCGACCTCACGAAGGACAGCGCGACGTGGCTGCTCTCGCTCGACGAGACGCCTGCTCGCCTGGCGCTTCGCCAGCCGACATACGAGCGCGCCAGCGACGCGCGCGAGCACGACGTCGATCTGCGAGTCTTCTTCGCGAGCTTCCGGCACGCGGCCGTGCCGGTGGAGGGCGTGCCCGCGTGCATCCTCGGCAGGGAACCGAGACGTCGTCCGCCGACGATGGACCTCGCCGCCGCGGACCCCGGCGGTCGCCTCGAGATCTTCCGCTGGACCCGACGCTATGTCGAGGATCGGTACCTCACCCGGTCGCTGCGGTGCTCGTCGTGCGTCCACGCCTCACGGTGCGAGGGCGTTCACGTCAACTTCGTCCGCGCTCACGGTTATGCGCCGCTGCAGCCGGTGACGGATCCTCCTCCGCCACCACGATAGAGAGGCTCGACAGCCCCTCGATGACCTCGCGGGTGCGCTGTCGCTCACGCGCCATCGCTTCGTCGTGCTCCGGACCGAAGGCCACGTCCACCACGAGGCTCGACTGCTCCTCCTCGACGGTGATGGGGACGTCGATGGAGCTCGGCGACCCGACCGCCTGCACGGTCGACGACGAGCGCGCCCGCTTCGCCTCGTCGTACGCCTCCCGCAGCGCCTCGAACATGTCGGTAGCGGTCTGCCAGCGGGCCTCGCGCTCGAAGGCGAGCGCCTTGTCGACCGCAGTCGCGAGCTTGGGCCTGGCCTCGGGCATCACCGACCCGAGCGGGGGGGCGCGGTCGGTCATGCCCGCCATGGTCGTGTCGAACGGCGTCGCCTTCTCGTGGATGCGCCGTCCCGTCAGGGCGCGGAACATGACCGCGCCGAGCGAGAAGAGGTCCGCCCGGGCATCGACGAGGTCCGTCTTGCCGCGCGCCTGCTCGGGCGACATGTACCCCGCTGTTCCCATCACGATTCCCTGGGCGGTGGGGATGAGCGAGATGCTCCCGTCGCGCACGCGCGCGAGGCCGAAGTCGAGCAGCTTGGCGTACCCGCCGCGCGTGACGAAGATGTTCGCCGGCTTGATGTCCCGGTGCACGATGTTCGTGTCGTGGGCCACGCGCAGCACTTCGAGCACCTGCCCCGCGATCGCCAGCACCTCGGAGACCGGGATGCGTCCGCCCACCCGGTGGAGCCAAGCCGAGAGCGACTCCCCGTCGAGCAGCTCCATGACGAGGTAAGGAGACCCGTCCTCGGAGATGTCGTCGTCGAGGATGGCCACGGCGCCCGGGTGGCCCAGCTTGTTGGCGACGTAGCCCTCGCGCAGGAAGCGCTTGCGCACCTCCGGGTCGCGGCCGAACCGCGCGTGGAGGACCTTGATGGCCGCACGCCGGCCGTTGCGGTGAGTCGCGACGTAGACCGCCCCCATGCCGCCGACGTCGAGCAGGCGGTCGACCTGCCACTTGCCGTTCAGCAGCTGTCCGACGCGCGCCTCGGGGTTCGGGTTGTCACGAGGCTCTGCGGGCATCTTCGTTCAGCATCAGGCGCCCAGCCAGGCGCCGTCAAGCGCGCCGGTAGTGGAGGAGCCATTCGCTGCTCGTTCCAGCAGCGACGTCGCGGCGTCGAATGAGCTCCAAAGGGTGGGCCGAAAGGAGCCGATGGGCCCGCCCGGCATCGTCATTTCGGTAGTGCTCGAAGCTGCCGCCGGCCCTGGGCGGTCGGCGACGCAACAGGCCGAACGCCACCCCGTCGACGACGAGGAGCGTGCCTCCGGGGCGAAGCGCGCGGACCATCGCCCCGATCGCGCGGACGGGATCGCGCAGGTGGTTCCAGCTCCGCAGGACCACCACGTGGTCGAAGCGGGCGACGTCGTCGATCGACTCGGCCTCGCCGACGCGCACTTCGGCCCACGGCGAACGCGCTCGCATGGTGTCGGCGCGAGCGGCGTCCGGCTCGAGCCCCGTCCAGCGCACGACGCCGACGCGGGCGCGCGGCGCGATCACGTCATGGTAGCGTCCCTCGCCGCACCCCACGTCGAGGACGTCGCCGTGCATCTCGCGCACGATCTGCTCCACGAGGGCGTCGTCCCGCGTGAACGCGTGCCCCTCGGGTGCCGGCTCCCACAGCCCGCCGCATCTCTCGCGCGCGTCGCACGGGTCGCACGTCGCGCTGCGCCGCAGCGGAACGAGGTCGCGGGCGAAGTCGTCGGGCGCTTCCTTCGTCGCGTCGCTGGCATCGTCGTACACTTGGCCGATCGCGAGCTTCGTGTGCGCGATCTCGACGTCCGTGAAGTCGCGTGACTCCGTGCGGTAGCGTTGGACCCTGTCGCCGTCGCGGAGGAAGAGGATGCGGCCGCGGTCCCACGGAGTGACGCCGTCGGTGCGGACCGGGCACGCGCCACCGGGTCCCAATCGGCCGTGCGTCCCCTCGTGCACGTAGGTGAACGAGTTGGATCGCGTCTGCTTTGCGACGGCGTGGACCTCGCCTTCGCCGTGCACCTCGCGGTAGCCCGCGTACAGCCCAGGGCATGGGCCGCGGAGGGCGCATGCACCGCACTCGTTCTCGGGCTGCACCTTGGCCAGATCGTCGACGGGGAAGAAGTCGGGCTCACCCACCTCGATCATCGTGGCGAAGCGGTGGGTCTTGAGGTCGTCGTAGCGGTCGTCGTGTCCGGGCAGGAGGCAGAAGGGGATGCCGTCGTGCGCGTAGCGCTGCTTGCCGCCACTGCGCTCGAGGCCGTACTCGATGGCATCCTTGACCCGCGCAGCGACGTCCGAGACGCGCGGGATGACGTGGTCGAAGAGGCGGTCCGCGCCGCCCTTGGGCTGCACCATCGAGAACTTCACGATGACGTCGGGCCAGGGAAGGAGCGCGTCGACGACGCCCCGCAGGTGCTCGATGTTCGCGCGCGTGATGACGGTGTTCACCGTGAAGTCGAGCCCACGGCCGGCCAGGGTGCCGACGGCGGCGTAGGTCTGCTCGAACGCATCGGCGCGCACGAGGGCGTTGTGCACCTTGGCCGTGCCGCCGTGCAGCGAGAGGTAGACGTACCGGAGGCGGTGCTTCAGCAGCTTCTCGACGAGCTCCGGGTACGCGAGCATCCGGCCGTTCGTGACGAGACCGAAGTCCATCCTGCGCGCCGCCGTGCGCGCCGCCCACCGGAGCAGCTCGCGCCGCATCGTGGCCTCGCCGCCGGAGAGGACCACCATCGTGTGCCCGAGCCGGGCGGCGCGATCGATCTTGCGGTCGATCTCGTCGGCCTCTGCGTCGATGTGGCGCACGTCGTAGGTGTGGCAGAAGGTGCAGTGGTTGTTGCACCCGTAGCCCACCTTCACGAGCGCCTTCATCGGCCTTCCCCAGCGGAGGATAGCGCCCGGAACTCGTCGGCGCCGTGCAAGCGCAGGTAGTCCGCGCGCGGCCCGCCACAGCGATCTGCGAAGACGCATCCGGCGCAGGCGCCGACGTGCCCGCCACCCTCGAAAGGAGAAGCGTGGAGCGCGAAGCGGTGTCCGCCGGGGTCGACGACCTCGATGCCGAGGTCTCCCGCTGGCTGCCACGTGCCGCGGAGCGCCTGCGGCAACGTGCACGGCGGAGTGTGGAAGCTCACGAGCTCCAGCCCGCGTGATCGGGCGATCGCGTCGGCGCGCTCCAATGCGGGAACGAAGTCGGCGATGCGCGGAACCTCGCTCTCGCACGCGTCGCGGACGTCGCCGCTGTAGAGGAGCCAGAGGGCGAAGCGCCGCACGCCTCGATCCGCGAAGAACGCCACCGTCTCGTCCAGATGTTGCGCGGTCGATCGAGCCAGGAGCACGTCCGCCGTGACGCGCACACCGAGCGGCCCGAGGTTGTCGAGGGCCCGCAAGAGCAGCGCGTGCGCTCCGGCCTCGCCGCTCAGGCGGTCGTGCACCTCGGCACGGGCGCTCTTGGCGTTGACGCGCACCTCGGTCACGCCTGCACTGGCGAGAGCGCGCGCGTAAGCGGGGTAGGCGAGACGCATCGCGTTGGTCTGCACGACGACCTCGTCGAACCCGACCGCACGGGCGTGGCGCACCAGTGCCGGGAGGTCCTCGCGCAGCGTGGGCTCGCCGCCGCCGATCCACGCGCACGTCGCTCCGGCCTCACGTGCCTCGCGCAGCAGCGCCGCCGCACGCTCCGGGGCGATGCGCTCCCCGTGGTCCTCGCACGCACGGCAACCGATGCAGTGCAGGTTGCACCGGTAGTCGAGCGCCAGCTCGAGCGTGCGGGCCGTGGGCATCGCCGGAGGAGTATCGTACGAACGTGCCCATCGCGCTCGCTCCGCCCAGGGATCTGACCGTCCCCGAGCCCGGGTCGACGACCGCGCGCGACGTGCTCTCGTCGGCCCTCGGCCGAGCGATGCGCGAGGCACGCGCCGCCGTCCGCGGTCACCCGATGCTGGGGCACATCGAGCCCGGCGCGCTCGCGAGCCTCGTCCGACGCGCGCGTGTGGGAGTCCTGGTGCGAGCGCTCCGCAGCGCCACGGACGTGGAGGCGATCCGTTCGGAGCTCGTCGCCACCATGCTCGGGGAGCTCTCGGGATCGGGTTCGCACGAGAGCGTCCCCATCGAGGAGCCCATCGTCCTCGCCCTGGCGGACAACAACCCGCTCGCGATGCACGAGGCCCATCCGGACAAGCAGGGCAACGCGCTCGATCTCGGCGGCCGGCCTCCGAGCGAGTGGGTCGCCGCTCTCCGCGAGGCGCTGCACATCGTGCGGTCGCACCTGCCGGACCTCCGCGCCGAGATGGACCTGTACGTCCAGCAGATCGTTCCGGTCGGCTTCTTCGCCGACAGGCACCTCTCTGCCTCCTACCGCGAGGCCATCGGCACGCTCTACCTGTCGCTTCATCCGAGCCCGATGACGATGGTGGAGGCGCTGGTGCACGAGTTTCAGCACAACAAGCTCAACGCGCTCCTCGAGAGCGACGACGTCCTCGAGAACGCGCACGAGCCCCTCTACCGGTCCCCCGTCCGCCCGGACGCGCGTCCGCTCCACGGCGTGCTCCTCGCCGTGCACGCTTTCGTGCCGGTGGCCCTCCTCTACGAGCGCATGATCGCCGCCGGCGACGCGCGCGCCTCTGTCGCCCCCCATCGCCGGCTCGGCGAGATCGCCCGCATCAACCGTGAGGGCACCGACGTCCTCCGGGCCCACGCCCGGCCCACACCCGTGGGAAGGGCCATTCTGGACGAGCTTTTCCGCTGGGACCGACACTTCGCCCCGCCCCTCTGAGAAGGTACACTTCGCCCGATGTCCAGCCTGTCCGAAGTCGCGTCCGTCGACGCGGCGCAGCGCTCGGTCGCCCTGACCGTCGATGCGTCCCTCTACCCGCTCGGGGCGATCTACGGCGCGGCGTACGTCTTCCTCGATCGCTGCTACGTGCTCCTCGACAAGCCCGATGCGGCGCACGTGCGGGTTACGCTCTCCTGGAAGAAGGGCGAGCCGCCCGAGGGCGCCCTCGTGGCTCTGGCTGGCGAGTTCGCCAACGAGCTTCTCTCGTGCGCGTGGCGCGCGAAGATCGCCGAGGAGAGCCGCGCGGTCATCGAGTCGACGACGGCACGAGCCCTCTCGGGCGCCATGGGAGCGCCGTCCCTCGACGACCTCGAGAAGTTCGAGTTCGGCGACGAAGCCTTCGAGGACCCCCTCGGCATCGCGATGAGCTGGGAGGAGAAGTACGGAAAGAACAAGAAGGCCGCGGAGGAGAAGAAGGAGGAGGCGGGCAAGTGATCGAGCTGCGCTTCCACCGCGACCTCTACCGGGGAGAGTCGGTCGACGCCGCCGCGAAGGCGCTCGCGCCCTACGCGACGGCCATCGATCGCGCCGAGGAGCCGGCGCACTGGATTCTGCGCGTCGCCGCGAGCAACCCGGAGCGCGAGCGCCGCGTCGCCGGCGAGATCGCGAACCGTGCGCTAGGCATCACCGTGCGAGGAGCCGGCTGATGACGCAGCTCGTCCAGCTCCGCAAGCAGCTCTCGTCGAGCTTCGCGATGCCCTTCAAGCACCGCGACGTCGGCGGCAAGGTGCTCGTCACGAACACCGAGGGCGAGTTCCTCCTGCTCACTCCCGACGAGTTCGCGTCCTTCGCGCGCGGAGACGTCGCCAAGGGCACGCCTCTCTACACCCGGCTCGCCGAGCGCAACTTCGTGCGCGCCGAGGCCAGCAGCGATCGCATGCTCCAGCGCCTGCGCGCGCGCAAGCGGTTCCTGTCGTGGGGCCCCAACCTCCACATCGTGGTCGTGACGCTCCGCTGCAACGAGACGTGCGTCTACTGCCACGCGTCGCGCGCCGACATGGGCGCGACGCACACCGACATGACGCCCGAGATCGCCGACGCGACCGTCGACCAGATCTTCGCCACGACCAGCCCCGACGTCACCATCGAGTTCCAGGGCGGCGAGCCGCTCGTCGCTTTCGACACGGTCAAGCGCATCGTCGAGCGCGCCCGCAAGAAGAACGAGACGGCCGGCAAGCGCCTCGAGTTCACCATGGTGTCGAACCTCTCGCTCATGGACGAGGAGAAGCTCGCCTGGCTCGTCGAGAACAAGGTGCAGCTCTGCACGAGCGTCGACGGCCCCGAGCACCTGCACGACAAGCAGCGCAAGCTGGTCGGCGGAAGTGCGCACGCCGCCGCCACCAAGTGGATCCGCCGCATCAACGAGGCGTACGTCGCGATGGGGCTCGACCCGACGCTCTATCACGTGGAAGCGCTGCTCACGACGACGCGCGACGCCCTTCCTCGCTGGAAGGAGATCGTCGACACGTACGTCGACCTCGGCTGTCGCGCGCTGTTCCTGCGCCCCGTCGATCCCTTCGGCTTCGCCGACAAGACGGCCCCGCGCGTCGAGTATCCGCGCGCCGAGTACCTCTCCTTCTATCGGAGCGCCGTCGACTACATGATCGACCTCAACAAGCGCGGCGTGGAGATCCTCGAACGCTTCGCCGCGATCTTCCTCACCAAGATCCTCGCCGGCGAGGACCCGAACTTCCTCGACGTGCGCTCCCCGTGCGGGGCCGGCATCGGACAGATCGCCTACAACTACGACGGCAAGATCTTCACCTGCGACGAGGGGCGCATGCTCCACGAGATGGGGGACGACGCCTTCCTGCTCGGGCAGGTGGGAGAGACGCGCTACCGCGACGTCATGTCGCACGAGACGGTGCGGGCGCTGGCCATCGCCAGCAACCTCGACGCTCAGCCGGACTGCGTCAACTGCACCTACCAGCCGTACTGTGGCGTCTGCCCGGTCCACAACCACAAGACCCAGGGCTCGATCTTCGGCCGGATGCGCGAGAGCTCCTTGTGCGCGGTGCACAAAGGGATCCAAGATTACTTGTTCGAACGCATCGGGGGCGACGACCCCGAGATCCTGCGCGTCTTCTCACAGTGGACGACAGCGCGCGACCGAGTGCACTTCCTGCAGACCTGCAACGTCTAACTGGAGGCCACCCCCCATGGGAGCCGACGCCGACAACGAGGACATTCCCGAGTTCAAGAAAGACTGCGCGGGTCAGCTGACCCCCGAGCAGCGCAAGATCTCGGACACGGCGAAGGACATCGCGGAGAAGGGGCCAGGGGACCTGCCGCCGATCGACCCCGAGACGCCGGCGTCACCCGCGCAGCACTGCTCGCACGGGAGCCACGGCTCTCACGGCAGCCACGGATCGCACGGCAGCCATGGGAGCCACGGCAGTCACGGCAGCCACGGCAGTCACGGTAGCTGGTAGCTCGCCCACGGAAGGACCATGAAGGAAGCCCGCGTTCGTCTTTTCTCGTCGCTTGCACTGCCTCTCTTTCTCGGAGCCTGCGTCGTCGAGGCCACATCCGGCTCTGCTCCGCCGCCGCCACCGCCGCCTCCTCCTGCGCCGGGGCCCGTCGCGAACGCCGCTCCCGCGCCGCGGCCTGCGGCTCCGCCGCCTGCGCACGCGCCTGCCCCGCCGCCTCCGCCGCCCCCGATCGTGCACCAGGCCCCGCTGCCTCCGCCCGCGCCGGTCTCGATGCGCTTCCCGCTGCGCCTCGTCCACCCGCTTCCGCTGACGAACCAGAACTCGGGGCAGCTCGACGTGAAGCTGCTCGAGATCAAGATGAAGCAGCGGCCGGCGCGCCAGTGCGGCCCGCGCGAGACGGCGCCCGGCCACTGGATCCACCTCGATTGCGGCCGCTATCGCCTGCCGACGCGCGTCGTACGCGTCGACATGCGCAAGAAGATGGCGCTCATGGTCGCCGGCAAGCTGCACCTCGACACGCCGGTGCGCGGCAGCCTCCCCGACTCGATCGACCACCGCAAGGACGGCACCGAGGGCCCCATCAAGGACCAGGGGCAGGTCGGCTCGTGCACGGCGTTCTCGCTGTCGAGCGCGATGGACAACGGGATCCTCCGGCAGAACCAGAGCGTCGCGACCTCGTCGCTCCACATCTGGTCGCACTACGGCACGCCGGACATGCAGTCCGCCGGCGACGGCAACGTGGGCAAGCCCATCGCGACGTGGCCGCAGTGGGTCTACGACGAGCGCACCGCGTGCGAGCTCGACACGACGGGCGACTGCGGTCCTTACGACGGCAATCCCGCCGTGCCCGGCGAGAACCCCAGCCAGGACAGTGCGCTCCAGGCGAAGATCAAGCAAGCCGACGGCGAGGGCGCGTGGTCCATCACCGAGTACGACCAGATCGGCAGCGACGCGGACAGCATCGCCACGCTGCTCGCGACGGGCTCCGACGTGTGGTTCGCGATGCAGGTCGGCAACTCGTGGTTCAACCCGAACGGCGACACCATCGCCGACTGGGGCCCCGACGACGTCGCTGGCGGACACGCGGTGCTCTTCGCGGGCTACCGGCACGTCAACGGCAAGCGTCAGTTCCTCGTGCACAACAGCTGGGGAACGAGCTGGGGCGACCACGGCTTCGCGTACATCTCCGAAGGGATGATCGGCCAGTACCTCCAGGGGGCGTGGAAGGTGGTCGTCGCGCAGGGCAAGCCGGGCCCGAACCCGCAGCCCAATCCGCCCAACCCGCACATCCAGCCCATCAGGCCGAACCCGCAGCCCAACCCGCCGGGTCCGAACCCGCCCGACCCTGCGCCCACCTGCGAGCTCACCGACGACGACTGCAGCGAGACCCAGCTCGTCGATTCGGTGACGTGCCAGTGCGCGCAGATGTGCCCGGACGACTCGCGGCCGGCGAACGGCCAGTGCCCGAGCACGGGCGCGCATCACTAGTCCGCGCTAAGCCGGGGGCGTGCAAAAGCTCGTCCGCGGCGTCCACAAGTTCCAGGCGAACTACTTCGCGAAGCACAAGGAGCTCTTCCGCCAGCTCGCGACGACCGGGCAGCAGCCGGAGACGCTTTTCATCACCTGCTCCGATTCGCGCGTCGTGCCGCACCTCATCACGAGCGCTGCGCCCGGGGAGCTCTTCATCCTGCGGAACGTCGGCAACGTCGTACCGCCCTACGACCCGGCCAACGCCGGCGCGACGACGGCGGCCCTCGAGTACGCCGTCTGCGTCCTGAACGTCGCGAACATCATCGTGTGCGGCCACACCCAGTGCGGCGCGATGAACGCCCTGCTCGACCCGGACAAGCTCCGCGAGCTTCCCTACGTGAGCCGCTGGCTGCGTCACTCCGCGCGCCTGCGCGATCTCATCGCCACCCGCTACACGCACCTCGAGGGCGACGACCGCTTGACGGCCGCCGCCGAGGAAAACGTGCTCGTGCAGCTCGAACACCTGCGTGGCTACCCGTTCATCGCCCGAGCGCTCGAGGACCAGCGCCTGCAGATGAACGGGTGGGTCTTCAAGATTGCGACCGGCCAGGTGTTCGACTTCGATCCAGAGAGCGAGGAATTCGTACGCCTCGGTGAGGTGCGATCCGTTCCGCCTCCGCAGGTCGGCCGCTGACCTAGCGCGCCGGTCTGGTCTCCTCCTTCAGGTGCCGGGCGAGCAACGCTGCGAGCCACTCGCGGAAGCTCCGTTCGACGGTCGCGTCTCGATCGAAGCCGGCGACGTCGAAGGTCGCGCGCCCCGCGATCGCCTGCCCGAAGAGCGCCAGCGCCGAGAGGACGATCGTGAAACGCGTGTCGTCGAACGACGGCTTGCGACGCCCCTTCGTCCCGGCTACGCGCATCGCGTGCGTCACCTCGGCGATGCGCGCCCACCCGGCGCGCGCCTCGTCGCTCGCGAACGGATCCTCGCCCGACAGCAGCAACCAGGCCAGCAGGCGCGCGTGGCCCTCGTCGAAGAGAACCTCGAACACGCGCTCGAACATGGCGGCGCCGTCGGGCTGCCCTCTCTCGAGTTGCCGCGCGAGGGCGCGTGCGAGGTCGTCCTGCAGCTTGGCGATCGCCCGGCCCACCACCGCGCGGACCAGACCCTCGCGGCTGCCGAAGTGGTGCAGCACCGCCGGGTGAGAGACGCCGACCTCCGCCGCCACGTCCTGCAGGCGGATGGCCCCGGGGCCTGCTTCGCGCAGCCGCCTCTCCGCTGCGTCCAGGATGGCGTCGCGCGCGCGACCGGGCTCGGGTCGTAGTCGGGGGCTCAACACGCCCATCGTCGCGCGTTCGGTCCGGCGCGTGTTGACAATCTTGTAAGGCGCCCTACTTACAAGACTGTAAGGGGAATCGACGAAGGGAGTCTGCCCATGACCCTCGAGATGTCTATCGGACGCTCGTTCCTGCGGAGTCTCGTGTCGCACGCGGCCGGCCGCGCGCACATCCTGAGCCTCATGGTCGCCGCCGAGGAGGGCGACGAGGCCGGCGTGTTCGACCAGCTCGCGCGCAAGGCCGACGATCCCGAGCTGGAGAAGCTGGTGAAACGTCACAAGGAGGACGAGGCGCGCCACGCCGGCATGTACCGCGCGTGCCTGACGCGCAACGGACTGCAGGCGCAGCCCGTCCCCGACGAGCTCATGATCATCCGGCAGGTGGGCCGCGAGGCAGGAGGGGCGTTCGCCGCCGGGGTCGACGCGGCGTCCGCCGACGGCATCGCGACGCGACAAGACGTGATGAACACCTACGCGCTGCTCCTCGCCATCGAGGAGCGTGGCGTCCAGCGCTTCCCCCTCATCGGCGCCGAGTTCCGCAGCATCGGTGACCACGAGACGGCGGACACGTTCGACCGCGTGACCGAGGACGAGCGCCGGCACACGCTGTACTGCCGCGCGATCGGCCGCCGCTACGCGCCCGACGATGCGACGTGGGAACGCGCAGTCGCGAAATACCGTGCCGTCGAGGAGCGAGCCTTCAAGCGCGTCGGGCTCGCGGGCCTGCTGTACGCGGTGAAGAAGGGGCTCGCGTGGCCGCGCACCCTCGGGCGGATCGGACGGCTCTGGTCTCGCACCTTTCCTTCCGCGCCAACCTGATTTCCCCGGATTCGCTGGCCGAACGCGTGCGCATCGGCGCATGAACGGTAGGCTTCGAGCGTCATGACGGTGCTCGTTCGATCCTCCTTGGTGGTCGCCATCGCGTCGGTCCTCGCGGCGGCAGCAGGTTGTTCCTCGTCGGATACTTCGGGTCCGGGCGGTGCCGGCGGAAGCAGCGGCGGAAGCGGCGGCGGCAGCACCAGCAGCGGTGGTGTGAGCGGCGGCAGCTCCGGCGGGGGCAGCGGCAGTGGCTCCGGCGGCGGCAGCGGCTCGAGCAGCTCCGGTGGGAGCAGCAGCAGCTCCGGTGGGGGCACGCAGGTCGCGTGGCACACCGGGATGACCATCGGGAGCAGCATCACGATTCCGGTCGGCGAGACCGTCACGATCGACCCCGCAGCGATCATCACGATGGGCTCCGGCGTGACCATCACGGTGGACGGCACGCTCACGGCGAGCAGCGCGACGTCGCACGCGAAGCTCGGTGGTGCCTCGGGCGCCTCCTGGGTGGGCCTCGTCGTCTCCGGCACGCTGAGCCTCGATGGCGTGGACATCACGGGCGCTTCGGCCGCGCTGGACATCAAGAGCGGCGGCAAGGGCGAGTACGACGACGGGACGATCGACGCGTCGAACGCTCCCTTCAACGTGGAAGCCAGCGGCTCCCTCGGGATGAAGCACTCCACGCTCTCGGAGGCAGCCGGGACGAGCAACATCGCCGGCTCCTTCACCGCCTCGTATCTCACCTACACGGGCGGCGGCAGCGGGTTCTTCGACGGCATCGTGACGAACGGCGCCAGCGCGGAGCTCTCGA
>Ga0335069_10003325_pt1 | contig 24369 bp, 19 predicted proteins | sample Lox_Sample_11_FD_206714 | JGI IMG/M metagenome (GOLD analysis project Ga0335069, IMG submission 206714) | Soil microbial communities from Loxahatchee National Wildlife Refuge, Florida, United States - Lox_Sample_1.1 | ecosystem: Environmental > Terrestrial > Soil > Wetlands | place: USA... | reverse complement strand
AGAACGGAAATGTGCACCCCCGGCGGCCGCCGGAACCCCCCACCCCCGCGCGCGCGGGAGAGGGGTGGCGGAGAGGGTATCAGCCAGGCGATCGGCTGCTCCCCTGCTAAGCTCCTTCCCGCAGAGCTCGCCGGGCGATCGCCGGCCGCGTTCGCGGTCGGAGGAACGTCCGGACTCCACAGGGCAGCGTAGCAGGCAACACCTGCCCACCGCGAGGTGAGGATCAGAGCAACAGAGACGAGCCGATTCAGTTCGGGTGAAACGGGCAATCTCTACGCGGAGCAACACCAAATAGGCAGCCGATGATCCGGCCCGGAGAGGCTGCGGGTAGGTGGCTCGAGTCGGCGCGCGAGCGCCGGCCTAGAGGAATGATCGCCACGCGGCGGCGCTTCGCGGCGTCGCCGTGCACAGAATCCGGCGTACAGGCGAGCTCTGCACTTTGCTCCTGGATGGCCACGCGGTAGATCCGTCAGCGATCGCCCGACCCGGGTGGCAGCCGGTTCCCCCCTTCTCGGGAAACTCATGGCGCGGCAACGCGATCGTGCGATCACGGGAATCGCGCGCCTCACGCCCGCGTGTTGACCCTCGCTGCGGGAACCCGGGAGACCGGCGGGGACGGAGTATCGGCTCGCAGAGTGACTTATTCTTCAGGGGGCATGACCAAGTTCCCGTTGGCTCGGGATAAATTCCTGGCCACGCGGGGAATCGCACACTTGCGAATCTCTAAGACCCACTGATAGAGTCGTGGCGTTGTACTGGATCGTTTCTCAGAAAAAGCTCATTTTCCGAAGCACCAGTAACAACGGCGGCACACTTAGCCTCGGCGCGCCTCATGCTTCGCCTCGGATCCTTGTCCGACCGTCGCGCGGAGCCCCTGGTGCCGACGAAGAACATCGACTCATCGATTCCTTCCGTTGGAGACATAATGAAAAGATGGACGTGCGTTGCGGCCGCGCTGGCGGCCGGATGCCTGCTCGCGTCTGCGAGTTGGGCACAGAGGCTTCCGGCCTCGCCGGCGGAGGTGGCGCAGACCGGCGGCAAGGTTCCCGGCGCGCCGAAACTTGCGCTGGTGAAGGTTGCCGAAGGGTTCAACGACCCGGTCGGCGTCACCGCCGCGAATGACGGCTCGGGACGGATCTTCGTCGTCGAGCGGGTTGGACGCGTCCGCGTCATTGGCCGCGATGGCAAGGTGCAGAAGGAACCGTTCCTCGACTTGACGAACTTCAACCCGTTGGGTTCGGACGTGCAGACCGGGTTCGTCGAGCAGGGTTTGTGGTCGATCGCGCTTCATCCGAAGTTCAAGGAAAACGGCTACGTCTACGTCCACTACGCGTCGCTGCCCTTCAACGGCGCCTCGATCGTCGCCCGGTTCACCGTCGATCCGGCGAGCCCCGACCGCATCACGAAGGAACGCCTTGTCAAGACGGCGAAGGTGCTCATGAACATCCCGCAGCCGTACTACAACCACTACGGCGGCATGATCGCGTTCGGACCTGACGGAAAGCTCTACATCGGCAAGGGTGACGGCGGCTGGGAAGGCGACCCGCTGGACGCCGGGCAGCGTCTCGACGTGCTCTGGGGGAAGATGCTGCGGATCGACGTCGACACCGCGGATGACGTTCCGTATGCCGTGCCGAAGGACAATCCCTTCGCGAAGGCGGATCGGCCCCAGCTGATGTCCCTCTTCGGCATTACCGAGCAGGGATTCACCGTCAACAAGATCGGATCGAAGCCTGAAATCTGGGCCTACGGCCTGCGCAATCCGTACCAGTTCCACTTCGATCGCAAGTCGGGCGACCTGTTCATCGCCGACGTCGGCCAGAACCATTGGGAGGAGATCGACTGGCAGCCGGCTTCATCCAAAGGCGGGGAGAACTACGGCTGGAAGCTCAATTCCGGATCGCACTGCCATCCAACCACCGGCCCGGGCGAAAACTGCGCGCACGTGGGCGTTTACCCGGTCGCCGAGTATCCGCACCAGCAGGCGTGGCCGGACGGTCCGAAGCTGACCAAGGACTACGGCTGCTCCGTCATTGGCCTGGGCGTCGCCAACTTCGGCGGCTTCGACAAGACCTACCTCGCGGGCGACTGGTGCACCGGAATCCTCTGGGGCGTCGCGTGGGACAAGGCGGCTTCGAAGTGGCAACTGCAGAACTTGCTGCAGGCGCAACTGCAGTTCACGTCGGGAACGGTAGACGACGACGGCTACGTGCTGGCGACGAACTGCTACTGCTTCTACACCGACGACAAAGGTCCGACGGCCAACCCGGTGGGCGCGCTATGGCGCGTGATGCCAGCGGACAAGGTTCCCGCGGGCGCGGAAACAGCCAAGGTCAAGCCTTCGACATAGGCCTCGCCTGAAGGCAGATTCGACCACGGCGCGGCGGGGATGCGTATCTCCCCTGCCGCGCCGCGGATGCGCGCGTTGCGCGCAGGTCCCAGCCCGCTCGCTGCCCGGGCACCAACCAGTTCGAATCGAGGTGAGGATGCGATTTAGTGACGACGCACGGCGCGCCGCCGTGCTGGGTCTGCTGTGGTCGTTTTCTGTTGTCGCAAGGGCAGGAAATCCACTCGCGGACTTCAAGAGCCCGATCGACGAATCGAAGATGGAGTTCCCCCTGAAGCCGGGCGAAGTCGACACCCCCGTGCTGAAGAAGTTCAAGGCCACGGGAATCAATGACTACCGCGGCGACGCGCAGGCGATCGCGCGCGGCAAGGAGTTGTTCGACCAGCTCTGCCAGGTCTGCCACGGCGCCGATGCGGGAGGAAAGATGTGTCCGGCCCTGGTGGGCTCGGAACATATCTATCCGCAGACCTTCACTGATCCCGGGATGTTTTCCATCGTCTACGGCGGCGCCTCGGGCGCGATGCAGGCCTTCTCTCGTCGCGACGTGAGCCAGGACGACATCATTCACATCATTGCCTACGTCCGGAGCCTCGATCGATGAACGCCGCATGGCGCGCGGCATCGCGAGCCGCCGGTGCGATTGCCGCCGCCTGCGTGTATGCGCCGTTTGCGCATGCACAGGCCTCGCCGGAGACGCTGGAACGGGTCGAGATCCAGGCGACGCGCATTCCGACCCCGCTCGCCCAGGCCACCGACGCGGTCACGGTCATTGCGCGAAGCGCGATCGAACAGGCCGATGCCGCGAGCGGCATCGATCTGCTGCGCCAGGTTCCCGGGCTGCAGATCGATCAGGTCAGCGGCGCCGGGGGCCTGAGCTCGGTCTATATCCGCGGCAGCGATCCGAATCACGTCCTGGTATTGATCGACGGCGTCCGCGTCAACGATTCGACAAATTCGCGGGGTGGCGGATACGACATGTCCAACCTGGATCCGACCCGGATCGAACGCATCGAGGTGTTTCGCGGCGCCGGCTCGTCGATCTACGGTGCGGATGCGATGGGGGGTGTCATCAACATCACGACCCGCAAGGCCGAACCCGGAACGGTGAACGCCGATGCCTCGGCCGGCGTGGGCGGGCTCGGCTACCATGCGGCGTCGGCGCGAGTGGCGGGAGCGAACGATCGACTGAATGGTTCGCTCGCCGCGTCGCACCTGCAGGACGGGCTCGATTCGCGCGGCGGCTCCCTCGCCCTCGATCATGTCGGCGCGTCGGGCGGGATCGATTTCGGCGCCGGCCTGGGACTCTCCACGAGCGTGGAACACAGCCAGCGCCACGGCACGACATTCCCCGACGACAGCGGTGGCGAACTCCTGGCGGTGAGGCGCGCCCTGGAGCGCAAGGCGGACCACGATACGGGCGCCTCGGTGGGAGGGCACTGGGACCTGGAGTCGCTGAGTCTTCATGCGCTCGCGTCCAGCTACAGCCATCAGGCGAGCGACGATTCGCCGGGTGTCGCTCCCGGGCTTCGGAGCTTCGTCGGCGTGCCGGCGTCCGCGTCGACGACGGATTACCAGCAGCGCGGCCTGTCGGCGGATGTCCTGGTGCGCGTGTCGTCGCAGTCCTCGCTCGTCGTCGGCGCCGAAGTCCAGCGGGAGACCGGGGTCGCTACGTCGACGTACACGCTGTTCGGCAGGTCCATTCCCGCCGATTTCGACCTCGCGCGAAACACCCGATCGGAGTTTGCCGAGGCGAAGTGGATACCGGTGACCGACCTCGTCCTGCGTGGCGGCGTCCGGCACGACGCGGTCGACGGTGCCGGTTCGCACGTGAGCCCGAGCGCGGGCGCCCGCTACGAGTTGCATGCCTTGCAGGCAAGCATCAGGGCCGACTACTCGAGCGGCTTCAAGCCGCCGAGTTTCTTTTCGCTCGGCCTTCCCGTACCGCTCGGGGGCAATCCCAATCTCCGGCCGGAGCGCGGTGCGGGCGAGTCGATCGGGTATGAGCAGCGCCTGTGGCAGGGCAAGGCGCGCGCGGAGGTCGACCTGTTCCGTTCGAAGTACAACGATCTCGTCACCTTCGACAATCAGACCAACCGGATCGTCAACGCCGATCGCGTCGAGATCCGTGGTGCCGAACTCCTGCTGTCGGCGCGCGTCAGCGAAGCACTGAGCGTCGAACTGAGTTACACCCGCCTCTACACGCACGTCAACGACGAGAACGCGCCACTGCGCCAGCGTCCCGGCCAGCGCGGCGGCATCGTCGCCAGCTGGTCGGACGGCGGCGCATCCACGTTCGGTTGGCGAATGGAGTATGCGGCGCAGGACTTCGATTCATCCGTGCCCACCGGCGACGAATACCTGCCGGTCTATCTGCGAAACGACCTGACGTATGCCTATCGGTGGCGCTACGGGTTGCGATTGACCGCGGCGGTCGACAACGTCTTCGATCGGCAGAACGAGAACTATATCGGCCAGCCCGGCCAAGGCCGGCGTTTCAGGGTGGGCGTCGAGGCGCGCTATTAGGCTCGGCTCAACATCGGTGCCTCGGTCGTAGAGCTCGGCGCCATCAGGGCGACGTCGCCGCGATCTTCTTTCGCCGGACCGCGCGACCTTATACGCAAGGCACCCCGGGTCCCTGCTGCCCGGGGCATTCGCCGCCCGAGGCTACCGTGCGTGCGGGTGACTCGGGCGGCTGCAGTGCGACGTCGCGCGGCTACAGCTGGTACCTCAGGCCAAAATAGAGCGAACGCGGCGCACCCGGAAGAAAGGTCCTCGGGTCCGAAAGGTTCAGGTACGGAAACGTGTCGGTCTCGAAGAACGTCCCGTACGCGTAGTAGTGGCGTCCGAACAGATTCTGGACCTGCGCGAACAGCTCCAGGTTGTGCCCTAGCGCGAGCGTCGAGCGCAGATTGAAGACCGTATAGCTCGGCATCTGCGGATTCTGGTTCGAATCGTCGCCGACCAGGTACTGCGGGCCGACGTAGATGCCATCCAGGCCCGCCCGCCATCCGCCGACGATGCGTGCGTCGACGCCGGCCTTGACTCGCGTTCGTGGCACCATCGGCAGCTTGTCGCCCGGGACCACGAAGATGTTGCCGTTGGCGTCGGCTGCCGGGTTGTTCGCCGAGTTCAGCGCCAGCGCCGTGCGATAGGTCGCATCGATCAGGCTGAGGTTGGCGTAGGCGCCGAAGTCGTCGCTGCGGAAGTTGAGACTGCCCTCGAATCCGCGCCGACGGGTAGAGCCGACGTTGGCAAAGTAGCCGAGGCCGTTGTTCGTGTTCGTCAGGTGCAGGATGTCGTCGCCGATGAGGGTCTGGAACAGTCCGGCGTTCCAGCTCAGGCCCGCGCCCTTGGTGCCCACGGCAATCCGGCCGCGCGCACCGACTTCATAGGTTCGCGAGACGACCTGTTTAAGGTCCGGGTCGGCCACCAGTGAATTGTCGACCAGGCATGGCCGATTGGGGTCCGCGCAGGCCAGTTCCAGCGGCGTCGGGGCCCGGTTCGCTTCGGTGTAGCTGCCATACAAGGTCGCTTCCGGCGCGACCGCCCAAGTGGCACCGATGTTCGGATTGAGGCGGTTGTAGCGGTGACTGCCGACGACGGCGGGGTCGGTTCCTTCGTTGTCGGAGATCGAGACCCGGGCGCTATTGAATCGTGCGCCGGCGGTGAGCGACACGCGGGGCGTCAGGTCGTACGTGTCCGTCGCGAACAGCCCGAAGTAGTCGCTGCGGGTCGTCACACCGACGGGCGCGACGTCGCCGGTCGGCACGTCGATGTAAATGCCCTGGCCCACCACGAACGGAAAGGTGTCCGCGTTGATGGTGCCAAGCTCGGAACTGCTCGTGAAGTGCGACTTGCCGAGGTCGACGCTGGCACCCGCGATGAAGCGATTGAAGCGTTTCTCGCCGAGCGGCGTCACGGTAGAGGACTGCACGGCGCCCCCCACGCTCTTGCTCGTAGTCCAGCTGCGATCATTTTCGCCCAGGATGCTGGTCGCGAGGGCACCATTGGCCGGCACGACGTTGCCGTTCGTGTCGGTCAGCGGGATAAGGTTGCCGTTGATGTCCGGGAAGCACAGCGTCGTCGGATCGGTGCAACCGGTGTTCTGGGCGTTCGTACCGTTGCCGTCCTCATGCGCCTGCCAGAAGCCTCGATAGTAGGCATTGGCTTGCAGCGAGCTCGTCTCGGTAAGCTTCCAGCTGCCGGTGCCGGTCAAGAAGAGGACGTCCTCCTTGGTGTCCTGCGGCACCGTGTAGATCGAAGCCCAGTCTTGGGCCAGCATCTCGACCGGCGTCGCGGCCGCTGCGCCATACGAGTTCGATGCGGCGGTGAGCGTCAGGTGGTACTCGCTCCGGGAATCGCGATAGCCCAGATCGCCGTACGCGCGATGCACGCGCGACGGAGAGTCGTCGCGCCACCCGTGCTCGTAGGCTCCATCCAGCGCCACGTAGCCCGCGAGGCTGCCGGCCTGGAATCCGGACTCCACCGCCAGGCCGCGGCGACCCCAGGAGCCGCCGCGCAACTCGATCTCGGTTCCGGGATGCGTGAAGCCGTTTTCCATCTCGATGGAGACGGCGCCGCCGATCGCGTTCAGCCCGTAGAGCGCGGAGCTCGGGAGCAGGACGGTACGCGCGATCGCGGCCTCGGGAATGAAATCCCAATTGACGAGATCGCCGAAGATCTCGTTGATGCGAACGCCATTCTGGTAGACCGCAAGGCCCTCGGTCGAGCCCGGAATCGGCGATGCGATGAATCCGCGGTATTCCACGTCGCGTTGGTACGGGTTGCCCGCCGTGTCCTGGATCGTGACGCCCGGCATGCCGCGGGACAAAGCCGACATGAAGTCGGGCGATTGCCGGTGATCGAAATCCTCGCCGGTCAGGACCTGGACGTTGGCCGGGATCTTGTCGCGATCAATGCCGGTTCCGATCAGCGGCGAAACACCGATGATCTCGGCTATCGGCAATTCCTGCGCGGCGGGCGCATTTTGCTCTGCCTGTGCCTGCGACCACGCGACGATCGATGTCCCCGTGCACGCCAGCAGGAACCCCAGCCTTCGCTTACTCATGAATTTTCCCCTCCGAACCAAGAAAAATGGCCGTCTCGCCCACCAGGTGGCGGGCATCGCGACACGCTTTTTTGATGTCTCGGCATCGTGGCATTCCCCGTTGCCGAGGATCAAGGGAGAAATTCCCGGCCAATTTGGGAATTCGACCTCGACCATCGCGCGATCCCGGCGCGGCGCCAGGACCCGTCGTCAACGCACGAGGGATTTTGTGCATCATTCGCACGGATACCGGTGTTGCCGCCGTGCCTCCGATTTCATGGTTTCCGCCACACTTGCAGGAAAAATGTGCTGTCGTGCAGAGCTATCGTGATCGTCCGTTCGTCGCCGGGGCACTCGCTCCGCGTGGATTCAAAATGAGCTCGCCGCGTCTCGGTGACTTGAGCGTCTTGCTCGTGGACGACCACGCCGTCGTGCGCCAGGGGCACATGCGCCTGCTGGAGCAAGCCGGCGGAATACGCGTGGTCGGCGAGGCTTCGGATTCCACGGAGGCGTTCCGCGTCTATTTCGAGAGACATCCCGACGTGGCGGTGGTCGACGTGTCGTTGCCGGGCGTCAGTGGAATCGAATTGACGCGGCGAATCGTGGCGTCCGATCCATCGGCTCGAGTTCTTATCTTCACGATGCACGAGGATCCGATTTTCGCGACTCGTGCGCTCGAAGCCGGTGCCAAGGGATACCTGCCGAAATCCTGCATGCCGGAGGAATTCGTCGACGCGCTTCGAACGGTAGGTCGCGGCGAATTCTTCATCAGCCAGACGATCGCGCAACGACTTGCCCTTCAGCAGGCCAAGATCGAGCCCGGCGGGCAACTGCCACTGAGTTCGAAGGAGTTCGAGGTGTTTCGTCTCCTGGTCTCCGGAACCAGTCTTTCGGAAATCGCGGCGGCGTTGAATCTGACATCCAAGACCGTGGCGAACTACCAGTCGAGCATTCGGCAGAAGCTTGGCGCGGAGAACGCGACCCAGCTTCTACGCATCGCGCTGTCCCGGGGGCTCCTGGCGATCGACGGTTCGACGGACAAATGATCTTGAGGTGAACGACGGCAGGGAAGTACTCCCGGACCGGCGTCAAATTTTCATGAACGATCCCGGTGGCGCCTTGCTAGATTTCGCCTGTCCCCTTTCCCCAAGGGGGACTGTTAGCGTCTCTGCTGTCCTTGACGGCCTGCCGGTGTGGCAGGCCGTTTTTCTTGCGCACGAGCACGTCGCAGCGAGCGTTATTTCGCCCGCGAATCAGGTCGTTGGCGACGTAAATGCCGGCGCGTAGTTTCGGTCCATTCGCGACCCGCATGGGGAGCGACCCTCCCGTCGCCGGTCGGTCGACTGCAAGCGGCTTGCTTATCGCGAGCAAGGGTGCGCCACTCATGCGGCGCATGGCCATGACGTTGGCTTCACTGCGATTCCAGATCACGGCCGTGCCGTTCATCGTGCTCGCCTTCGCGATGGCGGCGACCCTCGTCGGCATGGTCGAGCATGCCCGCGGCAGAATCGCCGCAGAGAACAAGTCGAGCACGGAACTTGTGCGCGCGTTCGCGCAATCGGCGGTTGCGGAGGCGCTGAGGACCGACGATCCGCTAGTCTTTCTTGCCGGAACGGAGAAGCGGCTTCTCCCTTTTCGCCACGTGAGGGTTGTCGTGTCGACGTCGGTGCCGCCGCTCGGCGCTCTGCAGCCGCGCCTCGCTGACATGGATGTCCCGGAATGGTTTTCCCGGTGGATGCGGGTCGATTTTCCGGTCGAGGTCCTGCAGGTCGCTTCGGCCAATCGCCTGTACGGATATCTCGCGTTGGTTCCGTTCCCAGGCGACGAGATCGAGGAAGTCTGGGAAGACTTTCGCTTTCTCAGTGTCATTGGGCTCATACAGACGATTGCCGTTGTCCTGACCGTCTGGTGGGTCGTAGCTCGGGGCCTGCGCCCGATCCGCCTGCTGTCCTCGGGCCTGGATCAGCTGGGGCGTGGGGAATTCTCGACGAGCCTTGCACCCATCGCCGTGCCGGAATTGCGGCGCATCGGGGAGGAATTCAATAGTCTCGCCCAGTCTCTCGACCGCACCATCCATGAGAACCGCACACTGTGTGCTCGGTTGATGTCGCTGCAGGAAAGCGAACGACGGCACCTGGCGCACGAACTTCACGACGAACTGGGGCCGTGCCTTTTCGGCATCCGTGCGGAGGCGAGCCACCTGGCGCGGCTGGCGCAGGACGAGTGCGCTGTCGAGGCGAAGGTGGTCGGAACTCACGCCTCGTCGATCGGAGAGCTGGCGAATTCCATTCAAGGAATCAATCGCCGCATCCTGGAGACCCTTCGCCCTGTCGGCGTGCTCGCGGATCTTGGAATGAAGGCGACGCTCGGCGACCTCGTCGATTCCTGGAAGATTCGCCACCCGGGCACGCTATGGCTGCTGGACGTGGAAGACGACGAGTCAGTCATCGACGAGGCGGTCTGCCTCGTCGTCTACCGGACCGTGCAGGAGAGCCTGGTCAATGTGGCACGTCATTCATCGGCAACGCGTGCGGAGATCACGGTGAGGATCGGAAACGACATCGAGCTTCCGGCGGTAAGGAATGAGCGAACTCCAACGGCTCCGTGCGCACCGCCCGGCGTGCGGCTGTTGATTTGGGACAACGGTTGCGGCGTGCCGCCAACGCCGCGCCGCGGCCTCGGTCTTCTGGGCATGGCAGAGCGGATTCGCGGATGCGGCGGATGGGTCGACGTGTACAACGCGCCGCAGGGCGGTGCCACGGTCGACGCTTTCATTCCGCTGGCTCCGGAAAGGCGAGAGACTTCGTGACGGAAGCGGTTCGCGCCCTGCTGATCGAGGATCACGCGGTGGTTCGCGCAGGCTGCCGCGTCCTTTTGCAGCGGCGACCGAATTTTGAGCTGGTGGAAGCGCCGAGCGGCAGCGAAGGGCTCGCGATGAACGCGCAACTCAAGCCGGCGCTTGTCATCCTGGACATCGGCCTGCCCGACGGCAGCGGACTGAACGTGATACCTGACCTGCGCAGCGCCAATCCCGATGTTCGAATCCTCGTCTTCAGCATGCACGCCGACCCTGTGTTCGCTGCTCGGTCCGTCGAATGTGGCGCCGACGGGTATGTCAGCAAGAACGACGCCCCGGAGGTTCTGCTGGATGCTATCGACGCCATCCTGAAGGGCGACGTTTACTTGAGCCGGTCCATGGCGCAACGCATGGCGCTGATGGAAATCCAGGTCGGCGATCACCCGCTGAAGAACCTGACCGGTCGCGAACTCGAGGTTCTGCGCCTGGTCGGGGCCGGCAAGAGCCTCGCCGAGATTGCCGATGATCTGCAGATCGGCTATCGGACGGTTGCCAATGTGGTGACGCATCTCAAGCGCAAGCTGAATGTCAATACGACATCGAAGCTCCTGCGCATCGCGATGGATATTGCGCAAGACCGGCGCTGACGGCGGACGGACCCGGATTCGGCAGGTTAGTTGTTGGGTGCCGATGCAGGCGCGGGGTAAGCGCGCGGCGAAGGCATCTTGCAATGGGGCGATCGAGTTGCTACCGCCGGTGCAGCGGCTTTAGAAGCTGGAGCACAGGAAGTCCCGGATCCCAGAGCGTCGGGAACACCTCTAACGGTTCGAACCCTACCTGGGCGTAAAACTGTCGCGTCTCTGCGTATTCGGCACTCGGATGGCTCTCCGCTATTGTTTTCACTTGAAGGACTCGCGCGTCTTGTCCCTGTAGCCACGCCTCGGCGCGGCTCAGAAGGGCTCGGCCGACGCCCTCCCTGCGGTGCGACGCCGCAACCGCAATGCAATGAAGCTCCCACGCTTGTGCAAAATGGCGCCTGACGCTCACGAAGCCGACGACTTCGCCGTTGCTGACCGCTAGAAAGGTGGGAAGTTGCTTGGTCGACCTGGCGTATTCGATGAGGGAACTCTCGATGCCAAACCATGCGGGAAGGCTGCGGAGCACTCGCTCGCATTCGATTACGGCATCTACGGTGGGTCCGACCAGTTCCATGCAGAGGCGCAATGGGCTACGTTGGTATCCAGTGGTCTGGCAGCAGTTCCTCGATCCGCCGCGCCGGCAAGGTCGGCAAGCGCGTGAAGACGTCCTTCAGGTAGACGTATGGATCGTGGCCGTTGAGCTTGGCCGATTGGATCAAGCTCATGACCGCCGCGGCCCGCTTGCCGGCGCGAAGGGATCCGACGAACAACCAATTCGAGCGCCCGAGTGCCACCGGTCGGATTCGGTTTTCAAGGTAATTGTTGTCCGGCGGCAGGTCCCCGTCGTCGAGATAGCGCATCAGGAGGCGCACAGCGGGTCAAGCTGTAGTCTAGCGCCTTCGCGGTCGCCGATCCATCAGGCACCTTCAGTCGATGCGCGATCATCAGCCAGATCCCGATGCCATCGTGCACGAGCACTTTGATCCGATTGGCGCGCTGGTTCGTGAAGATGTACGCATGATGCGGTTGATCTGACCCCCGAAAGTTGGACAGAACCTAGGGGATTTGGTGCGGTGCCGCAAGAGAAGTGTATAGTCCAAAAGGATGAGCCTTTCCCGCAGCGTGCGGGAAAAGTGCATTTTCATTTCGACTATGAAGCAGGAGGGCACCGTGAGACGCAGTGCGATATGGGCCGCACTTTTCATACTCGGCCTTGGATGTGAGATGGCGAATGCGGAGCAGCCGCTCCTCGCCGCAGTGGACGCGGCGTTTGTCAAAGCCGACCCTGACGGCGATGGAAGCATCAGTTGGGACGAGGCGCAGCGCTTCGGAATCTCCAAGGCCGCCTTTGACCGCGGGGACACGGAAAAGGACGGCAAGCTCGACAAGGCCGAGTTCCTGACGGCGCTTCGTGCGCAGTTCGATGCGGCGGATCCTGACGGAGACAGCGCGCTCGATCGAAAGGAGGCGTCGAAGGCGGGAGTTCTGGGCGCCAAGAGCTTCGAGGCGGTCGACATCGACAAGGACGGAACGATCGACTTCGTGGAATTTGTCATGGCACTGACGGTGCCAAAGGCCATGTAGTCCCCGAATGCGTCGCGCTCCGCGAATGGAGGTTTTCGCGAGCGACGCGAGATCCTGGCCCGCATCGACGCCGCGGCCCGCGCAGCCGCGTCGATGTGGGCGCCGCCGAGGCGCGGGAGGATCAGTTGTACCGGCTCAAGTGGTTGTCGTCCGATCGCGGAGAGTCAACCCGAGCCTTTGAGGAAGCCGAACTCGAGGTGGGGACGCGGGCGCAGCCGTGGAGGCTCGACGTCACGCAACCCGCCGTCGGCAGAGGAGATGCCCACGGAGGCGTGACGGCTGCCACGATGCGGGCAGCAGCGAAAAAGCCTATCCAGCCGATGCTGGCCAATAAAATGATCCCGAGCCTTGCCGCGTACGTCCTCATGGAGTCTCGACCTCATGACGGTCTCCCGCGCGACGAGCAGCGCGTGGATGGCCCTGCGGCGCCTTGCGGCCGGTGCCGAGACTGCCGGCGCGGGGTCACGGCATCAACGTAGACTCACGATCGGAGAGCGTCTAGAGCGACATTCCCGCTGGACACGGGAGGTATTCCCGGTCGGGACGAATTCCCGGATGTCAGTTCGAAGAATCACTTAGGTATCGTCGCGCGAATTGCATAGACTTCGAATGCACGGTGCCGGTGGCGGACGCCAGCGGTGTCGTGCATCGACCAAAGCCATTGAAGGCCCGCTCTCCTCGCGGGCCATTTTTTTCATTTGCCGGCTGTCGACCCGCGTGGTCAATTCCGAACGTCGGGGCACGTCCGCACAAGGACTGTGGTGCCGGCGCCAGCGGTCGTGCTGATGGAAATCGTTCCGCCAATTCCCTCCATCCGCTCGCGCATGCCGGCGAGACCCATTCCAGACCTCATGTCTTCGCGGATACCGCATCCGTCGTCCGAGATCGAGAGTTCGACGACGGCGTCCGCGCCATGCCGGATTGCGGCCAGTCCGACCGTCACGACGCGTGGCTTCGCGTGTCGTGCCGAATTCGTCAGGGCCTCCTGAGCGACGCGAAACAGCGCGATGCGCTCCAATTCATTCAAACCCGGACAGTCTCCAGCCAGGTTGAGCTGAAAGCGTATGTCCGGTCGGCTCGCTCGCCATCCATCCAGCAGGTGCGTCAGGGCGGCATCCAGGCCGATCTCGTCGAGCCCGGACGGCCGTAGCCGACCCAGGATCCGGCGCGTGACGCCGTAGACATGCTCGATGTGCATTTCCACGCGGCGGAGGGCGGCGATCAACTCCGCAGAAAAGTGATCTTCGTTCGTGGAGATTGCACCGAGTTCCATGCGAATGGCGTGGAAGTACTGGCCCAGTTCATCATGCATCTCGCGCGCAATTTCACGCCTTTCGCTTTCCTGCAGGTCGATGGCGCGGCGCGCCAAACGGCGGTTCTCTTCGGAGATGCGGACCAGATCCTCCCGGGCTTCGCGAACGTCGAGAAGCAGTTTTTGACGGACCTGCGCCTCATCGTGCGCGTCGCGGAGCCTGAGGCCGCCCAGCCATATCAGCCCGACCGACAGGACCAGCAGGGTTCCGGGAAGCTCGTCGACCTGGAGGAATTCGAATCGGGCCGCCCAGGCATTCAGGTGCTCGCTGAAATTGAAGCGACTCGCCAGAGCGAAGTATGTGAAGCAGACGACCACGATCAAGAACGACGACGCACGTTCGTTGCGCGGACTGGCGCCTGCGGATTCTGTTCGGGGCGCGATCCGGAATCGCATGCTTCGCCCGTCTTTCATTCTTCTCGACTCCTGTCCAGACGAATCGCGCCGCTCGGCGTTCTTTGAGTTCGTGAAGGTTCGATCGTGCGACGCTACACCACGTCACGCTTCGCAGCGTATCGGGTCGCCGAACATGAACGGATGCCTGCACGCGGTGGCGACTCGTTCGCCGCGAGACGAAGCATTGCCCTGTCGGCCGAGGGAGAATTTCCCGCCATTCATGGGATTCGCTCCGTGTACAGATCGTCCGACGTGTGCAAGCATTGCCGGCTGCCACGAATCATCACCAAGGCGCGCGGTCGTGGGCGCCCATCGCCGATGCCCGACGACGCGCGCACCCCGATGAGCGCATCCGACGGCGTGGTCGTGAAAATCGATGAAAGGACTCCGATCTTGCCGCGCCACGCTCTTTCGCCTCTGGAAGCGTCTCGATGCGTCGAACGGTGCCGCACGACGCGAGCCCGTCGTGCGTTGGCCGCGGTCATGCCCATCTTTGCCGCCATTTCCATCCTGGCCGCGCCGGCGAATGCCAGCGGGGAGCCGTCCGTGGCCTACGTCACGTCGGAGCGCTCGGGCGTCTACGTGCTCGACGCGGACAACGCACGGATCATCAGGCAGATCGACGTCGGCGGACGCGGGGCGCGCGGTATTGCGATCACGGCGGACGGGCAGACTCTCATCACGGCCAACAAGGGGACGGGCGATCTCACGGTCATCGATCGAATCTCCGGGTCAATCGTCCGTCGAGTCCCGGTGGGCGACAGCCCGGAGTTTGTCCGCGTGCTTGGAAGGATCGCGTATGTGACCTACGAACCCAAGGTGTCCGCCGCGTCCGCGAAGGCGGGCGCGAAGGATGGCGATGACGACGACGGCGAGGGAGCCTTCGTCGCCGCGATCGACATCGACAAGGGCACCGTTCTTTATCGAAGCCGAAGCGGAAAGGAGAGCGAGGGCCTCGAGTTCTCGTTCGATGGCCGGAAGCTCCTGGTGGCGAACGAAGGGGACAACGCGCTGTCGGTCCTTGACCGGGCATCCGGAAAGATCGAGCGGGTGGTCGATGTCGCGAAGTACGGCGCGCGGCCTCGCGGGATCAAGCGCAGTCCGGATGGCAAGCACTACGTGGTCACTCTCGAGAATGCCGACAAGCTTCTCGTCCTGGACGATCGATTCAACGTGCAGAAGAGCGTGCCGGTGAAGGCCGGGCCGTATGGTGTTTCATTCTCGCCGGACGGCCGTTCCATCGTCGTCGCGGCTGCACGCGCCGGGGTTCTGCAGGAGCTGGACGCCGAAACTCTTGCGCTGAAGCAGGAGGTTGCGGTGGGAAAGCGGTGCTGGCACTTCTCTTTCATCGCGGCAAGTTCGTCTCGAATCGTCGTCGCCTGTGGTCGCTCCGACGCGGTGTACGTCGTCGACCTGTCTCAACCGGTCCCGGTAACGGCCGTGTCGGACGTGCCCGGGCCCTGGGGAATGGTCACGTTTCCGCGCGAACAGGGAAGTCTCGACACGATGCGCTGACGCGGCACGTCGATTTCCTTCGGGCGGCGTGATTCGATGACCTTCTTCCGGCGCCCATACATGAATCAGTTCACATATTTGACTGACATGAACAGGACCGCATATTCGCGCGTTCATGTGATGCTGGCGATATAGAGGAAATCGGCAGCGCAACTCGAATGGGCGGATTGGCGAGCGGTTTCAGGAAATTCTCCCGTCGCAGGGAAAAGAAATTCCCTGGGCTTCGAGAACAAACGGCATGAGAACTTCACACAATCACAGGGAATTCGCATGAGCTGTTCGTAGACTGGTTTCGCCCGCAGGAGTCGTCGGCGAAACGAGTCCGGCGCGGCGACCTGCCATAAAGAGCGCAAATTGCGCGAACAGCGTGAGGAGACAATGCCAATGTGGGATCGAATGGCGCGGGTGACCGCTCGCATCGTAATTGCCGCTGCGAGCGCAGCGGCCCTTGGAACTGTGGCGACCGCATGGGCCGGGAGCGAGGAGATCGTGGCGTCCGCCAAGAACGCCGACCTCTGGCCGGCACCGGGCCGCGACTTGTCGCTGACGCGTCACAGCACGCTGTCGGAGATCAATACGGGCAACGTCAGCAAGCTGCAGATGATCTGGTCGCAATCGACGGGCGCTCTGCGCGGTCACGAGGGCCAGCCAGTGGTCGTGAACGTCGACGGCAAGCCGATGATGTTCTTCGTCAGCGCGTGGCCGAACATCGTTCAGGCGCTCGATTTGACGAATCCCGACGAGCCGCGGCAGGTCTGGAACTACGTGAAGAAGACCGATCGCGACGACTCGGCGGTGCCGCGCGCCTGCTGCGACACGGTCCATCGCGGGCTGAACTACACCGAAGGAAAGGTGATCCTTCACACGCTGGACGGTTTCATCGTCGCGCTTGACGCCAAGACGGGCAAGGAGATCTGGTCCGTGAAGCACGCCTATCCGGAGCACGGAGAGACGATTACGGGCCCCACGCTGATCGCCGGGGACAAGGTGGTTGCCGGATTCGGCGGCGACGAATTCGCGGCTCGCGGCCGCTTGACCGCCTACAGGATCAAGGACGGGTCGAAGGTCTGGGAGTGCCAGAGCAACGGCACGGACAAGGACATCTGCATGACCCCCGACACGAACAAGGCTCATCCGGAGTACGGCACTGCCGGATCCGACATCAGCCTGAAGAGCTATCCGGGCGACGAATGGAAGCGCGGCGGGGGGTCGCCATGGGCCTGGGGCAGCTATGACCCGGAACTCAACATGATCTTCTGGTCGACCGGCAACCCGGGCAACTGGAGTCCGACGACGCGCTGCGACAGCGATACGCACGAGAAGTGCAACGACGGCCACCAGGACAACAAGTGGTCGATGACCATCTTCGGTCGCAAGGCCGACACCGGCGAGGTCGTCTGGGCCTACCAGATGACACCGTTCGACCAGTGGGACTACGACGGCGTCAACGAGAACGTGCTCGTCAACATGAAGGTCGACGGGAAGGATCGCAAGGTCCTGGTGCACTTCGACCGCAACGGTTTCGCTTACGTCCTCGACCGCACCGACGGTACCCTTCTGCGCGCCAACAAGTTCGTGACCGTCAACTGGGCCGAACGCGTTGATCTCAAGACCGGTCGTCCCGTGAAGGTCAAGGAGCATTCTCCCTTCGCGGTCAACGGAAACGTGCAGGCCTGCCCGTCGGCCATGGGGGGCAAGGACCAGCAGCCCGTCGCCGTGGATCCGGCCGATCCCACCAAATTCTATGTGCCGACGAACAACTGGTGCATGGAGGACGAACCGCAGGCTCGCACGCATACGCAGCAGGGTACCGTCTACGTGTTCGCGAACGTCTACATGTACGAGGAAAAGCCGGGCGTCTCCGGGCGCTTCAAGAAGTTCGACGTCCTGACCGGCAAGACGGAGTGGGACATTCCGGATCAGTATCCGAACTGGAGCGGCGTGCTTGTGACCGATGGCGGACTGGCGTTCTACGGCAGCCTCGGCGGAGACTTCCGTGCCGTCGACCGCAACAGCGGCAAGGTGCTGTGGCAGCGCCGTCTCGGCTCCGGGATCATCGGCAACCCGATCACGTGGAAGGCCAACGGCCACCAGTACGTGTCGGTCTTCTGCGGCATCGGCGGCTGGATCGGCCTGCCCTCGGTGGCGGGCGCAGGCGCCTCGCCGAACTACGCCTACGGCCTGGACCAGGAAGACAAGTTCGGCGCGATTGGCGCGACCGCCATGGCCAAGCAGAGCGGGCTGTTCAACGTGCCCTCCGGCGGGATGCTGTACACGTTCCGCGTGATGTAACGGCCGAGCCGCATTCCCGAGCCTCCGCCGCGACCGGCGGCGGCTCGGGACGAGCTCGGATCGACATCGATCCCGGACCGGCGTTCATGCGCCGGTCTTCTCGTTCAGGGAACACACAAGATGCAATCGATGCGCCGCCTTCGGGCCGCGGCGACAGGGATCGTCGCGATGTTCGTCAGCGCCGATCCGTACGCGCAGGAATCCGCGGCGAGCGCCGCCGCGCAGTCATCGGGCGGCGCGCCGGCGCTGGCCGTCACCGGCAGCAAGGACTACGAGGACATGAGCCAGGCGGAACGGGACGCGGCGAAGCAGGCGGCCCGCAGGCATCCTCCGGCGACGCTTCGCGTCTGCGCCGACCCGGGCAACATGCCCTTTTCCGACAACCGCGAGCGCGGCTTCGAGAACCGGATCGCCCAGGTCCTGGCGGACGCCATGCACGCGAAACTCGTCTACGCGTGGCGCCCGACCTTCGAACGCGGCCTCACGCGGCAGCCGATGAACGACTTGAACATCTGCGATGTGATGGTCGGCGTGCCGTCGGACTACGAGGTGCTGTTGACGACGATGCCGCTGTACCGCAGCACGTACGTCCTTGCCTGGCGCACGGATCGCGGCTATGACGTGCGCAGTCTCGACGACCCGGTATTGAAACGGGCGTCGGTCGGGGTCTACGAGACCTCCGGAGTCCGCAATGCACTCGCAAACCATGGCGTCAAGAACAACGTCTTCGTACAGGAGACCAGCCACGATGCCGATCTCGTCCCGGAACACCAGCCGTGGCACCAGGTCGAGCAGGTTGCGCGCGGCGAACTCGACATCGCCGCGGTCTGGGGACCCTTCGCCGGCTGGGTGATGACGCAGCAGCATGCGCCGATCGCCATCCGGCCGACGAACCTGATGGATGACGTCGTGCCGATGGAGTTCAGCGTGGCTATTGGCGTGCGGAAGTACGACGCGGTGATGAAGTACGCGCTGGAGGATGCGATGGAAGCGCGTCGCGCCGAGATCGCGGCGATCCTCGCGGAATTCGGGGTCCCGCTGGTCCAGTGCAGCGAGTGCCTCGTTTCCGGCGACCTCCCGGCCCACGGCGACTACAACGTCGCACTGACGAACGACGGCGGCGATCCCCCGATCCTGCGGGCCGCGGTGCCGAACGCCGACACGGAGCGCCGGCTTGCCGAGGGCGCCGACCTTGACGAGGAACTGGAAAACGCGGCGCTGGCCGCCGATCTCGGGCGGGTGAAGTTCCTCTTGACGAAGGGCGCCAGGCCCGATCGCCTCGGGAAAGACGGCGAATCGCCCATGCACCATGCGGTCACGAACGGCGATCCGGAGATGATCGCTGCGCTGCTCGACGGGCACGCGACGATCGATTTCCGCGACCGCGACGGCTACACGCCGCTCGCGCTGGCCGCCGTGCGCAACAAGCCATCGGTCATCCGTCTCCTGGCGAAGCGCGGCGCGGACGTCGAAGCGCGGATTCCGACCGGCTACACGCCGCTGTTCATCGCGATCGGCGAGGGCAAGCTGGCGGCGGCCAAGGCGCTGATGGACGTCGGCGCTCGCTGCAACGTCGCCGGTGGCAGGAGGAAACTGACGCCATTGATGGCGGCGGCGACGCAGAAGGTCCCGGAGAAGCGGATCCTGCAACTCGCGCAGATGGTGAGTCCGATCGAGGTTGCGCAGGAACTCCTGAAGCGAGGAGCCGATGCCAACGCGGTCAACGCCGACGGCGTCACCGCCCTGATGATCGCGGCAGCCCGCGACAACGCGCCGATGATCGGCGTGCTGGTCCAGAGTGGGGCCAGGGCCGACGCCAAGTCGGCCACGGGACAGACCGCGCTGGACATCGCGCGGGAAAACGGCAATGACGCCGCGGCGCGGATGCTGCAACTCGCGCCCATTCCGTCGCAGTAGGCGCCCGGGAAAAAATTCAATCCAACAAAACGAGGAAGACATCGTGCATGACGCCCTTCGCCTCAACCATGCCCTTCGCGGGCTGCTCGGAGCCGCCATGTTGCTGCTCCTGGCCGCAAGCGGCCCCGCGCGCGCGCAGGACAATCCGCCGGCGGACGCCGGCGCGAGCAAGATGACGCCGGCGCAGCGCGCCGAATCCACGCCGAAGGGCGAGTTGCGGAATCCGTATACCGGCCAGGCCGACAAGGAGGCGGAAGGCCGCAAGCTGTTCATGAGCTACAGCTGCAGCGGCTGCCACGGCGGCACCGGCGGCGGCGGGATGTGCCCACAGGTCAACGGCGACGTCTGGTTCTATGGCCTCGGCGACGACGCGCTTTTCCGGCTGATCGCGACGGGCAGCGTCGGCATGCAGAAGGCCGGCTTCGAACGCCTCGGCGGCGTGGGCCTGCAGATGCCGTCCTTCGGAGAGATCATCAAGTCCGACGACGAGGTCTGGAAGATCCTGGCGTGGATCCGCAGCATCTACAAGGGGGATCCGAAGAAGAAGACGTGGTGAGGCGCGGGCACGCGCGCTTCGACGGCGCGGTGCTGGCCCGCGCCGCCCGCCGTGGCGTCACGGTGCTTGCGGCGCTATGCGGAGCGGGTGCGGCGCTGGCGGCAGGGCCCGCAGTCGACGAGCCGGTGCCGCTCTCGATCACCTATGTGTCGGACGAATCCTCGTCGACCGGGAGCATCGCGGAGACGGCTTCGGCGCGGCAGAACGGATCCTTCGGCGCGCGGACAGCCATCGAGGAACTGAATCTCAATGGGGGTTTCCTAGGCGGAACCTACGCGTTGCGCGCTTTCGTTCTCGCCAACGATGGCGCCGCCGGCGACGACTTGCGGGCCGCGTTGCGAGACGGTAGCCGGCTGGTCGTTGCCGACCTTGCGGCGCCCGACCTGCTGCGGCTCGCCGACCTGCCGGAAGCCGACGGTGCCGTGATCGTCGACGGGCGAACCAGCGACGACGTGCTGAGGGAGGGCGAGTGCCGCCGCAACGTACTCCACGTGCTGCCGGACTGGTCGATGCGTGCGGATGCCCTGGGACAGTTCCTGGCACGCCGGAACTGGCGGCGCTGGTTCCTGCTCTACGGAACCGCGGCGTCCGACCATGCCTACGCCGATGCGGTTCGCCGGGCGGCGCGACGCGTCGGAGCCCGGCTCGTCGCCGACCGCGAATTTTCCGTCTCCCGCGACGACGAGACCGAGAATGATCGGCGCGAGCAGGTGCCGGCCTTGCTGATCGCGGCGACCCGCATCGAGGCCGACTACGACGTGCTGGTGGTCGCCGATACGACCGACGCCTTCGGCCCGCAGTTGCCCTTCGACACGGCACGCCCGCGCCCGATCGCCGGCACGCACGGGCTCGTGCCGGCCGCGTGGCACCGCGGATTCAGGGAATTTGCGGCGCGCGCGATGACATTGCGGTTCATGCGACTCGCCGGTCGCGAGATGAGCGAGCGCGACTACGGGTCTTGGCTTGCTGTCGCCGTCCTGGGCGAGGCCGTCGTGCGCGCCGGCACGCACGATATCGCCGCCATTGATGCCTACCTGCGCTCGGAGCGGCTGTCGGTGCCGGCATTCAAGGGCGAAGGCGTTAACTTCCGGCCGTGGGACGGACAGTTGAGGCAACCGGTCGCGCTGTTCGGGCCTGACGCGCTGATCTCGATGTCGCCGCAGGAAGGCTTTACGCATGCGGGACACGCCAGCGATGCCCTGGGGCGCGATCGCGACGAGTCGGCGTGCCGCTTCCGCAGGCGCGGTGGTGAAACCCGCGAAGAATCAGGAGAGTCCAGATGAGAACACAACCGATGAGGATGCAACGACTGGTCGTGGTGATGTCGCTTCTGGCCATGCGACCGGCCGATGCTGTCACGCTGTTCATCAGCGACGAGCGCGACAACACCGTGACGGCGGTTGACGCCGTGACGCTGGCGACGATCAAGAATATCCCGACGGGGCACCGGCCGCGCGGTATGGTGCTGACGCCCGACGGACGCGAACTGCTGGTGTGCGCCGGCGACGACAACCGCATCGACGTCATCGACACCGATTCGCTGGCCGTGGTCCGCACCATGGACCCCGGGCCGGATCCTGAAACGCTGGGCCTCGCCCCGAACGGGAAGACTGTCTACGTCGCGAACGAGGACGACAGCATGGTCACGATGCTCGATCGCGCGACCGGGGAGCGCCTGGGTCGATTCGCTGTCGGCATCGAACCGGAAGGCATCGCGATCAATGCCGACGAGTCCTCGGTCGTCGTCGTTTCCGAATCCAGCAGCATGGCGCATTTCTACGATACGCGCAGCAGGAAGCTCGTCGCGAACGTCCTCGTCGACGCGCGGCCCCGCGTCGCCGTATTTTCCCCCGACGAGAAATACGTCTGGGTCGCCTCGGAGATCGGCGGCACGGTGTCCGTGATCGACGTGTCGACGCGCGCCGTCGTGCGCAAGATCGAATTCCCGATCCCGGGCGTTCGTCGCGAGTTCGTCCAGCCCGAAGGCATCCAGTTCGCCCGGAAGTCGGGCATCGCCTTCGTCGCGCTCGGTCGGGCGAACCGCGTTGCCGCCGTCGATATGGCCAGCTACGAAGTCAAGGGTTACGTCGAGGTCGGGCGTCGCGTCTGGCAACTTGGCCTGAGCCCGGACGGCGGGACGCTCTACTCCGTCAACGGACTGACGAACGACGTGACCGTGGTCGATGTCGCGACGATGAAAGTGCAGCGCTCGCTGCCGGTCGGGCGCCTGCCCTGGGGCATCGCGGTGAAACCGTAGCGCACCGCCGACGACGGATCGGCGGTCGCGTCACGACGGATTCGTCCATCGGCATGACCGCGCAGCCGGGAGCAGGGCCGGCCATCGGGACGAATTGCGCGGGCGAGTGAACGATTCGAAAATCCTCTCAGCACATTCGTGAGGGGGCGGGCATGGACAACCTGATGACGGCGCTGCTCCATTGGGCGATCGTACTGACCGGCTACCCGACACCACCGCACGTTCCGGTTGCCCAAATGGTGCCGCACGCCTTTCTCGTCGAGCATGCCTGTGGCGGCCGCGAGTGCAAGGTGTTCGGCTGGTACGAAGGCAAGGACGTCGTCTACCTCGACGACCGCTTCGATCCCGCAAACGACCTGTTCGCGGCTTCGGTCGTTGTCCACGAACTGACGCACTACCTTCAGGCCGCGTCCGGACTTGACGGTTCGACGCAAGGCGGCGGGCCGGCACCGGCCGGCTGGCATTTCGTCGATTGCGACCTGACGATGGCGCTAGAGCGCGAGGCCTATGCCGCACAACAGGCGTTTCTCGTCCGCTATGGTGTCTATCGACCGGTAGGCGTCAGCATGCACGAGGCAGGCTGCGAGTCGAGCCACGCGGTGCGGCAGGCCGACGGCGAGGAGCCTCCGGGGCGGGCGCAGGCGCCTTCCGCGGCGGCGCTGCCCTCGCAGCCTTGAGCGGAGAACATCGCGCCGGCAGCAGCCCCGAAACGCCCTGTGCGATCGGGGCTATCGGCAGGCGAAGCTGTGCTCGCTCTCGATAGGCCCACCGACGTACGTCGCGGCGCGCGGATACGCGCACAAGGGTCGCGTGCGGCTCGGGGACCAGCTCGGCGGCACTTCGGCATTCGCGCCACCGGCATTCCCCGTGCCTCGCGCGGTCGCGACGACGCGCTCGGGCGCCCGTCCGGTCTCGACCCAGCGGATGAGCGGCGTGAGCAGGTCGAACTGATCCGTGGCCGGTCCGCCGCTGCAATGATTCATGCCCGGAACGGCAAACAGCCGCGCCGAATCGGCGGCACCGTCGTCGCTGTCGTGCTCGCCGTCGCGCGCACCGAGGTGCCGGTACCAGCGGATCGTATCGAGGATCGAGAAGATCGGATCGCTGACACCCTGGTAGACGATCATCCGGTCACCGCGCCGCCGGAATTCCTCGAGGCGCTCCGGTTCCGGCGGCGTCATGAACGCCATCCCGGACTGCGTGTACGTCGCGTCCGTCGCGTAGATCTGGCGCGCCAGTTGCTGGATGTCGGCCGTCAGCGTGAACTGCGGCGGTATGAACGTGGTCGGGTCCGCGGGCGGCGTCTTGAACACGAAGCCGACCGCGCCCGGATCCAGCAGGATGGGCGCAATGAATTCCCAGAACACCGTGTTAACGGAGCCGTGCCCGCTGTCGAACGGGAAGCGGGCATAGATCGGCCGGCCGTCCGGGGTGGTCGGCCCCGCGAAGTTGCGCGACAGCGCCGCCTTCTGCGCAGCCGTCAGGCACGTGCCGTCCCGCGGCCCCGCGCAGGTGGGCACGTCGACGTCGAGGTCGAATCGCCGCTGGCACGCCTGGAAGTCCTGGACCAAGCCGTCGACGGCGCCGTCGAGCGCGTCGCAACGTGCCAGCACCGCGTTGGAGACGAGTTGCCGCTCCGCCGCGGTCCACGCGCCGGACAGGTCCGGGAGCCCGGCGTAAGGACCGGACGCGATCACGGCTCCTGGAACCG
>Ga0335069_10003324_pt1 | contig 24370 bp, 23 predicted proteins | sample Lox_Sample_11_FD_206714 | JGI IMG/M metagenome (GOLD analysis project Ga0335069, IMG submission 206714) | Soil microbial communities from Loxahatchee National Wildlife Refuge, Florida, United States - Lox_Sample_1.1 | ecosystem: Environmental > Terrestrial > Soil > Wetlands | place: USA... | reverse complement strand
AATTTGGTCTCACCGCGACCGCGGGTACTGCCAAGTGCTTCCAAAACAACGGTTTGATCCCACCGCAGTTCAACAACTGTGTGGCTCAGGGACAACCCGGCGTCAAGCTTCCATTCGGAGGCATCTATGGCGACGCGCTCAATCGCTTGTGGGATGCGAGCTTCTACAATTACGCGGTCGTCTTCGGATTCCAGATGCCGCTGGACAATGCGGTAGCGAAAGCGGCTCTGGCGCAGGCGCGCGTCCAATACGAGCAGTCGCGGATGCAATATCGAGCATCGCTATCGCAGGCCGTTGTCGGCGTGGAGAACGCGATCGCCAACGTCGTAGCCGACCAGCAGCGCGCCTTCGCTACAGAGCAGGCCACCTTCTATGCGAAGCAGGCGCTGCACGACGAGGAAGTACGGTTCCGCGTCGGGATGGCGACGACGCATGACCTGCTGCAATTCCAGGAAGAAGAAGTGACGGCGGAGGGCAACCAGGTGCAGGCGGCGACCGATCTGGAGAACGCGAAGCTAAATCTCGCGCACGCGCAGGGGACGATCCTTCAGTCGTTCAATATCGATTTTCAGGTCCAGGATCCTCACGATACGCCGTGGTACGCGACGTTCTGAGCTGACGACGACTTTACGCAACAAAAGGAGCGCGGCCCCGATGGGACCGCGCTCTTTTTTCGTCTGTCATTCCCCTGCGTCTGAGTTGACTTTGGCGCGCGAGGAATTCCGGACCTGTTTACCGGGCGCCGTCGATTGCGACCTTGCGGCTTTCGAATCTCCATTCACCGCCGACTTTGCGCAACGTATCGATATAGTGCGCGACCGCCGACAGCTCCGCCTTCCCGTCCTTGCAATGGAAATACGCAAGGTAGCATCCACCCTTCGCGGTATCGCCCTCGATCGCGAACGTGACGTTGCTCATAAAATGCATCGGCTTCGCTCCGCCGAGCGAATCCTTGTAAACGGCCACAAACTTCTTCAGTCCGTCACCGCCCGCGTAACGTCCGAAGCGCGGGCTCTCGAACGATCCTTCCGGCGTGAAGCATCCGAGCCAGTCTTCGTATCGTCCGTTGTCGAGCGTATGCGCGTACTGCGCGTAGAGCTCGCGGATCGCTTCGCGATCTTCGATTTTCCCCGAGATTCCCATTTTCTGTCACCTCACCGGCGTGTTGTTGGTAAGCAACGGAGATCAAATCACATTTGCTTCGCGCAATCGCGCGATATCGTCCCACGTATAATCGAGCAGTTCGGTCAGGATAACCTCGGTATGCTCGCCATGCTCGGGCGAGTGACCGCGAGCTTCTCCCGGCGTCTCGCTCAGCCTTACCGGCATCCCAACAACGCCCATCGTCCCCAGCCCCGGAATCTCGTGCTCGACGATATAGTCGTTCGCCTTGACCTGCGGATCGTTGGGCAAGTCGCCGACCGAGTTTACGATCGTGTAGATGAAATCGCCGCCGCGCCCGAGGATGCCCATCCATTCGTCGCGCGATTTCTCAGCGAACTTGCGATCGAGGATTGCGACGGCTTCGCGAGCGTTCTGCCCGCGTGTGCGGATGTCCTTGAATTTCGGATCATCGATCAGTTCCGGCAGTCCCAGCGCGATGCAGAAATCCTTCCAGTATCGATCCGCCTGGAGCATCCCAAGACAAATCCATTTGCCGTCGCGGCACTTGTAATGATTCCACAGTGGATTGAACGATTCGTCGCGCGTGTTGCGCATCAACTCCATTCCCATGATCGTCCGCGCCGAGACGTTTAGCCCCTGAAGCGCGATCATCGAGCCGAGATGCGACGCGTCGACCTGCTGCCCTATGCCGTAACGCTCGCGCGCGAGCAGCGCAGCGAGCACGCCGTAGGCGAGCATGATCGCGCCCATCTGATCGGCGATTCCGCCGAACACATAGGTAGGCTCGAGTCCTGGCGCGCCGATCGCGTTCATGATTCCCGAGCGCGCCTGCCCAAGATAATCGAACGACGGCTCGCCGCTGTCAGGTCCGTTCGGGCCGTATCCGGTCGAGTTCGCATAGATGAGGCGTGGGTTACGCCGCTTCAAATCCTCGTATCCCAAGCCGAGACGCTCCGCGACACCTTTGCGGAAGTTCTGCACGAACACGTCGCTCTTGGCCGCAAGTCGACCGATTATCTCGCGAGATTCGGTCTGTTTGAGGTCGAGCGCGATACTCTTCTTGTGGCGGTTGTTCGCCTCGAAGTAAAAGTTGCGGCCGCCCTTGCTCGCCGCGCCGCCGGCGACTGCGAAGATGCCGCGTCCGGGGTCGCCGCGCTCGCGCTCTTCGATCTTGATCACCTCGGCGCCCAAGTCCGCAAGCATCGTGGTGGCCACAGGGCCCTGCTGCCAGATCGTCCAATCTATGACTCTGATTCCCTTGAGCGGTCCGTCCATGCCCCCCATATAGCACAGGAATCGCCCGAGGCAGTCTCGCTGCGACACACATGCAGCGGGCTTGAGTTTGCGGGATTGAGGGCCGATCAATAGGAGCGTGACGATAGCGGTTCACATTGTGAACTTCCTCTATCCGCCACGATGCGCATCATGCGGCGCACGATTCGATCTTCACGAGGATCGGCGGGTGTGCGACCCCTGCCTCGCGCAGACCGAGAGGATGGTCGAGCCGGTATGCGAGTCCTGCGGCGTATCGATTCCGCCGTCAACGGCCGTGCGATGCCGTCAGTGCGCGAAAGATCCGCCGGCCTTTTCGCGCGCGAGATCGATCGCGCGATACCGCTCGTCGCTGGACAGCGATCCCAGTCCCCTGCCCTCGCTCATTCGCAGGCACAAATACGGCCTCGATCAATCGCTGGAGAAGGCGCTCGCCGAGTTCATCGGCGACGAGATCCCATTTTGCGCCGACGATGTCGATGTCGTCGTTCCCGTGCCGCTCCATCGCAAACGGCTATGGTGGCGCGGATTCAATCAGGCTGCCCTGCTCTCGATCGTCATCGCGCGCCGCCTCGAGCGTCCCGTGGAGATGAAAGCGCTCGTCCGGCTGATTCACACGATTCCCCAGACGACTCGCGATCACGATGAGCGCCGTCGCAACGTTCGCGATGCGTTTGCGGTCGCGCGCCCGGACAGGATTCAAAATCGGCGCATACTGCTTGTCGATGACGTGATGACGACCGGCGCGACGGCTGACGAATGCGCGCGCGTGCTGGTCGAAGCGGGCGCCCGATTGGTTAACGTTCTCACGCTTGCGCGGGTGCTGTAAGAGTCGACGGAAACGGGCACAATGGCGACGATGATCGAGGCCGAGCGCATCAAGTGGGAACAGCGCCATCAGGGGCAGCCGCCCGGCGACCCCGAGGCGTTTCTGATCGAAGCGCTCGAGCTGATGCCGCGCGGCCTTGCGCTCGACGTAGCCGCCGGTCGTGGTCGCAATTCAATTGCGATGGCGCGCGCGGGGATGCGCGTCGTCGCCGCGGATTTTTCTTCAAGCGCGATAACCGCGCTCGCTGAAATCGCACGCGTGGAGCATCTGCCGATATGGCCGGTGATCGCAGACTTCGACAATTTCGCGCTGCGCGATTCGAGATTCGACGCGATCGTCAATATCAACTTTCTCGATCGCGCTTTGTTCCCGCATTTCAAGCGCGCGCTGCGGCTCGGCGGCATCCTCGTCGTCGAAACTTTCCTCGTCGATCAGGCTTCATCCTGGCATATCAGCAATCAGCGATTTCTCCTTGATCATTACGAGCTGCGCGAGCTGGTCGCGGGGCTCGAATTGATTCGGTATCGCGAAGGACTATTTCCCTTTCTTGATGGGACCAGCGCGTGGCGGGCTGGTGCGGTCGCACGGAAGGTGTGACGGAGATGGCGCGACAGATGACCTACAAGGCCGCGGGCGTCGATATCGCCCTCAAGCAGACGCTCATCCCGATGTTCCAGAAGATCGCGGGAAAGACGTCGGGCGCGAGCGTGATCGGCGGCGTCGGCGGATTCGGCGCCCTGGTCGCGCTCGACGCCTTCAAAGAGATGCGCAGTCCTGTGCTGGTCGCGGGGACCGACGGGGTCGGCACCAAGCTGAAAATCGCGATTGCGTTGGATCGTCACGACACGGTCGGCATCGACTGCGTTGCGATGTGCGTCAACGACATCATCTGCCACGGCGCGCGCCCGCTGTTCTTTCTTGATTACATCGGCACCGGAAAGCTGCAAAAGCACGTCGCGCTGCAAATCGTCAAAGGCGTCGCCAAAGGATGCGACCGCGCGGGAGCGAGCCTCGTTGGCGGCGAGACGGCGCAGCTTTCCGACCTCTACAAACCCGGGGAATACGATTTGGCGGGCTTCGCAATCGGGATCGTCGAGCGATCGAGAATCCCGGATCCGCGCCGTATCAAGTGCGGCGACGTTCTCGTCGCGCTCGCATCCAGCGGCATCCACAGCAACGGCTATTCGCTCGCTCGGATGGTGCTGTTGAATCGCGCGCGTCTGAAATTGACGGCGCGGATTGCCGAACTGGGATGCACGCTCGGAGAGGAACTCATCCGGCCAACCACGATTTACGCGCGAATCGCAGTCGAATTGTTCGCGCGATTCGCAATCAAGGGTCTCGCGAACATCACGGGCGGTGGCGTTCCCGAAAACCTGCCGCGCGTGATGCCCGAGGGCGTCAGGGCAGCAATTCGTCGCGGAAGTTGGCCGGTACCGCCCATATTTCCGATGATTCAGCGGCTCGGGAAAGTCTCGCAGGACGAGATGGATCGCACGTTCAACAATGGTATCGGGATGGTCGCGATCGTTGAGCCTCGTGAAGTCGACCGGGTTCTCTCTTTTTTGAAGAAGCGCAGAGCGGCGGCCCACGTCGTTGGTGAAATCGTCAAAGGTCGGCGATCCGCGGAGTTTGTGTAACGATCGACCATGGCGGATCATCCAAAAGAATCGAAGCTGCCGATTGGGGTACTGCTCTCGGGCTCCGGGACGAATCTACAGGCGATAACCGACGCGATCGAGCGCGGCGAACTTGACGCGGAAATCCGCGTCGTTATTTCGAATCGAGCCGGCGTGCAAGGTCTAGAACGGGCGCGCAGGCACGGGCTGCGCGCTCTCGTGATCAACCATCGCGATTTTGCCTCACGCGAAGATTTTGACCGCGAAGTCCTGGCGAGGCTTCGCGAATACGGCGTCGAACTGGTCGTGCTGGCCGGATTCATGCGGATGCTTTCGCGGGTGATGCTCGAGGCCTATCCGAATCGGATCATGAATATCCATCCCGCCCTGTCGCCAATGTTCCCCGGCGTGCACGGCCAGCGCGACGCGGTCGACTACGGCGTCCGAATCTCGGGATGTACCGTCTTTTTCGTCACCGAAGGAATGGACACGGGCCCCGTCATAATCCAAGCGGCAGTTCCCGTCCTGGATGACGACGACGAGGAGCGGCTCGCCGCGCGCATCCTCGCCGAGGAGCATCGGATTTATCCGGAGGCGATTCGCCTATATCAGCAGGGCCGTCTCGAAGTCGTCGGACGCAAGGTGCGTATCAAAGATTTCCGCTCCGCAAACACTGGTGCGATAGTAAATCCCCGTCCGCAGCGCTGACGCCTATGCGCCAGGGGTGCTTGCGAGGACAATTCAAATTGCGCCAAGCTGGAGCAGAGCCGTTTTCAAACCGGAGGGCGTCAGATTGGCGAAAGTTGAACTCTACACCACTACCTATTGTCCGTTTTGCACGCGTGCCAAGGCGTTGCTGAAGAAAAAAGGTGTTGCGTTTGAGGAGATCGACGTCACCGACAGCCCCGAACTGCGCGAGCGTATGATCGAACTGTCGGGCGGACGGCGCACCGTTCCCGAAATCTTTATCAACGGCAGGATCGTCGGCGGGTTCGACGAGTTGAAGGCGCTCGACGACGCCGGCAAGCTCGATCAGATCCTCGCAGCCTGAAAGAGGCTTCTCCACAAAACAGGAAAGCGGGCTGCCCGTACGGAAAGCCCGCTTTTTAGTTCAGGTCAGACTGACGCTTCAGTTGCCGGTCGGTGACGCGACGATTCCCTCGTTCATCTTGTGCAGCGCCGTGCGATCGACCGACGATTCATACTGTATTGCCTTTGCCGAAACCGTCACTGTATTGCCGTCGCCGGAGACCTCGCTTTTCTCGTCCACCAGCGCGTCGAGAGTATCGGGCCACTTCTCGTAGGCCTGTTTCTTCAGCTTGTCCTTGATTTTCGCTTCGTCGATTGCGTCGGGGCTGAACGGCTCGCTGTATTTGACCTCGCCGAGAACGTTGAACGGCTTGCCCGCGGGCGGGTCTCCGGGCGTTACCCAGATATGCGCGATATCGACTCGTTGAACGAAGGTCTGCTGCTTCTGCTCCTGCTCTTGACGCGCTTGCTGAACCTGCTCGCAGCCCGCTACCAGCAGCAGCGCAGAGACAACCAGTACACCTTTGACTACATTAATTCGCATTTGTGTCGGTCCGACTCCCCGAGTTTCTGAATCGGTTTATATAACTTTGGAAGCCTGCTTGTCTATTGCATTGTCGCTATCGAGTGCGAACCATCCGGTTGAAGCCGGCAAAATGATGCGCCGGCCGTGTTGACCCGCTAAGATGCGCGCCGTGACCAGATTCGCAGCCTCGTTTCTCCTTGTATTCGGCGAGCTTGCCTTCGGCGGGATGCTGGCGATGGCGGTGCCGCCTTTTTTCCGAATCGAGCGGGGATTTTATAAATCGAGCGCGTCGATATACCTGGGCGCGGGGTTCATCACGATGGCAGGCCTCGCGCTCCTGGCGATTCGGGAGCGGCCTTCGACTCATCCGGGCGCAATTGTTCTGTGGATTTCCGCCGGGCTCTGGATGGTTTTCTGCATCGCGTGCGCCATCTATCTGTCGACACTGTGGAGTGAAAAAGCCGAGCTTCGGGCGCGATCGTTCACTGCGACGCTTGCGGCAGGATTGGTCGCGGTTGCGTGCAACGCGATCGTGCTCGAACCGCAATCCTTCGGCGTCGCCGCGAGCTTCGCATACGCCCTGACCGCTGTCACGTCTTCGGTCGTTCTGGGATTCGTCAGCGGCGGGATGCTGTTCGGGCACTGGTATCTTATCGATCCGAATCTTCCCGTCGATTATCTCCGCGACCTGGTGCGCCTCACCGCGATCGCGGTCGGAGTCGATGTGATTGCACTGCTGTCTGCCGTCGCAATCATGGCGATAAGCGGCGGCCCTCCCGCGTTGGCGGTCGCATCGCTTTTCGATTCTCACGCGGTGCTCCTTTGCGCGCGAATCATTTTCGGACCGGCAGCAACAGCTGCCCTCATCTGGATGTGCTGGCGCACGCTAAAGATTCCGCAGACAATGGCCGCAACCGGTCTTCTCTACATCGCTGTGCTATCTGTACTGGTCGGCGAGATGCTCGGGCGATTCATCATGTTCCGCACCGGGCTGCCGCTGTGAGGGTGCCCGTCTTCTCAACGTCGACAGCGGGTGATATTTCGATCAACGTCAATGGCTGACGAATTCGATAACGAGAGATTTCCCAGCAACTTCTATCCTGGGATGATCATGCGCCTGGATCGCTCACGCGGGCGCGGGGTCGTGCGCTCTCATTCCGGCAAAGAGATACCCTTTCAGTTCCCGTTCGTGCGCGTGGTGGGGGCCGGATTTGCGGGCAACTTGGCGGGAATTGACCTTATCAACGAGGGGGACGTTGTCGGTTTCGATGTGGGATGGACCTCGCACGGCCTGCGGGTCACGGTGATACGACCATCCAACAAGCAACGCGTGGATGACAGCGATCCGCAAAGCTCGAGCAGCTGACCGGCGCCGGTCACGCGGGTCTGTACTGCATCATCTGCCACATCCTGATTCCAAGCGGATATATTTCGCCGGTAATCCGGTATCCGCGCGCCTCATAGTAAGGAACGTTCGCCGGAACCGAGTTTTCCAGGTATACGCCGCTAAGAGATGGGCGTTCCGCCACGAGTTCCCCCAAATGTGAGACGAGCGCCGTCCCGAGATGATGTCTTTGATAATCGGGGTCGACTCCAAGAAAGTTCAAATAGATGTGCGGAGTCGGCGGATGATTCTTTGCCAGAGTGCGTAACACCTCGATCGATCGCAACGTTCCCCCCCATCCGAAGGCTCGAACCATCCCCGGCGCCCGCCTTATTCCGTCAAGAAGAACTCCGGTCAGCGATTCGTGTTGCGGACCCTCGATTATCGCAGCCGCCACGACCTTGCCGTCGATCATCACGCCCAGCACTGGCTGGGCGTCGCGTCCCTCAAGGGCAAGGATCGTTTCGAACATCGTGGTGATTCTTCGAACGCGTTCAGCGAGATCGCGGACCTCGGGCAGCAGCGCCCACATAAGCGGATCGTCGACAAACGCTCGCGCGAGCATCACGGCCGCTTCGTCGAACTGGTGCGAAAACAGAACAGATACTCTCGGGCTTCCCATTTTAGTCGAGGTTACAGTTGCGCAGGTTCTGGTTATGGCGATTCAGCCGGACGCGATGCAAGGACACGCGATACCGCCTGATTCCATCCCTGGATAAGCCGTTCGCGTTCCTCACTTTTCATCCGGGGACGAAACACCATCCCGGGACCGCGCAGCTTGTCGAGCGCTGCGGCAGATTTCCATACGCCCACGCTCAGCCCGGCCAGCATCGCCGCTCCGAGCGCGGTCGTCTCGGCCATCCGGGCTCTGCGCACCGGACGGTTCAGAAGATCGGCCTGGAATTGCATCAGGTACGGATTCTCAGCCGCTCCTCCATCAGCCCGAAGCTCTGCGATACGCACGCCGATGTCGCCTTCCATCGCAACGATTACATCGCGCACCTGATACGCGATGCTGTCCAGCGCGGCGCGCACTATATCGGTGCGATTCGTCCCGCGTGTAATTCCAACGATAGCGCCGCGAGCCTCCGCGTCCCAGTGCGGTGCGCCGAGCCCGACGAACGCGGGAACCAGATAGGGATGCGATCGATCGCGACTTTGCCGTGCGATCGCGCTTGTCTCTGCCGCGCAGCGTATCAGGTGCAATTCGTCGCGCAGCCATTGAATCGCCGCGCCCGCGATGAACACCGAACCCTCGATCGCGAAGTGAGGCTCGCCTTCCGAGCCCAGCGCGGCGGTCGTAATCAGGCGATGCTTCGAGAACACCGGATCGCCTCCAGTGTTCATCAGCATGAATGCGCCAGTTCCATATGTCGCCTTCGAGTCGCCCGGTCTGACGGCTCCCTGCCCGAACAACGCCGATTGTTGGTCCCCTATCGCAGCGCCTATCGGAATCGGACGCGTGCCGATCGTTCCCGGTGCGGTTTCCGCGAAGGGGCCGCGCGAGCTGATCGCTCCCGGCAGCATCTCGTTCGGAACGTCGAGCATCCTGAGCATCTCCTCGTCCCATGCCCGCCGCTCGAGGTTGAACATCATCGTGCGCGACGCGTTGGTGTAGTCGGTAACGAATGCGGCTCCGCCCGATAACCTAAACGTCAGCCACGAATCGATTGTGCCGAAGCAGAGTTCGCCCCGTGTGGCGCGCCGTCGCAGATTTGGTTTGGAATCGAGCAGCCACTTGAGCTTGGTGCCCGAGAAATAGGGATCGACCACGACCCCGGTGCGCGCGTTGATTTCGGCCTCGCGATCCTTGAGCCGCGTACAGATATCGGCGCTGCGACGGCACTGCCATACGATCGCGCGATGGACCGGTCGGCCGCTGCGTCGCTCCCACACCACGAAAGTCTCGCGCTGATTGGTGATTCCGATCGCGGCGATGTCGCCTGCGGCCGCCCTCGCCGCCTTAATCGCTTTGCGGCTCAGCCCGACTGTCGAGCGATAAATCTCTTCGGGGTCGTGCTCGACCCATCCCGGTTTGGGATAGTACTGGCGGATTTCGCCGTAGGCCCGTCCGCGGATTGCGCCGCGTGCGTCTATTACGAGAATCGTGGTACCGGTGGTGCCCTGGTCGATCGCGAGTATCAGTTCCGGCACGTGGCCTCCCCCTTCCCACCCGAATCGCTGTCAGATGGACTCGATGCTAGTGCCGCTCGTCGGCGCTGACAATCGCGGCCATCGAGCGTTTAAGCCCTGTTCACTTGATAATGACTCTGCGCTATCCGATTTGTTAGTCTCGGTTAAAACTTGTATCGTCGCCCGCCGTCGGACTTGCCAAAGCGAATCGTCGGGGACATTATATGCCCGCTTGGGACGGGCGCTTTTGGAGGAGCCGAGCTTTCAATGAGCGACCGGGTGGAAACCAAAGAAGAACTTATCGGTTATTTTCAGGGGGGCGCCAAACCTCGCGAACAGTGGAGGGTTGGCACCGAGTACGAAAAAATCGCCGTTTCAACGGACGATTGCCGCGCCCTACCCTATTCCGGGCCGCGCGGCGTCGAGCGTATTCTGCGTTCGCTTGTCGATCGCTACGGATGGCTCGTCGACGACGAGGAAGATCGCCATATTCTCGCGCTCAAGCGCGACAACGCCCGCATCACCATCGAACCCGGCGCCCAAATCGAACTTTCCGGCGAGCAGTGCGAGACGATTCACTGCGCCAACGCAGAGTTTACCCAGCACATCACCGAACTGATCGAAGTCGGCCACACTTACGACGCGCGGTTGCTCGGACTCGGGATGCAGCCGGTCAGCCGTATCGATGAGATCGAACTGCTGCCTAAAACCCGCTACCACATCATGTATCCCTATATGGCGCGCAAGGGGCGGCTTGGTCAGCGGATGATGAAGCAGACCGCCGGGGTGCAGGCGAATCTCGATTACTCCAGCGAAGTCGACGCGATGCGCAAGCTGCGCGTCAGTTCGGGTATCGTCCCAATCCTTTACGCGATTTTTGCAAATTCTCCGCTGTGCGACGGCGGCCTGAACGGATACCAGAGCTTTCGCGGACACATCTGGACCGACACCGATCCCGACCGCTGCGGGATTCCCGAATTTGTCTTTCGCGACGATGCCGGATTTGAGGACTACACCGAATTCGCTCTCGACGTGCCGATGTATTTTGTCATTCGCGACCATCATTACATCGACATGACCCGCTCGCCCGGCATCACGTTCCGCGAATACATGCGTCGCGGATTTCACGGCGAACACGCCACGCTCGCCGACTGGGGCGACCATCTCACGACGATTTTCACGGAGGTGCGCCTCAAGAAGTATATCGAGATTCGCACCGCCGACAGTCAGCCTCCCCATCTGATGCTGGCGTTGCCCGCGCTTTGTAAAGGCATCCTCTACGACAACTCGTGTATCGACGCCGCTTGGGACCTGGTCCGGCGATGGACGTATCGCGATCGTTTGGCGATAGCCGAGGCGGCGCAGCAGGCGGGGTTCGAGGCACGGGCCGGCCGTTTCAAGATGGGCGACCTGGCTCGTGAGCTGCTCGATATCGCGTTTCACGGACTGTCGCGCGCAAGGGCATTGAACTCGCGCGGCGAGGATGAGACCATCTATCTGCTTCGCATGATGGAACAGGTGCGGAGCGGATGGACGCAGGCAGGATTGACTATAGAACGGTGGAAAGGTCGCTGGAATTACGACGTCAAGCTGCTTGCCGAGGGAACCTCATACGAAGCCGAGGCATGGTCGTAAGTGGAGATCCGCCTTACTCAAAAGCACATAGTTGCCATTAATTTTCTTCTCATCGGACTCGCCACCTATTTCGCTGCCAAGTGCGTCACCGAGATAATCGCGATGCGCGTGGAGCCGACGCCGCTTTCTTCCAAAGCGTCGAAAACGATGATGCAACCGGACATGCGGCCGCGAGATAGGACCGGATACGAAACCATCGTTGAACGCGACATCTTCAATCTGGTCCCGATTCAGAAGGCCGCCCAGGTGCCGGTCGTCGAGGATCTACGCGTCAAGCTCGACGGAATCGCGACATCGACTTCCGGCAAACCGTACGCCGTAATCGAAGACCCGGGCGGCGCGCAGAGCGTTTACGGCCTCGGCGACGATGTCCCCAACGCCGGCAAACTGGTGGAGATACGCAAAGATCGCGTGATCATCGATCGTGGCGGAGGTTCCCGCGTCGCACTGGAGCTTCCCAAGGACGAACTGGCGTCAGTCGGCAGCGCTCCTGTATCGATGGCGCCTATGGGGGTTCGCATTCCGGCCGGCCGGGCGCCCGTAAACGACTCGATGATGGGTCAGGATGTCATCAGGATGGGTCCGACGCACTTCGCAGTCTCTCGCTCGGCGTTGGACAAGGACCTCGCGAATCCGGGGGAACTGTTCACGCAGATGCGAGCGGTTCCGAATATGCAGAACGGAAAGAGCAACGGATTCGCGCTCTCGGAAATCCAGCAGGGTTCCCTGTTCGACAAAATCGGACTGCAGAACGGAGACGTCGTCAGCGCCGTAGGAGGCGAAGCAATCAGCGATCCTACGCGAGCCATAGAGATGCTCAAGGGTCTCCGCGACCAGAGAAATGTTTCGATTCAGATCATCCGCCACGGGCGTCCGCTTACGATCACTTACGACATGGAATGAGATGGAATTTCGCGCTGCGCGAGAGACCGAGCGCGACGAGGTCCTGGACCTGCTCGCGGTCTGGTACGGCGACCGCGAGTTCTTTGCCCGCTACAACCAAAACGACCCAACCTTCCGCGACGCGCTCTGTCTCGTCGCCGTTGACGCCGGCCGAATTGTTTCCACCGTTCAGATTTTCGATCGCAAGGTAAATCTGGCCGGCCAGACCGTCCCGATGGGCGGGATCGGATCCGTGTTCACGCGCGAAGACTATCGACATCGCAGCGTCGCATCATCGTTGATGCGCCTCGCGGTCGACACGATGGAGCGAGAGAGATTCGAGGTATCCCTGCTGTTTGCGGAGCGGCTGACCTTTTACAACCAGTTCGGATGGCGCGAGATCGAACGATCTCTGACCGTGCTCGCGAACGCCTCTGCGCTCGACGTGCCTGAAGATTTCGAGATCGATGTCTTCGACCCCGGGCGCGACCTCGCCGATGTAATGCAAATCCATCGCGCGTACAGCGGTCGCTTCAATGCGACCGCGATTCGCGACGACGCCGACTGGCGCGGAAATCTCGTTTACGCCGGCAACTCGCCCGCCGAACAGACTCCCGGCGAATGCGAGGAATATTTCATCGTCGCGAGGCGAAATGGCGCGATTGCGGCGTACACACGGGCGACGCGCTTTCACGGGATCGCGATGGTAATGGAGTTCGGATGCGCCTCGGAAGAGGAACGGGCGATCGTCGCGTTGCTCAAGCACATGAGCCGGATGGGGTCGACGGGTGCGAGTTCATTTCGCCTGCTGGGCGACCATCGCTCGTCGCAGGTTTTGCGTCCGTACGGAATGTCCAGCGGCTCAGGATTGCTGGTGACGCATACGCGGCACGATCCGAAACTAGAGCGGATGCTTGCGAAAGCGGGCGCGCCGCCGCATCATCATCCTGACAACAATTACATGTGGCGGATGGCGTCGCCCGAAAGGCTTGGCAGGCGCTTCGGGCTCGCGGCAGATGAAGCCGAAAGATACGTGTACGGAATGTTGTCCGACCCGCAGTCGCTGTTTTGGACGGCGGATCGCTTTTGAGCGGCGGTTGAATGCCCGCGAATCGGTGGGCGGAAGCGAATGTGGCGGCGGAGGTGATTTGTCATGGCGGTGTTGCTCTTTTCAGCGCGGACGCGCGCTCGCGCGTCGGTCTCAATCGGTTTCGGTGTCCTTCTTCTTGTAATTGCGTTCTGCGCGATTCCGGCGAACGCCGCGCATCGACATCGCGCCGCCAAACCAGCGCCAAGTAGCGCTGGCGATGAATCATCGGCGAGCGAGGCGCAAGGGCTTTCCGGCCCTTATCAGGAAGCCTGCCTGATGGAACCACTCAGCGGTACTGTCATCTTAGCGCAAAATGAACACAAACCGTGGCCGACGGCGTCGCTCGCCAAGTCGATGCTGATGCTGATCGTCGCTGAGCGTCTCGATAACGGAAGCCTCAAGCTGGACGACAAGGTGACTACGTCGCGGCTGGCCTCGAAGATGGGCGGATCGCAGGTCTACCTCAAAGAGGGCGAGGTCTTCACCGTCGACGAGATGATGAAGGCGGTCGTGGTTCATTCAGCCAATGATGCGTCGCTCGCGATGGCCGAATACGTCGCGGGTTCGGGCGACGCGTTCGTCCAACTCATGAACGAGCGTGCGGCGCAGCTTGGGATGAAAGACACGCATTACTTTTCTGTGCACGGGTTGCCGCCCGCCTCCGGCGTGGGAACCGACGTTTCCAGCGCATACGACGAGGCTCTTCTCGCCCGCGAGCTGGTTCGCCATCCGCAGATTCTCAAGTGGTCGTCGATCACGGTTGACCGGTTTCGCGCCGGGACGTTCGAGCTGCGCAACACGAATCATCTCGTATTCAATTACAACGGATGCGACGGGCTAAAGACCGGCTTCTACTACAAGGCCGGATTCAACGTCGTTGCGACGGCGCGGCGCAACGGGATGAGGCTTATCGCGGTCGTGCTCGGCTCGCCGCGCAAGCATCAGAACTTCGACGAGGCTGCCAAGCTGCTCTCGCAGGGTTTTGCCTCGTACGAGATGAAGCAGGTCGCGAAGAAAGGGAGCTCGGCCGGACAGCCGATAGCGATCAAAGACGGCGCGATCGCATCCATTACGCCGGTATATGAATCCGACGCGGCGATTTTCCTCAAGCGCGGGGATTCCAAGACGGCGTATAAGGTGCAGTACGATATTCCCGCGTCCCTGAGCGCTCCCGTCACGGCAGGACAGAAGCTCGGAACCGCGCAGGTGATGGTCGACAATCATGCCGTCGCCAGCGTCGCGCTGGTGGCGCCTTCGGACGTGGGCCTAAAGCCGTCGATGGTTCATCGGCTCCTCGGCAGCCTGTGATCGCGAGGGCCGCAGGATTCGGGCTGCCTCGATGCAGCCCGGCTGCGGCGTTTACACAGCGCCGTAGATTTGGACAATAGACCCGATGTCACATCGCGCGCGCTGGGCTGTCGTTATCCTGGTTGCCGCCCTCGTCATATGGATCGGCGGAGGGCTGGCGCTGCATTTCGGCCAGATCCGTCATAATCAACTCGGCTACGATATCGAGCGCGAATTTCCACCCGATAAGACATATCGCCCGGGTGAGATTTTCGCGTCGACCCTTGCCGAGATTATGGACCACGAGCTGCACACGGGATTCGGGTGGCGTCCGAATGATTTTTTCTTGTGGGGCCCGAAGGTCGCCGCGGATAACAATGCGTATCGCCAGCTTGGAATCATCATGGCGGTGCGCGAAACGATGCGCGTATTCAAAGACCATCTGACGAAGCTCTCGTCGAACGAGTACGATCAAAATCTGGTGGTTGCGGATACCGATTTTCGCAACGACGCGGAGCGATGGATACTGCCCGCGCCCGAGGGCAAGTACGAAGACGGCATCGAACACCTGCATGCCTACGTCGCCGGGCTGCGCGCGAGTCCGCCGACCTCGCGCGAACTCAACCTGCGCAGCGTCGAACTGATCCGGCTGTTCCAAACGTGGACCGATCTGCTAGGCGACGCGCACGCGCGTCTTTACAGCACGCGCGCCGAGAATGGCCGTCCGGTTCATATGTGGGATTGCGATAAGCTCTTTTATCATGCGCAGGGTTACGCACACGTCATCTACCACATGTTGCTGGCAACACAGCGCGAGTACGCGGCGCAGATCAAATCTGACCCGGTTCTCGAATCGATGTTGAACGATTCAATCGATGCTTTGGGCAAGGCCGCGGTGATGAAACCCCTCATCGTACTTAACGGCTCGCCCGACGGCGTTTTCGCGAACCATCGGCGCAATCTGGATACATACATCACTGAGGCGCGTCAGAAGATGTACTCGATCCGCGAGGAACTCCAGCGCTCGCCGCTCTGACCTGTTTTTCCGTCATTCCCACGCCTCTGCTTGGTTTTCTCTGGCGCGCAAGGACCCGCGCAACCCGCGTCTGGCTCAGCGCGAGCGTTTGCGCGACAATCAAATCGGTGGATGATAAGAACAATCCATTCCTGTGGCTGCCATTCTGGCCGAAGCTGGGACCTCGATTGCACATCCCGAGCGCGATCGCGGCACTGATCGTGGCCGGAGCTCTCATCTGGCTTTGCGTTCGCTACGGCTGAGAACTTGACCGCCGGAGTTTCGGAATCGCAGGCAGGAAATTGGTTGATTCGCTCGTCGCGATCGAGATGAATCGGGTCAGATCGTCTCGCAGCCTGGCGATTGCTATTCCGCGATACGCACTCGGAAAATCACTCAGCTTTGTGATCGCCTTCTCGTATTGTGATCGCGCGCCATCCGGATTCCCGCGCTCAACGTGAAGGATCGCGACCGCCGCCTGAATCATTCCCTGGATGAAGGCCTTCTCGCGGCCCGTGCTACGCTTCCAAAGCTCTTCCCACACTTCGTGGCAATCGAAGAGCCGACCTTCATTGAACAGGTCTATTCCGCGTTCAAATAGCTCCTGTTCAGAGTCTGACATTCGGAGGCGCGGCTACATCCCACGACCGTGACGCAGCAGGCGTCCCGACATCGTGCCGGTCTCGGTTCCATCGACCATCGTCACTTCGCCATTGACGAGAATGTAGCGATAGCCGTCGGCCTTCTGGACGCGGCGCCATTCGCCGCCCGGAAAATCATGTGCGATTTCCACGGGACGAAGCCGGAGATTGTCGAAATCATAAACGACGATGTCCGCCGGCGCGCCTTCGCGCAGCGTGCCGCGATCGCGGAAACCGGCACACATCGCAGGCAGGGCTGAAAGCCGCCAGTGCGCATCTTCGAGGCTCATGCACGCGTTGTCGCGCGCCCATTTGGTAATGAACTCGGTCGGATACTTTCCGCCAGTGAAGAACTTCGTATGCGCGCCGCCGTCGGAGACTCCAGGAATCAGCCATTCGTACGAGACCATCTCGCGATTGAAATCCTCGCGCAGATTCGGACCGGGCGAGAAGAATTCGGTGCGCAATTCGTCGCCCACGGCGACGTCGAGCATCACGTCGACTGGATGCTTTCCGGTCTTCTCAGATATCGCGCGCAACGTCATCCCTTCGTAAGATTTGAGGTCGTCGCGATACACTCGCGTGAACACGATCTGATCGAACGAATCAGTGATGACGCGTGGAATGTTGGCGCGCAACGCTTCGCGCCGCGCCGGATCTCCGAGCTTACGCATTCTGTCGGCAGGTTCTCCCGTCGTGGCCTCGCACCACACCGGGATATCGTCGAACAAATTCCAGTCGACAAACGTGAAATCCATGCCGGTATCGCCCGTTGCACCTTGACCGTAAACCGGAAGTCCGCGACGCCGGCAATCCTCAAGCCATGCGATCGCGCCGCGATGAATCTGCGGGGCCGAATCGCGCGGCTGCACGACGTTGTACAGAATCGGACGCCCGCTGATCTCGGCAAGCTTCTCGTAGTGAAGCGCATCCTTCTTCGGATCACCGGAAACGAGCGTCATCTGCATGAAGCCCTCATTGCGACGGGCGAGCACCCGCGCAAACGCGATACAGGTATCGTCGCTCATCACGTCCGAGACCATCGGAGAGCCGTCGTAGTCGCGTTGCACACATGCCGGACCGTTGGGATCGAGTCTCTGCGCGGACCATCCGCACGCGCCGGCGTCCATCGCCTCGTCCAGCAATCGGCAGAGTTCCCGCTCTTCCTCCTCGGTCGGCGGTCGCGTCTTTGCGGCCTCAAGCCCCATCACCCAGATCAGCAGCGGCGACACCGCCACGTACGGAAGCATATTGATCGCCTTGGGATGCCGCTCGGCGCTGTCAAGGAACTCTGGAATCGTCGTCCAATCCCACGGCAGTCCCGCTTTCATCGAGGCATACGGGATCGCCTCGACGCGAGTCATCGTGAGCATCGCGCGCTCGCGATTTTCAGGACGCACGGGAGCAAAGCCGAAGCCGCAGTTCCCAATTACGACGGAAGTCACGCCGTGCCAACTTGAGATCGAGCAGTACGGATCCCAGAAAAGCTGGGCATCGTAATGCGTGTGCAGATCGACGAACCCCGGCGCGACGATTAGCCCGGAAGCATCGAGGGTCCTGGCGGCGTCACTCGAACGCAGGCGTCCGATTTTAGCGATTCGTCCGGCGCTGATTCCCACGTCAGCGCGACACCGCGGCATCCGCGTTCCGTCAATCACCATTCCGTCTTTGATGATCAGATCGAACTCCGGCATTTCGATCCTCCTCCCGGCGGCGCCCGGCGTAGGGTCGCCCCGTGCAGTCAACGCTTCGCATCGCGCCATGCGTAATGTCAAGCTGACGCGCGCGGTAAGAAAAGGATGCTGACATTTCAAAACACGAAGGGGCGCGCGTCTTTGGCGCGTAGTGCGTTTTTCGGACGGCGATTCAGGATCGCAAGAATTAGGCGACACGCCACGTCGCCTGAAAAGACTCGCGAGGCGGAGCGAAACGAAGTCGAGCGGAAATAAATGTGTAATCAGCGCGGAGAGCGCCTCAAAATTACGCCGCCGGGACGGGGACGGCCGCTTCGCGATACGAGAAGACGAGCTTGTCGTCGGCGACATCTACGATCGCGGTACCGCCCTTCTTGAGCCGCCCGAACAGGACCTCGTCGGCGAGTGCGCGCGCGATCTCGTTTTCGATAAGGCGTCCCAGCGGACGCGCGCCGAATCGAGGATCGTGACCGCGCTCCGCCAGCCATTTGCGCGCCGCGGCGCTCGTTTCCAGCTTGACCTTCTGCGCCTTGAGGCGTTCGGAGAGTTCGTCGAGAAACTTGTCGACGACGCGCTCCATTACCTCCGGACTGAGCGGAGCGAACTCGATTGTCGCGGAAAGCCGATTTCTGAACTCGGGGCTGAACATCCGCTCGATGATGTTCTTGGGATTGCCCTGCCCCACTCCGCCGTGGAATCCGATCATTGTGCGCGCCAGTTCCTGCGCGCCGGCGTTGGTCGTCATCACGAGCACGACGTTGCGAAAATCGGCCTTGCGTCCGTTGTTATCCGTCAGCGTCGCGTGATCCATCACCTGGAGCAGGATATTGAACAGGTCGGGATGCGCCTTTTCGATCTCGTCGAGCAGCAACACGCAGTGAGGGGTCTTGTTGATGGCGTCCGTTAACAGGCCGCCCTGATCGAAGCCAACATATCCGGGAGGCGCGCCGATCAGCCGCGACACGGTGTGCCGCTCCATGTACTCGCTCATGTCGAAGCGCAGAAATTCGACGCCCATCACCTTTGCGAGCTGGCGAGCGACTTCGGTCTTGCCGACTCCCGTAGGACCGGCGAACAGGAACGCCCCGACCGGCTTGTCCGGATGCGACAACCCCGAGCGTGCGAGCTTGATTGCGCGCGCGACGGCATCGATCGCAGCATCCTGTCCGTATACGACCTTGCGCAGCTCCGCGTCGAGGAATTGCAGACGTTCACGATCCGATGCCGACACCGTCCGCTCGGGAATTTTCGCCATCCGAGCGACCGTCCGCTCGACATCGCGGACGCCCACCGTCTCGGGGGTTTTGCGTCCCTTGGCGCGCAGGTGCGCCGCGACGCCCGCTTCGTCAACCACGTCGATAGCCTTGTCGGGCAGGTATCGATCGTTGATATAGCGCGCCGAAAGCTCGACGGCGAGGCGAATCGCCGCCGATGTATAGCGGACGTTATGATGCTTTTCGTAATACGACTTGAGCCCGTTCAGTATCTCGATCGTCTCTTCCTGCGACGGCTCCAACACATCGATTCGCTGGAAACGACGCGCCAGCGCCTTGTCGCGATCGAACGAGCGCTTGTATTCCTGATATGTCGTTGAACCGATACATCGCAGCTCGCCCGACGCAAGCGCAGGCTTGAGCAGATTGGACGCGTCGAGAGTGCTGCCCGACGCGGATCCTGCGCCCACGATCGTGTGAATCTCATCGATGAAGAGAATCCGCTTGGAATTTCCCACGACGGCCTTGATAACCGCCTTGAGGCGCTGCTCGAAATCGCCGCGAAACCGCGTTCCCGCGAGCACCGCGCCCATATCGAGCGCGTAGATTTCCACGTCCTTGAGAACATCGGGAACCTTGCCGTCGTGAATCGCGAGCGCGAGCCCCTCGGCGAGCGCGGTTTTCCCTACTCCCGCCTCCCCCACGAAAACGGGATTGTTCTTGCGCCGGCGCAGCAGGACATGAATCGCGCGCTCGAGTTCACGCTCACGCCCCACCAGCGGATCGATTTTTCCCTGGCGCGCGCGCTCGCTCAGATTTATCGCGTACGACGCCAGAGCCTTTGAGGGCGAAAGCTTGCGCTCGCCTTCTTCATCACCGTCGCCGTCGGCGTCCGCATTCGCTTCGTCGTCGCCGGCGTTTTCATCATCGTTTTCCGCGCCGGTCTTCGATACGCCGTGCGAGATAAAGTTGATCACGTCAAAGCGCGTGACGTTCTCCTCCTGCAGGAAGAAAATCGCCGGCGATTCGTTTTCATGAAACATCGCGACCAGCACGTTTCCGCCGTTGATTTCCGTGTTGCCCGCCGATTGCACGTGCAGAGCCGCGCGTTGAAGCGCTCGCTGCACACCCGCCGCGTAGCGCGGCATCACGCTCTCGCCGCGCGGCAACCGCTCGACCTGCTCGTCAAGGTAGCGAGCGAGCTTGCGCTTGAGCTGGTCGAGATTCGCGCCGCAATTTTTCAGGATATTGCTCGTCGTCACGTCGTGAAGCATCGCGTAGAGCAGGTGCTCCAGGCATACGTATTCGTGGCGGCGGTTTACCGCCTCGGTCACGGCAAGTTGCAGTGTGACCTGAAGCTCGCGGCTCAGCATTATGTTTCCAGACGCCATCCGGCCTTTAATTCTATTCCTTTTCCATCACGCACTTGAGGGGGTATTCCGCCTGGCGCGAAAGCTCCTCGACCGTGCGTACTTTCGTTTCTGCGACCTCAAACGGATAAACGCCCGCGACGCCCATCCCGTTCTGATGCACGAACAGCATGATTCGCGTCGCTTCCGCGTGCGGCTTGTGAAACACGGATTTGAGCAGCTCGACGACGAACTCCATCGGCGTGTAATCGTCGTTGAGCAGCATCACTTTGAACATCGGCGGACGCTGAGTGCGGGTTTTCGTCTGGGTGTGACGCCTGGTCGCGGTCCCGGAGTCTCCCCCGGCGCCGTTTCCGTCGGCGTTTCCCGCTCGCGCAATCAAAAGGCGTCGCTTAAGGTGCTCGTCGTCCATACGGATGGGCGAAGCGGCTTCGCCCTTCATCTACACAATAGCAAATCGCACGCAGGTCGCGGGAGTCATCTGTCTCTGCTATCGCGGGCCCATCGCGCGGCTGTTAATCTCGCTATGGTAATTTTTGACCGTTATCGATGAGCCGGGACAACCACAAGCCATCCACGACCGCGATTGAGATCTCGATCGTGGACGGTATCGCGAAGGTGCCGCGCGAAGAGTGGAACGCGCTGGTATCGGAGGATGATTCCGCGTTCCTGGATTGGGACTGGCTCGCCTCGATGGAGGAGACCAAGTGCGCGGCGCGCACTACAGGATGGCTCCCGCATCACATGGTCGCCCGAGTGCCCGGTGAGTCGCGCATCATCGCCGCCTGCCCGGTCTACCTGAAGACGCACAGCATGGGCGAGTTCGTATTCGATCACGGATGGGCCGAAGCGGCCGAGCGCGCGGGAATTCGATACTATCCGAAGCTGCTCGTCGGCATCCCCTTTACGCCGCATACGGGAAGACGATTTATCACCGGGCCGGGGTTGCCGCGCGAAGAGATGGTCGCGGCGCTCGGACGTGCGCTGGTAAAGTTGTGTGCGGACAACAAGCTTTCCTCGGCTCACGTTAATTTCTGCGAGCCTGACGAGGCTGAGATTCTCGCGCACGTCGGATTCATGGAGCGCTTGGGTTATCAGTATCATTGGCATAACGCAGGATTCTCTTCGTTCGAGGACTACCTCGCGCGGCTCAAGCACAAGCGGCGCGTCGCGGTGAAGCACGAGCAGGCGGCGCTCGCCGAGCAGCATATTAGAATCGAGAAGGTGAGCGGCGATGCGATCACGCCGGCGATGCTCTCGCGAGCGTACGATCTTTACCTCTCGACCATCGACAAGCTTTATTGGGGCCGCCGATATCTCACGCGCGAGTTCTTTGAGAGGCTCGGGGGCGACTTCAAGCGATACATTACATTAATTCTCGCTTATCGCGGCTCCAAGCTGGTCGCGGGGACGTTCAACGTCGAGAAGGCCGGCGTGATTGCGGGACGCTATTGGGGATGCTTCGAGGAGCATCGATTCCTGCACTTCAACGTCTGCTATTACGCGGGAATCGAGCATGCGATCGGGCGAGGCTTATCGCGATTCGAGCCAGGCGCGGGTGGCGAATACAAATGGCTTCGCGGCTTCGATCCCGCGCTTACGTCCAGCATGCATTACGTCACGCATCAGGGGCTGGCTCGCGCGATCGGCGACTTCCTCAAACGCGAACGCGTTGAGATCGAGCACTGGTTTCGAGAGGGGACCGACCGCTCGCAGCTCAAGCCTCCTCCGCCGAACGACGCGGAAGCCCGCTGACAGTAGCCGTCGTCCGCTCGCCCTCCGACGCAATCGCCTGCGGTTCGCGAGGTCGGGTCTCCAGCACTTTCAGTTGCGGCACTTCCGCATGGCTCGAGGCGCCCAATTCCTTGAGCCGGCGAGCCGATACCATCAAGCGCGTTTCGAACGAGCCGATCGCGCCGTTGAACGCGTTGACCGCGGTCTCGAGACCTGCGCCGATTTTCGCGAGAAGCTCCGCCACCTTGATGATTCGATCGTAAAGCTGGCGGCCTTCCTGACTGATCGCGCGTGCGTTCTCCTCGACCTCCTCCTGCTTCCAGCCGTATGCGACGGCTTTGAGAAGTGCGATCAGCGTCGTCGGCGTCGAAAGGATGACGCGCTGGGCGGCGCTGTCTTCGATCAATGTCGGATCGAATTGCAGCGCGGCGTCGTAAAACGATTCTGCCGGCAAAAACAGAACGACGAATTCCGGCGCCGGTTCGAGGCTCTGCCAGTATCGCTTCGAGCTCAGTTCGGCGACGCGCGCCCGAACCTGTTCCGAATGGCGCTTGAGCTTTGCGATGCGTTCGTCCTCGCTGCCGGCGGACAGCGCTTCCAGATATGCGTCGAAAGGCACCTTGGAATCGACGACGATATTTCGCTTTCCCGGAAGCTGAACGCGCAGATCGGGGCGCTGCGCTCCGTGCTCTCCCTTGATGGTTTCCTGCTCGAAGAAATCGCATCGATCGACCATCCCGGCCAGTTCGACGACGCGTCGAAGCTGCACCTCACCCCATCGCCCGCGCACCTTCGGTGCGCGCAGCGCGGCGACCAGGTTGGCGGTTTCGCCGCGCAACTTTCCTTGCACATCCACAAGCGAGACCAGTTGCTGGCGAAGAGCGCCGTATGCTTCTCCACGCGCCTTTTCGATTTCGCCGATACGGTCGGTGATTTTCGCCAGCGAGTCGCCGAGAGGTTTGACGAGCGTTTCGATCTCGCGCTTGCGAGCGTCGATATCGCCGGCAGTCCCGATTCGGATAGTTTCGAGCTTTTGACCGGCCAAATCGAGAAATCCGGCATTGTTGTTTCTCAATGCTTCGCCGGCGAGGGATTTGAAGGTATCGGTCAGTCGCTTCTCGGCATCGTCGAGGAGACGTCGTTGGTCCTCAAGATTGCGCGCGCCTTCTTCAAGGCGAGCCTTAAGTTCGCCGACCTCGCGCTGCGCGCTTCCGAGTTCGTCGCGCAATCCGCTGAGTTCGACCCGGTAGCGATCGATTTCCGCGCGCGCGAGTGCGGCTTGGGCCTCGGCGCTCGCCCCCTTCTGACGCGCAAGCAGGTAGCCAATCGCGCCGCCGATCGCGAACCCCGCAACCATCGCAACCACCCATGGCATCGCCCATCACCCCCTGACAGAGAGCGATTCTATTCCCATCCGCGATATGTCGGAAATCACCCGGAAACGATTGAATCAACAGCCGCCACCCAGTGGCGTATCACGGCAATGCCTTACGATGCGGCGGCTGCTATCGTGACGGTCCAAGATCCGTTTGAGACTCTGAATGAAACGCATCCTTGAATCCGGCTCAATCTCAATCGTGCTCGGCACCGGTGGCGTCGGCAAAACTACCGTTACTGCCGCGCTCGGGCTCGCCGCGGCTTCGGGGCATCTGAACACCGCCCTCATCACGGTCGATCCGGCCCGTCGATTGCGCGACGCGCTGGGCCTCAAGCGCTTGGGCGGCGCGCCGACCAGGATTTCCGAAAGCGCGCTGCGTGCCGCGAATCTCGACCCGAGCCTGCGCCTGTCTGCCATGCAGCTTGATGTCAAAGGCGCGTGGGATACGTTCATCGAACGATTCGTCACCGATCCGCGCACGCGCAAGAGCATCCTGAACAATCCCTTTTATCG